>WLWE01000007.1_pt1 | contig 341317 bp, 431 predicted proteins | sample 6718301 | NCBI WGS metagenome assembly WLWE01 (sample SAMN12718691, study PRJNA515312) | sponge metagenome | isolation source: marine sponge | host: Mycale hentscheli | place: New Zealand: South Island, Marlborough, Capsize Point | collected 2003-05-01
CATAACACTTGAAACCGTACTTGGTGAACACTGCTGCTGCCGCTTCTGCGCCCGCTTCTTTAACGTCCATGCTTTGGCCTCTATGTCCACTTGGGTTGTATATCTGTAGGCTACCATCATAGCTACGTTCTACACCAGCTGCCTTGAATCGCTTACCCAATTTGGTATTGCCTTTAATACCATATATGTTGATCCAAGCAAAACCACAGTACATTGGCTCACCGTACTCATTGCCGCCTGTGCCTTCGTTCCACTCTGCTAAGAACTTGGCAGCTGCTGATGCTGCTGCTGTCTTTGCTTCAGCCACTATGTCCTGGATATCCTCGACAGTTAGACTGCTAGGATCCTGTGCTAGGACTGTTTGGGTTTGTGTTACTGTATTCATATCGCGCTCCTTATTGTTAATATACTGTATATTATAGGGTCATTTTGGATAAAAGTCAACCCCTAAATAATGGCCTCATACACAGCTTCACGAACGGCTGTATCAGTTGCTTCGCCCATGTTCTCACCATATGCCAATTTGGTCAATTGGTGGTCTGCCCACGCAAATGCCTGCTCTGCGCCATCATGTGCTTTGAGCTTGTTGGCTGCATCCACGATGCGACCTACCAACTCATTACCTTCTTTTGAAAACATGCTATACATACTCGCTCCTTTATTGTTTAATATAAGTTATATTATAGACTCTTTTGTCCAATCTGTCAACCAAAAAGATATATTAAAAAAGCGATACCTGCTATCCACGGAGCGAACTTCCACCCCAGTTTGATACTTCCGAACAGAACGGCAGCAAAGACTCCTGCCACCACTCCGAACTGAACCACAGGAACCAATGCTTCTAATGCTTCAAACATTACGCGGCCTCCTTGATGTATTCTTGTTGATATTCAGTACGCTCACCTTCTGCGAGCATAAGATAGCTTTCAGCCTTGCCCTTAAAGCCTGGCTTCCAGTACTCATCCGCAGGAACAAAACGGCTCGCATAGTAGCCCTTGTCTTCCTTGTAGATGTTCCAAGGAGTTTCCCACTCCTCACATACCTTGGCATCGTCATCCTCAAATGACCAGTCCAGCACATACTCTTCAGAGTAATCATTGCTGTAACAGATCAACGCCTTGAGATCGTCGATGTTGTTGGGTAGGTTGTTCACGTCCACGTTGGGTACAACGTAGGTGTCGCCACCCTTGAACTTCCAGTATTGAGGACATTCACCCTCACCGTTCCAATCATGGGCACCATAGTTTTCTTTGTATTGTGTTTGAATAACTAATTTCATCTGCTTCGCTCCTTTATTGTTACTTACAGTATACCACATTTTGGACAGATTGTCAACCCCTATTCTACACAAACTCCGTGGTCTGCTTCCTGTTGGGCTACACGGGTTTCTACGAAATCCCATACATTGTCGCCTTTGTAAACATCAAGCACCAACCACTGCCCGCTGGCATCCTGTAGGTAAAAGAACTCAACTCCACCAACGTGGAAGTTCTCAGTATAGTCCTGGGCGTCCTTATATGTTTGACTGCCCTGACCTGATTCACCTCGATCACGTCCGTAGAACATGCACCAGTTCTCGCTCATAGGCAGCTCTGGCTGATCTGAATATTTTGCATCAAATGGGTGATACTCGCCAATCTCTTGACGTAGGCTACTAAGTGAGCCTTCTGCTAGTAAACGCTGGGTCTTAGCCACATCGTAGTGATTCATTAGGATCTTGCCATTGTGTGCAGGATAACCATCCCAATGACAATATACCGCTTCGATAGTTCCGTCTATTTTCTTAAAACCAATTGCTGATCTTGTAGCCATTTATTCGCTCCTTTGTTTAATTGTTAAGTATATTATAGGGCCTTTTATCCAATTTGTCAACCCCTAATTAGTCTAAATCGCATACCCATTCATTACCTTCATATTGAATAGTAAGTGTATCTCCTGGGAAGTACGGGCTGGCTATAGTAGCCTGTGGACGACTGGTATGTTCACATACACGCATATTCACAGCCTCGACCTGCTTATAGCCATCGTCTGTTCCAAATCCGCGGTTTAAAAAGTGTACATTCAAAGTCTGCATTGTCGCTCTCCTTATTAACTGTATCCAATATAGCATATGAATACAGAGTTGTCAACCAAAAAAGTACCCCAGGGCGCAATCTTTTTTAGACTACGATCCCTGGGGCTTTTAAAGTAACGTCTGTCCGGGAGCGAATCGGTTAAGACGTTACTGTGTCTTCAGCAAGGATACTCTCTGGAGTTTCAACTTCAACTGAAGACTGAGTGTCCTGCTTCTCTGCAGGATTCTTTTTGGCCGTGTAAGCAATAGCGGCTTCAGTAGCCTCATTGCCTTTGGCGAAATCAATTTCTACGAAATGATTTGCAATTTCACCTTTACTCATCTCATATGGGAGATTGATTAGGTTAATATCTGTATGACCATTCTTAGCCAATATCTTGACCCTCATGCTGTCATTACAGAACCTTAATTTAGTCTTTCCTGAAGGGGTAGTTGATACGCCTGCTACGGAAAATTTCTTACTTGTACTCATAATTGCCTCTCTTTGTGTGTGTGTTAGTGACAAATGTCACATTGTTATTATAACAGTTCTTATCCATTATGTCAACCAGTTTGTCCTGGATTGGTTAATATTTGGATAGTCACTGCCTGCGTCTCACCAAGCTCTGATACGAACTCATCGTCCATAACCAGCTCTTGCATATGTAAGTCGAGCAAGTGCTCTACTCGTTCTAGATCAGCCTTACCTTCTGATGCACACTCAATATTGAATGTGAACGAGTATCTTCTTTTGGCTTCAGGTGCTTCAGACATACTCCGCCTCTTCTTGTGTGTCCTTAGCTTGAAGCTCAAAACCTATATTAGTAAGCAGGCTCTCTGCTAGATTAGGATAGCGGTCTACCATCTTCTCTACGACCGCTTCTACTTCCTTACGGTCTGCACGAGCCAAACTCTCAACGATTAAATCAACCTTCTGCATTAGCCAACTCCTTTCGCTTTTCTAAACTTTCATTGATCCACTCTGACAATTCCTCAGGCTCTTCGTTCTCCTTAGCCCACTCGCTGATACCAAATGCGTCATCAAGCTCTTCTGGTAGTTGCGCCTCAATCTCTTTGTAAGATTCAGGTATGTCATAGTATTCGTCTGTGCCATCTTCCCATTTACCAGCGAAAGCACAACCGCCTTCGTAATACATGGCCTCTAGGTGACAGTCGTCATTGTTCTGAATGAAGTGATCATAAGCACCAAGTGGTGGTCCCCATGCACTGTCAAACGCCCCTGTGATCACACTTGTTCCATCGTTGTCATGTTCGATCTCAAGTTGATCAGGAGTTGCGTCCCATTTAGTTCCCCAGTTCGTGGTGTTCCAATCATACCAGTTAGGAATGCCATCCTTGGCACATTGCTCCCTCTCCTTCTGACCTAGGTCTCCCTTGAACATATCTGCTGGTTGAGGATACAGTGCTGAACATAAGCCGTCCATCGACTCATCATTGACTGTGTCCATAATCTTTTGCATCTTCTCAGTTGGACCTGAGATAGTGATATTATTATTGCACCAGTTAGGCATTAGCAACCTCCTCTGGTGTAATTTGATAACCGTAGCACCAATGCCCGTTATCTAGATCGAATACGCAACGATCCTTTAGGTCAACCCATACCTTATCAACATGGATGCCTTCCTTTAGGCCTTCAGCCTCGCACAATTCGATCGATGTCACTTTGGCTTCACCAAACTTGCTATCAACCTTTGTGCCTATTTTAATCAATTGTCTCATATGCCTTTGCTCCTTTGCCTTTATTATATGTATATAATACTACCTATTGTCCAATTTGTCAACCTTTTTCTGCACCCAAATCGGAAAATAAATCTCATTCACAGCCTGCTCAAATTCAGTGCGGGTGGCATGTCTATAAGGACTAATATTACTAAACCAACCAGGTGCCTTGACCTCTTTGCCTTCGAAGTGGATATCGTGAAATATCTTTCGATTGTCGGGCTCGATGTCGTCCCATGGTTCGTATGTAAAGCCTTTATAGTTCATGCTCTTACCCCTTAACCGTTAGTCGGATGTCTGTTCGACAATCACCTTAGCACCCTCATTCAGTGCTTTCTTCCCAGCATCTGTCCAGCCTGTTATATCGCCTTCGAGATACATGAATGTGATTGCGGATCCGATCAATGCAAAAATAACTGCCTTAATCATTACGCCTCCTGACTAGTAAGCATAGTCGCAGGCACCCTGTAGCCTCCTACGGGCGTGTCTACAACGATATACTTTCGGTTGATCTTACGTATGGTACCACCTACTGGCATACCCTTACGATTGGTAAATTGAACTTTCTCACCAACTACGAACTGCCTGACCGCTGTTCGTTCTAAGTATTGACGCTTCAGCTTAACAGCCTCTACGATTAGATTGAGATCCTCGTTGGTGTTTATATTGTGGATCCCAGTAATTAAGTCTTGTATCTTATTCATTGCCTAACGCTCCTTTGCCTTATTATACTTACAGTATACCATCTAACAGCCAATTTGTCAACCCCTAAATGACCTGCTTAACAGCGGGGTCTGGGCTACTTATTGAGCCCACCCATCATAAATCCTGCCATCTTAGCATTCGGAATGCTGTCTGCCACATCGCCTGTGTCTACGCTGTCTATCCAAGCATTAGCCAATTTAGCCATTGCATCCTTACGACTCACCCTACTGTAATCACAGTTGAATAGGGTTAACCCTGAGAAAGTATAGACGCATCGCATCTTCAATGAACGCCTGTCCCCTCTGGTCTGGAATGTAATAGCCTGGCTATCTTCTTTAGTGTCCCTAGCCTGCTTAACCATCTGATCGCATATAGCCTTAGCCAGCGACTTGCCAACAGCCTTGTCAGCATCGATCTTAGCCTGCTTCTCGGCCGCTTCTCTCTCCCTCTGAGCTATCCTGTCAGCTTCGCCGATCTTTCTATGCTTCTCAAGTTCTGGAATCGAGTTGTTCAACTCTTCGATTTTAAGGATAGCCTCGTCCATGAAAGACCTAAGGTCTGTTAACGAATCCTTTGCTGAGACATCATCGTTCCTACCCCATCTTGGGATCTCATAATCGATGTGCCAATAGTTCTCTGGCTTACTTCCCCAGCCTCTCTTGTACTCACAGGTTATTGTGAAATACTCGTTGTCATAACCCTTCAATGGGTACTTAACATGACCTCTGCCGTTATATCCGATAACACTGATCGGATCACTCTTTCCTACGTCCCTTCTGCTCATATGCCTTTGCTCCTATATTGCCTTATTATATTATTATTATACCTTCACTTATCCAAAATGTCAACCCCTAAGTTCAGCATCTTTTTCATAGATTACTGTCTGTCCAAAGGGCGATTCTGCTCTCTCATTACCCTTGACCACAAATAGTGTGTCACAGTAATTCTCATCACCCCAGCTACCCCAAGGATAACCATCTGTGAACATGATGAACTTCTTAGGCTCAATGCCGTTCTCTTTCATAAAGTCCCAGTTGACCATAAACTCTGTTCCACCGCCACCTTTGGGCTCGTATGTCTCAATGCCGTCACCTGCGTCTGCTGAGAACTCAGCATAGTTGTAGACCTCTGTATCGAAGCACCATATCTTCACATTGTAATCTTCGTATTGGTCCATGATGCCTTTAACCTCTGTTAGAAAGACTGTCGCATCGTCTAAGCCAATGGATCCACTCATGTCTATTGCAATCGCTACATCAATGGTCTCATCGTTCTTAAGCCCAGGAAGGATTACACCACTTGCCCAACCTTTTCTGCTAGGACGGCTAAAGGAGTAATCGTTTCTCACCAAGCTCTGGATATTCATTCTAAGGATCTCACGCCAGTTCATCTTAGGCTCAGTCAAGTCCTTAATCAATCTCTGGATAGCCGCTGGAGTCTTACCTGCACCTGCCGCCGCGGCACTCTGGATCATAGCCTCTTTGATCTCATCTTTGATCTTCTGCTTTTCTTCTTTGCTGAGGACTGGCTTGCCCTTCTTGTCCTTTCCGTTCTCGTCGCCATCATTGCCACCGCCACCAGTGTCCTCATTGATGTGATCGTCGAGCAAATCACCTAGTTGCTCCATCAACTCGTCCATACCAATCTCTTCAGCTTCTTCGTATAGACTGTCGTAGATCTCTTCCCAAGCAAGACCTCTATACTTGGGATCCAAACAGATCTTCACTTCGTCGATCACATCACCAATCTTCTCATCTTTTAGAATAATGTTGATGGCATAGTCCTGAGCGATATTGCAGAGTTGTCTATCTCTGCTACCTGCTCTACCAAAGTGGTCAAAGACACAATGGCCTATTTCATGCCCAAATAGGAATTCTAATTTCTTTGTGGATAATTTCTCTACGAAGTCTTTATTGTAGAAGAAGTTTCTGCCATCAGTTGCGGCAGTTGGACACCATTCGCTGGCATCAATCAACTTCATTCTAGTAGCCATATTGCCAAAGAATGGAGCCTTTAAAAGCAATCCTACCCTTGCGGTAGTTAATTTCTCTTCTGTCTGGTTCATTTTCGCTCCTTATTTTCTAACTTTATATATACATTATATGGTCTGCTATCCAATCTGTCAACCCCTAATTTACCCCTAAGGGTGGGGTAGGGAGCTGAAACCCTACCCCAAAATGCTAGGACGGAGGTCAATCCACATCCATAGCATTCATCACATACTTGCCGTATCGTGAATGGAACTCTTCGAAGCTCTTCATCTTCGAAGCATCCAATGGCAAGTCGTAATTGGTTAAGGCCGTCTTCGCACCCATAACAACCAATTCAGTTGGGAAGTTCTTCATCATGTATTTGAAGAAACAGTCAGCCATCTTATCCCAACCCTGGACCTTTTTGTCCGCTCTGTCCTTCAATTCATAACAGAGTGAAACAGTCAGTGAATACATCGCTGAGATCTCTTTGATCTCTAAATCCTCAACCTTGCCATCCAGGATGTCATCAGCCTTCGGAAGTTTCGATGCAATCTTACGGTGAGCCATAAACTTCACAGCCAGGCCATCACCTACCGCACCTGACACTAGGTTAGTCAGTGTCTCGGTGTCAATATCTTCGTCATAGACCATGTCCGAAACAAAAGACCAAGAACGAGGAGTTGCGAAACTCTTGCTCGGGCTTTTAGGATCATAGTCGTATAAGTCCTGCTTGGCAAAGCCTACATAACCTACCACCTCTTCGTGGATACGGTTAAGGGTGGCCCAATCCAACCAGTCCTCAAATTCTACCTTCATCTCAAGGTGGACGAATCTGTTAGCCAACGGTGCTGGCATTCTAAATGTCACACCCTTGTCGCCGTCTCTATTACCTGCGGCCACAATGTCAACACCCTCAGGCAATACATAAGTCCCAACCCTACGGTTAAGAATAAGTTGGTATGCCGCGGCTTGGACAGCCGGTGGTGCTGAGTTCAGCTCGTCTAAAAACAGGATTGCCTTACTAGCAGGATCCGTTGGAAGCTCTGCCGGTGGTGCCCAAGTCATCGTAGATGTATTGGAATCGAAGTAAGGAATACCCTTGATGTCCGTAGGTTCCCATAACGCCAACCTCACATCAATAACCTCTCGGCTAGTGTCTGTGCCTATCTGGCTTACAAGATCCGACTTACCAATCCCTGGAGGACCCCATAGGAAGGTTGGACGCTTCATCTTGATTGCGAAAGCTATTGCTCTCTTGGCCGCTTTTGGACCCATTTGTCTAATACTGATATCGCTCATAATTGACCTCTCTTTGTTTTGTTTCAGCTTATATTACTATAATAAGGTCTATTAGTGTATTTGTCAACCCCTAATTTACCTTTTCCTAACAATTAATTTACTCCTTTTTCCTAATTGTTATATACATTATACCTTCACTTGTCCAATCTGTCAACCCCTTTTTGGATTATTTCGGCCAAAAAAATAGGCACTTCTAAGAGTGCCTACCCAAAAACCTGCCCCGGGAGCGAATCGGGTTATTCGATTTTTGTATCTCTTATCCTTAGATAGTATCTAAAGAAAGTCCTTTTGCCTTAGCGGCATAACCTAGAGCAACGATCTCTCTTGATGGTTTGCCCATAACATACTCAGTTACCTTCACGCCGTTACCAGCTGTTCTAGTGTTTGAGTATACAGCATAGCCGTTCTGTCTAATTCTAGACGCTTCAGCTGCCAAGTTACCTACACCCATAGTCTTTGCTTTCGCAGGTGTAAGTGATTCACCGTTATACAAGGCATTAAATACCTTAAAAGTTTTTGTTTTAGGATTAAAACGTTTCATATTATCTCCTTTTATGATGTTGAGCCGATTAATTCTTTTCAACTATTACATTATTATAAGACCAATAAGTGACAATGTCAAACACTTATCTGTCCAATTTAGAAGCAGTCGTCTTGACCGCACCAAGTAAGATGACCGTAGCCACCCACGTCTGCCATGTATAGCCTATGCCCAATCCAAAAAGGATGTTCATTGCCCATACAATTAGGAAAGGTCCTGCTACCAGTAGCCCTAAGGCTACCAGCACCATACCAAACCCGTAACGGGTAGGACCGTCTTTCATTATGCCCTCCCCGTCTTCATTACAGTCACCTCAGCCATCTCTTTCCAATTGGTTGGAAATGACTTTCGAAGATCTGCAATCTTCAGAACAGTTCTCAATGACAGCTCTCTCAACTTCTTCTTCTGATCGTCGATGAAGTCGATAACCTCGTCTTGTTCTCCGTTCTTGAATTCATATGACTCAAGCATACCATCTTTCACAATCTGCTTGATCCTCAATACCTTCTCTCGCTCGGTATCCATCTGTAGATCAATATAGTGACATCTACTCTCTAGAGCCGCTAAATGATCCTGCAATTTCTTGCTCTTGACGTGATCGAACTTGATGTTCGTGATAAAGATCGCACCAGCCTTGAATTCAAAGCTACCTGGTACCCCTTCGTTACGAAGCTTGGAACTGTCTGTGTTCCAGTGGATCATTCTCTTCGTGCTAGAGTCTAGCGCCGCCTTAAGAATGTTCAACGAAAGATCATCTAGCAATACAGAGTCACAGTCATCAAATACAACCACATTGCCTTTGTCTGCATACTCGTAGAGCTTACAGTAAAGTCCTATGGCTGACATTGCACCCTTGACTACCTCATACTTGGGCTTTCGCTGACCCATCAAGTTGAATAGGTCTTCTTTGTGAAGCACCTTGTCAACACCAAAAGACTTACCTACGCCTGGAGGGCCTGTAACGATCATTGCTCGCACCGTGCCTTCTTTAACAGCCTGTGTCATGTCTTCTAGGATATCAAATCGCTTTCGAGTTCGTTCGATGATCTGCTCATCTGTCTCGTCTGCTTTCTTGGACGTCTTGCCTTCTTTAACTAGTGTGAATGCACCCTGGTCACATTTGACTCGAATGTTTCTAGTTGGAAAGCCTGGTTGGTATGAACCATCTACAGTTACATAGCCAACACCATCACTACCGTGCTTCCAATCTTCTACAAGTGGAAACTCCATGTGCTTGACGTCAGTTGGGTTACCACGGATATTGTAGAAACCGCTCTGTGTGAACTTAATCATTTTATTGTTCGACATATTTTTCGCTCCTTTATTTGTCATTGTCTATACAGTATACGATCAATTAGATCTTTTGTCAACCCCTAAATAAACATTTGGCGTAATTTAATTTCGTCTACCTTTTGAAAGCCCATGCCAGCCACTATATATAACTGTCCATCAACCTTCATGTGATCGCCAACTGATGTGCTTCGGTGCCCACGTCCTCTGTAGAGGGGCTTTATTAATGTAACATCGTCGTTGGCATCAGCACCAATCTTCATGCTCCATGAGCCATCTACATTATTAGTATAACGAAAGGCATACTCTAGGGCCTCGTCTACATCCGTGTGTGGTGCAGCCACGTTGGCTACATGTTCCGCTTCTTCTTCAAAAGCACTGTGGATAACTTCTATCTGCATATTTTCGCTCCTATTTCCTAACTGTTATATACAGTATAAGGTCAGGCGTTACATATGTCAACCCCTAAATGTCCAAAAAGAGGACAAAAGAGCAGAAAGATTGTGGCACGTAGTACTAGCATGGTGGGCAAGTTGCAGCAGCAGCAGCGCAGCATATGCATAAAAATGGTTGCATTTTGGACAAAACTAGTGTATACTGTACAGTATAAACAATTGCAAAACGGAGCGTAACATGCAACAATTAAAAACTATAAAAGTAAAAACAACTTCCGCTGTAGACAGCGTACATGCGGATACAGTGTATGCTGTACTACAAAATGCGTACAACAACGTGCAACTTATGGAAGCAGACTGTACGGGTGCAAGTTATTTTATTAACAGTGCAAACATTTACGCACAACTAGCAGACTTGTACGCAAGTTTTGCAAGTTACAACAACGACTATGTAGCACTTAGTAGCGTAATGGAAGTTTTTGCTAATAACATTACATACTACGACGAAAGTAGCTTGTACGACGACTGTGTTGCTAACACAGCAATGCAGCATGTTAAACTGTTAGACTACACGTATTTAAGTAACTAAGCAGCATGTGCAGCAGCGTTGCTTTAAACGCTTTAAACACCTTTTAAACAAAAAAGCAGCATTAAACGTTTAAGTCTAATGCTGCTTCCCCACCTTCTTAACACGCTGCTGTGCTTAGGGTGTTCTCCTTTTGTTGTTATGCTGCACAACTGAATCTTATTCCACGTTGTTCGGCTACAGCACATGCTGCGCAGCGCACCTAGCTGACCCCAGCAGCGGGGTCACCGTCTCTACATGCTCCAGTAGCTCTCGCTGCTTGGTGACATGTAACTGGGAGTGTTAACACTCTCCGTATATTCCTTACCCGACATCATGTTCTTCTTAGTCACGAACTTCTCAACGTTCTTGTAGTAATAGTCAGCTTCCGCAATGGCTGCTGTGTACAAGGGACCACGTGCTGCATCGCCTGCGTTGCGCAGCGCATACTTCTTTTGCATACGTGTTAGTGCTGCACTTGCTGCACTCATGGTCTTGTATGCTGCTTGTTGCCAGTGCTTTGACTCCTTACTAAGTATTCTTGAAGTCTCTTTATCGTATATTAAGTACATATTGAACGCTCCTTATCTTTAATTGTTTTTAAAGTATACACGCATTGAATGCATTTGTCAACCAAAAACTTTACATTAAATTGAAAGATACAAGCGACACGGACGAACACTACAACTGTTACACGCAGGTGTTGCTACTAAGTTGCATAACGTGCAGCGGGGCCGTGCTGTGCAGCGTGTGCAGCGCAACAACTGTGTGCTGCGCTGCGCTGTGTAACTACGCTGCTACTGCAATGTTGTGTGCAGCACGTACTGCGTCCGCAATTGCACAAGCATCATAGCTCGCACGTCCTACGTCCTGCATGCCCCACTCACTAGTGCATACGTCCTCTGCTGCTGCTTTGCTAAACCCATGCTGCTGTAGCAGCGTGTGCAGCGTTGCAGTAAACGCACTTTCCCAGTAAAACTCACCCATTGTAACAGTGTTGTTGTTACTGTCTCCAGTGTCACGCATTAACATGCTGCTGTTATGCACGTAGCTGCTGTCGTCTTCTTCTTCCCAGTTAACAGCTAAGTCCCCATCACAGTACCAGCCTTCTGCGTCCTCAGCTACTGTAGCTACGTACATGCTAATGCTGCTTACGCTGCGTCCATTAACTTGCAGCCCATGCTGCGCTAAGTTAATGTACAGTTGTATACCATCGTCTGCTGCTGCTGTTGCTGCTTTAATAAGTGTTGTGTTGTTTTGCATATTACGCTCCTGTTTTTGCATTATGTTTATACTATACACTAAGTTGTCCAAAATGTCAACCAAAATAAACACTTTTTTTAAATTAATTACGCTGCGTAAACATGTCCCAGTACATCCACAACAGTGCTGCAAGAGGAACAGCAATTGCAAGTACTACTGTAGTAACTAATATTAGCATCATGTGTCACACCTTCCTTTGTCACCGCATGCGGAAGCAGCACAACGTTACATGCATGTGCTGCTATAGCTAGGGGTTACTTGTTGTAAACCCTTTATTTTGTTGGCTTTGTTTTGGGTGCTGCTTTCTTTTTGCGACCCGCTCCCCATCTGTTGCCAGGCTGTGCTGAATCATAACTACGCTCACCGTAGGCTATCTTTTGGATCTTGCCACCTCTGGCCAGGAACTCCTCTACGGTTTCAACCGGTCCTACTGGTGCTGCTTTCTTCTTGGGCATAACGCCTCCTCTCTGCTGTGCTGCTACACTAGCATGTTACGTATACATACAGTGCAGCAGCAGTTGGTGCGCCCACCCGGACTCGAACCGGGACAGCCCTATGGCCGACAGATTTTAAGTCTGTTGTGTCTACCTATTCCACCATGGGCGCGATTGGCCTGCCCGGAGGGACTCGAACCCCCGACCCACAGCTTAGAAGGCTGTTGCTCTAATCCGGCTGAGCTACGGGCAGATAAAATCACGTTAAATTCGCTTCCTTATGTTGCATTGACTAATGCTTAATTGTTTAACTATAATAGCACATTGAATCCACTAAGTCAACCCCTTAAACACATATTAAAGGTATTAAATCCCCACTTAGAAAGCCAATTGATCAGTTAAAGACGAAGTTGATAAACGAAGACAGTCACATATACGTATACACATGCACACCCACTCACATACGCGAAACCTTGCAGCGGGGCCTATGTGTACTAAGCACACTCTTATACGTATATGACACAGCATTGAGTGTATACGTATACGTAGACTAAATGTGGCTATTGATAGACTTATACGTATACACTAAACAGATTAAACACCCTATTGAATACGTATACGTTAAAGGCCTGACTTAACACTAAGGGAAGTGTGTGTACAGTATAAGCGTATACGCAGAGCAGAAAACACGTGAATTCACGCAGCGGGGCCTATGCTCTATTGTGGTTTTATGGTAGGATATAGTGAATAAACTATGCCGTTTGAGTCAAAAGAGCAAGGTTTGGCACATTATTAATAGGGTAATATGAATCGTTTGGCATGGTTAATGAGGCATGCAAAAAATACTCCACCGTTCGAGTCAAACAATTGAATTAATTGATTCAAACAATTATGTTTTTTGACCCAAACAATTAGATTATTCTGTTCAAATAATTGAGTTTTTTGAACCGTTTGTATACGTAACCTCAAACGTGTCCCACGGTGCGCAGCACCTATGTATACGTATACGTCACTGTAGCTCTTACTGCTTAATGCACTGTATACGTATACGTTAGTTAATAGTGTTTAGTGTAGATCAGGGTCACGTCCTAGTCCTGACACTGTTGCATGTTCACGTTTACGTATATGCCAGTCGCTAGTGTTCAGTCCACTATCACGCATAATAGCTATGTAATCGTATGCTTCAGCTTCACTTGTAAGGTTATCTAGTACGTTGTTTTGTGCATCAAGCACGTCAAATGTATATCTCATATACAGTTATTTAAAGTGTCCGGTCAAGCAGTTAACTATACGTATAATAACTGTACCACAAAGTATGCTACAATTATGCACACACCAAGAGCAGTTGCCCAGTCACTGTCATTCATTGTGCTTGTAGTTCTTTGTGATGTTGGGATCGTCAGCGTTGTGTATGTCATCATAAGGATCTACATCATCGTCAACAGGAGTGTTTACGAGTGTGCGTAGTCGATCTAGACTGTCAGCTAAACAACCAAACAGTGCTGCCGTCATACCAAGGACATATCCAACAGCATTCAGTAACTGTATTGTGCCTGTGAGCAAGACTGTGCTAGTACGTTTAATCATAGCTGTTCTTTGTGCTCAATTGACTCTAAATCATCGCTACCGCGTGCCGCTTCGCGGCTCAGTGCATCTGGCGCTACCCCTTCGGGGCTGTCAGACTCTGTGCGGGTCACCACATGTGCATGGAACTTGGGTCCACTTATCCAATATGATGCTGCTGCACGTAGGTTTTGCAGTGTATAGTTTGCAGGCATATCCTCTGCGGGTACACTGAACTTGAGTGTTATGTCGTGTGTTCGTTTCATTGGAATGCGCTCACTAGCACAAGCAGGCATAACAGCATTGCCGCTGTTGTCACTGTGAACCATATCTGATCCTTGATGTCCTGTTTGCGTGTCCACAATCCCAATCCCTTGAGTGTTTTCTTAATCTTCATATGTGTATTATATAACCCTTTTGGCCTCTCTGTCAAGCAGATTGTGGCTAGCATTTATCCAAAAAGAACAATAAATACACTGTCAGAAACCCCCCGTGTATTCAAGGAGCGTAACGTGAAAGCGTGGATCATACAGCAAAAACGCAGTGCGGCAACCCGCTATGAAACCCAACGGCTAATAGATGAGGGTGGGCCTGGCACAGAGCTTATACTGCACCCTTCAATAGACATCATAGTGAGCAGGGAGGATCGTCGCAGCATACGTGTACGCAACAAGGTGGTTGAACTGCCTTCAGTTATCATACCACGCACAGGATCAGGCACGGGCTACTTTGGACTTGCTATACTAAGACATCTAGAACGATTGGGCATACCCTCTGTTAATCACAGTGACGGCATAGAAGCAACACGTGATAAACTGTATGCACATCAGATATTTGCAGCAGAAGGCGTACCCACACCCAAGACCATACTGGTAAGACATCCGGTCAACGCCAACCTCGTAGAGCGTGAGCTTGGCTTCCCGGCAGTTGTTAAAATATTTGCAGGGTCATACGGCAAGGGTGTATACTTGGTAGAAAGCAAGGAGAAGTTCAAGGACTTTGTGGAGTTTGCACACGGTATTAAAAGCGATGAAGCCATCATTGTGCAGCGTTACGTAGATCAAAAGCCAGGCCAGGATGTTAGGGTGTTTGTTGTAGGGGGTAAGGTCATAGGGGCTATGCAACGTAGCTCTATGGACGGCAGCTTCAAGGCCAACATAACACGTGGGGGCATGGGTGAGAACTATCCCATAGACGAGGCTCTAGAAGAGATATCACTAAGGGTAACAGAAGCCCTTGACCTAGACGTAGCAGGCGTTGATCTATTGCATGGCCCTGATGGAAACTATCTAGTGTGTGAAGCCAACTCAGCACCAGGGTTTCAGGGTTTTGAGAAGGCCACAGGCGTTAATGTAGCTAAAGCCATCATAAAATACGCTCATACTAAAGTATAGCTAAATATTTGTGTAATCATACGGAGAATATACAAATGTCAGAAGAGCAATACACTGACGAAGAGTACATACAAGAAGCAATAACCATTGCAGAACTCTTTGAAGAAGAACTAGACATACTATCAAAGCAGCATACAATCCTGTTACAAAAAGGCACTACTGAGGCCACACTGGCTGCACGTGATCTCAATTGCGTAATCAAATACTTTAAAGCACGACTGGGTTTAGAAGAAACTGATCTAGAAGAACTATATGGTGCTGACCCAGAAAGAATGTTACACTAGATAAGAAAGGAGTCTATCGTGAGTAACCGTTTCCATTTAGCCATCGAAGGTGGCAACCTAGAGCATACCCTGCCATTTTATACAGACATCTTGGGCTGTACCCTAGACATGGCTGAAGCCGGACGTTGGCAAGACGTTGACTTTTGGGGTAATGAGCTGACCCTACATGAATCAATACCCAGAGTTGGTAAGGGGCCTGATAGGCATAGGCATGAAGTAGACATGGGTAAAGTGTGCGTACCACACTTAGGCATACACTTACCCTATGATGAGTATCAACGTGTACGTGCTTCTGTAAAGGATAGCGTGGGCTTTCTAGATACACCCTATGTACGCTTTGAGGGTACTGACTATGAGCAGGAAACATTCTTTGTTGAAGACCCTAACTATAACGTATTAGAAATAAAAAGCATGGTCAAGGATGGTTGACGTTAGGGAGCAGTTCAGCACCTACATAAGCGAACACGCTAACGAAGTAGGGTTTGATATGCCCACACATATATCAGACTATCTTATAGACCTATGTGCTGATAGGCTAGACAAGCCAGAGCTTATACCCGAACCCAGCTTTGGTGAACGTTGGCTTAACCTACAAGAACTAGACAGGGCCTACCTGTTCCAAGAGTATGCCGATCAATGTTTGTTCTTTGTGTCCTTGATGCCCGAGTATGGTAAGAAGAGAGGCCTGGACATAGAATACTATGCTTCACTGGGCATAAGCAGTTACTACACCGTGGGTGACAAGATACACGACAGCACCTACATACAATTAGGTAACTGGTTTTATCATTTACAAAAGTTTCTTAACAGTGCAATCAGACCAAAGCAAAGACTGATACTTTTAGATAAATATTTGTAACAAGGAAAACACAATCATGTTAAGTAAGCAATGTAAATTACATTTGAAAGAAGTAGGAGAAACTGGACCAGAGCATATGATTAAGGCTCTTAAAGTTGCAGTTAAACTACAGTTGTTGGTACCTGCACTACTAATACACAGTGTTGCACCACGCTTTTTTAGCAAGACATCAACAAAAGTAATGACAGACATATTGGAGAACAGATGATTGAACAATTAGAAATGTTGGCTGAAAGTGGACCTAAGTGGGCTCAGGAAAGAGCAAGTATGGCCTGTCAGATATATGAACAGTATCAAGGCGGTGGGCTAGAAGAATTTGAATACCAAGACATTATGTTGCGTCTTATAGAAGAACCAAAGATAGATCAAGACGCAGGAGACGACTTAGATACAAAGGCACTTTTAATTACAGCAGTACATCAGGTAGGGAACATAGTATGAAAATAGCAGAAGTATTAGATACACGTTTTGTAGAAGAACCAGCAAGTAGAGCTTTATGCACATCTGGTAAGCCTGATAGTGCGTTAGGAGCCAGTCAACTAGCATCTTGTAAGTCACAAGGCTATCGTTCACGTGATGGTGAGAAAAGCCATAAAGTAGGATCAGAAAGAGTAAAAGTTAGAGGTAAAAAGATTAAGGGCAAGAAGTACGGTGGCCCACTACCAGATTGGTCCTAAGCCATGCCAGTTAAACCCGTTAATGGCAGTTTACTTGTTGCTCCGCCAGGTATGGTGGATTCTCGCTTTAGCCGAACAGCACTCCTAGTAACACATCATAACAAACACAACTCTTGGGCGTTATGTGTTAACAGAATGACTCCACACAATTTAGAAAGTTTAGCAAGAGAGATTGAACTTGATGTTCAGAATCTTCGCTTCCCATTGTTCTGGGGTGGCCCTGTACAAAAAGGTTCTGTATGGATGTTACACAGCAAAGAGTGGGAAAACGAACACACAATGTATGTTAATGAAGATTGGCGTGTTACATCAAACGAAAGCATGTTTCACTGTCTAGCAGATGGTGATGCTCCACGTTGGTTTAGAGTGTGCTATGGTTTATGCCAATGGGGTCCAGGTCAATTAGATATGGAACTTAATGGCCAGCCACCATTTGTTAAAAACAGCTCATGGCTAGTTGCCAACGATACTACTCCTGAACAATTGTTTAGTGAAGATCCTAATGAATTATGGGAATACAGTGTTAAGGCCGCAGGAAGACAATCAGTCGATACTTGGTTGGCTTAGATATTTAATAGCATTTTCCAATACATCAACCCTATCTTGTAACTGACCCAGTGCCCTATTACATGTATGGCATATCCAACCTCTAAACTTTTCAGTCTTATGGTCGTGATCCAAGCACCAATGTCCGCTCTTTCGTCCGCCCATACCTTTCACTTCAGCCGCACCTTTAAGGCATATAGGGCATGTATGATCCTCAGGGGGTGGTGGTACTTCTTTACGTAGTTTGTTTCGTACACGGGTTAGGTTTGAGTTACACTTACGACATTCAGTGCGTAAGTAGTTTGCACCAGAGCTTTTACAAAATTGATCTAAAGGTTGCTCTATGCCACACTTACTACACTTCTTCAGTGTTATCGACGTATTCAACATCATCTATATCCCAAATATCGCTAAAACTACAACGGAAAGTCTTACGACTCTTTTCGTCATATAGTTCTACTAGTTTAGATTCTAGGTCTCGTACTTGGATGATGCCAAAGCTCTCATACTCTCCTGGGCCTGCCAATGGTGTGTCAGATAGACCTGGAGGCCTACCAAATGTATCTAGCATAGTTGTTACTTTAAACTTACACCCATAGCTTTTGCCGGGCTGAATATCTTCAATCTTGTACATGTTCCATCTCCATTGGTTGGTAGCCTGTTGCTACTTGCATTTTTTTAATTATAACTTTAACTTGATCACTTGTCAAGTATCCTTTTACAGTATCTCCAGGATTAGTTATACCAGGCATCTCAGTCATGATACCTTCTTTAAATACACCTATTTCAAACATGTCTTTGTCTCCGCCATAGGTATACTTGCCCTTCACAATGCTGAGTTCATAATCGCCAAACGCTAGTCTAGCCTGTATGCCTCCGTGATAGAGTGTTTCAAAATTATATTCATCAGTTATCATCTTCTTCTTCCTCCACGCATAAACGTTCCATAGTCTTATAGTGTTCATACGCTTTTTGTAATGCTTCGTACTTTTCCAACTTAGCAGGGTCTGGTACTAAAATGTTTAACCTTGCTTCAATAGCTTCTAGTCGTTTGCGCATTTCGGCGCCAACTTCAGGCTCTACAGAATAAGTTGTATTGTAACTGAACTCACTACCTGTGTCGTTATAGTCACCAATATCTATAGTAAATGTTCCTGTTGCACCAGTACCTGTGTAGGCAATATCTTCTGATGGACTAATTATGTATTCGTCACCCATATGATCCCTCATTTTTTCCCTTTCGTAGCACGTTTAGCTCTCGCTTTGATTTGTGCTGGTGTTTGGCCGCCTGGACTAAGTTTGTCTATGCGACATGCAAATAAATGTTTCTTACCACTGTTTGATATTAACACAGGTTGGCCATGTTCGTCAAGCTGAATATCAACAATCTTTATAGGGACATTCTTAAAACGTCCGACCATTGCAGTATCACCTACGTTTATATCTACAGTAAACTTCTTCATATGATCTGACCTCCCCACTCTTTAGTTCTTTCGTCTCCGAGGTGCCAGTTACTATCTACAGGGCCGCTACATAATGTATGCTTGAGATAAAGTTTGTATTTTGTTCGCTTACTAACTTCAGCCATACCTAAATGCTTTTCACTTATAATACAGATACCATAATCGAAACCACAATAAACAATGCTATCAAGTCTATACTTTCGCATATAAGTTACAAGGTCTTCTTGTGTCTGCATGTTCTTATATTGAGATAGATGACTAATACATTGTAAATGATCAGGAACTACTTTAGCCTTGTGCTTCATAGGTCTAAGATAGTATTCTATCTTCTGTGCCAATCGAATTGCTTCAGCAGCCTTCCAAGGATAGAGAGTATCTTGTTCCCAACCCATAGACTGACAAGGATGCATTACTAACCATAATGCCTTGCTTTGAAGATGATTCGATTCAATCATTAGTGCAACATACGTGACTCTGGTTCATGATCTTCTATGAACGGCTTCACTTTGTCCGCAGTGTTCACAAGGTTCTTTATAACCTTTTCAAAGTCATCATCAGGTAGTCCAGTTTTATATAACCTAAGTGCAATAGACATTAGTACTGCCGCAACACCCATGATATCTTGCTGTGCGTCACATTCTTTTGCCGCTTCTGCAAATACTAAGTTATAAAACTTGCCCATATCTTCTTCGTTCATATTATCCCTCGTTTTCTAAATCCCATATTACTATATTAGATTTTCTCGCCTGCCTTGAAGCCTCTAAATCTGAGAAACCTCGGAAACCTAAGCGAGTAAGTACCATCTTGATTTTGTGTAACAGCATCTGCACGTACCTCTACAATTTGCCCAGGGATAGTATCTTTACTAGCCCAAAACTCATCCCTATTAATATCAGTAAAACCGCTACCGACATTAACATTAATTTGCTTTCCGTCATCAAGTCCTTCACAAATGAATGCACCAAGTTTACCAACGTTTCGTCCTGTTCCTTCTTCGACATCTTTAACCTCCAGTGATACTTCAATGAAAGGTTTCATCTTCAACCATGAATGTGATCGCTTACATTGATAAACAGCATCAACATCTTTGATCATGATACCTTCATAACCTGCTTCAACTGCTTTTTTATTATAGTCTTTGAACATTGTATCTCCAACCATAGTACCTAGTTCTACTTCTTCTTGTGGCACTAAATCACAAAAACATTGTTCAAATATCTTTTCAAAGGTTTTAAGCATATTACTTCTACGTCTTTGTCCTTGTATGCTTTCACCTTTCTTAAATTCTACTAACGGAATAATGTCAAACACTGCAAGTCTTGCATCTTGTGCTTTCACATCACTCTTTCGATGTACTTGTTTCATTAAATCTTGGAAACTATTAGAAACAACTTCACCATCAATTACATATGAACGACCAATCTCTTCCATAAAGCCATGCAATGCTTCTGTGATGTGTGCAAAGTTTTCTAATACTTTACCGTTACGTGTGTATTGTGTAACTGACTTTGCTTCGTAGTCTACAATAGTAACACAACGTACACCATCTAACTTAGGCTCAAGTAGTTTCTTACCAACTAACTTTTTCTCATGATTGGCACTGTCATGTGCTAACATACATTCGAACACAGGAATTTTATATTGTGGAAACTTCTTAGCGACTTTGTTTACAGTCTTTTCACTTACACCACAACGCAAGTCTTTAATAAGAATACGTCTATAAAACTTATTCCATTGTTCAGCAGTTGCTACTTCACTTGCAAGTTTGATTGCATCTTGTGCGGCATTACCTGTAAGTTTACGTTTATATAGTGCATCAGCAAGTTCTAAGAACTTATCCCATGCTAGTCCTTGCCCGTTCCACTCAGGATCTACTTCTGGAACTTGCTTCACACCAAATGTGTAAAGTTTATCAAGTGCCATACGGCAACCAGCAAAGAACTCATCTAGTCCTTCTTCCATTGCTTCTAATATTACTTGCTCTTTTGCTAGACGTGAATTGTCTGCTTCAAGTTTGTCTATAATTACTTCAGGTTGTGTTCTCATAAATGCCTCTCTTTTGCCTAATTGTTATACTTATTATAGCGTATTATCCTTCATTTGTCAACTCATTTATTACATTTTCTATGTTATGCACGTTGATTTCTTGTCCAATTTTGTACACATGAAAATGGTAATCTTTAATTGTTTCTGCAATCTTATTTAATATCGTTTCCTCCGGTTCTGCTATCCATTCTGAATAGCCTCTGCCTTCTAGCATAATAGCATATCCAAAAGTATCTTTGAGTACGCTTTCTAGTTTGCTAATTGGATTAGCTTTACCATACCATAAGTGATTGAACGTAGCATAATGACTACGAGCAGAATAACTGTTCTGGTAAACACCTAATCTAGCCTTAGCACTATTCATGCTAGTGATTCCAATCTTACAATCACCACTACCTAGAGGGTCTTTCATTAAGTATAAGAATTTCATGCTACCACCTACACTGTGCTGTTGGAAGTGTGATACGTCCAATACTATCGTTATATAGATTTACAATAGCATCATACACACGCCATTGATCATGGTCTCTTGGATTAGTAAATCCTTTGGTGTGGAGAGCATTCTCATAGTTGTCCTTCAGTCCTAGTTGTACTGATGTAGGATCTCCCCAAGTTTTAATAAACAGTTTGCCTAGTTCCTTATCGAAGTCTGCATCTAATGCAAAGCCTTCAACCTCTGCCATCTTATATAATAGTGCCATAGGTCTCCATATCTCTAACTCTGCCGCTGCCTTCTTCCAATGTGTGTTATGGAATTGCAATGCACGTTTAAAGTATTTGCCTGTTACACCGTAATCGTCTGACATTTCAAATATAGTTTGTCCACTTTTAATCTGACTGAATGCATTCGGTGTGTTAGCATTACGCTTAGGTGTGAACCCTGTAGCAGTTAAAATGTTATTCATTTGTACAGTTGCACTATCTTTTGTTTCTAGTAGAATCATAAACTCATCATAGGCATGAAGTTTACGTTTGTTACGACTGTTAATACGTATCATGTTTTGTCCTGCTAACCAAACAGCATACTCAACCTTGTCAGTAAAGCCTGCTTCAGTAACAGTTTCATCAGTAATCATATTTGTATCAATATACCACATAGGGTAGGTAGTATACTTTTGTCTAAACATTTCTTGTGATGTATGATGTCCGTCCCACAGCATGTACATACCGTCTACTAGTATAGCAGTTGGCAACAGTACCGCAGTGTGTTCGTAGTCTTGTTCAATTTTATACATATGGTTAGGTGCAACATCTCGTTGGAACCTAGGCCACAAATACATATCTTCCCAATCAATCCAACCAAACTTTACAATACCTTCTTTAGGATCATATGGGTCTTGGACATCGGGCTTCTTGTCAGGACCAAGTACAACATCAATTGCTTCTGCAATATCATTAAGTGGAATAATACCACGGTCGTAGTTGTCAGACATAGTACGCAAATCAATTGCGTCATCTTTCATTTCAAAGGGAATTTTAAATTTAGCCAGATACTTGTTGATCTCCGTCTGGCGATTATACGGAACTTTCTTCATGTTTTTAACTCCTTATAACATGTGCAACGAATTGCTAGTGTTAATTTGTGCCTGGGTGCGTAACGAATTACTGGCCCATAGCGTTAAACTATACTGTATAATATATACTCACGATTACCACTTGTCAACCCCTAAGAGCAATAATTATATGTATGAAGATATTAATCATTGGTGCAGCAGGTTTTTTTGGACGAAACTTATCGTATGATTATCTGCCTTCACATGATATTAGTTGTATTGACCTACCTCTAGATCTTTTTGGAGATAAAAAAGACTTCTACAACAAGTTCGATGTAGCAGGTATAGACATACAAGACGATCTGTGGCAAGTTAAACAGCGCATGATGGATTGTGATGTTGTTATACATTTGGCTAATAAGACTAGGATAAGTCCTAGTTGGCAAGACTACGAACAGTATTACAGCATGAACATAGGAACTTCTCAAAAGATATATGCTCTATCACAAACACTAGGTGTTAAGAAGTTTATCTATTTTAGTTCTAGTTCCGTGTATGGTAACAATGGTTGGACACCTAACAAAGAAACTGATCCACTAAATCCTACAAGTCCATATGCTATTAGTAAGATGGCTGCTGAAGCTGCTCTAACAGCACAGAACACTCGCTTACCAACAACAGAACTTATTATAGTAAGGCCGTTTACAATGTACGGTCCGTTTATGGAAACAGGAAAGTATTCATTAGTAATATCAAAATTTATTGAAGCAGCACAAAATGGTGATCCGTTATTGCTTGATGCAACAGGATCACAGACTAGAGACTTTATACATGTTAGTGATGCTATATCTGCACTTAGCCTAATTATAGAACACGGAAAGAGTGGAGACATATATAATATAGGATCAGGCGAGTCAGTGTCTATTAGAGAGTTAGCAGACATTGTTAGTAGCAAACAAGTTCATACACCTCCACGCATAGGACACATTGAACATACACTAGCTGATATGAGTAAACTCAAAGACTTAGGTTGGAAAGCAACAATTGATGTAAAATCATGGTTGACAAATTTAGTTGCAGACCTTAATATAACGAGTAATATTAAACAAGAGGAAAAATAAATGGCATTAGTACCAATGGTAGTTGAATCAACAAGCAAGGGCGAACGAGCTTTTGATATCTACAGTAGATTATTAAGGGACAGAGTTATTATGCTCAATGGTCCTGTCGAAGATATGAGTGCAAATCTTATTGTTGCACAGTTGTTATATTTAGAATCAGAAGATTCAGACAAAGATGTATCGTTGTTTATTAATAGTCCAGGTGGAGTTGTTACTGCTGGTATGAGTATCTATGACACAATGCAATTTATTAAACCTGACATCTCTACATACGTAATAGGACAAGCATGTTCAATGGGTAGCCTATTAGCACAGTCAGGCACTCCAGGTAAAAGATATATGCTGCCAAATGCAAGGCATATGATTCATCAACCTAGTGGTGGTGCAAGAGGACAAGCAACAGATATGCAAATTCAAGTAGAAGAGATTCTAAAGATTAAGAAAGAACTTACCGCTATCTATGAAAAGCATAACTCTAAAGGCAAAACATTTGATGAGCTAAGTGCTGATATGGAACGTGATAACTTCATGACTGCACAAGAAGCATTAGACTACGGGCTAGTTGATCAAATTATTGATAAACGTCCATGAAGATAGTACCACAAGGACAAAGGCCAACTGCTTGGGGAATGGAACTCAATTGGGCTTCTAATGAATCCTACACAGGAAAACTATTAGTATTTGAAAAGCCTCACAAGAAAACTGCTATGATGATTCATAAGAGCAGACGTAAGAGTTGGTTTGTTAATGCAGGCAAGTTTAAGATTACATTTATTGATATTAAAACAGGCATGGCAAGAGAACAAGTTATCCAAGAAGGTAGCACAATTGACATTGCTGAAATGACTCCACATCAATTAGAATCACTTGACCATAATTCAATTATATTTGAAGCAGGAACTCCTGACTATGAAGAAGATCAGTTTAAGATTAATCCTGGTGACGAGCAAACACAGCCTTCAGAGCAATAACTAAATCCTCAATCATTTTATCATCATGATACGGAGTAGGTGCAAACCTTAAACGTTCTGTACCTTCTGCTACTGTAGGATAGTTAATTGGCTGTACATAGATATCATATTCATCAATAAGCATATCGCTCATTGACTTACACTTCTTAGCATCGCCTACAAGTACAGGAACAATATGCGTAGTTGCACATTCCATAACCTGTATGTTGTTTGCTGTTAATCTTTCTTTTAATTTTTTTGCTTGTGCTTGATGTTGATCTCGAACTTCGTTGTGATCTTTTAAGTATTTTATAGCAGCCATTGCTCCAGCACATGCAACAGGACTCATACTAGTCGTGAAGATAAAACCAGAAGCCACTGAACGGATAGCATCAATAACATCAGCATCGGCAGCAATGTAACCACCTTGAACTCCAAAGGCCTTTCCAAGTGTGCCATTGATTATATCAATTCGGTTTTGAAGTCCTAGTTTCTCCGTCCAGCCGCCTCCGTGTTCGCCATAAAGGCCAACAGCGTGTACTTCGTCAATGTATGTTATTGCATTATACTTGTCTGCAATATTACATATTTCTTCCATTGGCGAAATGTCTCCGTCCATAGAGTAAACACTTTCAAATACTATACAAGGAACTTGATTGGCAAGTACAGCGTTAGCACATAGTTCTTCTAGTTGATCCATGTCGTTATGATGCCACACTTGCTTTTCTGCTTTACTATGTCTAATACCTTGTATCAATGAAGCGTGATTCTTACTATCGCTTAAGAATACAATGTTAGGGAATATTCTTTTTAATGAAATAAGTGTCCATTCGTTTGCAACGTATGCAGATGTAAACAGCAAGGACTTTGCTTTGTTGTGTAACGTACTAATCTCATGTTCCAACGCAACGTGGTAATGGCTTGTGCCACCTATGTTACGTGTACCTCCCGAGCCTGATCCTGTTTGGTCTAGGGCAGTATGCATAGCGTCTATGACAACCTTGTGCTGTCCCATGCCTAAGTAATCGTTACTACACCAATTGGTAATGTTTTTAATATTATAAGGTCCGTACCAGATAGCTCTAGGGAACTCGCCTCTTTCCCTAAGTATGTCGTTGAAAACCCTATAGTTGCCGCTATCTTTTAGGTTTTTTAGTAGTTTGTTTATTGGTTCTTTGTTTATCATGATAGAATAGTGTTCCCATTGAGTGATGGCATTGATACCAACCGTCTTTTCTTAGCTCGTTCATTAGGCTATTATATTCATTAGCCCAAGTTTTAAAGAATTTAATTATGTTGTACATACATGTATTTAACATAAATAACAATATAGGAGAGCGAACAATGGCAGCGAACGGTATATCAACTTTATCACTTAAAAAAACTAGACAAGATACTAAATTAGCCAAAGCAGAAGCAAAACGTCAAGGCAAATCAGTTGCAGATGATGGAACTATTTCTGGTAGTGTTGATACTAATGCTGTATCGTATAGAGCTCTTAACACATTAAATCTTGGCAGATTGCCTACAAGATACAATGCTTCAGACAATAATGGAGCACTCACAGACAACGCTGGTGTTCCAGTTGCTAGTCGTCCTTGGTCATAAACCTATCCTTTTTTAATAAATACGTATATAACTAATTAGGAGCGAAAACGTTATGTACGAGTACAGAGCCACTGTCGTAAAGATAGTAGATGGCGATACTGTTGATGTAGATATTGATCTAGGTTTTGGTATTGTCTTAAAAGATGAAAGGGTACGTGTTATGGGGATTGATACTCCAGAAAGCAGAACACGAGACAAGGTAGAAAAGAAGTTTGGACTTGCTGCAAAGGCAAGGCTTAAAGAACTATTAGGTAAAACAACAGTTCTAAAAACCCAAATTAATAAAAACGGCGAGGACATGAAAGGCAAGTTCGGTCGTATCTTGGGTGACTTTTCTACAGAAGACGGACGCATGATAACTGATATCATGGTTGAAGAAGGACATGCTGTAGCATACTTTGGTGGAAGTAAAGAAGAGATTCAACTAAAGCATATGGCTAACAGAGAAAAACTACTCCGCGAAGGAGTCGTTGTTTTATAGGGAGAAGTAGATGTTTAGATTAATTGCACTACTAACACTAGTATTCGGATTATGGATAGTACCAGCGTCTGCTACGGGAGGAGTTATTGGAGCTCTTAATACTACAACCACTGACGAACCTGCACCGACACCAACACCAGGCCTTCCAAATATTCCACCACAAGGACAATATCAAACTTTGCCTATAATGATCGATTGCGGTCGTTATTCAGATGTAATAAGTATCATTCTTAAAGCAGGCGAGCAACCTTTCGCAGCAGGTAAGATATTATTTAAAATTCCAGATGGTAGAGCAATAGAAGCAGTATTAGAATTGTGGGCCAATCCGGAAACAAGAACTTTCACGAGCGTTCTTAAAGTAACTGATGAATATGCCTGTTTAGTATTTCCAGGAAAAGAATTTATGGGTGCGCCACGACAGGGATTAACATTATAAATAAAAAATAGGAGCGAAATATGTTATCAGAAAAATTAAAGAAAGGAATAGCAGAACTTACTTTTAATCAAAGAAGTTTATTATTTGCTGAACTATCAGCAATTGCATACTTAGATCCAAAAGATGCAACAACACAAGCAAAAGAGCTAGGCTTTACAACAGTAGAGTTTTATGATATCGACGGTGCTCAGGCTTATCGCTTTATGAATAAAAACGATATGGTTATTGCATGTCGTGGAACACAGCCAACAGAATACAACGATATTAAAGCAGACTTAAACGCTCTTCCTATTATTTCTGAAACAGTTTCTAGAGTACACAGAGGATTCAAAACAGAAGTAGACGAACTTTGGCCACATGTGAAAGAAGATATGGACCGTAAAGTTAATCTAAAGAAACAGCATTGGTTCTGTGGTCATTCATTAGGTGCTGCAATGGCAACTATAATGGCTTCAAGATGTAAGCATAGTCCAGAACTAAGTGATCCAGTTGAACTTTACACATATGGTTCACCTAGAGTTGGATGGTCAGCATACTGCAACAGTTTAAATGTTGAACATCACAGATTTGTAAACAATAACGACATTGTTACTACAGTACCTTTAGCACTGATGGGTTTCAAACATCATGGCACTTGCCATTACTTTAATTCATGGGGTAACTTACGTAAACTTTCGTTCTGGCAAAGAACAAAAGATAAGTTCCGTGGAATGTGGAGAGGACTGAAAGCATTTAAAATAGATAACTTCTCAGATCATTCTATGGCTGAGTACATTGCACATTGTGATAAATTAGTAAAAGGGATGGAAACACCGCAAGTTTAACAAAAGGAGTTGGATGTCGTTCTTAGTCCACAACTTACCGCCGCAAGAAGTATTTGTTAAAAAGGAATACTTATATGATCTACAAAAAGGTCATGGGGAACTCACGCCTGGGGTATGGATTTCAATTAGAAGTATAATGGGCAAAGCACTATACTTTGAAACACTTCTAACTGAGTACGGTGCATTGTACGATAAACTTCCTATATCAGCATTTGTTTGGAAAGAAGATTACGATAAAGATAACCAACTTCCTTTAGACACATTACAGATATGGGATTGCTTTGATTATGATATCACACTAATTAAAAAGCCTATGCTATCTAACTGCGAGTTCTTTGGCAAAGATAAGAAAATGCACAAAGGCGATTACATGTTTACACTTGATACATGTCATGCACAACACTCAACACTTGATATTAATTTTAGCGAACACGATCCTGAACATAAAACATTTAACGTTATTAAGTTAGACAACGGACAGTTTGCAGCACAGCCAAACAACAGAGTAATATTTACAGATCAAAGTCTAGTTCATCCAGAACGCAAAATGCCAGACTTCAAGGTGTGTACACAAAACTACACAGTTGAGAACACACCTAAGTGGTCAGTAGGACATACTGATGAATGGCAATACAAAACGAAAGACGAAGAAAGTGGAAGATGAAGAGAAAGAAGCCTATAGGCTTTTTTGGTTAGTCAAAGGACATTTAAATACATCACACGAAACTATAATGTCATCACACGATGGTTACTTTAAGAGACTATGGGGTAACTGTGAACGTGCTGAATACGGTATGGAAGGCTTCGAAGAAGCATATAAAGAGAAAAGGGGTTGACTTCTTTTTAAATTGGTGCTATAATATAGGCACAATAGAAAAGGAGTTATATGAAATTGCGAGATAATAAAGTAATCTTAGTAGATGCAGACGGTGTCTTACTCGATTGGGAATGGGCATTTAATGTATGGATGGGCGAACAAGGATTCGAAAGGATTGAAGGGTCGCAGTTCATTTATGATATAGGTGAGCGATACGGTATTCCAACAACACAATCAAAAAAACTTGTTAACATATTTAATAACAGTGCATGGATTGGATTTCTTCCAGGACTGAGAGATGCACAGTTTTATGTTAAGAAACTACACGAAGAATATGGATTCACATTCCATTTAATTACTTCACTTTCCTTAGATAAGAATGCACAGAAACTAAGAACAATGAACATTGATAAATTGTTTGGAACAACAGCATTTACAAAATATGTATACTTAGGAACTGGTGCAGACAAAGACGATGCATTAGAAAAGTACAAAGGTACTGGACTGTATTGGGTTGAAGATAAACCTAAGAACTGTGAAGCAGGATTAGCACAAGGGCTTAAACCTTTATTGATCGAACACGGTCATAACATGGATTATAGGCATGAAGGTATTACTACAGTTAAGAACTGGAGACACATACACGATTTAGTGACTCATCCATAAGAACGTAGTAATATAACAATATTCTTATAAGCCCCCACAAAAACATCTAGTTCTATAAATAATATTAAGCACTTGACATTTAGTGTGTCAAGTGTTACTATGTTAATACATTGTGTGATTAATAACCGCCGATAAGGCAGGAGGCATACAATGAATAAACTTCTCGTAAACATAAGGTACTTCATTGCGCCATTGTTGATACTTGTTACACTCGCTGGAGTGTTAGCAGGTGGAGCGTGGGCATGGACAGGTGTAGGCTTATTGGGAGTAGGCATTATACTTGACACTCTTATCAATGTTCAAACTCGTGGAGCAGTTGATGAGAACGGAGAGACCTTGGGAATCCCCTGGTTACAGAATACAGTAATGTATTTGATGTTACCAGTCTTTGTTGCACTTCAGTTGGCACTAGCATATCAGATCTATAATGGTATGGCAGGTGCAGAACTTTTAGGTGCTACACTTTCAACAGGTATATTTGCAGGCATAGGCATAATCTATGGGCATGAACTATCTCACACCAAAGGCATTGCATTTGTAATAAGTCGTTGGATGATGGGACTATCAGGTTCAGCACATTTCTGTTATGCTCATGTGTACAATCATCACTTGGAATTAGCAAGTGAAGACGATCCTGCAACAGCACCTAGAGGACGTGATATCTATTCACACTATATCAAATCACACTTAGGACAATCTAAGTTCTTGTTTGAAATGGAGAGAGGTAGATTGAAACGTTTAGGCAAACCTTTCTTGTCCGTAAGTAATAGATGGATAAGAGGTTACATGATGAGTGTCCCTACACTTGCATTGTTCTTCTTTGCAGGTGGTTGGTTAGGTGTCGCATGTATCGGACTTGTTTGGTTAATATCAAACTTCGAACTTGAAGCACTTAACTATCTAGAACACTATGGTTTGATTCGTGTTAAAAGCGAACCAATAGACTATAGACATTCCTGGGATAACTCAACATTATTCACAAGCTGGTTCTTCATTGAGATTGGTCGCCAGGCTGATCATCATGACAGAGGTGAGACACACTTCTGGGAATTAGATGAAGTAGGTGCACCTAACACTGGTGTAGGTTACTTTACACTCTTTGCGTTAGCATTGATACCTCCTGTGTTTAATCGCTTTATGAAAAAGCATTTAGACAATTGGGATAAAAACTTTGCAACCGAAGCAGAAAGAGAAATAGCAAAAACATTTGCATAATCACTTGGGGGGTCGGAAACGGCCCCTTTTTGTCTTGACATCGTACACATTTGATGTTACTCTATAAATAAAGTCGAACAATGAAGTTCACAGCCAAGCAACGTCGAGCTTGGTCTTTTTTAATGTGAGAGCCGTGGTAAAAGCGGCAAGCAGGAAGGAGATAATAAATGGACGCACTCACCCTATGGATGGCTGTAGGTTTCCTATTCGCAGGTTACGCAGTTATTGCAAATGATTCAGTACAAACGTTAGGCACTTGGATCGCATCAAACAACGACAAATTCAATTGGAAAGTTATGTGGGGAGCGGCTTCGGCTGTTCTACTGTATACACTTTGGTATGGTTGGTACACTAACGGTGGCGACATCAGTTACGGACGACTAAACAAAATACCGTTCCAAGAGATACAATGGTACCATGCAATGGCGCCAGGACTACTATTAATACTTACAAGAATAGGTGTGCCAGTTAGCACATCTTTTTTAGTATTAAGTGCATTCGCTAGTACATTTGTGCTAGAGAAGATGCTTGTTAAAAGCATGATGGGTTATGCGGTGGCAGCAGTCGCGGCATATGTTATTTGGATAGGAGTTACTAAAATCCTAAACGAAGCAAACCCAGTCAAAGAAGAACATAAACGATGGTGGAGAATAGGACAGTGGGTAACCACAGGCTTCTTATGGTTCACTTGGCTAAGTCATGACATGGCAAATATTGCTGTGTTCCTACCTAGACAGATACCTTGGGATCTAATGATAATGATTTCACTTGTGTTTATTGTAGGCTTAGGCTTTATGTTTAAAGAGGGTGGAGGTAAGATACAAAATATTATTATTGAAAAGCACAACACAAGATATGTTCGTAGTGCTACAATAATTGATGCAGTATACTTTCTTATACTTTTGTTCTTCAAAGAACTAAACGATATACCAATGTCTACAACGTGGGTGTTTGTAGGATTGTTATGTGGACGTGAACTTGCTATGGCTACAATGACTGGCAAGGAAAAGTTCAAAACAGTGTTTCCGTTGATTACCAAAGACTTCATTAAAATGATGATAGGACTAGGCGCATCAGTAGGTGTAGTGTTAATGATACACTATGTTATTGTACCAAACGGATACTAGAATGGATAGAGCAGTGTTCGACGGCACTGCTTTTTTCTTGACTTAAAGAAGATTTTGTAATATTATATAAGTACAATATCAAACAAGGAAGGACTACATTTGAAGATGAAAATCATTACAGGAAATGCTAATCCTAAATTAGCACAAGAGATCGCAGAACACTGTTTTAGTGATCTTGTTCCGGCTAAAGTTTCCACATTTGCAGATGGAGAATCTAGCGTAGAATTTTTAGAAAACGTTAGAGGCGAAGATGTTTTTATTATCCAAAGCACAAGTCAACCAGTTAATGACAGTCTTATGGAACTAATGGTAATGATTGATGCGGCACGTAGATCAAGTGCTAGTCGTATTACAGCAGTTATTCCTTATTACGGGTACGCAAGACAAGATCGTAAGAGTGCAAGTCGTACACCTATCACAGCAAAACTAGTTGCTAATCTATTAACAACGTCTGGTGCAGATAGAATCTTAACTATGGATCTACATGCAGGACAGATACAAGGCTTCTTTGATATTCCTGTTGATGACTTAACAAGTAGAATTGCATTTGCTAAAGACATTAAACGTACAATAGGTATTATTGACGACCCTGAAGTTAATCAACAAGGTACAGTGTTTGTATCTCCAGATGCAGGTGGAGCAGTAAGAGCTCGTAAGTTTGCTGACATGTTTACAGGTGACATTGCTATTGTAGATAAAATGCGTCCTGAAGCAGGCAAGTCAGAAGTAATGAACTTGATTGGTGATGTTAAAGGACGACATGCTATCCTAGTAGATGATATTATTGATAGTGGCGGAACACTTTGTAATGCAGCCAAAGCAATTATGGATGCCGGTGCATTGTCAGTTCGTGCTTATATTACACATGGAGTATTGTCAGGTGATGCTTGTTTAAAGATTGAAAAAAGTGTGCTTGATGAATTAGTTGTTACAGATACTATTGCTAATCGTTGTCCTAAGAACTGTAAGAAAACACGTCAAGTAAGTGTAGCACCTTTGTTCGGTGAAGCAATGCGTAGAATAACTAACGAAGAATCAGTTAGCAGCCTGTTTATATAATTCCCTAGCACCGTAAGTAATCATAAAGTCAGCACCAGCACGTTTAAAAACATCGTGTGTTTCTTTTAACATCTCTGGAACTAGCCAAGTATTTCTTTGTAAGCCAATGTATTCGCCGCTTGTTTGATATACTCCGACAGGTGCTTGATACTTAGTTGCTTCTTTAATAGGCATAATAAGATCAATGCTAGTCATGCCAGGCTTAACCATTAAACTAGTAGCACCGTCATTAAAATACTTTACACTTCTAGCAATAGCAAGTTCTCTATCATTTACATCTAATTGATAACTTCTATGTATACCTTTTTCAACTCCAATAGTTTGTCTAAAGCCATCATAGAATTGTGATCTAAACTTAGTTGAATAGCTCATTACATCTACTTTAATATGTTCTTTAATATTCTTTACAGTGTTATCTTGACAATCACTAGGTGCTAATACATCTGCTCCAGCTTCATATACAACACTTGCTTGTTCGAATAGTTGTTCGTCTGTCTTTGCTGCATCAGTAGGGTAACAACAGTGTCCATCTAGCGTAGTAGAACACAAGCATATATCAACATGCAGGTTTACTTTATCTCCGTATGCTGCTTTGATTTCGCTAACAACACGTTTATTCAAATCCCAATCTGGCATTTCAGATCTTTCAGGCATAACAAATACTAAAATATCTTTAACCCCAAGAGCAATATCTCTACCGATAGTATCTATTGCGCCCTTAACTGACCACGGGTGATTGTCGTTACCAAGGACAGACTGTTTAGATGCAAGTACCCAATCATCTCCGTTACCTTGATTACTAATAAAGTATGGTTGTATTAGTTTCATGAATATCTTTCCCTAACCATATCCACAAATAATTTTACGTTGTCTTCTGGAGTTTCTTTATGTATTCCGTGTCCTAGTCCGCATACCCAACCAGTTCTATCAACATGCTCCATGCTATCAAGCCATTCAGTAATTTCTTTTTCTAGATAAGGCTTAGGAGTCATCATTAATTTTTCATCGAAGTTACCTTGTATAAAGCCGTCTTGATATTTTTTAAATGTTCGTTGCATATCAACTGTATGGTCAACGCCTATACCAGACCATCCCATTCTGTATAGTGTAGGCAAACACTTATGATTTAGATGTTGCGTGTAATATCCTGTATCAGTTTGTATTAGTGGCTGTAATATATTAACGTAATTTGTTTTAAAGAATGCTTCGCTCATATTACCTACACCACTATCAAGTATCATAACTTTCTCTGCACCTGCTTCTAGTTGTAGATGTATGTTACGTGTTAACACAGGAACAATAACTTCTTCCATATACGCTGCCTTCCATTTTAAATCCATGTTAGGCTTCTTACCTGTAGCGTAGTTTAGTAATGTCCACGGCCCACCAACAAAGCCTATTAGACTTTTTGATTTATGCAGTTTCTCTCTAGTTGCAGCAACCGCAACCTTTTGAAACTCCATGTGTTCTACTGCACGTGAAATATCTTTATGTTCTCTATAGTTTTCCTCATTGATATAATAATCAAACTGTGGACCTGGTGCAAACTTTAAAGGCACCCCTAATCCTTCAATAGGAAATAGTATGTCGCTAAACAGTATCGCAATATCAAAGTCAAATTGATCAATTGGAAGCATTGCTACATCAGCAGCAACTCTTGGAAGTTTACACATTTGCTCAAATGTAAAACGCTCTTTCATCTCCATATAGGGTTGCTGATATCTTCCAGCCTGTCTCATCATCCAAATCGGAGGACAAGACTGTTCTACCCTATTGCAGGCATTCGTAAATTTTTCATTCATATAAGTTTTGTTCCTAGTTGCTCACCTAATTGGATATAGTTTTCTTTCTTACCGATTACTTCACTATACTTATCAGTTTCGAAGTTGTGAGCTTCCATCATTAAATAGTCGCCAACAATACTAGATATGCAACCAACAGCAGTATGGCAGTCGCCATTTATAACTTCTAGCATCTTGCGTTCAGCCATTGCACATTTATATGTGTCTGGGTCTGAAGATGTAGATAATAAATTACTTGCAGAACTTTTCTTTCTTGTTTGTAATGCAATAACTCCTTGCCCAACAGCAGGAAACATTTCTCTAATGGTAAACGTTTTTGTTATTTTATCTTGTAACCCTAATGCTTCAAGACCTGCAACAGCAAGTACAATAGCATCATACTGTCCGCTTTCTACTTTAGAAATACGTGTATCAATGTTTCCTCTAATAGGAACAATTTCTGCTTGTGGATATAATTTTTTTAGTTGTGCAATTCTACGAGGACTACCTGTTCCTATTTTTGCTCCTGGCTTATCAGGATTACCAATTACACAATCTCTAGGATCGTTACGTTTTAAGACTGCTGATATCTCAAGTACATCATCTGAATCTCTTGTTAAGTCTTTTAGACTGTGAACAGCAATATCAATTTCTTTGTCTATTAACTTTTGTTCGATGGCTTTACAGAATACTCCTTTGCCACCCATTTCTAATATAGGAGTGTCTGGATTTATTTCTGCTTCAGTTGTTACTGTAACTATCTCAGCATTGTTAATTAGAGCTGCTGCCCTACTTGCATACTCCAATGCTAGTTTACTTCCTCTGACACCGATCTTCATTTTCTAACCTTCCTTATGACCCAAGCAATGAATGCTAAGATAGCAGCAGTTAATGCACCTATCCCAATGTTCACGGCCAACTCACATCTGGCGGTAAGCTCATTAATATTGCTTCCATGTTGCCGCCTGTTTTAAAACCAAACTTAGTACCACGATCATATAATAAGTTAAACTCTACATATCGCCCACGTTTGATCTTTTGTATATCTTTATGTTCGTCTGTGTAGTTGTTGTTCATATAGTTAATTGCAGTTGTTCTCACAACATCTGCAAACTTTATACCCAAACGTTCTACAAATTTAAAGTCCATGTCTTTAGGATCGTAATATTCAAAGAACAATCCTCCAATGCCTCTTGTTTCTTTTCTATGTGGCAAATAAAAGTATTCATCACAGGCTTTACTAAACTTGTCGTACCAAGTTGCATCATACAAATCACAGACCTTTTTAAGCTCTCTATGATACTCAATCTTGAATGTTTCATTATCCAAGCAGGGTGTTAGATCCATACCACCACCAAACCATTCTTTCTCATGTGTTTTAAGATATCTTGTATTAAAGTGCATTGCAGGTACCCAAGGATTTGTAGGGTGTAATACTACACTTATACCTGTGGCATAATACTGTCTATTATCATCAGTTGTACCAGGAATCTCTTTTGCAAATCTAGGATCAAACTCTCCTGTTACACAAGAATAATTTACTGTACCTTTTTCAAATACATTTCCACGTATAACTTTGTGTGTTTGTGTCCAGCCTTCTCTGCTAGAATGTCCACCTTCTTCCATTTTAATAGGATCTTTGGGTGTGAATCTTGCTTCTACTTCATTTATGTTATCTTCTATGATCTGTGCTAGTTGTGCAAACCATTCAGTATACATTGTGTTCATGGAAGTATTTAAGTTGCACTCAAAAGAAAAGGTAGCAACCTGGCTACCCTTTCTCCACTTCAAATGTAATGTTCCTATTATCTGAGGCTATGCCGTTCTATATATAATCTTCATCCCGTAATTAGGAAATTATTCTGTTGTGTGCATTAATTTTCTATTTTGAAGTCCCTGTTACGAACTTGTAGAACTCTTCGGCTGTGTCTAAGACTTCTTTAGCACCTGGGATTTCTGGCATATCAACTTTGTTAATAATTTGTCCAGTCTTCTCATCACGTTTTGCAGATACTTCCCAGCCCATCCACTTGTTTGAATATTCAAACTCTGTAAATTGTTTGGCCATATCTAAAACTTCTGTGCGAATTTCGTAACCGTTTTTATTGAATTGCACTTTAGGTAGTGCATCTTTGATTTTGTCTAATGACATTTGTCTTTCTCCTTGTGTGTTTGTGTGTTATGCTACATTAGTAATGTAACACTATTATTTACCTTTGTCAACGCACTTAATAATTTTTCTTTACCAAAGATCAGTGTTACAGACGCCGCAAACCATTTATGGTGTTTTTACTCTTATCTCCATGCACCTAAATATTACACTGACTTCAACGCTTGAGTGGAGTGAGTAAACAAAAGGAGATAACCAACATGGAAATCTTAAATAAAGTAAAAGGCTGGGCCGCTGCAATTACTGAAGTGGGTGTATCATTCATCGCTTTAGGTATCGTGCTTGAAGTCTTATTCAACGGACAGAACATTCCGTTCTGGCCAAACATCAGCGTAGTAGACAACATCACTGGAATGATAACAGCGTTATCTGCACAGGGCTTAGTTGGTCTAGTTGCTGTTTGGGTGTTATATCATATCTATAATCGAAAGTAAAATATTATAACACATTAAGTTATGGCAGAGCCGTCTTGGCGGACAGCTCTGTCATTTAGTTTTATCTATTCAACCAATCGGCTTCGTCTTCAGTATATGGCCACATTATGCATGTCCCTTCCAAAATGCGACTGACTTTCCTCTAAAGTAATGATCGCCAGGCTCGTAATTTGATTTGGCTTTTCTTACTCTTTCTAGTCTTTCGATTGCTTTGCGCTTGACAGTTTGTAGATGTCTTTGCTCTTTAAGTAAGTCCGCTGATAGATCTGGTCTACCTTGCAGACGCATTAAGTTTGCTGCTCTACCGTATCCAGCAATTTCTAAATTGTTATACAGTTTTCTTAGCAGTAACATTACTTCTCTCCGTCATTAGTTTTTTAGCCTGATCGTAGTATCCCATACGAGCAAGTTCATTAGCAGCTCTAGAACGACCTGCTGTTTCACCGAAAGCAATTGTACCTACCCATAACGTAAACAGGGCGTTACGAATTACAGTACATGCTTTACATGTGAAGTTCCATGTAGTTTGTTTTAATTCAATCGCAGTCATTATACCCAACCTCTCAAATTCTTATTTGTTCTTGCAGTCATTCTATTATCGTTGAATGTACCCCTAGCAATACTTTCGATATCGCTACGGCCAATTCCTAAATCTCTTAGTTCATGGTCTGTAAGGTTGCGCAATTCTCTGCGAGTCGTTGCAATCATAGCCTTGCGGGCTCTGTTGCGTCTCCATTGTCTAACTAAATCCACAAGTCCTTCTAAAGCATCTTGTAGCAAGTGCGATACTGTCATAATTGCTTGTGTCATTAGGCATTCACTCCCATGCGTGGTCCTTGACCGTTATGGGTGATCATGTAGTGATAGGCATATTGCCAATCATTTCCGTACTCAGTTTTGGCGTAAGTGAGCATCTCTTTTTCGAAAGCCCTAGTTGGGCTTGGGTTTCCAAGTAAACTCACAAGGCCGTTGAATAGCATAGTAGCCATTTTTTTCTCCTTGATTAAGTTTTGTGGATGCTTGAGGAAAGCAATACCCCGGAACTTCCCCGGCGGTGCGTGAACCTTTGGTCCCCGTCAATCACTTTTAAGGCATGGACAATGCCCCAGTCTTTCCTGGTGTCTGTATGTATATTTTGACAACTTTGAGGGTTTCGATCGCCACCCTGCGCTTTTGTCACCTGTATTTATATAATAGTGCAGTATTACTGCCCTAATTAGAGCGAATTTTCATGCAAGGCTGTCATGCTATTTTTGCAACAGTCCGCCGCAAAAAAGTTGACAGATTAAAGTTCTTGACACTTGCAAATCATTGTTGTATAATTTGTTACATAAAAGGGTAAATACAGTTAGTAATTTTAGGAAAACACGATGAAAATTAAAACAAGGTCTATTTTACAAGAATTAAACGAAATTGCAGATCGCAGAGATACAGAATCTCTGATCCAAAGTCGTGCAACTAATATTATTAACTCAGCAATTAATTTAATAGAATCTATGCATAAGCATTACGATCAAACAACAGCTATTGAGCTGGAGCGTAGATTTATCAATTCTATAAAAGGCGCGGATTCTTCTAAGTTCGATAGAGGAATTAAACGGGTCGTTGAATCAAAGAAACGAGAACGCTAACATGACACTACTTTTAGAAGGTGGCAACATATTTAAAGATGCGGAAGGTAAGCCAGTAACTGTAAGGGTTGCAAAGAGCGATGTATTACCGACTGTACAATGGTTAGAAGGAATAACAAACTTAGAACTCACAGACAATATGTTAGGTACAACTGGTAAGAAAGATACCAGTGGCGATTTAGATCTTGCAGTAGATGTTTCAAGTACAACAAAAGCAGACTTAGAGGCTACGCTTCTTGCTTGGGTACAAGATAACATCGGCGGTGAGGTAAACGCTAAAGAGTGGATACGTAAGTCAGGCATCAACGTACACTTTAAAACTCCAATCAAAGGGGATGATTCAAACGGCTTTGTGCAAACAGACTTTATGTTTGGTGATCCAGATTGGATGAAGTTCAGCCTGCAGGGAAGTGGACCAAACTCACCTTATAAAGGTATGCATCGACACATCCTCCTTTCCAGCATAGCAAAAACCAAGGGTATGAAATGGTCAGCAAATGAAGGACTAAAAGATAGAGAAACTAACGAATTGGTATCACAAGACCCCAACCAAATCGCTAAAGTCCTATTAGGTCAAACAGCAACACCATCAACACTTGAATCAGTAGAGTCAATTGTTAACTACATTAAGAAGTTACCAAACTACGATGAACTTGTTGCAGACGCTGTTGACGCCTTTGCAAGAGACGGTTTAGAATTACCGGACAACAAGCAAGTCGAAACTTACCAAGCGGATCACAATGCTTGGATGCGTAAAATGATAGACATCGTAAAATGAAAATAAGCGAGGTTGTAGACATACGCTATTCGATAGCTGACAAACTTTCTAAGATGCATAAAGTAGGTCCTGTGTATGGCAAGAAGAACTTAAATGTGCCACACGCAACATACGTAGATAAAACTAAGAAGAAGAAAAAAGCATGAGAGCATTTGAATTTTTAACAGAAGCTGTATTAGTAGAAGCCGTAGGTAGAGAGTTTAATCACTTAGAAGACCTAGTGTTTACTAATCCATCTGATGGTGCTAAACGTGCAGTTGATATCTTAAAGAGCATGGAGCAAGATGCTAGTGATGTTGCAGTTAAATGGGACGGTAATCCAACAGTGTATTGGGGACGTGAAGATGACGGACAGTTTAGATTAGTTGGAAAAAATAATTGGGGTAAGGAAGAAGGTAAGTCTAACTCAGCTGATGAATTAGAAAAGTTTATCAACAGTAGAGGTAAAGGTGAAGAATGGAGACCTAAGTTTGCAAAAGATATGGCAAGCCTATGGCCAATATTTGAAGCAGCGACTCCACCGGACTTCAAAGGTTACATGTATGGTGACTTACTATACCATCCAGGTAAACCATATCAAGGCAGTGACGGAGCAATAAGTTTTACTCCTAATCAAACTACATACAATGTTAAAGCACAAAGTGACATTGGACGTAAAGTAGGCAAAAGTAAAGTTGGTGTTGCAGCACATTCAGCATATGAATATTTTGGCGATAAGTCAGGCACACCTATCGAAGATGTAAAACAATTTAATGGCACAGCTGATCTTTTAGTTTTAGGACAACAGTATGTAAGCAAGGCGCCGCCAGTAAATGCAGACAACTTAGGCAACATAGAAAAAGTAGCAAATCAAGAACAAGCAAACATTGCTAAGTTTTTTGAGAAGCGTCCTGGGCTAAGTGATATCAGTGACATTATGTATACATTTGTAAACCAAATGAGTAGAGCTAAAAAGTTAGATGACTTAAAAGTAGAAAGTTTCCTCAATTGGCTTCAAAATTCAAAGGTTTCCGCCAATAAACAAGCAAAGATTATAAGTATTATAGACAGTAGTAAGCAAACTGCAACAAACATATTTTTCCTTGTTACAGAGCTTATGAAAGCCAAGAATGAAGTAATTGCAGAGCTTGATAAAGCAGAAGGTGATGTAGTTGCTACAACAGGTGGCAAGCCAGGAGGCGAAGGCTTTGTTAAGACTAGAGACAAAGTTAAGTTAGTTCCACGTGATAGATGGACGCCTTTTAGAGCAGATTAAGCGTTTTTAGTCAAAAATCCCCCCAAAACCCATAAGTTTTTACCCAAAAGATAAATAAGAGTGTAAGAAAAAAGCCGGTCCCTGAGCGGGATCATTTAATAATCGAGGAGATAATATTATGGCAGATCTATCAAACGGAAGCTCAGTATTCCAAACTTATAACAACGCCGGAACAGGTGTTGCAGAACTAGGTGATAACAAATTACCAGCAAACGGTGATACTAACGGTATTGCAGGTTTAACTAGAGTTATCAAATTAGCTAAATCATCTATTTCAGATGCAGAAATCCAAGCAGCTTTAGACTACATCCAAGCTGGTGACGTTTCAGGAACTAACGACGCAAACACAGTTGTTGGTCTTGACAAAAACACTAACGATGCATTCGTAGTTGTACAAGGAACAGGCGTAATGACAGCAGGTTCTAACTACGGTACAGGTTCAACTGGTGTTACTATGTCAATTGAAGCTACAATCCCAGGCATTTCTGGCTAATAGTTTTTAAACTGATGAAAAGGGTGTCAGTTCGCTGGCACCCTTTTTTTATGGCTACTAAATATGAGTAATGATCAGATACAAAGTAGAAACGACAGTAGATATTACTCGCTCCAATCCAGATAGGGACGACACCAACTCTCTCCGACACGGTCAGCAATCAAACTTCAACGCCCTTGTCCAAGGGATAGAGTTAAGAGCTTTATGTACTTGGGAAGAAGAACCTGTTATGATAGAGTACAAGGATGTTGACACTAAATGGTACTGGTCATTTTATGTAGAAAGACAAGATGTTTTTTTAAAAGGCGACGATCCAGTTGGTTTGCTTAAAGATGATTTACAAAGTATTCCAATTATTAGTAACCTAAATAATAATGTTAATTTTAAGCAAAACTGTTTTATAACAAGTGGACCTGATTGTAACATATGGCTTAACACAGCCGATTAAGTGTAGACTGAATCCTCAGCCAACTAGCGAGTAAATAATAGTATGAAAGATCACCATTGGAATATAATTATGTTTGGTACGAGCTCATTTATGTTTATGGGTTTCTTACTATCTCTCCTTGGAGTGTACACGGATAGAGATACTTTCGCTTACATAGGGATAGTTATCATGTCTTCAGTGTGCTTTACATGGTGGATTTGGGTTATGTTAGTAATAAAAGAAATGATCCTACGTACAACTAAAGCACAGGACGGTTTAGGCATGGTTAAAGAAGAATTAGGGCTCATAAAAAAGATGATTAGAGCTCTAACTTCTAGAGGAAAATGATAAATACTTTTGTTGAAAGTAAAAGGCAAACACTAAAAGCATAGGACAGATAACAGCTAATACAAGGCACATTCAAAAGGCAATACCTAGAGAGTTATTAAATTAACGGTATTCGGAGAGAATGTAAAATGGCAACTAGCCTAGAAAAGAAAAATTTAGAAGCCCATGTTGACTTGTGCCAAGAAAGGTACGAGCAATTAGAAGGCCGCCTCGACAGTCTAGAAAAGAAAGTAGAGCATATTCACAGAGATATCACAGATAATCAAAAGAGCCTAACCAAAGTTATAATTGGTACAGCTGGTACAATAATTGCAGCAGTTCTTTCCATAGTAGTTACTATACTACTCAAGATGTAGCCCACCAAATTAATTAAGTTGTAAATACAGAGGACGAAAGGTCCTTTTTTTTATGACGAATATTTCTAAACGTTTTGAACAGCTAGTAACTAAGACTTACAAGCAGTTTCTTGACCAAGGAACCATACTTCCGACCAAGTCAGATAAAGGCATTCATGTTGGTGATGTTCTAATACAATCAGATGGTCCTTTCAAAAATATCATAAAAAAGGATAAATTAATATATGAGAACATAAGTTTGAATGCTGTAGCAATACGCATAGCAAACCTGTTAGCATGGAACGAAAATAAAGCACTACAAGACAAGTTATTTGCAGCAGACGTATATTATAGCCGTTTTTATACAGATAGTAATATATTTTTAGATAGATATCATAGAGCTTGTAATGCAAAAGATGAGCTAAAAGCTGAAATTATGTGGACTAGGTATGAAGATGCTAAATTTAGAGCAATAAATGCCAAGTCGGAAGCAGAGCATTTAGCCGCCTTTTGAATAAATACATATAACAACTTTTGGGGATTGTATAAAATGAAACATAACGAATTATTTAGAACAAAGGCTGCGAAGCTGAACGAGTCTATGCACAAGACGTTTGGTAAAAAACTAAACCTTGAGGCATTTGATGTAGCTAAACTAGAAGATGCACGTAATAAGTTACGTACACAAATCCATGATGCAAAATCAAATTCAAAATTTAATGAGGATTTGACTGATGACACATTGCAAACAGCACAGGCTATGCTTGATGTCATTAACACAGAGATTCTAGAACGTGAAGAAGCAGCAATTGATTCATTAGAAGTTGCAACAGAGGCTCCCCAAGCTGAAGCAACAGAAGAAGCAGGAGATGAGATGAAAGTAAACGAAGGTGAGATCCAACAAGCAAGTGCAATTGTAACTGCTAAAACTATGGTAGATAGAGTTGGACGTTGGATTGAAGAACTTTCCGGAATGGAAAATGAAACACTTCTTCAACTTGGCGATTCAATTAGAGATGAAATGGGCCAAGAGCAATCAAAAGCATTTATTGAAGCGTCGGCTCCGGCAATTCAACAAGCATTAGAAAATCTTAAAACAACACGTGAAACACTAGCAAGTTCTATTAGACAACTTACTGGCGAAGAAGCACAAACAGGTATGTTAGGTGCAGAACCAGAAGAAGGTGGAATGGACGACATGGCAGCACCAGCAGACGCTGAGGCACCAGCTGAAGAACCAGCAGATGATTTTGCAACAGCAGAACCAGCAGCAGGCGGAATGGAAACAGCAGGCCGTGAAAAGCGTGAATCAATTAACTTTGAATCAAGACTACTTAAAACACTAGCAGGATAATACATGAAACTGCATGAGTTCATCAAAGATGCAGACGACCAAGAAGTTACTGAACTCATAGGTGCAGTAGCTAGAGGTATCGGCGGCGCTGCAAAACTTGGAGCAAAAGCTGTACGTGGTACAACTGGAGCAATAGGCTCAATGGCAGGTGCAATGGGTGAACCAGGAGTTGCAGCAGCTATGAAGACTCCAGCACCAAACAATACAGGTGCAGTACAAAAAGCTCTAGCAAACACAGAAAAAGATCCTGCACAACAAGCAGCTGAAAGAAAAGAACTTGCAGACAAAATACAAGAACTCGAAGCACAGGTTAGAGAACTTAGAAAAGCACAGTCAGAGGTTTAACCATGAGGTTCTTTGAATTCACAGGTACTGATGAAACTATTGACAAGTATGTAATCTTGTTAAAAAATATTATCGGTCGTGCAGAAATGAAAAAGTCTCCTGCTAAAATGAATTGGGCAGGACTTTCAAACTTAGCATTAAAAAATAAAATCCAATTAGCAGCAGACTACGAAACATTCAAAGCAATTTACGACAGCAGTCCTGCAATCCAAAGTCTTGTAAAAAACTTTAATGCCGATGGCATTGAATTGGATGTCCCAGGAGCACCTGATGCAGATCCCCAATCTCCACAGAGTGATCAAAGCAGCCAAGATGCTGTAGATCAAACAGCAGCAAGTGCAGCACCTCAGCAATTATCCCAAGAAACATAATTCACTCTTGACAAACTACTAGAAAGGTAGTACTATATACAGTATGACTGATCAAACTATTGAGATAACACCGCCACCATTTGTTGAACGTTTTGAGTATAAATCTTTAAAACAGATAAATGATCCTGTAACACGCAAACGTGTTTACCTAACTCCAGATGATGAGAAGTTACCAAGTGTAACAACTATCCTTAGTTCAACTAAAGATATGACTCACCTTATTGAATGGCGTAAACGAGTCGGCGAAGAAAATGCTAGACGGATTACAACTGAAGCAGCAGGTGTTGGTACAGCAATGCACAACAACTTAGAAAGATTTGTTGTAGGCGAAAAAAGACAGCCAGGTAATAATCCTGTGCATGTACAAGCAAACAAGATGGCAGATGTTATTATCGAAAACGGTTTGAAGCATGTAGATGAAATATGGTCAATAGAACAAGCATTATATTTTCCAGGTTTGTATTCAGGTACAACTGACTTGTGTGGTATGTACAAAGGACAACCTGCGATTATGGACCACAAGCAAACTAATAAACCTAAGAAAGCAGAGTGGGTTGAAGATTACTATCTACAATTAGTGGCCTATGCTATGGCACACAATGAAGTATATGGTACTGACATCAAGGAAGGACATATCTTTATGTGTAGCAGAGACCTACAATATCAACAGTTTAGTGTTACGCCGGATACTTGGAACGAATATCAAGATAAATGGCTTTCTAAAGTAGAAGAATACTACGCATCAAAAGCATAATAGTGCTATACAAGCAACTGTAGCAAGGTTCTACAGGCTATCCTTACTTGCGAACTGATTGACATAAATACTAATAACAATTTCAGGAGCAAATAAGTGGCTGTAGTTCAAATATCAAAGATTCAGATCAGAAGAGGTAAAAAGAACTCTTCTAGTGGTGTACCGCAATTAAGTTCAGCAGAATTAGCATGGGCAGTAGACACACAAGAACTGTATATTGGTAATGGTTCAACTACAGAAGGTGCTCCCTACGTAGGTAATACAAAAGTATTAACCGAACATGATAATATTTTAGAACTAGCATCTAGTTACAAATTTGCATCTGATAATCCATCTATTACACAAAGTCAATCACGTACACTATTAGGTAAGATTGATGAAATGGCAGTCAGTGTTGCAGACTTTGGAGCAGTAGGTGACGGTTCAACAGACAACGTTACAGCATTTGAAAATGCTTTTACACAGTTATTTAGAAATGCAGACCCTGACTTTAAAAAAGTACTAACTGTACCTAATGGTGAATATTTGTTTACAGGAGAACTTGAGATTCCTAGCAATGCAATCATTAGAGGTGAAACAGCAGAGGGCGCAATACTAAACTTAGACACAAGAAACATACAGCTCATTAGTTCACAAGGAACTACACTTGCATCATTTACAAGTAGCGACAGACCAACGAACATACATATTAGTAATCTTACTATTAAACGTTCTTCGGGCTCACTTGTTCTTACAGGTGCTAAAGATGTAGAGCTAGAAGGAATTATATTCGATGGAGAATATAGCTTAGGTGCACCAGTCACAAACTATGCTACAGAAAGTGCATCTGTATTATGGAACAACGATTTAGCAGGTCTTAAAGTAGACGATATCAAAATTAAACATTGTAAGTTCAAAAACAACTCCATCAGTATAAAGTGCAACCAAACAGTAAACACAGCAACCAAAGTTGAAATCATTCACACTGACTTTAATGTTAATGATACATCAATCTACATTGCAGGAGTAACAGGCCAAGGTAACAATTGGATTATCAATGACTGTAACTTTACTGAGATTGCCAAACAAGCATTCAATGCAAACTATGGATACGGTACAAAAATTAGTAGATGTGATTTTGTAAGTTGTGGTAACAACACAGGATCATCTGCAAATCCAACTTCAACGATTGTTGAGTTTGGAGAAAGTAGAAACAACGTAGTTCGTGAGTGTACGAGTGATAGACAACAAGACGCAGGAGTCGTAAACACAGAGACTGTAGCAGCCATTGCAGAAGTGCAAGGTAGTGACTTTGCTAGTTTTACAGACAAAAACTATTCAGAAGTTTATACAACTGACAGTTTTAGACCTGTTGCAGTGTTTTCAGCACTTAACGCATTTATGAAAGTTAATTATACACTAAGACTTGCAAACCATATTCGTAGAGGTTCAGTTAACATCACAATCGGTGATGACGTCTCGAAACTATCTTTATCAGATAATTACGAATACTCCGACACAACTACAACATCTCCGGGTGGTGTAATTATGACAGGGTTTGAATTTTCCGCTGCTCTGCGTGACAACGACACAGACAGTGGTACCGATACCGTGGTGTTGTCTTACAAGAATCCTATTGCTACAGGTGCTACAGGATCTCTGTCGTTCGACATACAGTACGGAGTTTAGTTAGAAATGGCAAAGAAAAAGTTATTTTCTTCTTGCTCAACACACGTTCTGACTGTACAATTAAACAAATACTATAAAACGTTCACTGGTATAAATTTTAGCCACTAAGATCCTGCATTCGCAGGTACTAAAACTAAATACCTCTGTACACAAAATTAAAATGAGAGAGACATGAGCAAAGATATACACATCACAAAAAGAAACGGTAGCAGAGAGCTTTTAGATTTAGATAAAATGCACTTTGTTGTTGAAGAAGCTTGTGCTGGTCTTGCTGGAGTGAGTAGTTCACAGATCGAGATGAACGCTGATTTACAGTTTTACGACGGCATGACATCAGACGAAATTCAAGAGATTCTAATTAAGAGCGCAAACGATCTTATATCGTTAGAAAATCCTAATTATCAATATGCAGCAGCAAGGTTGTTGTTGTACGGTCTACATAAAAAAGTTTATACAAAATACGAACATGATTCTCTCGGCACTATAATTGATCGTAATATTGAACGCGGTGTGTATGATCCTGCAATCAAAGGAAAGTATTCAGATGTAGAATTAAAGAAAATGAATACTTGGTTAAAGCATGACCGTAACGAAGAATTTACTTATGCAGGTTTACGTCAAGTTGTAGATAAGTATTTGTGTCAGGATAGAAGCAACGGCGACATCTATGAAACTCCTCAGTTCATGTATATGATGATTGCCGCTACGTTGTTTGCAAACTATCCTAAAGAAACCAGATTAAGTTATGTAAAGAAATATTATGACGCGACCTCGCTTTTTAAAATCAACATACCAACCCCAGTCATGGCTGGCGTTCGTACTCCAATCCGTCAGTTTGCTAGTTGTGTACTGGTCGATGTTGACGATACTTTGCCTAGTATTTTTAGTAGCAACTCCGCTATTGGTTATTATATCGCTCAGCGAGCTGGTATCGGAATCAATTCGGGTCGTACGAGAGCGATTAACTCGAAGATCAGGGGCGGGGAAGTAGCACACACTGGTGTTATCCCATTTCTAAAAGTTTATGAATCAACAGTAAGAAGCTGTACACAGAACGGTGTACGTGGCGGGTCAGCAACAACTCATTTTCCTATTTGGCATTATGAAATTGATGACATCCTTGTATTAAAAAATAATAAAGGTACTGAAGATAATCGTGTACGTAGATTAGATTATTCTATTCAAATTAATAAATTATTTTACGAAAGGTTATTGTCTGGTCAAGACATTACTCTTTTCTCGCCACACGAAGTCCCAGAAGTGTATGATGCTTTCTACTCAGGCGACAATGATTTGTTTAAAGATGTATATGAAAAAGCAGAACGTAAAACATCTATTAGAAAGAAAACAGTAAGTGCAAAAGAACTGTTTGGTAACATGTTAAAAGAACGTGCTGAAACAGGACGTATCTATATTATGAATGTTGATCACAGTAACTCACACAGTTCTTTCAAAGATCCTGTGTACATGAGTAACTTGTGTCAAGAGATTACACTACCAACTAAACCGATTCAACACATTGATGATGAAGACGGCGAAATTGCATTATGTATTCTTAGTGCTATTAATGTAGGATTAATTAATAAACTAGAAGAACTAGAACCTTTATGTGATCTTGCTGTTAGAGCATTAGAAGAAATTATTGACTATCAAGGTTATCCTGTTAAGGCAGCAGAGATTAGTACTAAAGCAAGACGTTCACTAGGCGTAGGCTACATTGGACTTGCACACTATCTTGCAAAGAATAAAGTTAAGTATGATGATCCACAAGCGTGGGTTAAAGTACACGAACTTACAGAAGCATTCCAATACTATTTGTTGGTTGCAAGTAATGAACTTGCTGAAGAACGTGGTGCTTGTGAATACTTCGATCGTACTAAATATGCAGACGGTATATTACCAATTGATACATACAAAAAAGATATTGACGGAGTTGTAAAAGCAAAACTACAATATGATTGGGCTGCTCTACGCAAGGACATACAAAAACATGGTTTACGGCACAGCACATTGTCCGCACAAATGCCTTCAGAGAGTAGTTCCGTTGTGTCGAACGCAACAAACGGAATTGAACCACCTAGAGGATACTTGTCCGTTAAGAAGTCCAAGAAAGGGCCTCTTAAACAAGTTGTTCCGCAGTATAGTCAGTTAAAGAACTTCTATACTTTACTTTGGGATATGCCTAGCAACGATGGCTACATTAATATTGTAGCAGTGATGCAAAAGTTCTTTGATCAATCCATTAGTGGTAATTGGTCATATAACCCTACGCAGTTTGAGAACAACGAAGTTCCATTAAGCGTAATGATGAAAGACATGTTAACAACTTACAAGTTAGGTTGGAAAACAAGTTATTATCAAAACACATACGACTTCAAAGGAGACGATGAAGTTAAAGAACCAGAAGTAGAAATGAATGGTCATTCACACATGAACGGTGATCTACAACCAGTAGAAGAACTTGAAGGTGAAGAATGCGAAGCGTGTAATATATAGAGGAAGCACACACAGTGACAAAGACAGTTTTTAATAGAAATAAAGTAGACTTTACCAAACAGTATATGTTCTTTGGTGAAGATCAAAACACTCAACGTTATGACGTATTCCGTTACCCGGAGTATGACAAACTTAATCAAACCATGCTTGGCTATTTTTGGCGACCAGAGGAAGTATCACTACAAAAAGATAGAGGTGACTATGCAGAATTTACAGATGCACAGAAGCATATCTTTACATCAAACTTAAAATATCAAACACTACTTGATAGTGTACAAGGACGTGGACCTTGTTTAAACTTTTTGCCTTACTGTTCTAATCCAGAATTAGAAAGTTGTATTGTAGCATGGGACTTCCAAGAAACTATTCACAGTCGTTCATATACACACATTGTAAAAAATGTTTATGCTGATCCAGCAGAAGTGTTTGATACTATTTTAGATGATGAGCAAATTATTGCAAGAGCAGAAAGTGTATCTACAGAATACGATAAGTTTCATAAAATTGTAACAGATTACATGTACAAAGGTAAAGGTACTGAATACGAAGTTAAGAAGCAATTATACAAAGCAATGATGACTGTAAACATCTTAGAAGGTTTACGTTTTTATGTTTCATTTGCATGTACATTTGCATTTGGCGAGTTAAAGAAGATGGAAGGATCAGCAAAGATTATTTCACTTATTGCTCGTGACGAAGCAACACACTTAAATTTATCAACACACATTCTAAAGCATTGGGCCAAAGGTGACGATGATCCAGACTTTATTAAGATTGCAAAAGAGTGTGAAGCAGATACATATGAGATGTGGAAAACTTGTGTTGAAGAAGAAAAGCGTTGGGCAGACTACTTGTTTGAAAAAGGTTCTATTGTAGGACTTAATGCAAACTTACTACATGCTTATGTAGAGTTTATTGCTAACAAGAGACTCAAAGCATTAGGACTTGATACAATTTATGATCGTCCTTTGACAACAAATCCTTTACCGTGGACACAACATTGGTTAAGTAGCTCAGGGCTACAAGTTGCTCCACAGGAGACTGAAATCGAAAGTTATATTATTGGCGGAGTTAAACAAGATGTTGATGATAAAACGTTCGAAGGTTTCGAACTTTAGATAAGTAATAGTATGTTCAGAGTTCAATTTAGAAGACATTCCCCTTTCGAAGTGTGGACAACTTACGGTACTTACGGTACTGAAGCCACAGCTATCAATGCGGCAATATCCAAGAAGAACGCTGGTGCTATCATGGTTAAGGTAATTAATAAAAAGAAAGAAACTATTTACGTAGGATAAAACATGATAGAAATATACGGAAAACCAGCATGTCCGTTCTGTGACAGGGCTAAGAAGTTTTGTGAATCGAACCAGTTTGAATTTGTCTACAAACAATTAGACGAAGACTTTACTCGTGAGCAACTCTTTGAAAAGTTCCCAACAGCACGAACATTCCCTCAAATCACAGTACGCGGAGAAAAGATCGGTGGTTACAACGAATTAATCAAATACGTTGAAGACACAGGTTATAACGGTACTGGACACTCATTAGGATAATAATATGTTAATTGAAGCACCATACAAAGTAGGCGATAATGTCTCCTTTAAACTTGCGTCAGGCGAAGAAATCGTAGGACGTCTAGAACAAGAAACTGATACACACTATACATTGCACAAGCCAATGGTACTTATTGCACAGCAGACAGGATTAGGTCTTGCACCATTTATGTTTAGTGTATCACCAGATGGTAAATTTATGCTTAAAGCAAACGCAGTAAGTTGTGTTGCTAAAACAGAAGATAACATCAGCAAACAATATACAGAGACTACAACAGGTATAGCACTATCAAAGTAGATAAGTACTAGTATGCCAGAAGTAGTAAGAACAAATGTAGACAAGCACAAAGGACATGCAAGTCCTACTCCCAATCCATTTCATCAAGAACCATACGCAGTTGGTTCTCCAGATGTGTTTACTAATAACGAACAAACTGTACGTATAGGCGATACTACCAAATGTGGTGACCCTGCTACAGGTGGATCATTAAGTGTTTGGATTAATAATATTCCTGTTCATCGTAAGAACGATGCAACTGGCGGACACGGAAGTTGGGTCGCTAATGCAGCAGAAACAGGATCACCCAATGTTTGGGCCAACGAAGGCTATGTACCACCTATTATACTTTCGCCGGCACAGGCAGCAGCAATCAATACAGTTATACAAGAAGCAATTGAAAACCCACCAGATGTAGGTGCAACAGGTGGTGCCCAGGCTAACGGCACTATTGCAGAAAATCAAGTACCACAAAGATACGAAGGTGCACCAGCAGCAGGTGTTGATGACTTAGGAACAAACGAACAGGCCTTAGTTGATGCAAGTGCTGCCAATTCAACAGCAGCAGCAGATGGTATACCAGGTTTCTTAACACAACTATTAGACGAAGCGGCAGCAAACAAATGGGACGAAACTGTTGATCCTAGTAATGGAAACATTATAGGTATATGGAAAGAACTAGGTTTCCCAGACACATCATATTGGAAAACAGATCAAACACCTTGGTGTGCTGGATTTGTAAATTGGGTATTAAAAAGAACAGGCTACAAGTATATGCAAAGTGCTAGAGCATATGACTTTAGAGATAAAACAAGTTTATATGGTGGTGTTCCTGTACCACTATCAGATGGTCAACCAGGTGACATTGTAGTTTGGAGTTACAGTCACGTTAACTTTATATACACTTCACCGTCGCCAGGTGTGTATACTTTCGTCGGCGGCAACCAAAGTGATAAGGCAAGTGCTACTAACAACAATCCAAGTGGCGGTACAATTACTAATAGTTGGAAGGGAGGCTGGCAACAGTCAAATGGACGTATATCGGGTATCTTTCGTCCAGTCAGATCCTAGTTGACAGAAAGCATTGCACACTATATAATATAACAAGGTGGTACATTAATGAATCAAATAAAAAGATATATGTACATGGGTATTGGTTTCCTTTGTGTAGGTTTAGCCTACATTGGAATCGTTACTCCAGGTATTCCATTCAGCATATTTTTAGTAATTGCTGCATGGGCCTTTGCTAAGAGTTCACCTAAAATGGAGGCATGGTTATATAATCATCCTTGGTTTGGTAAGTTCTTAACAAATTGGAATAAAAAACGTGTTTTCCCTACAAAGGGGAAGTACTTAATGATATTGGTAATGGCATCAACTATTATCTTTACATGGTTTGCTACAGAGAATCTGAAAGCAATTATGTGGAGTGGTGGTGCAATGGTGCTAGTAGCAATCTGGGCTTGGCGATATCCTGGCTCAGAAGAGGAACACGCTCGACGTGTTAAAGAAGGAAAGCGAGTAGCTTGGTTAAAGTAATATGAAGTGCGAACAAGGTGATTTAGCAAAAGTAATACACTCAGTTAGACCTGAGAATATTGGCAAGATTGTCCTTGTTAAAGAATACATTGGAAAGTACAAGCAGAATGATACTTTTGATTTCAGAGGTGTCTCATGCATGTGTCCTGTGACAGATCATTACTGGTGGATTGAAGCAACTGGATTGAAAAATCAGTTTGGAGATTCACCTAAAGCATACATAGCGGACTCATGGTTGGAGCCTATCCGACCAGAAACAGGCAAGAAGTCGGCTACCCATGTCGTGAAAGACAAAGAAGTAGAAAGACAGGCGGCATAATTAATAACTAAGGAAATAAAATGGCAACAGGAAAAGTAAAATGGTTTAATGCAGACAAAGGTTTTGGCTTTATTACTCCAGACGACGGCGGAAAAGATGTATTCGCTCATTTCTCAGCTATTTCAGGCGATGGCTATAAAACTCTACAAGAGAATCAAGCCGTTACTTACGAAATGGCAGAGGGACCTAAAGGTCCTCAAGCATCAGATATTCGACCTTCATAAGTAGAATATTTTAAAATAGGCTCTTCGGAGCCTATTTTTTTGACTATTAGTTCATAGTTACAGTCTATTAGACAACAGTCTTTTTACATGTTAAAATATTTTAAATACATCGTAAGGAGAACTAGATGCCACCACGTAATCACAAGAATTGGTTAGCACAACCAAACGTAGAATCAATCAGTAGCACAGCCTACAACAGCCCAGAAATATTTGCACGAGAGCAGGAACATATCTTTTCAAAAGTGTGGGTGCCTATGTGTCATATATCTGAAATGTATAACGAACTAGACTACCGAACAACACAGATAGCAGGTGTTAATGTTATTGCATACAACACAGGCAAAGGTGTTCGAGCATATCGTAACTATAACATACACAGTCCTAGTGGTACTCTAGGAGCACCTATTGTAACAGTTGAACCACAGTTGCATTGTGAAGTTAAGCACGGAGGCATGGTATGGGTAACACTTGATCCTAATCCAACTCAAAGTGTAGAACAATGGACAGCCGGTGCATTTGATTGTATTGCTGATGCTATTGACACAGAGGAAATGGAAGTGTTCCACTATCACAAAGCCATAATAAATACGAACTATAAGTTATGGCATGATACAAACAGTGAATTCTATCACGACTTCATGCACTACTTCAATCGTGTGTCAGGATTCAACGATGAATACTTTGCTAGAAAAAATGTTCCTTTTGATAATGGTCATGTTAACGTGTCTAGCTTTACTGTTAACTATACTGAGTATGACGGCTTTGAGGATAGAGGGGAGTTATCTTTTCCCAATCTGCCGCCCAACCAGTGGTACATGGTCGATCTATTCCCGGGCTTCAATTTCAACTTACGGGGTTCCGCATATCGTTCAGACTCAGTAACTCCTTTAGGTCCTAACAAAGTTCTTATAGAGTTCAGAGGTTATGGACTACGCAAAGACACACCACAAGAAAGACGCACACGCATCAATCATCACAACAGCATATGGGGACCGTTTGGACGTAACCTGCACGAAGACCTAATTGGTGTAGCAGGACAAGGAACTACAATGCGTGAAGGCACAGAAGCACGTAACATATTGCATGGTAGACATGAAAATGGAACTATTCATGATGAAGTTGGTATGCGCCATTACTACAGCGAATGGGGCAAGTACTTAGATATTAATCCTTATTAATTTCAAAAAAAGGTTGACAAACCAATTAAATGGTAGTATAAATATACATGTAACGTTGAAGCCAATCAACGACAGACAGGACCGGGGGGCGGTACCCCGCGCCTCCACCATAAGCACATTGAAGATTAACACAGACAATTTAATGTGCTTATGATGGGGGCGAACTAGGATCGACTGATGTATGAGAGAACGTGGAGTTACCGGTAGGCGATGACCGTAAATCAAGCAACTTTATAGACGCAAACGATAATTTTGCTCTTGCAGCCTAGTTAACTAGGTAACGGGGTTGGCAACTTACCTGGCAACAGAAAAGTTGCGCCTTTATTGACAAAGGGTGAATGGTGTAGTGGTAACACGGCGGTCTCCAAAACCGTAGCTTGAGGTTCGATTCCTTGTTCGCCTGCCAATAAACTCTATAAATAATGACATGAATAAAGAAGAATATAACGAAATAGTAAAAAGAATCAATACCTTAATTGATGAACAAGTTCAACCGGCAGTAGAGCAACACGGAGGCTTTATTAAGTTTGAAGACTTTGATCAGTCAACAGGTCGTGTAAGTGTTTTACTACAAGGATCGTGTTCTGGTTGTGCAAGTAGCACAATAACACTTAAGATGGGTGTAGAAAACATGCTGAAACATTACATTCCAGAAGTAACAGGCGTAGACGGAATGGATGACCCCAACTTTAATAATCCATATTATTAAAAATGCACTCAGATCTAGCAGACAGGTTGTTAAAATAAATTAAATAATATCTGTAATACAATTATAACATAAAGGAACTAACACACTATGAGAGAAGGTGTACAAATACCTAACGTGGTTTTTAAAACTAGAGTCCGAGATGAATCCATTGAAGGACCGAACCCTTATCGTTGGCAAGATGTCAACGGCAGCGACTACTTCGCTGGAAAGAGAGTAGTATTATTCAGCTTACCAGGAGCGTTCACTCCAACATGTAGCACATACCAGCTACCAGGATTTGAAGAGAATTACAACAAGATTAAAGAAATGGGAGTAGATGAAATTTACTGCATTTCTGTTAATGACGCATTTGTTATGAACAAATGGGCCAAAGACCAATGTGTAGAAAGAGTAAAAGTCATTCCAGATGGCAATGCACTGTTTACACAAATGATGGGAATGCTAGTCGATAAACGGCATTTAGGTTTTGGGCAACGTTCATGGCGATATGCGGCTGTCATTAATGACGGTGTAGTTGAAGCATGGTTTGAAGAGCCAGGCAAAAACTGCGATGGCGCCGATAGCGACCCTTATGGTGAAACAACACCTGAGAAAGTTATTGAATATCTAAGCAGCCAAACAGAAAAATTCACCTTTATTAAAGACATCAAAGGCACTGAAGTTTAAAGAGCATATAAGTTTATCTATGTATTCTTTAAATAAAATCAGTGTTGGACAAAGGGGCGCATATCGCGTTCTTCAAAATTATAGGAAATAATAAAAATGAAAAAACTAATACTATCTTTTGCTTTCGCTGTGGCGATAGCATCAACTGCTTATGCTGACAACTTCGATGATACCAGCATGAACATTAACATAACATCAGATAAAACTACTTTATCTGCAGGCACTGGTGCTAGTTATGACTTTGCTGATACAGCAAACGTTTATGGCATCAAGCACGACTTTGGTACTGTTTATGGCCAAGTCGAGTTTATTGACGATGATGTAAACGATGACTATCGTTTTACTGTTGGTAAACTTTATACAACTGCTGTAGCAGACCCCGTAACAGGTGAAGCACCACGTGTAACCTTTTATGCTGCTCCAGAAGTACACTATACTGTAGGCGATTCTTTTACCAAAGACGAGTTAAGAATTAGTCCATCAATTGGTGCTGCATTTGATGCAGGACTAGTAGTTCCTTATGCAGAACTAGGATATGACATTTCATCAGTAGAAGGTGATTTGTTTGACTTTTCTAGAGCAGACGCATATGCAGAACTAGGTGTTGCAGTTCCAGTAAGCGATAAAGCATCTGTACAAGTTGCTTTAATGCAAGATTTAGATTCAGATTTGAATTCAGTTGATAGAGAAATAGCGTTAACATTTAACGTAAACTTCTAATAAAACTATCCAAAAGGTGCCAATTCCAACATTTTGGCACCTTTTTTCTTGACCTTTGCTTCTAAAGGTGCTATAGTATTACTATAACTAATGAAGCAGAGGCATAAAATGAATTGGACAGGCATAAAACGTAAGGCAATTATCACAGGTATTTCGGTAGCTGCTGTAGCATTTGCATTTGGTGTTGGTACATTTAACCCAAATGGTTTTGTAACAAGCGACTACACAAAGAAAATTGAGAACAAGTTCTTAAAAGAGGCAATCGCCCTCGGTATGCATGAACCTGATTTCGTGTATACAGATTCAAACTCATTCATGGACGCAGTAGGACAATGCGTTGACTTTATAAACTTTACAACTCCACGTGATCAGCGTGTTCCTAGCTCTATTATTATTGCTATGGCTGGTATTGAAAGTGGCTGGGGTACTAGTAGGTTTACCAGAGACGGTAACAATCTTTTTGGTATACGAACATGGGATCCTGATACACCACAAATGAAGCCGCTTGACTTACCTAACGCAGAGTTTGGTGTAAAGACTTATCCTACAAAATGTGCTAGTGTACAAGATGCCATTAACATTCTTAATACACACCATGCATATGAAGACTTTCGTATTGAGCGTAAACGTCAAATTGAATTAGATATATGGGATTACGATCAATTAGCATTTCATATTTCTCCTTGGAGTACTAATGAGAAGTATAGTAAGATGATTGTAAACACTATTGCAAGTAAGGAGTTACCATAATGAAAAGCAAATATGGACCTAGATACTTCAAGCCTGACTTTATGGATATGAAAAACCATTGGGCAGTTGGTACACAGTGGCCAGTAAAAGGTAGTCGTGGCGATGACTATACTGTTGAGTGGACATCGAAAGGCTTTACTTGTGATTGTATGGGTATGACAATGCATGGTAAATGTAAACACACTAGAGCAATTGCCGAACGTTGGCAACAAGCCTGTGATCCTAACTTTGCACTAGGAGCCTAATATGACAATGCATTTAGCTCGTGGCTTAACCACATTGAACACAAAGAAACGTAAGAAGAAGAAACTAACAGACAAGAAGATTGAAGAATATACTGTGAAGTGGAAACAGCATAATAAAGCAATGCGTCGAAAGCATTTACACAGTCATCAGTTTGATACTGTTGAAGATTACATTGCATATTGTAGAGGCGAGTACAAGCCTAAGTCAACACCTGTTGTTGCTCCTTTACGTACTACTTCTACTCCTGTTGCTAGAGAGTCAGATAAAATTCCTAGTTATGTTTCTAAGAATACATTCGCACCATGCACTAAGAAAGAGCCGTTACAGTATACCGGAGAACGTAGACTTGTAGGTATTGCTACAATGCACAAAAGTAATATGGTTCCTGTGTTCGCGGACGATGATGATAAGACAGGAAAGAAACAAGCGACAGAAATTGCACAAATGAGGCGGAACTAAAGTACTATGTTTAGTATGGACAACAGTACTCTAAATAAAGGATGAATAGATTTATGCGATCATTAATTACATTTACAATACTAGCGTTTGTGGTAGTATCTACAGCGCAGAGCGGCCAACACCTTCAAGCATCAACACTGATGAATGACAAAGAGTCAGTGTCAGTTGGAGAGCTGTATTCAAAAGATACACATCCACAAGAATACTGCTTGGCACAAAACATTTACTACGAATCTCGAGGAGATAATCTAGCAGGTAAAGCGGCTGTTAGTGATGTAGTTATGAACAGAGTAAAATCTACACACTATCCTAATACAATTTGTGAAGTAGTTTATCAAGCACGTTGGAAGGAAAGTTGGAAAACTAAACAGTATCCAGACTTGCCAGATGATCAACGTGTTATGGTACCTATTAGGCATCAATGTCAGTTTAGTTGGTTCTGTGACGGCAAGTCAGATGAACCGCCAATTGGCGATGAATGGCGACAAGCACAGACTATTGCGTATCGCATGGTTAATTCAGATTACTTAATTGGTATTGCTGATGGCGCAACACACTACCATGCAACTTATGTCAACCCTAAATGGAACAAGGATATGTTACTAATCGGAAGAATTGGTTTGCATATATTCTATGTGCAAAGGTAGTTAACTGTCCGATTACATTGACTCATTAATTAAGAATGCAAAGTATCCGGCCTGCGTAGGATTATCAAGAGTAGGATGGGTAACAACTGAAGTGTGGAACGATATGATTAGTCGTTCTCCATTACTGTATCGCTTTATTCCTTTAAAGTTTTTAGATTGGGATAGAGACGGTGCAAAAATACACTGGCTATTTTGGAGAAAAAAGACTTCCAAAATAATAAAATATACTTGACTTATGCAGTATAATTTAGTATACTGTAAGTACATTAACACACATACAGAGAGGCTGTTATGAAAATGAAGGCAACAATGAAGGCATTGACTGTAGGCACACTGATACTCGGATTGGGTGCGTGTAGCTCAATGAAGACAATCGACGTTCGAGAAACTAAAGCAAATCCAAATTGGTACATGGATTGTGAACAAATTGGTTCAGAAGGTTTCTTGTTTTGGAAAGACGAATATGCTTATGCATGTGGCATGGGTGAAAGTAAGTTTGAACAAGCGTCAGAATCACAAGCGTATGCATTTGCTGTAAAAGGTTTTGCAGAACGTATTAATGGTACCGTTAACTCATCAACAACTGTAGATATTAAGAACAACAGTCGTGATACAAGAACTTTTGTAGAACACCTTGTTAAGAATACTACAATTAGAGAGCATCTTGAAGTTAAGAAGTATTCATATGAACTGTCAAGTACAGGTCACGTGCATACGTATGTAAGAATTAAGATGCCGCTGGAAACATTTGATCGTCTGATCGCTGAAGCGAAAGACCCAGCATAATGTTTAGGCTACTTGCAATAGTAGGCGCGGCTATTGTGATTACAGGGTGTGCTTCAACGCCCCCTGTGACTGCACAAAAGCCAAATTATTGCCACACATCAGAAGACATTATCGTACAGAACGGAACCACTGTCGACAGTAAGACAAGGGTACAATGTACTGATAGTCAGATTGAAAGGCTGTTTGCTAAAAGATCTGGAATGGCTCCTAACTGTGGTGAATTTAATTACTGGATGAAAGTAGGAGGACATAATGTTCAACGCAAAGGTATCAGCTGTCAAAAACCTGATGGTAGTTGGGAAATTGTGCATACTGATCAGTATTAGTGCATGTACACCAGCAGTTGCTCAAGACTTTACTAATCCTAAGTTTTTTGATTACTCATCTAATCACCCTGCATCAAGAGTACTTGAATGGTCGTTTGGTTGGTATAAGAAACTAGATGTAGAACAAAAGAATGCATACATGGCAAGTGTGGTACACGCATTACATTATGCAGAAAATGGTGAAGCAGTTAGTTGGTATCGAGCAAATGCAAGTGGTGTTTCAACTCCAGTAGCAACTTGGCCCACAGGGTCGGGTTATTGTAGGAGGCTTCATCTGAGTGCTATTGCCTATAATAAACAACGAGTTATGTCTGTAACCGCTTGTCATTATAATAGTACTAATTCTTGGGCCTGGTTTTCAGGTAAATAATGTATATGATTTATGGATTACTAACACTACTCACAGCACTTTGTATTAGTGCTATCGCGATTTACTATTCTGTAGCAGGTTTGGTTGCTATATTTGCGGCGGCTGCACTTCCTATTATTATAATGGGTACTGCTTTAGAAATAGGTAAACTAGTAACTGCTGTATGGTTACACAAGTATTGGAGCAAAGCTACCTGGTGGCTTAGAACTTATCTCTCCACTGCTGTAGTTGTTCTTATGTTTATTACAAGCATGGGTATTTTTGGTTTCCTAAGTAAAGCACACATTGAACAAACTAGTGCAGGTGACGAGAATGTTGCTCAAGTAGAACGTATAGAAAATGAAATTACACGTTACGAAGACATAATCACTCGTGCAGAAAACAAAATTAAAAAGTTAGAAACTAGTAATACAGGTAGTGATGCTAACGTACAATCACAGATTGATGCAGAACAAGATCGTATTGATAAAGCATATGACCGTGTTCAGCCTGCAATTGATGAACAACAAAAAATTATCGATAGCCAAGCAGACTTATACAAAGCAGAACTTGCTAAGATAGATGAAGAATTAAAAACACTACAAACTTATGTAGACAACGGCGAAACTAAAAAAGCACAACAAATGATTGGTGCTAGTGCCGACGGTATCTTTGGTAAAAAGACAGCTGAAAAGATTGGCGATTGGAAAGAAATAAGACAACAAGAACGTGCTGAATTAATATCTAAGATTGAACAAGCATCAAACAATCCTCAAGCACAGGCAGCAAGAGAAGAAATTAAACGTCTACGTACTACAGTTGAAAAGCAAATTGCACAGTCTAATGAACTTATTGATAGACTACGTAAACAATTAGGTGATACAAGTAAAATTGCTGATATTGATTCACAAGTTGACGAACAAAATTTAAGAATTAAAGATGCAAACAATCAAATTGATGTACTTACTGAAGAAAAATATGCTATTCAAAGTGAGTATCGTAAACTTGAAGCAGAAGTAGGACCAATTAAATATATTGCTGAATTTGTGTATGGTGAAAATGCTACACAAAACATGTTAGAAGAAGCAGTACGTTGGGTCATTATAATTATTATATTTGTATTTGATCCACTTGCAGTACTATTGCTTATTGCATCACAATACACATTCGAATGGAACAGAAGGTTTGGTCCAGGAGGAGATGATAACGGCTCCCCAAAGTTAGATCCAAAACCTAAGCCACCCTTTACGGATGAAGAATATGATGAAGCGTGGAAAGCAAATATAGACAGAGACCACGAACAAGCATTAAAAGACAATGAAGAGTTTGATCGTAAGAAATACGAAAATGCTAGAGCTCAAAAGATTGCTGATAATATTCCACCAGAAATAGAAACTGCACCAGTTAGACTTGCTGACGAAGAGCAACAAGACGTTCCTGAAAACGAAAAGACTACTCACGAAATGCTAATGGAAGGGTTTGAAGAAGAAAAACAAGATAACGAAGATCTTGAAAAATGGAACGATTGGGTAGAAGCAGCCAACAAAGCAGCAAAAGAAGAAGATCCGAACAGCGATGAAGATGATGACTTCGATGACGAAGGCGATGACTTTGAAGATGAAGATGATGACTTTGAAGAAGAAGCAAAAGCAAAAGCAACAGGTGAACAGTTTGGAAAAGAACTTCAAAATAAAATAGATCTTGCTGACGAAGACGAAGACTTATTCGATGGTGTTGATTCCGAAGAAAAAGAAGCAATGAAACTTTGGAAAATGGAAGATCCAACAAATAACAAAATTAAAGAAACAAGACAACAACATGAACAAGGTAAAATTAAACAGTTACCTTGGGCAAAGTATTTGAAAGCACAAGCAGACTATAAGGTGTTTCCAGAACTAGAAGAAGAGATTTCAAAAAAAAAGGAATCTTTAAGCTGGATAGAGAAAGATGGAGCGGAGCAAGTCAAGAAAACAATAGAGAAAGAAGTTTAGGATATATACAAAATGCAGAACAAAATCCTAACTCAGTATGGCAACGCATAAAAGCAACATCGAATGAATGACACCGTAAGCATAGTAACATACCCAGACGATATTCAAACAGACGCATTAAGAATATTAACGTATGACCTCACACCAGAACAAAGCCAAATGGTAAGTAATACTATTCAAACTTTGGACTTACCTAACACAATAATTTATGTTGCCAAACCGAGCGATGACCCGCAATGGGTGGTTGACAAAAAACATAAATGTGTTATAGTAATACTAAATGCAAATTCAGAAGATCAACAGACAGCAGGATATTTTTTGGCTCAGCCTAATAGTTATTATTTTGGCAGTACAAAATTATCCACGGCTAACAATAGAGAGATTCTGGAACAACAACATATAAACAATTTAATGGAGAAAGCAAAAAACAGTTATGGCATATGATAGAAACCGAAAGCACGTAAATAAGCAATGGCAAAATAAAGGCCATCAAAATAAACCTAGAAAACAGTGGACACCTGATCCTGAAGGATTGGCTGTTACAGTGCGAGAAGGTGAAGATGTCAACAAGGCTCTCCGTAGATTAAAAAAGAAGATTGAACGTGATGGATTAATGCAAGAAATCCGTGAACGTGAATATTACACAAAACCTAGCGAAAAACGCAAAAAGGCCAAAGCGGCAGCAGTTGCACGTTGGCGTAGAAAACAGCGTGAATTAGAGCAAGGTACTCCCAAAAGAAAAAGAGGACATTAGTCAACTTTACCGGTTGACAACGCCATAACTCTCTGCTATAATTATACAGTAAATTAACATACACACAAAGGCATAAAATGAGAACAGATATAATGATCGACTTGGAAACACTTGATGTACTTCCAACTGCGACCGTACTAACAATTGGTGCAGTTAAGTTCGATCCGTTCGGAGAAGATCAAGTACAAAAATCAGCAGAAAAGTTCTACGTAAAAGTTGACTTGGACAGTTGTGACGCACTTGGTCTTACAACATCAGAATCAACACTAGCATGGTGGGGTCAACAGAGTAAGGCCGCACAAGAAGAAGCATTCAGTACAGAAGGTAGAATACCTATCGCTGAAGCAATGAATGGACTATACAAATTTTGTTGGGGTGCCCAACGTATATGGAGCCATGGTGCTAGTTTTGACGTAGTTATATGCGAACACATCTTTCAAAAATTAGAAAAATTGTGCCCTTGGAATTTTTGGCAAGTGCGAGATACGAGAACATTGTTTGACATTGGTATCAATCCTCACAGGCCACCAGTACTTGCACACCATGCACTTGAAGATGCATGGAATCAAGCAGTCGGTGTACAAAATGTTTTACGTACACTAAGATCAAGTTCAACCATCGATGGCAAGTTTATTCAGCCATACGCTAACATGAGAGGATAAGTGTCAAATATGCGAATCGAACAAGACATTAAATTGGATTACAAAGACGTCCTTTTTAAGCCCAAGCGGTCAAAATTAGAAAGTCGAAGAAACGTCGATCTAAACAGAGAATTTAAATTTCACAATAGTGGCCAAACATGGACTGGCGTTCCTATTATGGCATCAAACATGGATGGGGTTGGTACCTTTTCTATGGCAAAAGCATTACAAGAACAAAACATGATTACTGTAATGCGTAAGCACTACACTATTGATGATTGGCAAAAGAATGCCAAAGGACTAAAATTAAAGAACCTTAGTGTTTGTACAGGAACAGGAGTTATATGGGATCCTGATGCACCAGACTTTGCTACGATGAAAGCAGTACTAGCGATGTATCCAGATATTCCATTTATTACTGTAGATGTTGCAAATGCATATCATGAAAACTACGGTGACTTCATTGAAAAACTTCGTACTGAGTATCCTGATAAAACTATCATTGCAGGTAATGTTATTACAGGAGAAATGACAGAAGAACTTATCATTAGAGGTGCTGACATTATTAAATGCGGTATTGGTCCAGGAAGTGTTTGTACAACTAGATTGCAAACAGGCGTTGGTGTTCCGCAACTATCAGGTATTATCGAATGTGCTGATGCAGCCAACGGTATTGGCGGACACATTATTGCTGATGGCGGCTGTGTATATGCAGGAGATGTAGCAAAAGCATTTGGTGCTGGCGCACACTTTGTTATGCTAGGCGGTATGTTAGCAGGATATGACGAGTCCGAAGGCAAAGTAGTAGATGGAAAAATACAGTTTTACGGTATGAGTTCAGATGCTGCTATGGCTAAACACGGAAGCAGAAAAGACGGATATCGTGGTGCAGAAGGTAAGGTAGTACAACTACCGCATAGAGGACCAGTAGCACCGCAACTAATTGAAATTTTGGGTGGTGTACGTAGTGCATGTACATACATTGGCGCTAGACGTATTAAAGATATGCCAAAATGTACTACCTTTGTACGTTGTACGCAACAAGTTAATCAGGTGTTTAATTCATTTGGATAATTTTTTATGCCCATTTTACCGGATTTATCATTTTTCAATGATAAATAAATGTGTACGAAAGACAGATTCTTTTGTGCAGAGTTGGTTGCCCATTAGGGAACCTAAATTAAATCTTGCTTATTAAAGGAGAAAAACTATGACAAGAATAACAACTCTAGACTTACCCTCAATCCACAGACACTTTGTAGGCTTCGACAGAATGTTCGAAGATATGGACAGAATGTTTGAAAATTCTAAAGGATCAGGGTATCCCCCATACAACGTAGCACAGATCAACGATAATGAATACATGATTAGTATCGCTGTCGCTGGCTTTGGTATGGATAACTTGACAATTGAAAAGGATAAAGACGTCCTTAAGATTGAAGGAACTGCACCTAAAGGTGACGAAAAAGTAAACTACCTACACAAAGGTATCGGCGGAAGAAACTTCCGTAGAGAGTTTACACTTGCAGAACACGTAGATGTGAAAGATGCAAACCTTGAATTAGGTATGCTTAACATTCACTTAGTACGTGAAGTTCCAGAAGAGCTACAACCTAAGAAAATTAAGATCAATGACGGTCTTACAATTGATGGTAAAGTAGCTGACAAGTAACAACTGTCTAGGGGGAGTGTAACAACTCCCCCGATTATGGAGAAAGTAATGAGTACTAAAACAGACGCAGTCATTGACGAAAAAATAGATATTGATGTTTCAATACCTAAGATGTGGCATGTCCTTGTTATGAATGACGACTTTACACCAATGGAACTTGTTATTGACATTTTAAAGGCAGTGTTCAAACATGATGAAGAAAGTGCTAAAAAGAAAACTTTAGAAGTACACAACCATGGTGCAGCAGTTGTTGGTCAATACGTTTTTGAAATTGCCGAACAAAAAGCATTAGAAGCAACTAAGATTGCTAGGATAAATGGCTCGCCACTTAAACTCACCCTTGAAGAACAGAGTGGATAACTACTACTATAATATCAAAGTACAGGAGTAGTCACAGATGAGCTTAAAAGAATTAACAAAAGAAAATCATACTAACGCAGAACGTCAAGAATTTGTAAAGGTTATGTTCTCTGGAAAAATTGATCCAGAGTTTTATGCTCTTTATTTGTGGAATCAGTTTCCAGCTTATGAACTACTAGAGCTAATGGCTCAACAACACGGCTTACTAGATGACGTACCTGAACTAATACGTTCAAAGAGAATTATGTCTGACTTCTTAGAACTATGGAAAAAAGAAGACAGGCCGCCTACACTAAAAACTACTCACAAGTATGTAATGTACTTGAAAGATATCATAGACGATCCTAATAGGCTAATGGCACATGTCTATGTTAGACACATGGGAGACCTAAGCGGCGGACAGATGATTGCAAAACGTGTACCAGGCAATGGTGAAATGTATAAGTTTGGAGATGTTGACATCAACGATTACAAAGATAAGATTAGAGCGAAGTGTAATGATAATATGGCGGACGAAGCAAAAGTTTGCTTTGACTTTGCTACTGAACTTTTCAAAGAGTTGATGGAGCATAAAGGTGACAGATAGTGTTATATGGGACAGACTAATTGACTGTCAAAATGAAATTATCAAAATTTTTGATGACAAAGCAACAGAGTTCGAAGAGCCAGGACTTGATTACTTTAATAAACCAGACGGTAGTTGGATTAACCGTGTTTGGCGTAACGACGATATTCGTAGGGCTCATATTGATGTTGTAGATGCTCGCAATACAAAAGGCCTCTGGATGATGCATGTGTGCATTTTTCCAACATTAGATAACCCAGCACCTATTTACGGCTTTGATGTTATAGCAGGTAAGAAGAAAATGACTGGTGCATTTCATGATGTTAGTGCTAGTAGTGATCCTAATCATCCTATGATACAAGGTTATGCAGAAGCAGTAGAAGATTTTATTCCTAGTAAAAAACGTGAACTACCTGAATGGGCTCAGAACATTTTTAGTCCAAGCATGATTGCTGCCGGCAATGTAAGCACAGAAGAAGAAGCAGTTGCTATAATCGATCTTGCATTAGATAATTTACATACATATTTTGCTGAAGTAGGTCTTACTAAAGGTGAAGGCGATACTGCATTAGTACAAGCCTCCCAAGATTATTACTGCCATAATCAGCAACAAAATCCACACACTCCACGTACTATGAAGAGCCTAGGTCTTAACGAAGCAGATGTAGACAAGTTTTGTACAGATATGTTATTTCCTAAACTTGGATAAATATTAGTATGAGAGCATTTGAATTTTTACTTGAAGACGAAGAACCGGCAGAAAACCCAGACGTCGAGAATCTAAAGAAGATCTTAGCATCTAAGATCAAGCAACTTCCTACTGATCCTAAGACTATGGGATTACTACAGGAAATTGAAGAGCTATTAGCGAATATTGGTGCTGGTAGTAGAGTAGAAGTTGTAAAAGGTGCATTACAGCAAATTAATGATGCTGAAGTTAACAAAGCACAAAAGCTCTTAGCAAAGTATTTCTTAAGTTTAGAAGCAAGTCAATCAGATAAAAACGCACTACTAACTGCTTGGAAAAACGACAAACTAGTTAATATCAATAAACTTACTGAACCAGGTGCCCACACTATTGCAGATATTATTAACGGCTACGATTCTAATCCTGCTATTAAAGAAATGACAGATGACCTGTCAATGATTTCATTCTTAGGTCAAGGCAAGGGTGAATTCTTATTAAGTGTATTCAGTAAAAGTATTACTAAAGCAGGTAAAGGCGATTTATCAGTTGATGGTAAAATGGTTGAAGTTAAAACCAGAGAGGGTGGAGCAGGCCGCTTTATGGATCAACAGGTTAAACCTGGATCAGGATATCAACAAGCAGCAAACAATTTTAAACAAGCATACAAAGACATTATTGATTCACAGAAATTAGAAACTGGAACAGGTATTAGTCTATCAAGTATTATTAGAATTGGCCAAAGTGTTGAGCCAAACATGAAGCCGAGCTTTCAAAACAATTTAAGAAACATACTAGATCAAATCTTTACTAATTTACCAGACGATTCTTTGAAAGGAAAGTTTGTCGATAATGTAGTAGCAGGGAATGAAAAACCTGCTAAACAGATTTACGCAGTTATGGCGTTGAACAACTACATTGAAGCGAAAGATGATGATGGTATTTTAATGATTGATCTTACTAAAAATCCATACGAGTTTGTATACTTCACAGATAATTCTTCTCTTAATGCAGGTGGATTAAGATTACACATGTCAACAGCATATCCGATAAGCGGCGAATTTAGAAATCTATATCCGCAAACGCATATTACTAGATCTTCAGGATCTGCTTAATCCTGCTCTAACTCATATTTCTTTATTTTAGCAATTAGATTTGTTCGGCCTATGCCCAAATCTTTGGCTGCTCTTGATTTATTCCAATCGTGAAACTCTAAAACTTGTACAAGTTTAGTTTTTTCAAGTTCTGCTATTTCGTTAGGTAAGTTAATTACTAAATTGTGTTCTTTGCTACCTGGAAATGTCTCTTCTAGTAGCTCCCACATCGCGTCCTGTTCAGTAAGTTCCTTGCTCATAAATGTTCCCTTCTCAGTGCTTATGATATTGTATTTATAACGTAGCGTAAACGTTGCAATTATTGATGATTCTTTATACTAAGTGTAAATATTTTTACACCACATTGATAAATATGTACGTAGATGTTGCCTACACTATAACTTAATAAATAGTGTTGACGCGACAACTACTAGGAGCGATCTATGAAAAATGTAATTTCTACAGCTATCATTCTGGGTTTACTGGCTACAGCACCTGCCCTTGCAGGCGATGAAGTCTTTAAATTTAAGAATCCATCATTTTCAGGTCAAGGGTACTCCAGCCATGTCTTGAGTATTGAACAATTACAGTTCACTCGTAAAAAAGATATTGAGGACAAGGCTGAATCAGATGCTGCGAGAGCAAAGCGTGAAGCAGAGTCTACTAACTTAGCGAAGTTTCTTAACAACGTTGAAAGTAGAATCTATGCACAACTTTCTAAGCAATTGGTTGATAACATGTTCGATGATACAGGTGCTAACAGCGGCACAGCTGATATCGAAGGTGCTACAATATACTGGGTAAAAGATACTACCACAGATACTATTAGCATTACCATTACGGAAGAAGATGGAACTGTTACAACAATTACTGTACCATTGACAGGATTTGGATTTTAATGACAGAATTGAAAAAGCTAACTAGAAGTTTGTTATTTGTGGTCCTGGCTATAGCAATGACAGGTTGCGCGGCCACCTATACAAAGAAGGATTGGACACCACCCGTGAAAGCGGAAAGTCCATACCAAAGTGTATTGGAGACCGTGCCAGCTATCGATGGACCAAAAATAACAATTGCAATTTACAGTTTTCTAGACAAGACAGGGCAACGTAAGCCAAATGACAGTTTTAGTCAGCTCAGTAGTGCGGTTACTCAAGGTGCTGAGGTTTGGGTTATAAATGCTCTGAAAGAAGTAGGTGGAGGAAAGTGGTTCCAAGTTGTGGAACGAGTAGGCTTAGATAATCTAGTTAAAGAAAGACAGTTAATTAGATCAACTAGAGAAGTTTACGAAAACGATCCGACTGATTTAAAACCACTGCTCTTTGCGGGGCTGATATTAGAAGGTGGAGTTGTTGGCTACGATTCTAATATGGAGAGTGGGGGTGTTGGTGCTAGATATTTTGGCATTGGCGGTCAGACATCTTATAGAACAGACCAAGTTACTGTGGCGATGCGCATTATCAGTACACAAACAGGAGAAGTACTCCTAACCGTGGCAACTGAAAAGAAAATTGCAAGTTACAGTAGCGGAGGCGATGTATTTCGTTTCTTAGATTTAGGCACTAAGGCACTTGAAATTGAAGTAGGCGCAGCAGTAAATGAGCCAACCAACTATGCAGTTCGTACAGCAATTGAAGCAGCAATAGTTGAGTTGATAATGAAAGGTGAAGAGAAGAAACTTTGGAAGTTCGAGAGGGAAGATGAACTAGAGAGTATGCCCATACCGGAGTCGCGTCCGACCATACACGAAAGACATGATGCTATTATTAAATTACCAGAAGATGAATTTATTAAAGAGTATCCGGGTGTAACAGGTTACTATTGTGACGCAGACAACATGTGTTGGCATAACGATCCATTAATTAAAAAGTTGGCTGATGGAATAGACAGTCAAGGGAGCGAAGATGAAGATAAAGACAATAGTAGCAAGTAGTCTTTTTATACTAAGTTTAGGGCTGATATCTCCAGCGTATGCGAATGACATATACATACAGCAATCTGGTAATGACTTAGACTTAGATGTAACACAAGACGGAACAAATAACGTATTAGGTAATAGTACGACAGGAGTTCTGTTGCAAGGTAATGATATGACGTTTTCTGTAGTACAAACAGGTGACTCTAACATCATTGAAACTACCATTAAAGGTAATACCTATACCGGTAACATTAACTTAACTGGTGATAGCAGTACAGTTGACTTAGACTGTGATGCAGGTGGAGCAGGTAACTGTGAAACAGTATCATTAAGCATTGATGCAGTAGGTGATGCATTTGACATTACAGCAACAATTGGTGGATCAGGTGACGCACAGAACTTTGTGGGTACAATTGATTTAGAAAACAATGGTAATGCAGATACTCTAACTTTTACACTTAATGCTAAAAATGCTGATTTAAACTTTGACATGAGTAACGATGGTTCAACAGCACTAACAGGTGTTGGCGCTGGCGGTACTACAACATCAAGTACATCAGTTGAAAGTGGTGTTGCTAACACAGTTGCAATTACACAATCAGGCGCTGGTGATGTTAACGGTCACAGTATGACAGTTGACATGAAAGGTGGTGGTTCGATAGCGAACATTTCACAAACAGGTGTTGAAGATAAAGTGATAAGTCTTACTACTGTAGGAAACGATGCTACAATAGACATTACGCAAACGGATTAACTATATGATCCGGCTGCTGGACAAAATGCTGCTCCGTGCAGGTATGATGGTTTGTCTAACTATCACCGTACCCGCGATGGCGAATGTTGCTTCTATCGGAAACGTAACCCAGCAGGTTGGTAATACTATTATCGAAAGACAAGCAGGAGAAAAACTAACTTCTGAAAAAGGTAGCACTATAGTAAGTTACGATACCGTTCGTACAGGTCAAGGTAAAACTGCTATAGAATTTTTAGATGAAACTAGAGTTGATGTAACGCAGAACAGTAAACTAGTTATTGATGAATTTGTATATGATCCTAATACTTCAAAAGGTAAACTTGCCCTCAAAGCATCTTTTGGAACTATTAGATATGCATCAGGACAGATTGCAAAGAACAGTAGGCAAGATATAAAAATCACTACACCAACCGCTACTATTGGTGTGCGTGGTACTGACTTTACAATGACTGTTGATGAAACAGGTAGTTCAACTATTATTCTTTTACCCAGTTGTTCAGCAATAGGAACAAAACGTGTTTGTGTTGTAGGCGAAATATCAGTAGAATCAGATGCTGGTCAGGTTATTCTAAACAAAGCATTTCAAGCAACAGTAGTAGATGTACCAGAGACAAGTCCTTTAGATCCTATTATTATTGACATCAATGAATCACTAATTGATAACCTGCTTATTATCCGTAAGCCTAAAGAAGTCGAGTACGAGCTAGAAAGAAAAAGAGCAATAGAACTAGCAGACTTTTTAGGATTTGATTTTTTAGAGTATGACGGATTAGATGTAAATGCTCTTGATGAGGATCCGGATTTGTGGCAAACAGATTTAGATTCAAACTACTTGGATCAAAACTTTCTTGCTAACGTACTTGATCAACTTAATGAAATGTTAGCAAAGATACTAGGTGATAGTTTATCTAAATCAAAGGCAAAACAAAAGTACGGAAAGGATCCTGTAACAGGTATTGAACTGTATAATCAAAATCCTAACTGGGTATTTAGACGTGATAGCGGAACAGGTATGCAAGTAGAATTAATATTAGATCAACAGAACGGCTACAATATTAATTTACAGCAATCAGATTTTGAAACTAGAGACTACTCACTTGGAGATGGCAGTAATGAAATTGACATTATTCAGAAATAGTTTATTTTTCCTTTTTCTTTTGTTCGCTGTGACTCCGGCTTTTGCAAATAATGTATTCATATATTATAAAAATAGTGGTACCTATGCTACTACAAGCCAGTACAACAACTTAAAAACAGAACTGGAAGATGCAGGATTTACTGTTTCAAGTAGCACAAGTGGTACTGTAAGTTCAAGTGATGTGTCAGGTCAGGACCTTGTGATTGATATCACAGGTGGTTCAAACTGTGGTACTACTTGTAAATCAGTGTATGACAGTTATGTTAGTGGTGGTGGTAAATTAGTTATAGTAGGAACCTACGGAGCAACCAACAGAAATAGCAGTATAGAAGCACTGATCGAAACTAAGATGGGCGTAGGAAGTTTCACTCTAGGTGGAGGTTGTAGTACTTGTTATAGTTCAGTTGCTGTAGGAGATTACGCTTCAACAGGTGTAGCAGGTGAGAATGTTTTACCAGGTACAGACCACTATATGTACAGCGTATCTGGTGGTACCGCAATGGCTAATAACTCCACCAGTAGTTCTAATATAAGAATGTGGCACAAATGGGACTATGGTAGTAATGGTGGAAGTGTAGCAGTTACTTTTGGTTATGGACAATTTCTTTCAACTCACACGTATGCAAGTAATATGAATGACTTCTTGTATCGAGCAATGCAAGAAGAAGGATTAATCGCAACAGTAACATATACTTCAAGCATCAGTAACGCACAAACTCAACAGATAACAACATCAAGAGCAGTAACACACAACGGTAGTGGCATATATATTAACCAGGTTGGTAATGATAACGAGCTTGATATAGTTCAAGACGGAAGTGATAACCTTGTAGCAGGTGTTGGTTCAACATCTAGCAATATAGTAAACGCTGACATCATTGGTAATAACAATGATACAACATTAACACAAAGAGGTGACAACAATGTAATACTGTTTGATGTTACAGGAGATACTAATACAACAACTGTAAGTCAAGGTGGATCATCTGGAGCAGATGATAATAGGCTTGAGTTTGATGTTAATGGCGACTCTAACATATTAAGTATTACACAAAATCATAACAATGGTATAGGAAACAACGGACACTTTCTTGCAATAGACTTAGACGGAGATACTAATAACATTTTATCAAGTCAACTTAATGACGGAGATAAAAAAGCATTCCTTAGTGTTCAAGGTGACGACAATGATATCGATTTATATCAGCAAGGATCAGGATCACACTATGCAGAAATTGCAGTAGGTAGCGATCAAACTGTTGGTATTACACAAGATGGCACAGGCAATCACAATGCAAGTGTTAGCATGACAGGTCATAGTGCAACACTTGACCTTACACAAGATAGTTCAAACAATCAGGTTTATTCAATAAACCAAAATTGCGCAAACGCAAATGGTTGTGGTACAACTACAGTAACACAAAACTAAAATCTCGCATAAATACTGGTGAATATAACAAAGGAGCGAAACTTTGATAGATCCCATCTCTGCCGTCGCTATGGCGACCGGCGCATTTAACACAATCAAAGCCGGCTTCGCAGCCGGACGTGAAATAGAATCCATGGCAGGCGACTTAGGTCGTTGGATGGGTGCTGTTTCAGATATTAAAAAAGCAGAAGAGTATAATAAGAAACCGCCATTATTTAAAAAACTATTCCAAGCAGGATCAGTTGAAGAAGAGGCTATGCAAATCTTTATGGCTAAGAAAAAAGCAGAAGATATGAGAGCTGAACTAAAACAGATTATTAGTTTTACTAGAGGTCCAAGTGCATGGGAAGAGCTTTTAAAAACTGAAGGCGATATTAGAAAGAAAAGACAAAAAGCAATTTACGATCAAGAAGAACGTAGACGTAAACTGTTAGAAGGTATTGCTATAGCTCTTGGCATAGTTGTTGTCGGCGGCCTTGCAATCTTTATAGTAGTACTAGCAGCAAAAGCGAGAGGTGTAATGTAGTTGAAGTATGTTTATAAAGACTATGTTTTTGTAAATGATAATAACAAAGGTGTACTTTATAAAGCAGGTAAATTACTGTTCATGGGTAATTCCTGGAGTGCAATACAGTTATTTTTAAGCTCGACAGAATCAGCACCAGAAGTAGTAAACATGTTCAGGGCACAACTTGAACAAAGAGAAGTAATCAAACTTAGGACAGAAGCAAAGAAACCCAAAGAACCGCCCACTCCTATTCAGGAAGAAAAGAAACCTGCCATTAGAAGACCAGGACGCAACGATAGGAGATTAGTACGTTGATACATGCCTTTATGTTAGTAATACTAATAGCAGATGTACAGCAACCTTCACCCATGTATTTTAGAAGCATAGATGTGTGCCAATATTACGCTAAACGTATACCTATGCAGTATGGTAATTACGGAAACAAATACTTAGTTCCGCCAGAACATAGAATAACAGCATATTGCAAACCTGTAAAAATGCAAGACGGCCCGAATATTTACGATCATTGATCCGTAGATAAATAGGTGTATGAAACTGTCAAAGATTATAACACACTGGTCTACAGCACTTCTAACCTTAGCGGTTATTAGTATATTAGGGTTCAACGATCCCTATGTAAAACAGACTTTAAGACTCAAATCTTTTGATCTTATTCAAAGTTATGACACAGTAGAACCACTATCCAACGACATTGCTATATTAGAAATAGACGAAGCATCTATAGAAAAGTACGGACAATGGCCATGGAAGCGTGATGTATTAGCAGGAATTATTGAAAACTTAAGAGCGCATGGTGCTGGCGTTATTGTTATGCCTATCCTATTTTCTGAGAATGATAGACTAGGTGGAGATACTGAACTAGCACAGATGTTGCTAAACAATGGTGTTGTTATCGCACAAACAGGAACAACACAAACAAATAAAAATGCAGTACCAAGAGGTGTTGCTAAAATAGGTGATCCTATGCCTTGGTTATTTGAATGGCCGGGAATGTTAGGTCCTATACCTTTACTAGGTAAAAACGCAGCAGGCGTTGGAGTAATTAATACTGCACCTGAAATAGATGGTGTTGTAAGACGCTTACCATTGCTAATGCGTGTAGGTGACGAAGTATATCCAAGTATTACTATGGAAACAATACGTGTTGCTGTAGGTGATCCTAGTTATCAAGTTAAAGCAGGCGAGGGCGGTATTATTGCTATGCGTGTGCCTGCGTATCAAACTATTCAAACAGATCCAAATGGTAGAATTTGGTTGCGTTGGAACAAAGACTTTGATGTATACAGTGCATCAGAAGAAGATTTCTTTTGGGGGATGGAAGGCAAGATTGTAATTATTGGTATTACAGCAGAAGGACTTGCACCAGTTATTGCTACTCCAAACGGAGAACAATACAGTCATGTAATGACTGCAACAGCATTACAGACTATCGTAAATGGCGATAACATTGTACGTTTTGATTATGCTACATTTGTAGAGTATGCTGCTAGTATCGTAATTGGGCTTATTCTTATAATTGCGGCGGTTTTAGCACCATATTACGTAGTGGGTGCATTGGTACTTATTATGTACGCAACGTGCTTGTACGGCGCTTATACGCTGTTTAAAGGGCATTTACAGCTATGGGATGTGAGCTGGATACTGTTAGTAGGTACAGCAGTAGGTTTCCATGCTACATTTAACCGTTTTGTAGTAGAATTCTTTGAAAAACAAAAGATTAAGAAGCAATTTGCAGGGTATGCTTCACCAACAGTAGTGCGTATGCTACAAGAAAATCCAGCACTAATCAAAGACGGTATGAAGAAAGAAGTCAGTATTCTATTTTCAGACTTGCGTGGGTTTACACCTTTGGGCGAATCATTTGGCGATGATGTAAAAGGTTTAACCAAAATTATGAATGGCTATATGGATGCTATTACACAACCTATATTAGACAGTGATGGTATGGTAATTAAGTACATTGGTGATGCAAGTATGCATGTACATAATGCACCAATTGAAGATCCAGAACATCCAAAGACCGCAGTGCAATGCGGATTAGATATGCTTAAGGCAGTGGAGAAATTTAATGAACAAATTACAAATGAAGGACGTCCTCCCGTTGGTATGGGTGCCGGTATTAATACTGGTCTTGGTTACCTTGGCGAAATGGGTAGCACCGCAAGGCACTCTTATGACGTTCTTGGCGACTCTGTAAGTACAGCAGCAAGAATAGAATCTAAGTGTAAAGAATATGGTTGCTTATTACTAGTAGGAGATGCAACATATCAACAAACTAAAGACGACTTCTTCTACTTAAAAGTAGACGACCTGGCAGTTAAAGGTAAAACAGTTGGTATTGGTATTTGGACAGTACTAGACAATCCTAAACCAGCATGGCGCACAGCACAACGTCATCATCAAGAAATGCATGAGTTTTATCAAGCACAAGAGTTTGATAAAGCGATATGGATCTGTGAAAAACTAATGAGACACTTTGATGCTAGATTAGAAGGATATTATACTATGTGGATTGAACGTTGTGAGTATATGAAAACACAGAAGTTACCTAAAGATTGGAATGGGGTGTTCATTGCAACAACAAAATGATTACTTTAAAAATTTAAGCATAGAAGATAAAGTTACTAACATTAAGCAACGAATACATGACTTGCAACTAGCATTACAATTACGCAGTAAGTTAGATAATGTAAAGTCTGATCAATTGCAGCAGCCCACCAAAAGCCACTATCAGCAGAGCTCCAACCGTGTCGAGCAATCCAATGATGTTTCGCCCAGTCAACGTGCCAATGAATTAAATAATCTAAAAGCGAAACTGATGCAGAAACCAAAAAGTCCCCTGTAACAGGAAGTACAACAATCATGGTACCTATACCGTGTTGTGCATAGTGCCAGTGTGCTTTAGGATTTAACCACTTTAGTTTTTGCTGCCCAACAATGTAATGTTGTAAAGCAAGATCAACTACAGTGTGTTTAACAAGTAGTAATGACAGTAAAAATAGTTCCACCTAGTTCTTCTTTCTAGGTTTTGCTTTTACAGCTTTTTCAATTTCATCTGCATCAAGATCTAGTTTTTTACCTGTAACTTTTTCGTATTGTTCTTTAAATTCTAATACCATGTTTAACTTTTGATTAAGTCTAATCATGTCATTATCTAACATACGAATACGATCTATCAATCCTACTAGTTTACCCGATGCTTCACCCAGTACAGGTTTAATCTCGGTAGTTACCCACTTCCATACGTAGTAGACAAAATATCCGAGACCCATCGCAGCCACTATAGGAAAGCCGAAGTCTTTTATCGCTGCTGCTAATTCTGCTGTCATACTTGCTATTATCTATCCGTTTCCTCGGCTGCTTTAGCCTCTACTTTACATAACCAACCACTTTCATTTACAATGAAACGGTCTCCTGGCTTATACAAAAAATGTTCTTTTTGAGTGCCGTCTTTAGCGACGCCCATTACTTCGCCTTCCCAATCTCCTTTTACTTTGAAGTTTGGTCCAACCTGGTCAATTGCATAGTCAACCCACATCATAATTTTATCCTTTCTTCTGCTCTGCTGCCCACCATTCTGCCTTGTTAGCAAAACCGTTGGCTTTTGCCCAATGCATTTCTTGGACACTTAAAAAACCTTTCGCTTCGGCTTCTTGTTCCTCACGAATGATTTTTATTCCTTCGCCGACGCTACCTGCGTCAACTTCGTATTCAGTTCCGTCAAGTGTTATTTTCAATTGCCACTCCTGCTTCGACAGATTTTATCAACTCGAAATATCCGTTTGGTCCTACTCTATATTCATCACCAATTTTAATATCTACTTCGTCAATAACAAAGAACTTATCTTCTGGGTCCTTGTCTTTCAGAATGCGAAAACCGTTTTCAAATTTTGTTAGTAGTAAATCTTTCCATAGCATGGTAATACCCTTTCTTCTGTTAGTCTCGTCTTGCGTCTTCTTTGCCTTCATTGGCAGCTATACGATCTATGTTAGGTTTTACGTTTAAAGCATAACTCATCAATGCATCAATCTTAACAAGATCGTTATTCATTGTTTGTACACGATTATCTAATGCTGAAATCATATTCTGCAGGCCACATACACTTCCTGTTACACTAGCCAAAATAAATTTTAATGTAGTGAATACAAAGAAGCCTGCGGCTATTGCGCCTGCAATTGGGAATCCAACTTCGCTTACAAATGTTAAAAAGTCCATAATAGTATTTTCGCTCCTACTTACTACTATTTAGTCATTTTGTGAGCATAAAACTATTTGACAAGGTTTTTGTTATATGCTATAATGTTATTATGAGTCATGACATTTATGCGGTGGTTAACGATTGGACAACTTTATCATCCAAATATTCTGAAGAAAAACTAGTTTGGTGCTTAGAGTCTTGTGTAGACAAGTTTTATAACCGTGGAGAACGCTGGTTTTTTAAGGACGATAGAGATGCACAAATGTTCGCTCTAAAATATGGTGAAAACTCAAGCAATCACTAATGGTATTTTGTGCTTGACACAACCTATAAATATGTGTATACTTAATAATTAAAGAGTAATTTCTATGCCAGCAAAGTACGAGAATTGGACAGCCAGTGATGCAATAGACAAGAGTCTGCACGATAATGACATTCATTATCTAAGTGGAGATATTGCTAATGACAACGTCAGTCAAACTATTAAGTGGATTGTTTCTGCCAATTTAAACAAGAAGCCAAAGAAAACACTTACCTTATATGTAAACACATATGGTGGAGACCTATACGAAGCGTTTGCACTTATTGATGTTATGAAACAAAGTTATCATCATATAAGAACAATAGGTGTTGGTGCAATTATGAGTGCAGGATTTTTAATTTTTGCAAGTGGTAAGCAAGGCGAAAGGTATATAGGAAAGAATACAGGTATAATGAATCATCAGCATAGCGATACTATGGACGCTAAGATGCACGACATGAAAGCAGCAATGCATGAGAATCAAAACTGCGAACAACGTGCATATCAAGTTTTACGAGAAGCGACTGGTTATACTTTAGCACAGGTTAAAAAGTATTTTGACAGTCCGAGTGATCAGTACTTCACCGCAAAAGATCTGATCAAGCTCAATATTGCGGATCACATTTTATAGGATTGAGAAATGGAAAAGGAATATAAAGGAATGAAGGTAGTTGACTTTAAGCCTAATGAGAAGCAAGAAGTATCAGAAGAGATTCAATCTCGACTAGACATTGTTGATGCGTTTCGTAAACGTGTTGCCGATGGTGAGATTACAGAGTTTGTAACTACAAGTTTATCTGCAGATGGTAATGCTGTTATTTGGTCTAATGTACCTGACATTGCAGCCGGTGTAGGATTATTTGAGATTGGTAAGCATATCTTAATGACACAGTACGCACCAGAGCACGATGGCTTTGACTTCACCCCAGAATAGATTTTGCGTTCATAGATTTACGTTAGGTGACGTAGAAGATCCAGAAATATATTGCGACACAGCAATCTTTGAATGGATGGAAAAATCTCCTGCTGGTCGATACTGCAAAGACAACTCAAAAAATCTATTTAGAAAAATTTCACAAGACGACTTTGGTTACGGCTTTCAAGTAGATGTCTTTGCTGATTTTGAAGATAAAGAACTTACATTTTATGCACTAAAATACTTGACAAAGTAATACAAAGATGCTATTATTAAAACATAATAAAGAAGGAGGACAATTATGGACAGGCCATTAGACAGAGCAATCGCTTATGCTACTCTTGCCCACAAAGGTCAGAAAAGAAAATACACTGGCGCTCCTTACATCGGACACCCTATAGAGGTGATGGGTATTGTAAAGACTGTACCACATACAACAGAAATGTTGATAGCGGCAGTTCTACACGATACTGTAGAAGATACGGAAGCCACACTTGATGACATCGAAGTTCAGTTTGGAAAAGTTGTAAAATCGTTAGTATCTGATCTTACAGATATTTCAGATCCTGAAGATGGCAATAGGGCATTCCGTAAAGCAAAAGATAGAGAGCATTCTATCAATGCGTCTGCACAAGCGCAGACAATTAAGTATGCAGACCTAATTTCTAACTCCGAAAGTATTATAAAACACGACCCGGGGTTTGCAAAGGTTTACATGCAAGAAAAGAAACTGTTACTTGACGGAATGACGAAAGGTAACGCAACTCTAAGGAACCACGCAATGAAAATCGTGGATCAGTACCATGCAGACAATAAGGAGTAGGTATGGGTGCAAAACTGTGGGAACTATGGTGCAAGGCAATTGGGGAGAAAGCATATGAAGAAGATAACAATCGGTCTGACAGAGTGGCAATTATACGCTCTGGGTGGGTGTTGTTGCACATTCTTACTTGCCTTGCTATCATCTTAAACGCAATAGCTAATCATGGTTGGAGGTTGATAGGACTATGACAATGTGGGTATTAGTATTAATAAGTGTCTTGCCATATAAGATTTCTGCATATGAGAAAGCATCATTTAACTCTATGGAGAAATGTTTTATGGCTCGTGAAGTAGCGTTGGCAGATATGGGATCAATAGATGGATATCCGCCAATTAATCAAAACTTGATTTGTATTAAATCAAACGTAAGGAACTAAGCAAATGGAAATTTTATTCGGATTGGTAATTGCTATGAAGGTTATGGAGTCTCTTAGTATATGGGACGGCATGGTCTGTGTAAGTGGGTGCTTATAATGAGTGATTTTAAAGAAAAGCAACAAGACCTTACTGAACTAAACGGTGACGGAAACAGAGACCGTGGACGTTATGGAGAAGATTTAAAAGAGGAGATGCCATCTGTTCTTAAGATCTTAAAAGAAAGTACTATTGCAAAACTTGTTAAAGGTGAAGTAGTAGTTACATTCAATAAAATTAACGGAGATAAACGTGTAATGACTTGTACGTTGCAAGAAGGTGTTGTGCCTAAAGCAACTAAAGATCCTGCATCTCAAAAGAAAGTGCAAAAGATCAACGAAGAAGTACAGGTAGTATGGGATGTCAATGCAAAAGGTTGGCGAAGTTTCCGTTGGGCAAACGTTACTGAGGTAGCGAGTGTTTAGATTGTATGACTATGTCGCTATAGTAATATTCACACAGTTGTTTTACTATGGCGTCATAGGATTAATATACGGAGGATTCGTTGGAGGTATTGTATTATTCGTTACCTGGGAACTCTGGAAGATGTATGAAATATGGAGAGTTCAGCAATGACAACAGCAATTTTAATTCCTGCTAGATACGGTAGCACACGTTATCCAGGTAAGCCTCTTGTAGAATTAGATGGTAAGCCTATGATTAAACGTGTGTATGATGCTTGTGTAGCAACAGGGCGTGATACATTTGTATTAACAGACAGTATGAAAATCTTTCCGTTGTTTGGATCAGACAGTTGTTGGATTGAAGAAACGCCATACGAAAACGGAACTGCAAGATGTGCAGGAGCCGCTTCGAGTAAATTTTTTAAAGCATATGATACATTTATAAATGTACAAGGCGACATGCCAGACATTACAGAAACAATGATTGATCGTTGCGAAGAATGGCTAAAGTATTATTCTGTCAGCACTGTTTATACAACAATGCGTAAAGAAGAACAAGAGCGTCCAGAAAGTGTTAAAATGGTACGTGCCGGAGACAAAGCACTTTGGTTTGGTAGGGGCATGACCGGATACGGTGATTGGCACTTAGGCGTTTATGGATACAAACGTAATGCGTTAGAAATGTATTCACACCTAGAAGTTCCTATTGAAGAAGATGTGGAAAAACTTGAACAACTACGTTGGTTAAAGAACGGTTGGGATATTGGTTGTTCGCATGTTGAATTCGATGGAGTTGAAATTAATACAAAAGAGGATATTCATTTATGGAACTACAAGCATGGGGTTGTAGTTAAATAAAACGATGCTGGATTAGCTCAGTTGGTAGAGCAACTGATTTGTAATCAGTAGGTCGTCAGTTCGAATCCGACATCCAGCACCATTACAATCAAAATACTTGACATACAGGTAAAAAGGTGTTATATTAGTAAAATGTATAGAGTAACAGCATACTTCAAAACGCACAAGATATCACAGATGTTTAAGGACGTTTATGATGCTATTGATTTTAAGGATAGTGCAGATGCTCATTACCCTAAGAACGTAACATTTGAAAAAGGAGTATTCTCAATGAGAGAATGGGTTTATGATTGTTGGAATAGTGTAATGGATTATGAGAAAAATCCTCTAAGTGCTATTCCTGACTTTAGCACACGGCATATGATCATGCAAGTACTAGCATGGATGTGGTGCATTGTATTTGGCATTATTGTAGGTAGCATGTATGCAGGTGTTTTTAGTATGGTACTACATACACTATTATTAGGTGCTATTGCTGTCACTGTAGCAACATTTGAAACAGCAAAAAGAAAGCCAACAGCATTTAATTTCCTAAACGGATATAACTCACATGGTAGAGCAAGGACTTATACTATCTGGCGTGACGAAAAAGGCAATGCTCGTAAGGTTCCACTAGACCCAAACGATCCTGGTGGAGAACATGAATAGGGGCCATAGCTCAGTTGGGAGAGCGCCTGATTTGCATTCAGGAGGTCGTGGGTTCGATTCCCTCTGGCTCCACCAATTCGTGAGGTTAGGATAATGGAAGTTATCTGGCATATTATATTAACAGTGTGTCTAGGATCAACATGTGTTGATCAAGATGTACAATGGTTTGACAACAAAGAGCAATGTTTTAAAATGCTAGATGTATTTGAAACAATGCCACCTGACGGAGATTGGGACTTAATAGAGTACCAGTGCAAACCTATTAACTCTATTGCAACATAAGGACAAGCATGAACAACGAGAACTTAGAAGTATATCCACTGTTTGCTAAAACAATTGTACGCACTCAAGTAGATTTAGAAGGCACAGATTTAAGCAAGATTGAATGGGTGCAAAATTATCAAAACAATATTAGTACTTCTCAAACAGTACTAGATGATCCTCACTTTACTAAACTTAAAAAAGAATGTATGAAAGGTATTAACGATTACTTTCATGGTGTAATGAAAGTATCAGAAGATACAGAAATTTACATTACAGAGTCTTGGTTTAATAAAACTAATAAAGGCCAGACACATCATAGACATTGGCATCCTAACTCAACACTTTCAGCAATTGTGTTTATGTCAGGCGAAGCAGACAAAGGCGGACATACTAGTTTTATTACAAGCCAGTACGATACACTTGAATTTGATATTACAGAAGCAAATCTTTACAACAGCAAAAGTTGGTCTGTAGATCCTGCTGTTGGAACAATGTTAATTTTTCCATCGAGCGTAGAACACTTAGTACAACCATACGATGGTGATGAGCCTCGCATATCATTAAGTTTTAATACTTTTGTAAGAGGCAAATTAAATCAACAAACATTAACAAGGTTAGAAGTATAATGAAATTTGCATATTTTAATCCTACGGTAATGGCCGTAGATGATGTTACTGCTGAACAATACAGTAGGTTACGTGAAATAGTAAATGCTGCTCACGAACATAACGAACACAATGATGAAGGCGATCCTAATATTAGCATTAGGGGAGGTCAGCAAGTACAAGTTGTTCCAAATGAATTTAAACTTGATACTTCTTTTTTATCTCAATACATTGAAGAACGATGCCAAGCATATATTGACAACATTATTAAAACAAGTGGTGTTAGTGATTTAAATGGTTATAAGCCAATGCTTGTATCAGCATGGACTATTAAGCAAACAGCAGGCGACTACCAAGCATTACATAACCACGAAGCACATATTAGTGGGAATATCTATTTGGACGTTCCATTACTTGATGAAGGTTCAAAAAGCAGTGATGCAAATATTGAATTTAGATTACCAGTAATTAGAAACCCTGCTCATTTTGTGTTTACTGATCAGTGGCGTTTTAAGCCAGAACCTTTAAAGATGATTATATTTCCAAGTTATGTTTCGCATACTGTTTATCCGTGGAAAGGCCAAGGAAGTAGAACTATTTTGGCTTGGGACGTTAAACTTATAGCAAAATAAGGTGTTGACTAAAGGTACTGTAGATGCTATACTGATAATATAAACAAAAATAACGATAGGAAAATTTATGCCCGAACTTGATGATAAGCAAAAAGAGCAATACGGATACCACCAACAGGCACACGATTTAATAAATTCACAACACTTGCTAGTGTTAATGGCAAGTAAGAGAGCAAGAGAAATACAACAAGGATCCAAACCTTTAGTTGAATATCAGAAAGGGCAAAAAACTACTACAATAGCAATTAAGGAAATCGCACTAGGATTTTATACTGAAGATCATTACAACGGTAAAATTAAAAGTGCTGAAGATGAATTAATGGCAAAACGATTCCAAGAGGAGGAAGAGCAATATGGAAGAGAAGAAAACCGAGCAGATGCAAATGAACATCCGCAAAGCAACACACTTACAGAATAACATTAAGCGTTACATTGATGCAATTACTCTTGAGTTTTCAAAAGAAGTTGGTACTGATGACGACATCGTAAAGACTTTACAAGACTCAAACGAGTTGTTGTTTAAGACTGACGAGCGTAGGAATAAACTATTAACTATCTATTACAACATTGCGGCACTTATTGCACAAGCAAATGCAGGTTGTGGTATTACTACAGCACAAGCAAAAATTGGCTTTGTTGACAATAGGATTACACAGGTAGAGCAAATTGCAAAAGCAGTTCCGCTTACAGATCCTGATGCACTTGCAGGATATCTAAAAGAAGTAACAGGCAGTGTTTCAACTGGTGTTGTTTCTTTAGACCAAATCAAACAAGCAAAAGCAGAGTTAGCAAACTTAAAAATTAATAGGCAGCAACTAGAAGAAGAAATCTTTGAACTAATGGTTAAGACAGAGATTCCTATTACAGACGATAATGTTGCAATTTTAGGTCAAGAAGGACTACTGTAAATGTCAAAGGCCCTAAAAGTATACTGGGCGCCTGATTACGAAGCAGGTAATATCGATTGGAATATGTTATATTCTGATCCTACTACTGTATTTGACAAGTCATACAAACGTAAGACTGATATTAACAAATACGATAGTTTCTTTTATTGTCCTGCATATAAAAATCTAGCAAAGAATACACTTGTTTTTAAGAATCCGTTAACATCTACTTTTGAGTTTGACAACGGAAACTTAATCCCTCCTCAAAAACAACAAGGTGTATTTGCTAATGTTGTACGTGGACCTAATCTAAAAGATCAAACACTTTTAGAATATGGTTTACGTTACATCTTCTTTACAGAAGCAGACGAACTAGATTGTACATTAACTGCTCCATGGTTTGATAATTCACCTTGGCAAAAGACTGCAACTGTTGTACCTGGAAGGTATGATGTTGGCAGATGGTTTAGAGCTGTTAATGTAGAGTTTATGTTAGATCCTAATGTATCAAAGTTTACAATTAAGAAAGACGAGCCGTTGTGCTATTTTAGTTTTGGCACAGATCGTCCTATAGAATTTGTGCGTTTTAAGATGAATGAAGAACTTAAACGCTATTCAGTTGCATGTAGTACAGCAACTAGTTGGGAATCTTGGGTGCCGTTAGCAGATAGGTATAAACGGTTTAAAGATAGTAGAATGAAATCACTCATTCTAAAAGAAATAAAAAGAGGTATTATAGATGGCAAAGCGTAGATTTAGAATTCAAGCAAGTAACTATGGTGGAGAACTTACCATTGGAGAGGTTAGTAAAGAGTTTGTAGATTACTTTATTGACAAAGACGAATCGGACCTTATTGAAACTGTAACTAGTTACGAATGGGACGATGAAGATATGGGCGACAAAGATGCACCTAAAATTGCAGAAGATTTTAATGCATGGCATGAGTGTGATGAACTAGAACATCTTAATAACTCTTATGCTGACGGTGAATGGTTTGTTAACGAAGTACCTGCAGACGGTAGTGATGATTACGGGTGGGACGAAAATGAACTTAGGTTTGAACCGTATCACTTGTATGGCAGAGAAGCATATCATCAAGACAAAGAAGAAGAAGGATTGATTCCAGTCCTTTGTTTTCATAGTGGAGAGAAGGGTGGCTTCGGTTCGTGGTTTGTTGAAACCGAAGGTGAAGACTTTGATCCTAAGAAACTAGCATTTAGTTCAGTTGAAACTAGTGTGTCTGAAATTGTCGAAAACGTTTGGTATGATAAAGTAGAACTTGAAGCAGACTTTGACTATAATGACACAACAGGCAAAGGCTATTATGCTAGTGTTGGTTACTTCAATCCTAAGTGGCATGACAAAGAAGATATGTACACACCAGAATATTTAAAAGAAAACGAATATTGGGAAGGGTTTGACGAGCAGGAATGATAAAGTTACCTATTAACTGTCCTTATGTTATTGGTGAGTTTGAACAACATGCAGAACTAAAGCAAGATGTTCTTAATGCTATTAACGAACAAGAAGTACAAGGATTACAAGAATCTGAAGATGCTGTAAACATCACAAGATCCGATTGGGAATCTGCAAGATGGGATTACAACAAGAAGTGGTTGCACTTACTAGGAGACCATTTCCACAATCATCTTCTAAAAGTTTCTAAAGAGTTAGGGTACGAGTTTTATAGATTAAAAGAAATATGGTTCCAGCAATATGCTGATCAGAGCTATCATGGTTGGCATGTACATGGTGCTAACTGGACTAGTGTTTATTATTTAGACTTACCAGACGGTAGTCCACAAACAGAATATATAGTTCCTTATGAACAAACAGATGTACAAACGTTTGACATAAAAGAAGGACAAACTATTACATTTCCTAGTTTTGTTGTACACAGAGCTCCCATAAATAATAATGATAAAATAAAAACAATCATATCATGGAATATGGATACTGAGATTGTGCCAGGATTGTACAGTGAGTAACATTATAGATCAAAACGAAGTATTCAGAAAGTTTAACTTTAGCAGTACTATAACTGCTGAAGATAATCAAAATGCTATTGCTATTATAAAGCATATTATTGATAGTGGCAACTACTGGGAAAATAGTCCCAAGTATCAGACAAAAGAAAACATTTTTAGTAGACCAGAGCCACTATGGTTGAAGTATCGTATGAGCTTCTTGTTTAGTGTGTTTATGTACTTTGGACGTGAAGTGCAAGTAGGTAACATGCAGGCTTGGAGTTTTATGACAAACAAAGAAGGTGCAGAAGATAGAGAAAGACTTTGGCACCATCATCAACACAAACCAGAGCCTAAAAGCATGAGCGGTATTATGTACTTAGAAATACCCGACGATGTGCAGGACAAAAACTTATGTGGTACAGAATTCGCTCCTAACGGACCCAATAATGACGGTAAATTCTTTGTTAAACCTGACGAATATACGTGGTTAATATACCCAAGCGAATACTGGCATCGTCCAGCGGCGCCACAAAGTGATAAATATAGATATATAATAGCAGCAGACGTTGAAATCACAACTTAGGAATTATGCACGAATAAGCGTACAGGCATAAATACTAAGTATAGAAACGAATATTGCCAGGAGTTTAAAAGAATATGCCATTACAGATAAGAAGAGGAACCGACGCTGAACGCCAAGTACTAGCGACCGCTCCACAAGCGGGCGAGCTAATTTGGGTTACAGATCAAGCCAAACTGTACGTAGGTGACGGAACAACCTTACTAAAAGATTTAGAAGCAGTAACTGGTTTTAATGCAGAAGATGCACAAGACGCAGTTGCAAACATGCTTGTAGCAGGACCCAATACAGGTATTAGTTTTACATATAACGATGGGGCCAACACAATTTCCGCAACAGCAAATCAACCGCAGTTGCTACAGAATTTAGACTTAAACTCATTCAACATTACTGGCAGTGGTGGATTGAACATAACTGGAAACAGCACAATTAATGGCAACTTGACTGTTGAAGGTAAAATTGTAGCAGACTACAATGGTTCTGTATTTGGCGATGACTCAACTATACTAGTAAACGCAGTAGAAGGTGCTGTTAACTTATCCGGTACAGTAAAAGATAACATTGTACCTGGTACAGCAGACACACATAACGTTGGTGCACCTGGCACACAATTTAACAACGTCTATGTTAAAAACGGCGTATGGGTTGATGGTGCAGCAATTACGAATAACGGTGGCGCTATTGAACTTCCAGCAGGTTCAACAGTAGGCGGACTAACACTTGGCGGTGTTGCAGAACCGGGAGCAAACGTAAATGCAAACATCATTGGCGATGACTCTAGCACAATTATTAATACTTCAAACAACTCCGTTACTGCAAACTCAGTTTCAGCAAGTTCTGTAACAGCAGCAGCAATTGACGGTGATTTAAAAGGAAGTGTATTCACTGACGATAGTACTGTTATTGTTAACTCTATTACTAAAGCAATTATTGCAGAAACAGTTACAGGTGACCTAAGAGGTAGCGTGTCAGGTGATGACTCAACTATACTTGTTGATGCTATTGCAAGTCAAATCAAAGGTAATGTGAATAATGATACTGTTGATACAGGTAATATCATTCTTAATAAAAATTTAACAACAGGCGGCTTATTCCTTGAAACAGAAGGTGACGGTGAAGATGATTACGATCTATTCACTGTACAAGCATACAACGATGGTGCAGATGCACCAGCACAACAGGTTGTTAAAACTCGTGGTACAAAAGCAAGTCCGACTGCTATTCAAGATGGCGATGGTATATTTAGAATTGCTTATATGGGGTACGGTGGAACAACGGCAGGATCAATTGGTGTAGCAGTTGTTGTTGATGCTGAAGCTGATGGAACTATTGCAACTAATCAGGTTCCGGGTAGATATGTTGTACGTACAGCAACAGCCGCAGGCGGGTTAGATGAAGCAGTTAGATTCAATTCAAAACAAGAAACAGTATTCGGTGGACCAGCTCAACTTAAATCATATACAACAGCACAACGTAATGCTCTTACAGGAGTTAACGGTCAAATGATTTATAATACAGATACTTCTAAGATACAAGCGTATGCTGGTAGTAGTTGGGTAGACTTACACTAATTCCCAAACATAAGGATCTTTTTTAGCAACAGCAAAGTTGAGATAAGTTTCAATTTTGTCAAGATCTTTAACTGTCTTTATAGAACACAGTTCATTTGCAAAGTGTAGTTCAACACCTTTCTCTAATGCTAGATTAAAAAGTTCTTTTCGTCTTTCAACATCATCAGTCATTGAATAGATACTGCATAGCACAATAACATCTGGTTGTTCATTAATAAAATATTCTAAACTAGGCATCCAGTCTAGGTGTTCGTTTTCAAATTCGTAACTTGTATATTCAATTTTGTTTTTAATGCAGTATGGCTCAATGATTGCTCTTTGCATAGGTAACGGAATTTGATTTGAAAACTTACTATTCCATCCTGCATATGTTATAGCACTCTTTCCTGTATAGTCTGCTTCTCCAGCAACTTCATGATCGCCTGGCAAACGCATAAATCCACCTGGATGTCTTCTACCGTATTCTTCACCTTCAATAAGGATACGCATATCCATGCTTACCCGTGTATAACCTTCTTCGTTATTTACGTTACCATGTAACATCTCTTGAAAGAACAAATGACTTTGTCCTGGCTTTAGTGTAATAGGAAATGCATGTTTCAAACATTCATCTTCTATCTGTTCCAAACTCCATTTCTCAGCCATAATTTGTTTTGTAATTCTTCTACTATTTTCTACATCTACCATCCACATAGTGTTAGTACCACGTGCTTCTGTAAACGGTGTCCATATAGTTCTACAACCTCTGCCATTACCTACAAAGATACCTTGATGGAAAGCAAGTCTTCGTCCTACACTTGCTTGATTAGGAATAACAACACGCAACGTTCCTTGACGCTGGATCATGTATCTTTTATTATTGATACGCTGCGGAATATATTCAGCAACAAAAGCATCAAAGCGTTCCATAAAGTCTTTACGACTACATGCATTTTGTACATGCCTACTAACAGTTACAATTTCTTTAGGAGATAGTACTTCGTGTAGTGTTTCTAGTTTAGTAACCTGTGGTGCTACTTCTTGTACAACACTTAACGCCCATGCAGGCCAGTTGAATTTTTCTAGATCGTATTCTAATGTACAATTATTAAATTCTTTTTGAAGTGATGTTAGTTCCATTATTTCCTCGTGTTTACTTGGCAAGTATTAAAGCTGAAGTTGCTGGCATTTCCAGCACAGTGTATATCTTCATGTGTAAATGTCCATACATCACCTTTTTCCCATTTAGTAATAGGTTGTTGCTCAAACTCAACAAGATGTCCTAATTTCCAATCTTCTAAAAATATAAGATATCTTAAGCAATCATCAATGTCCATATTATGCTTTTTTCTAAGTTTAAAAAATTTGTCTGCATGTACAGGAATAGTTCCTGACGGCTTAATTTGTGTCCAACTTATACTGCTGATTGCTGTATCTTCAATATACAGTTCTTTAAAGAATCTATTACAGCATGTTGGCAATTGATCATCAAACCCCTGCATTAAATTATTTGTTTCGTCAAAGTAAGCATCATGAAAATTTTCATTCTGTCCTGTGCTTACAGATTCGGGCCATTTGTAATTCTGTAAATCTTCTTTCCAGAAGTCATCTACTTTGCCCCAGTACTTTAACATTATGTATAATCCTCCAATACACCTTTACGTTTTAAATCAAGTGTTGCACAATGCAAACCACCACTTAAAGTCATAGCATGTCTAAAGCGTACAGGTACACTAGTAATACCATGCTTGTCTAATTCTTTCATCAAAGGTTCTTGAGTATCATCTACCACAACAGTATCGTGATTAATACTTAAAATATTCATTCCTATATAAGGACTACAAGGAGCAACGCCTCCTGGTATTTTACTTCCTTGAGCAACACAATCATCAAACCAAATCTTATCCCATTTCTCAAATACTTTAGGACAGTTTTCTGCGGTTACTCTTGAACTGTTTAGTAATACTAATCCAGGACGTAAAGGTACTATTGTGCTATCAAAGTGTCCGTAACTGTAAATATGTTCTGCAGGATGTATACGATAACCTCTATGCTCTAAAACATTTTGTAACCATTTCAACCCCCAGTGATTACCTGTGTTACTAATTTGGAATAATATGTCTTTACCTAAACGTACACAATTTGGTGCATCAAAGATAGGTTCTAAGTTTAGCAAACTAGGCTTGCCTTCAATATCTTCAAATTGATATCCTTCATCTGGCAATATTGGCTTAGGTGCAGCAATCCATTCAACACCATCGTCAATTGCTTCTAACATGATGTTTCTGTATGCTCTTGTTTCATATTGCCTTGCACGACAAGCACTTGGAGTTTCAATTACTAAGTTGTCCATTGGCAATAGTAAATCTCTAGGACACCACGTATACCAACCTGTAGTTTTCCATTCAGGTGTACTAAATTCTACACTGTGATCAATAGGAATAGGTCTGTGTACTTTTATACCTTCTTTGGTTAGTACGTCACTTAGTCCTTGTAAATCTTCGTTGGCTTCGTCAATAAGCCATTCTGGGTATGCGCCTTCTAAAGGCTTAATTAAATCTATAGGATGATTAGTGTAGCTCATACTCATAGTGCTACGATCAACAGTTGGTACTCTAGCATGATCAGCTATTCCAACTACTATCTCTTCTAAGGGATCCCAATGGTTGTGAGTAGATACTTTCATGTTATTCCTTTTTAAATGTATCTTTGTTAATATATATCAGCAAAGACAGCCAGTCTTGCGAAGTGTGGTTCCATGCTTCGTGTGGTATTTGTGCATTAAAAACAATTGGTTTGCTAACGTCTGCTATATCTTCTCCAACTTTAACACCTAACTCTCCTTGTGGAATATGGAAACCTGTAAACACATTATAGAATGGAGTTTCTTCATACAACGGCCTTTCCATATCATCAATATGCTTTGGCATAATAGACTTAGGACCTATGTTTATAATAGCGGCACGTTCAACACCTTGCATACTTTCAAGTATATCACAAACAGGTTTTAGTCTTGGTATTCGATTATCTTTATCTGGGTGAAATATACAAATACGGAAGTCTACGTTATCTCTATCTTTTGGATGTATTTCTGTTAAGTCAGGACTGTCATCATATTCTGTTACATCAACTAGATGTTCTACAATACAAAACTTATTAGGTATAGCAGTCTTTGCTGCTTCTACTGCTTGTAAAAACTTATCATGGTCAACGTATGTTTTAATATCATGCAACATGGTTAATAAGTGCTTCCTTGTTTGCTATATTTGTTTTTGCTATATTGTTTATTACTTCTTGTTTATTTTCAACTGTGTTAACGTCTAATTGTTTAGGAAATGTAAGTATGTTTACTGACCACTCGACATCTTTTAAACTGTTAATATAGTTTTCTAAATCAACAAGTCCGTGATAGTTATTTCTATGTAGCACAGTGTTTACACTTAATTTGTAACCCCATATCTTTACTTGATCGATAAAGCGTTCTATCTTATTCCATTCGCAGTTTTTTCTTACACGCTCATTTAGTTCGCCATAGCCGTCAAGGCTTAGAATAAATTCAACACTTTTACATTTTTCAAGTTGTCTTATTGTTTCTTTGTCTAACATAAATGTACCGTTAGTGTTGTATATCACTGTCATTTTACTTAGGTCGTTTACCATTTCTAGTAAGCGTCTATGCCTGTTAGTCATTAACGGTTCGCCACCTAAGAATAATATCTTTGTTACAGTGTCTGGAATAGAAGTTATTTCATCACTGCTTACAATATGTTTCTTTTTGTTTGGGTCTAGTATCTTACCCCACTCGCTGCTAAACTCTGGATAGCAACCGTCGCAGGCTGCATTACAAATATTATCAAACCCTATTTCTAAATATTCTAATTTTACTTCTTCTGTGTCATACTCAGCATTAAAGCGTTCACGCAAACTGTTCTTGCCTAGTGACTCTTCGTGTATGCATTTTGCACAATTAGGATTATCTTCAACCGGCGTTTCTCTTAACTTTTGCATTTCTGGTAAGTCAAGTATCTTATTTAGATTACCGTCAAACACAGCAACAGGTTCTTTGTAGCGACAGCAAGGAAATATTCTATTTCCACTACGCACATTGGTATGCTTATAAAATGCTGCACATTTACTCATACGATGGCGGTCTCTGTACTAGATTACTATATCCTGTTTGATTAAGATAATAGTTTACTTCCTCTCTTGGTGCACCATAATGCTCAACCAAATAATCAAAAAGTAAATGTTGTTTATCAAGATAACGCTTTGCTAATTGATAGTTATGTTCTATATCATCAATTAGTCTTTGCGGCTTTTTAAGTTTTAAAAAGTCTGCTGTATTAGTTATAATTGCATCAAGACGTTGCTCCTCTGTTTCAAGGTATGCATACTCTGGTATAGTCATGTATTCTGTAAATGTTCTGAACCCAAGATTTTCCATATATTTGAATTGATCTATGTCGCCTGCAAATAAGAACGGGTGTTTATGAAATACTGCTCTCCAAAATTTTTCTGTCACAAAAGAATTGTTTGTACTATAATTCCAATAGTTAGGGCCTTCACTAATAATACTTAAACACGTTTCTGGAAATATGCTACTGTCAATTAGTGCAGGTGCTTTAGCCCAATCGGTATCTTTAACATCATGCCAGTCACCTGTTTGATAATATTCTTCTGCAAAAAACTTTTTAGCATTTTCGTATTCATCACCTATTCTTCTATCAGCAAAATTACAAAACTTGTTAAATTCTTCTTCTGTTAAAATATGCATTATATCCTTGCATACTTTGCGTTCTTCTTCTGTCCATGGAACAAAGAATGTCCAAATAGCATTATAGTCTAACATTCCAAGTTTATAATACTTGTAAAGCAATCCTATACGATTCATTCTCGATGGCACACCGCCAAGGAATAAAAATTTATTTGCATGTAGATTGTATTCAGTTAGTTTATTTTTTTTAATTCTATCTTCGTAAGATTTATAAGTGAATTGAAGTGTGTAATCAATAGAATACATTTTATCAAATGCTACAGGCATAATCCATTCGTGTCCACCATGGCCTGAAACAAACACTAGTTTTTCTATTCCTAGTTTTGTACAACGCTGTTTTATCTTAGCAACTTCACCTGGCCATATATTCGGCTCTAGATTTAAAACACCATCAATCATCATTACTGCAATGACAGTATCACACCCGTCTTTGGCTGCTTGTTTAAGTTCTTTGAATATCCACTTTAGTTTTAATTCGCTGAATACCTGTTTATCAAGATTCCATCTATTATTATCAGGCATCCATTCAATATTAACTACTCTTGCTTTATGCACTGTGCGAACTCCTCAATTGACATAGGTAGAAATTTATGAAAACTGAGCCTATTCAGTTCAGCATCAGGACTGCCGCCACCTCTATCGTATTCTACATACTTGTCTTGAGGCGCAATACCAAATAATACCGTGCTACTAGGCTCGACACCTAAATGTTTACAAAATTCTAATTGTTGTGATTTATACTTTTTATAGATAAAGTCAGGACTATAATTTTCCATTAATTGTAAACCTATATAAGCACCTAGTCTATTCACGTAACTATTTTTGTTATAAACAAATAAAGTATCATCGTCATCGTATTTGCTTAAACGCATACCTATCCTTGCATGTGCTACTGGAAATGTTTTTGATAAACTAAAAACAATATCAGTTATACATTCGTGCTTAAAGTTAAATTCTATAGCAGACGATATACCAAAATAGCAACAGTCAAGTAAAACAGGTATACCTAGTCTATCACATTCATCTAATGCTGCTTCGTGTAACTTGTGTTTGTTTCCTGTATTACTAAAAGGTAAACTAATAACCAGTGCGTCATTGGCATCTAAACAATCATCATCGGCATACAACCAATTAAATTTATCACGCCATGCTAACTGGTGATAAAGATATTCACCTCTAAAACATCTGAATCTTCTATCCTTATGCTTCATGTAAAATTTATCAAATGATTCAGTAGTACCATGAGAGTAACATTTGTAAGGAAAATCATCTATGCCTGCCATTAAATTTAGAGCTGACATTCTAATCCAAGCATGATATCTTTCTAAATATTCTTCAGTTACATTTACATCATACATATGTTCTGTGAATCTAAGAGGCATCATGTTCAAAAAGTTCATTACTTCTTGATCGAGGACTGCTCCTGAATGTCCAAATGGTAAATGTTTTTTATCGTATGGAAACTTTTGCATACTAGTATTTATATGCGCAGTTTATACCTGTTGAATTTTTATGTTTTCGTAGTGTGATCTTGGAGTTGTCGGATCGCCTTGTTGATCCATACGCTTTGGATTGGAAGGACACATTGAGCAAAAACTTTCACATCCTCTAGCAAAAAACTCTGCTAGTTCTTGATCTGTGCAATCTGCTGTTATTGGCTTATACTTTAAATAGGGATCCCATTTAGGAGATAAGTTGTATAATTTCTTTTGGAATGGTAGATATGCTAGTGGCGCACATTTGTATATTTCGTTATCTAGTAGTTGGAAACAATCTTGTCCTGTAATACAATTGTCCCAACTCTTCTGTGCGTCATTGTCTTCATAAGGCATCATATTGTTTCCATACCCTTTGTATATTTCAAACCAATATGTATGGCACGGAGCAACTTCTGCTTTAATGTTATAATCTTTTTTCCATTGTAATAGTAATTCTTCTGCAGGAGCAAACTTTTTCATATATGCTTCTTTAGTACTATGCTTACTAAGACTAATAGATATATTAGTTTCTTCTAACACTTTAGGTAAGTCAGGATACTTGTAAAGCAGAAAGCCATTAGTTTGTAAATTTAAGTTTTCGCAGTCGGGCCAATACTTTCTTGTTAAGAAAAGAATATTATAAATGTCTTTGTTTAGTAGAGGCTCTCCTCCTAGTATGTCAATGGTTTCTGGATCAAGTCTATGAGCCCAGCTCTTATACCAAGATTCTAACTCGTCATACTTCACTATACCTGTATGTCTATGATTACTAAAATGCCCACACCCTACACATGTAAGATTACATGAGTGAGCTACATGCCACTCAAGATGTGAGATTTTTAACTTTGACAAGGTCTACTCCTTTGAATGCTTTCTTTCTGTTTTTATCAAATTGTACATCAACTGAAAGTTCTTTTGGCTTTGGTTTTTTGTGCATAGCACACAAAGAACATGCTGGAATTGACTTTCCTATATTGTTAAAGAAGTCTTGCATTGTTTCTTTGTCTTGGTCTACTGTTAATGGCTTATAATCTTCTAATAATGGGTATGCTCTTTCTTCGTAATATGTTTGTGTTTTTAATTCATCATAGTTTAGCACTAGAGGACATTTAAATAGTTTGCCTCGTTGTAGTGTATGGCAGTGTTGTCCGTATAAACATGCATCATGACTCTCTTCTCTGTCGCCATCATCTAAAATTATTGTATTGTCTTTTACTTCTTTTACATAGTTAGGAAACATCTTATCTACAATAGTATGTCCAATAGCATACTTTCCATCAATCTGCCACATATCTAAATGTTCAAATCCGTATGGATCATCATAATCTGGATTTATCCTTTCAGCTCTGTCGCCGAATGGTTCTAGAATTTTATCAATGAACATTTTAAATTTAGGAATATCTTTTTGATCATGTCCTGATAAATTTAAACATACACCTGCTTCTAAAAATGTACGAGTTGTTTCAACATTCTTTTTCAATCCTAATAATGTTCCGTTAGTTACAACGTTCACTTGGCTGTCTGGCCATAGGCTTTTAATACCTAATGCCCAGTCTAACAGTTCAGGATTAAGATATGGCTCTCCTCCTAGTATGTCAATCTCTGGGAAGTTTGCTTTCTTAGCCCATTCTTCATAAAGATGCTTTTCTTCCTTCCAAGACATTACTCCTGCAAAATTATAATTCTGCAATGTACCACATGCATTACATGTAAGATTACAAGTATTGTTTATAATAATGCATACAGGATTTTCACTGGGTAGGCTTAATCTATTATCCATATTACTATTTATAAGAGCATATAACTGCATAAGTAACTATATGAATGCTGTAGATTTCTATGAAAAAAACAAAGATTGTATATGGAAAATGCCTGCGGCTCCTGCTGATTGCAGCAATGACGTAGAACTAGCACATTGGTTATTGAACAAAGCCAACTTTGGTTGGTTAGAATTAGACATAGATATTCCTATAGACTTATGGAAGTCAGATATACAGCATACCAAATTCTATAACCATAGAGGAAATGATCACCCAGGTTGGAACAGTGCTTGTATTCATGGCATTGATGTTGACAAAACCGGTGCATGGACAAATTACGGCTATGAGCGTGAAGAAGATGTTCCTTACAAATGGACTACACTAAGTGAATCTACACCAAGTATAAAAAGTTTTTGGCAACGTTTTCCTTATGAAACTTATCGAAGAATACGACTTATGCAAATAGAGCCAGAAGGTTATATTAGTCCACACAGTGACGCACCTGGAAAGTTACCAGGTGAGGATAATTTAGATATTTTAGAGTTTGGTGTTCCTATCAATATAGCAATTATACACCCTAAAGATTGTGTAATGACTCTTGAAGGATATGGTTGTGTACCTTTTGAAGAAGGCAAGGCATTTATTATAAACATTAGAAACTATCATAGTGTTATTAATCCATCTAATCAATCAAGGATACATTTAATTTCACATGGTATTCCAGGAAAAAGTAAAAAAGAATTTGCAGAGCTTGTAGCAAGGAGTTATCGAAAACAATATGAATATAGTTGAATACAACAACACAGACGATAGAGAATTAGTATTTTGTATTCTAGATACAACTACAACTATTACAGATCCATGGATAAAAGAGCTTACTAAGAACCAAGCAGATTTCACACTACAAAACTTGTTTAGCAAAGGCTACAGCGTACTTCAAGGTACGAATGAGTACTTACTACTACTTGAGGCACAAAACCGCTTTAAATACGCTTGTGTGCTGTCTACGGGTACAGAATTCACTAACGGCACAGCAGGTATTGATGCTATTGCTAAATTATGCCAAGATGACTTTGTAGTAACAGGACATATTTTGGATAGAGGTGATGCATACTATGAGCTACATCAACAGTGCTATCTAATTAATTTACAAAAATGGCGTGAGCTAGGAATGCCTACTATCGGTGATGAAAGTATGGGTGAAGACTTTTTTACAAGACAGCCTGTAAGAAGTCAAGAAAATTATCATGACGAGTACACACCTGTATGGATTGCACCCGGTTGTGAGTTTCAACCATACAATCATAAAAGGCATGGTTGGAACATTATTCAAAAATCTTTAGATGCAGGTTACGGTATACGCAGTTTTGATGACAGTGTTAGAAATAACAAGTATCATCTGTATCCTGAATCACCTAAAGACTTTTACAAGCAGATAGAATATGCATATTACAAAGACGGGTTTTGTAGAACCGAACATGTACATACAGATCATACCGAACACCCTAATAGAAAATACAAAGACTTACAGCAAGTAGTTGTACCTGCCAGCGGAGAAAATTACAAAGACTGGTTACATAAAGAACTTCCTGTTAAGGTTATTATGTATGATTACAACAAGCAAAGTTTAGACTATTGGAAAGAAAATGTTGAACGTTTACCTAATGTAGAATATGAATTTATTGAATGGGACTTACTAGCAGAGCATTATAATATATGTGATCACCTTGATTTAAGTAAACAAGAGTTTACATTGTTTAATTTAAGCAACATTTTTTGCTATGAGGGTACTAATACACTATACAGTATCAAGTATAAACTGCAAAAAGAGAACCATTTAATTAATTATTTGAAGGAAAAAATGCCTTCTGCACAGATAAATTTCAGCTCAAGAACTTCCGAAGCATTTACATATTATAACTTATATGGGTCTGTAAGAGATATAGTTGTGTATGAAATTGAAAACTTTAAATGCCCTACATGGCATTCTAGTGACTGGTATACTCAGTAACCTGTAATACAAGCCTTGGTTCAAAAGAAAGATTAGCAGCACCGTGTTCGTCTTGCGAATGCTCATATTCAAACACATCACCTCTTTTGTAATTTGCTATCATTGAATTACCGTATAGAAAAACATGTCCTGCTACATAATCTTGTAAAGGTACCCAAAAACGTTTACATGTTTGATCTTCGTGTGTAAGAGGATCTGTGTGCATAGGCATCATTTGCCCAGGTAGCAGTTTAGTAATCCACCAATGGCATTTACCAAACGTCCATGGAAACTTTAAATCTATTTGTAGATCTTGTTGCTCGTAAACATACCACATTGTTTTACCAAAGTCAAATGTTGATTTGCCTTTTTCCCAAAGCTCTTTTTCAACATCATTAATTGGTTTCCAATCTCCAGGGCGGGCTTGTCCTTTTGCATCCATTACAAGTTTATTTAGAGCTGGGTTTAAATCTTTTTCAAAGTTACCAATCCACTTCATTAATAATGCTCCAAGTGGTCGATACCTAACTTCTTTCTAAAGTCATCTGTAAACTTACAGTCAATACGCAAACCGTATTCAACTTCTACACTGTTTTCTCCGCCATGCCAGTCTTGGTCATTCCAAAATGCTGCATTACAGTTTAGGTAATGTTTGTTTTCTGACTCCGGATCCCAAATATAGAATCCTCTTTTTGTGCGATAGCGTATATGTATAAATTCATTATTGTGCGGACTGTATTGCTTATCATCATGTACTCCATTATTAGCGTCTAAGTCTCTGTGTTCAAATGCTCTGCCATTATGATCACAATGAAAAAATATTACTCTACCTATACGATCAATAATGTTATTTGTTTGTAAATCTTCAACCCATTTTACAACACCTGGAAAGTATTTGCTTTCTTCTGTTTTCTGCCTTTCAGCATTACGCTCATTCCAATCACCTTCATTCCAAAGGAAGTAATAAATGTATGGATCATTAGCACCCATTGTTGCTTTAAGGTAACGAGTAAAGATATTACGCTGTTTATAGTCGCCAAAATCTTTAGGAAGTATTGTCTGACCATGTACTTTAATAGGATCGTCATCAGGCAATGCTTCATATTCTTCCATAGCTTTGTATATTGGTTTCCAATTCAATATATAACTTGAATCTTTCCATTCAAAGCCAGGTGCCATCCAAGTTCCTTCTTTTGCATAGTCTCTTGCTAGTGCAAATCCTTTAGAAATCTCAGGATGTAGATCTTTGAAAGATGATGTATCTAAATATGGATCTAAGTTAATGTAAGGCTTTCCGCCAATTCCTCTAATCATGTAGATATTTACCGTTAAATATAGCTATGAGTAACAACTTTGAATATTACTATAACACAGTTCCCGGAAAAGGTCAATGCCGAAATAATCTAATATACACTAGTTTGATTAGTAAGGATAAAAAGACATTTTGCCAATGGTACTATAATGATGAGCAATATCATGGCGGACACAATCAAGTAGTTGATCCTGCCCTAATGGAAGAAAAATGGTTACGTGAGATTAACTTTATACAAGAAATGGAAATGCACTATCCACAACATGTTCCAGAAATACAAGATATTGACTTTGTTAATAGAAAATTATTTTTAAAGATTGACGGTCCTGATATGTGGGAACTTGCCGGCTGTGAAGGAAAAGACTATAGTGTAGTTGACAATTGGGAACAGCAAATGCTTGATATTATCGAAGCACATAAAAACTTAGGTATATACAAGTATAGTATGCACCCTAGCAGTTACTTTGTAGTAGACGGAACATTAAAAAGTATTAACTATTTTTTCTGTTATAAGGATAATGATCCTGCAATAAGTTTACGCAGTGTAATGAGTCATATTAGTGAGGATCGTCAAGCAGACTTGTTTCCTAAAATGACAGCGGCAGGTATTGATGTTAATACTCCTACTGAACATGTTAAAATACAACAACTAGCATTTGACAGTTTTAAAACAAACTTCCCAGATAGTACTATGGAAAAGGCAAAACAAATATATGCAGCCTAAATTAAAAATACTTGATGTGTTCTATGGAAACATGTGTAACCTTACCTGTACTCAATGTGATGTGCGTAGCGATATATTTAGGAAAGGCGAGTATGACAAAGATTTAGAAAATATCAAAGAAGGTATAAGACTTGCAAGTGAGAAGTTTGAAATTGAAAACTATACATTGCTAGGTGGAGAGCCTCTTTTGTATATGGACCGTATTGTTGAACTAGCAAAATACATTAGGTCTATTGCACCTAATACAGTTATCATGTGTCCTACCAATGGAGCATTATTATCAAAGAATAAAGAATGGTGTGTAGAGTTAATTGAAAAATATAAAGTATTACTAATTGTTAGCGATCACTTTGCACAGTTTGAAGATAAGAAATTATCAAATAGAGTTAGGCAGGCAGCGATAGAAGTTCAAGAGAAAATTCAATTCCCGCAGTTAGATGCTGTAGACTGGTTTTACGAAATATTTGATTTTAATAATGAAAAGCAAGATCCTTTGTTTCAAGGTTGGCTTGACTTGTTAAGTATTACACACGAAGATGTAAACTATGGATTAGAAAACGATTTGTTTTTCTTAAAAGAAAGACACGGCTTATACTATAAACAGTATGGTGTGTTTCAAAAACATCATTACATTAATGAATTTGGAAAACCTAAACCATACAACGAAGGCGATCCTGAATCATCATATAAAAGAGGTTGCTGTAGTCCATGGTGTACATATATGCATGACAAGAAGTTATGGAAGTGTGGTTCATTAGGAACACTGCATAGATTCTTATCACATCATAATAGTTTAGATGATCCTGATTGGCAAATGTATTTAGAATACAAACCATTAGATTTAGAAACTTGTACAGACGAAGAAGTAGCACAATTTAACTTAGACAAATATAGATCAGTTAAGCAATGTCAAATGTGTCCTAAGAACGGTGACGACTTTACTAAAACACCAGAGATGGTTTTGCCTAACAAGAGAAAAATAAATGTACAAAGTATCTAAATGGAACGAGCTACTAGACTTATCTGACTTTTACGCAGAAGCAGAGAGTAGAGGATTTAAAAATAACAGTAGTCAAGCAGCAATGATCGATTGCTTTCGCAATGAACGCGAGTGGGAAGCATGGATATTATACCAAGATGATAAAGCCATTGGAAGCGTTGCCGCACACAGCTTTGACGATGTTATGCCTGGAGGTTATCGTATACTTACAAGAGTTTGTACGTTTGCTGAAGCACGTAAAACAACAGGACTTATTACACCTAAAAGACTAGTTGCTGAACATCAAAACCTAACAGACCAATTCTTACTTCCACAATGTATAGAGTGGGTAGGTAATAGAGGAAAAATGTATGCTACAAGTAATAAAAGCAAAGAAGCAAGTCAACGCCTAGTTCACAGTTATTACTTTCCTACATTAGAAAAAATAGGAATTGTTAGCAGAGTAAAAGATGTGCATTATAGACACACAGATCAAACTGTATGGGAAATACATGCTGATAAGTTTTTGGAAAACTTAGAACGTTATCCGAGATGGGTCTAAGTTAGGATTTATTCTTTCTAATTCTTTGCGTACAAAGGGTGTACATTTCCAAACAAATTCTATATTCTGTACATTGGGATTTTTTAACCAAAACTTAACTGCTTCTAAAATCTCTGTATACTTAATATGGTTATCGCTTGTAAATGCTGTAGGGTCTTGGAAGTTAACATCTGTTTGTTCAATAAAACTTAGATCAAGGTGTAACACAGGACAAGTGTCTGGTTGTAAATTATGTAACCTACATGCTTCGTATAGTGCTTCTTTGTCTTGAACATAGTCAGTAGGAATAAGTTCAGGATACATTCTACTAATACTACCCATTACTATCATTTTACCTACATGGTCTTTTAGTGCATGAAACAGTTTTAATTGTTGTTGATCTCTATAAGCATTGTTAATAAACAAGTCAGCACCTTTTGCTGCTTCAACTACTTTATCAAAATCTTTATCAATATCGTAACCATTAGAACGTGATAAACCTTCTCCTTGAAAATAGGCATGAAGTATTTTACCAACTCCGCTTGTGTGTCCTGTAATTACTGTTTTCATATTGTAAATCTAATTTCGTTGATTGTACTGTTTTCTAGCCAATAGTCTATTGTGTTATGTATTGTTTGATATTCTTTTACTGCTGTTCCTGTTAGTGTTAGTAGTAATATGTCTGCCTTGCATGTATCACGAGATTGAGATATCTCAAGTACTCTTTCACGTAAGTTCTTTTTATCTAAACTGTACACAGGCATCTCAGGATCAGGTGAATCTGCTGCAATACTACCACTTACTATAATTTTTATGTTGTAGTCTTTTAGTGTTTCTATATAGTTTAGTTGCCTACCATCTGCGTAAGCATTGCAAATAAAAACATCACAAGTTTTAGCAACATCAACTACTTCATCAAATAAACTGTTTTTACCAAACTCTTTTACATCAGCATTTTTAAGTTTGAAATATGCTGAAAGTAGTTGCCCTACTCCTTTCGTTCCGCCTAATACTACAACGTTCATTCTACCCTCGGACCGTTTGCAATAAAAAATGCAGCAATCCACTTGGCTCCTTTAGTAATTGGCATGCCTTCATGTATTGTCATTTTGTTTATTTTTTCATCTTCATAGTCGTACTCAAAGTACATCATTCCTCCTTTTTCAGGAGTAACACAAACACCTAACTCTGGAAACTTACATTCGCCTCCGTCATATCCATCATTTAACCAAAATATTGCAGTTGCTTTTCTATCACCTCCTTTTGCGTAATAAGCAATGTCTTCTGGTGTGTATGGAAAGTCGTGGTGCAGTCCAAAGTATTGGCCTGTATCGTATCTATAGATATCCCCAGCTTCAATATGACTGTCAGGTATTTTTAATACTTCACAAATTTTATTTCTAAAAAATTGTCTATCTTCAGTTGAGGTGTCCCAACTAATACTACGTTGTTCTACTTCCTCAGTAATTTGTCCGTATGTTTGTTCTCTAGATTCTAACCCTGCATTAGGATTCATTCCTAGTTCTGTATATTTTTTAACAAACTTATCACAGGTTTCATTATCTACAACATCTGTGTAAACAGAAATCCACGGGTGATCTAAATATAAAATGTTTTCCATTACCATGCGTTCCATATATACTTAGGCACTGTTCCGCAATTTGTTCCGGCGTGCCAAATCTTTCTATCTTCCCACTCGTAAGTTGCACCTTGTGGAATATTATAAAATGTATCATTACCAGCAATAAAAATATGCCCCCATTGCGGACTACCTATATGGCAATGATATCTAGGACAATCAGGAATGCTTTCTTCATTGTCGTGTACGTCCCAATGAATAGGTGCAAAACGTCCTGGGTGTATTCTACTTATCCACACGTTTTTACAGTCTAATCCGTAAAACTCGTTCCAAGCATCAACTATGCTTTGATCAAATTGTTTACCTGGAATAAACATATCCCAACCTGCTGTTCCACCTTCGTGTACAGTTTTAATGCCTGCTTCTTCCCACATATCTAATATAGGATCTAGTCCAGGAATAGTGTCACCACGCTTATGACTAGGTCCTACAAACTCAGGTTCGACACTTGCACATTGTTCTATTACACTATCCCAATCAATAGTATTACATACACCTAAATGCTTCATTTGTTCGGCCTTCCTAAAAAATGAAACAAGTATTGATGATGTACACCCATACAAGTTCCTGCATGATAGCTTCTATAACTATCCCATTCCCATATTTCGCCTTGTGCTACATTATGAAATGCTTGTTCTTCTAACACTAGTACATTACCCCAACGTGGCTTGTCCATAAAACATACCCAACGTTTAAGTTCACCTAGTTTTAACCATTCTTCTTCTTTATCTTCTACGTCCCAATGATAAGGAACATTGTTACATGGAGCAACATCACTAACAAACACTCTTAAAGGCTCTGCATCTATAATTTTAGCAAACTTGTTTTGTATCTCAATATCGAAATGTTCACCTGGATAATAATCCCACCATTGAATCTCATCTAAATTATAACCTGCTTTATCCCAAGTATCAATTACATTGTGATATGAGCCTAGTAATTCTGGATTGTCTCTCCAGTTACCTTCTGAACGATCTACAACTGTCTTAACTGAATTATAATCGCCGGTGGTGCATTTAGCACACAGATCAACTATAGGATCCCAGTCTATAACATCTTTAGTTGTACCAACTAGTTTAGCCATCTCCAAACAATTCCTTGTATATGTAACTCATGTTTTCATCTCCCCATAAAACATGTTCTCCTAGACTACGCTTAAACATAATTTCTAAATTGACCTTATCGTCAATTGGCTCACCTGTTTCGTCTAGTCTAAATTGTGCTGTGTCGTGTATAATACCTTGCATATATTTTTGCTCAATGAAAGGATCGTCAATAGGAACACAGCCGTACCAATCAATTGCTTTCATTTGTTTTGTATCTGTAATATAGTGACAGTGTGGATACATTGTTAACTTGTAGATACCTTCATCATACTGGTCAACTATAATATCTCTAATTTGCCTACGCCACATATACTCAGGCCACTCTTTAATTTCAGGATCATTAATTATTTGGTTACAGCTCTTGCCATACCATTTAATATAAATCTTTTGATTTTTGTAATCAATGTCTTTAACTTCTGGTGCATACTTTTTATCTTTAAAAAGCTCTAAGTATGTTAGTTCGTTTTGAAAAAACCAATCAACAACTTCTTTAGTGTAAAGTGGCCTTGGTTTGTTTTCCATCTTTTGATATTCGCTATCAACATTATAATTCTTACAAAACGTTGTTCCGTCTTCACTTATAAGAGGTTCATAAGTTTGCTGAGCCATACACGGCCAGCCTTCTGGATCTAGTTTAAGATATGGTTGCCATTTAGCGTTCAAGTTTTTGTCTCCAGTATTCTATGGTTCTGTCTAAGCCTTCATCTAACGTAACTTTAGGCTCCCAACCTAGTTTTTCTTTGATCAGTTTATTGTTAGAGTTTAGCCAATAAATTTCTCCTGCTCGGAATAATTTTGTGTTCCAGTTAATAGGTCCTGTGTATCCAATCTTTTCTGCAATAAGCTCTGCATAGTCTTTAATCTTAATAGGATTGTCAGGACCAATTGTAAAAATTAATCCGCTATTGCATTTGTCTGGATTAGTAATTACAGTTTCCCATGCATCAAGCATATCAGTAACATATATAAAATTACGATAAGGTTCTGCATAACCTAAGTTACATTCTTTACCTTCAAGCATTTGGCTAATAATCTGCTCTGTAACAAAATAGTCATTGTCTTTTCTACCATAGCAGTTAGTTTGTCTAAATGCAGTAAAAGGTAGATCTAAACAACGGTTTGCATATTCTAAATATTTTTCACACCCGTACTTTGCTACCGCATATGGTGCATTAGGGTTAGGTTGTGTGTTTTCGTCAAACGCTATAAATTTTTCTGGTATACCATCTTTTTCAACTTCGTCTGAAATAGGTTGCCAACCATATACTTCCATTGTACTAGCAAACACAAAATTCTTTAAACGCTTTATCCTTGATGCTGCTTCAATTAAATTTACAGTTCCAACATAGTTAATTTCACTAAATGTAATTTGCTCATAAAAACTTTGTTCTACTTCAGTACGTGCAGCAAGGTGTACAATTTGATCTGGGTTAACTGCAAGTACTTCGTCTGCAACTGCTTTATGATCTCTCAGGTCACTACACATGTGATGTATGTCGTAATGTTTTAACCTTTCAGTTAACGCTTGACCGATAAATCCAGAGGAACCTGTCATTAAAATTTTCATAGTATTACTAACTCCATTTGTTGTGGTACTGGGATTATTGGCACTAAGCCCTTTTCAATATCAAACTCTATGCCTTGCTTAACAACTTTTACATTGCTAATAATTTTTGTGTTGTTTGCTGCCCTGTTTAACCAAGGACTTAAATGTTTATCAAACTCGTATCGTATATTTCCTTCGACTCCTGTAATTCTAACATGTTGCGGATCATTAATAATATTTTTAGGTAGTAATTTTCTTACAACTAACTGCGCTCTTATCTCAGCACCTATATTCATAGCGGTGTGTGGAACACCAGCATCCATGTCATACCATTTGCCGTCAAGCACAGTCTTAAACATTTCTTCTTTTTCTAAATCAATAAGGTAGGCTTCATCTCCGCAAAGATTTAAATGCCAACGATTGTCAATGTCTGCATGTGAAGTATAACAACTAGGCGATTCTAAAATAATAATTCTTCCTTGTCCTTTAGGTTCTGGCAAACTATTCCAAATAGTTTCCCATGCTGTTCCTAAGAACTCCGGCTTCAACTGCCAAGGATCATAAAAGAAGCTGCCAGTTTGCTCAGATATATCAAACTTTCCAATATCATACACATCGCCCATTACGCCTGCTATATCATCTAAAGATACTGTATATTTGGTATTTTGGATCATATGCATATTTACCGGAACTAAATTAACTGTGTACATAACTTGGTAAATATGAATATGCGTAAAATAAAGATTGACGATGTGATCTTACCAATGGATATAAAATGGAAAAACGTTGGTATTAGTTTAAGTGGTGGAGCAGATAGTGCGTTACTTGCATACTTAATTTGCCAAAACCTACATGACAACTGTAAAGTACACATTAGTACACAGGTTAGAATGTGGAAATCACGACCATGGCAAGAGCATATTTCAGCAGAAGTATTTGATTGGTTTGTAGGACATTTTCCTGATCTTGAGTTTGAAAGACACGTTAACTTTATTCCACCTGAACTTGAAGAGCCACATACCACTATGATTAAAGATGAAAATGGCAAAATGAAGTCAGGTAACAGAATTATACTAAGATCGTTTAATGAGTACCTTGCACACAAAGTAAACTTAGATGCATGGTATGCAGCCGTTACACTAAATCCTGATGTAGAATTTGACGGTGCAATGAGTGATAGACAAGAGCCGGCAATAGATGCTATAATGACACATATGGGCGTAACAGTTTGTCACCCTTTTATTGCTAGTAAAAAAGATTGGGTCATAGGACAATACATAAAAAATGATATTGCTGAGTTGTTAAACATCACTAGAAGTTGCGAAGGTGACAACGATCAATATCCGGAAGTCTTCAAAGGACTAGATTATAAAACATACACACCTGGACAATATGTACCAACATGTAAGAAATGTTTTTGGTGTCAAGAAAGACAATGGGGAGTAATGAATGCCATGCAAAAGTAAAACATTTTGTATGCATCCTTTTACAGGATTAGCAACAAGAGAAGATGGCGCAATTAAGATCTGTTGCCGTAGTGCTCCTATTGGAGACATTAAAGACAACACACTAGAAGAGATTTGGAACGGCGACAAAATGAAAGAAGTTCGTCGACAGGTTATGAATGACGAACGTCCTGATGTTTGTGAGCCTTGCTTTAGATTAGAAGATCAGGGTGTACAGAGCTTACGACAGCGTCATACAGCAGGAGTAATACCTGAAGCAAGGATCAACTTATACCCAGACGCATTAGACGCACTAGAAGATGATTACAGTATGCCGTTTGAAATGCCTACTATGGAAGTTAAACTTAACAATCTATGTAATTTAAAGTGTCGTATGTGTAACCCATTAGATAGTACACAATGGAAAGACTGGGACCAAGTTACAGAATTTTATAAAAAAGAAAATAACTTTCTTATACCTACAGTTAATAAATTAGTAGACACACCAGGCAAGTATATTGATGCATTTAACGATACAGACAACTGGTGGAAGTCTTTTGAAAAACTACTGCCGCACTTTAGACGTGTAGAGTTTGCAGGTGGAGAACCTTTAATGGATCCTCAGCACTATAAAATTTTAGATATGTTAGCACCATACGGTAAAAATATCGAAATCAAGTATGCAACAAACGGCACCACACTAGGAATCAAAGGCGGACGTACAATACACGATTACTGGCCTAAGTTTAAAAGTGTTGCAGTTAATGTTTCAATTGATGGTGTACATGATGTATATGAATACATCAGAGGAAACGGTAAGTTTGAAGAGATTGAAGAAAACATTAAGATAATGAAAACTATACCAACAGTAAGTAGAATAGTTGGAGCATTTACAGTACAAGCAAACAACATAATGCAAATAGATAAAGTAATAGAATACTTCATGGAAAACATGGACATTATTTTCTATAGTCATAGGGTGCAATATCCAAGAGCGTTATCAGCACAATGTATTCCGCCAGATCTAAAACAAAAAGTTATTGCTAAATTAGAAGCAATGAAAACAAAAGTGTTAGATTACAAACTTGTTAAAAGTGACGAACGTATTAAGGACTTTACACTAACGCAAATTCAGGATAATATTAACTTCTTAGAAGCAGATGATCTACACAACGAACTATGGCAAGACTGCATTAATTTTAATCGCAACTTAGATAAGAGTCGTAAACAAGGACCATTTGAAGTTATTAATCCGGAGTTTGCTCCGTATGTTTAAAATAGCGTCTAGTTATGATCGGCAAAACAGCGTTCATGTTGAGTGGAATCTTGGCAAACGTTGTAACTTTGATTGTAGTTATTGTCCAGCAGAAATACACGATAACACTAGTCCACACACAAATATTAAAGTATTAATAGATGCAGTTGATGCACTAGCTGAAACTGATAAATCAATGCGTGTAAGTTTTACAGGCGGTGAACCGTGTGTACACCCACAGTTTACAGAACTAGTTGATCATGCAAGTCAGCGTGTTGATTGGATCAATGTAACTACTAACGGAACACGGACAGCACAGTACTACAGTGACCTTAATGTAAATCATATTGTGTTTAGTTTGCATGTAGAAGATGATGAACATTGGAGAAGATGTGCAGAAACTGTGTTAATGTTTTCTCAGATAAATGAAGGTGCATATACAAAAAAGCCATTTCAAGTTAACTTAATGGCACATCATAAATTTATGGATAGAGTAAAAGAGTGTGCTACAATGTTTGACGGACACAGTATTCCTTATGTTGTAAGACGAATAAGATGGACAGAAGGTGACCATGATGTGTTTGATGATTTAAAATATGAAGGTAAAGACTTAGAATGGATATTGTCTAAAACATCTACTGTAGAATCTAATGTTATTATTGATGATAAAACTAAAATGCATGCCAACGATGTTATTAAAAAACATCTAAATCAATTTGAAGGTTGGAAATGTAGTGCAGGTATTGAAAGCCTAATGATTAATTGGGACGGTGAAGTTCATCGTGCTACTTGTAGAGTCGGTGGAAGTATAGGTAACATTTATGACGGTAGTTTTGAACAACCGGAAGAGTGGATAACTTGTACTCGTAAGTGGTGTACTTGTGCTGCTGATATACCCCTTACTAAAGTAAGTGATCTAGTTCAGTAAATATTTTTGCTGCGTCTAATCCACGAATTGCATCTAACTTATTAACGTATTCTTTAAAGCCAGGTAACATATGACTGTTATCACAACTATCCATATGCTTTAATAATCCTTCCCATTGACGCCATCCTTTAGGATTGTGTTTCCAAAACTCATCGTCTTGTGTAAAGTTATCCCATAACCATTGTTTTAGTTCAGCAAACTTTTCACGTACTTCTTGCTTGTCTTTTTCAGGCAGTATTGTAATATTTAAGAATGTTGGTATGTGTACTAGATGTGCATTTACAAGACCGCCACCCATAACATGTCCGTCAATTAAACCAACATTCATCTTTTTAAAATTACTGTTAACTTTCCATTTAATAAATTCAGGTATAGTTTTTATATTGAATATTTGCACTGCTGTTGCAATACTAACATGAATGTTATCTGGTGTGTTGTCTAGCATGTGTAAAGTTTTTTCAACTTGATTAAAGTCTGTTGGAAATCTAATATATTCGTCACGCTTTTTATATGAATCAATACTTACAGCAAACTTAACTTTCTTAAACTTACTCCATATATCAATTAGTTCTTCGTCAACTAGTAAACCATTAGAATTATATCTTACTAATATTTTGTCTGCATACCCTTGTTTAATAATTTCTTCTAGAAAGCGTTTATGCTCTCTAATCATTAATGGCTCTCCTCCTGCGAAATATACTTGCTTCAGGTAAGGTATTTGTGCATTAAGCTCTTGCCAAAAAGTATCTTTTTCATGCCATTTATTATTAAAAAGTTTTCTATCCCACTGCATTTGTCTTTTAACTTCTGGGTCTTGTAGCACAGGAATAAGTTTTTTATGGTCCGCAACCCACTTACTACTGTCGTGAGGGCTACACATTACACACTTAATATTGCATGTATGTCCTAATCTTAGATCCAGATATTGTAATTGTTCAGGTACGGTTCCGTCTTCTTGTGTTTGTGCAATAAGCTCTGGTATATCAACACCTTCGTCATTTTTCCACGTTGCACTTTCCCATATACGTTTGCTAACAATACCTTGTGATTCTTCTTTGAAACAGCCTTTACAACTTGCAGGAATTTCTCCACGTAACATTGTTTTACGCACACTTTTCATGTAATCGTTATTCCATGCTTCCATAGGAGTGTGTTTACCAAAGTTTGCAGGCTTGCCATCTTCCATCTTTACAAGTCCTACTTCATGATCGTCACCTGCACCACTTGCATTAGATGTACAGCATAATCTCATATCACCGTTTGGTCTAGTTGCCATGTGTATCCAAGGTAACACACAAAATGATTTTGTAGATGCTTCTGCAAGTTCTCTTTGGAACTTACCTAGTCTGGTATCTTCTTTGTCGTAGTACCAAGTCATTACAGCATTTCTCTTTCTATAAATTGATCTTGTGGTTGAGAGATATCAAAAGTTTTAAACTTACCACATGTTCTTGCACACATAAGCATTTTATCTTCGTTCCACTTTTTCTTCCATATGTTTTGCCATACGTCAGAACTTATAATATTTTTTATTCCTTTTGTTGCATCAAGGTTTTGTATACCACCAAAGTCGCTTATCATTTTATTGTATTGGTTACGCAACATGTCTACTACATCTTCACAAATATGTGTAGGATCGTAAAACGTCATTGGCGTTTGTGCTAACCAACAACAAGGTAATAAAGTTTTAAATCCGTCAATATAAATTTCTTTAATCTTTTGTACATGGCAGTCTATCTCTGCTTCATCTAACACCGACTTATAATCATCAATTACTTCTTTAGGTAAAAAATGTGTTTCAGTATCAGATGGTGCTTCTAAACTGTATATAGGTATTCTATTGTTGTCCCACACATCATACTTAGGTTCAACTAAAAATCTTGACGTGTTCTTAACTGTGAAATCTTGAAAGCCTACTTCCTTTGCAATCTTTCTACATTCTTCTACTTGGTGCTCATTGTGTTTAAACTTGATGTAAGTCCAGTTAGCACGACCACCTGCTTCAATAAATGTTTTTGCATTTTCAATAATCTTATTCCAGTCAGTGCCAACTCTATATAATTTGTGAGTGTCTTCTAAACCGTCAAGTGCAAAGTACACACAATGATCTTGTGGTAAAGACTGTGCTAGTTCTGCCCACCATTTTGCATTTCTTAAACTGCCGTTTGTGTGAATTCCTATTGCAGTTTTAGGACTTGTTTCTTTTGCGTACTTACACATTTCAATGAGGTTGTCATTAAGTAAAGGGTCGCCAAAGTTTCCGCAAAAATATATACGGTCTACTGTTTCTAATACTTCTTTGTTTATAATAGTTTTAAAATCTTCTAATGTCCAGCCAACAATTTTTAGTAATGGGTTTTCAATACCACTGTGTATATTACGTGAACACATAGGACACTTGGCTTGGCAATTTGTTGTCAGCTCAATATGTATTGTTTTAAGATCTGAAAAGTCAAACATTAAAATCTTCCTATTAGCATGTAACGTGTATATTTGGGTAATTCTAATTGATCTTTAACTAGCACAGTGTTTAATTTAGATTTCTTTTTGAAACTATCAAGGTCTCTTGAACAATTTAAATGTTCTTCTAGTTCAAAGTAGTTATTAGATTGTAAAATTACTTCTGAACTCTTTGGCACACGTTTTGCCCACTTGTTATATTGTTGCTGTGTAAGATGTTCGCAACTTGTATTAATAACCATGTAAGGTTGATTGGTATATTCATACTCACACATGTCAGCGGTAACTGCTGTAAATCGACCTTCCATTTCTTGACGTTTATTAATTGTGGTTGCTGTCTCTGCACACTTAGGATCAATATCAACACTTGTGATATGCTTGAAACCTATTGTGCTGTTAAACAATAAATTTGCTAATACTCCGTTCCATCCTCCGAATATGACACAACTAATATTAGACACATGATGATTCCTTTGTAATGTTTCGACTAACCATTCTTTAGATTTTAATTGTCCACCCCAAAAACTTTCAAGTGTACGATCTCTATCTTCGCTATTGCGAACTGCATCCATCCAAAATTTTATATCTTCTATTTCAACTTTCATGTAGTACCTTTGGTATCTTGCTGTCTGCACTGCTTACACAAGAGCTAGTAATGCATTTAGATGGTGTCTTAAACAGCGTAAAACCGCCCTGTAGCGTTCCTAAAGGGATATCGCTGCAACTATATGCTCTCTTAACTTCATCACCCCTTATAATGCAGCTTTGATACCCTGCATTGCAATGCCAATTTTTAAACTTGTTGAAGTTAAATGCATTCATTCTTTCTGCTTGATCCAATCCGTAATGGTTTCCTTTGGCATCTTCCAAATACATTTGCATGACTTGTTCGCCTTTCCAATTTTGTGGAAAGCCTGTTTGTAACTTATCAATTTGCTCATCTGTATAACCATCAACTATTCTAGACGCGGTAGGGTCGGACTGCGGTTTAAGAGTGACGTTAATTCCTTTGTCTGCGAATCTACTACAACGCTCATAGTATTCTTCAAAGTGTTCAGGAACCATAACTTGATTGATTGTAACAAATACTCCTCCCTCCATGAGTTGCAAACATCTATCACCAAAGTCTTTTTCGTTTGCAAATTCTGCGTGATAACTTGCAGTGATGCTGCGACGTGTCAAGTGACTGGTGTTGTCTATAAATCTTGCCCACCATTTCTCACCTGGACTTAAATTAGTCGTAAGGTGTATGCTTTGATACTTAGCCTCATTGTCATTTGCATAGTATTCAACTAGGTCACCAAACTTTTTATATGCTGTTGGTTCTCCTCCACTGAAACTAAAATGAAACTCAGTAAATCCATTTTCTCTCGCTTGTCTTTTAATTTCATCTATTGCATTTGTATACACTTCAAAGTCTTGATGATCCGGAACATTTGAATTTGCATACGGCCAACAGTAACTACAACTGTAATTACAAAAGCGACCAAGTATCCAACTAACGTTGAATAGTGGCTGTTTTAGCATTGTTGTTTGTCCGAACTTAACAATGTTGTGGAACGGAATAAGAGTAAAATCATTCATTATGTACGTATTTAACCACTTTAATAGTTGACTTTTGCAGTCTAGGCTTATATACTATGACTGTTGAGAAGACTCTCGGCACAGATAAAAGGAAAAATAAATTATGAGTACACACGTAGAATCACTAAAATCAGCATTTGAGACGTTTTTGGAAGAAAACGAAAAATTTGAAAACGGCAATGGAGCAGCAGGAACCAGAGCCCGTAAAGCATTACAAGAAATGACTAAAGCCGCAAAAGAACGTAGAAAAGAAATTACTGATACTAAAAACGCTAGAAAAAACGCAGCAGTATCACAGTAACCCACCCACTGGTAGGGCTACGTGGTGTAGCCCTACAGTATTTTACATAAGGAAATAAACAGTTGACAGAAGTAAAACTAGTATCGTATAGTCGAGCAACAGAAGAATTTGAAAACGAAGGGTTAACAGACCTACAAGAACTAATTGCATTTTGTGCAAAGGTATCAAATCCACAAGCACAAATTAATACAGAAACAAGCGAACGCTTGATCAAATATCTAATTAAACATCAACATTGGTCACCTTTAGAAATGGTTAATGCTGTACTAGAAATCAACACAACTAGAGATATTGCACATCAAATTGTGCGACATCGTAGTTTTGCTTTCCAAGAGTTTAGTCAACGTTACGCTGATCCTGCAGAGATGGGTAATCAGTTTGTAACACGTGAAGCACGTTTACAGGATACAAAGAACAGACAAAACAGTATTGAGATCGATACCGAAAGTGACTTACACTACGAATGGCAAATGAAACAACAAAGTGTCATTGACAAAGCCAAGGAAGTTTACGAATGGGCAATTGACAACGGTATTGCAAAAGAACAAGCCCGTGTAGTGTTACCAGAAGGTTTAACCAAAACACGCCTATACATGAATGGAACAATTAGAAGTTGGGTACATTATATTCAACTTAGAGGTGCAAACGGAACACAAAAAGAGCATATGGACATTGCTATAGCGTGTGCTAAAGTCATCTCAGAAATATTTCCTATTGCGAAAAATCTAACATGACAATTTCGTTTAGGGCAGATTTTTCTTGACAAATGATATATATCATCATATAGTAATATTTTTATCATAGGAGCATCAGATGGCATTGCCTAAGAGTACCAAGAAGAAAAAGCCAAGAGCAGCACCTCGCATTCAGCGTGGCGCAAAGCTCACGGAACCTAATTGGGACGGTTGGGAAGAAATGACTGGCGAGCAACTTCATAGGCATCGTCGAGCAACACACGAATGGTATTACGCAAACTTTAAACCAGAGGACTTGTATACTAACGTATATGCCTGGATGGAAAAAGAAGGCAAGTATACTAGCGATCAAATCAAATGGATCAAAGCCGCTCCTAAACATGCTATTAGTGTTACTGCTGGAATTGTTGCACGTATGGATACAAAAGGTGCTCCAAGGTTTTCACAAAAAGAAGCAGATCATTGGGAATCACTTCCTGGAACAATGGGTCAATTAAAATCATCTATGGAGTTTCTTGAAAAAAGAATTGAAATAGCAATCCAAGCAGGCAAAGACGTTAAGGAAGAGAAAGAAGAAAAAGAAAAGAAACAACCAGAGAAAAGAGTAATTTCTATACAAGAGCGTATTGAGATGCAGGCAATTGCTGCTTGTGAAAAAGTTGATGTATGGCTTGATGGTTGGACTGAAAGTCAGCAAGATAAAACAGTAAAATTTGATCCTAAAGGATTTGACTTTGCAAAACATTTTGCTCAAATGAAAATAACACAAGCACACGCTCGTAAAATTATGAATCTGTATGAGCCTGAACTTAAAGAAATACGAGAAGTACTTAATCCACCCAAGTTAAAGAAAACTGCAACTGAACTTGAAATTGACTATGCAAAACAATTACAAGAAGCATATGAGTTCTCGAACAAAAAAGAACTTAAGAACTTACTAACAGCACTAGAAAGAATATATGGTGGTTGTCAGGTTGTTATTGATTCAAGTAAAGCAAAACGTAAACCACGTAAACGTAAAGTATACAGTGCAGACAAACTGGTAGCAAAACTGAAGTACAAAAAATCAGATGACAAATATCAACTTGCTAGTATTAATCCAGAGGATATTATCAAGTGCAATGAGCTATGGGTGTTTAACTGTAAAACACGTAAGATAGGGAAATACATAGCAGAAATACAAGACCCACAAGGACTACAGCGTGAGGGCAGTGGACTTAGTGTAAAAGGTACAACTATTACAGGATTTAAAGAATCTGAAAGTGTACAGAAGACACTACGTAAACCAGAAGAACAACTAAAACAGTTCAAAGATAGTGGTAAAGTCAAGTTGAGATCATTCCTAGATGACATTAAAGCAGTGGACATAAAGCTCAACGGTCGGATAAATAATGATATAATCTTGCTGAAAGTACAATAAACCGGCTTTTCTGTATAAAGGATAAATACTAATATGGACAATACGAGACTTAATCAAGCCCTAACTGAGCTAGAATCAGCTTTAACATCAGACGGTGGATGGGCATCAAATCAGTCAATTAAATTCACTACCGATATTAACGGTAAAGGTCTTTTCTGGGCGGGTAAAGACTACACTAAACAATTATCTTATATGGAAGATACAAAGAGTATCTTTTCAACAGAGAATATTGACCTTGCAAAAAATAAAGCAATTAAAGTAAACAATTTAGAAGTACTATCACTAGACACATTAGGAACTAGTGTAGTAAACAGTAATTTAAAATCAGTTGGTAGATTAAGAGGCTTAGTAGTAGACGGCGATATTTCAATCAATCAATACATTTACTTTGACTCAGGCACAGATAGATTAGGTATTGGTACTGAACAACCAAATGCTGCTGTAAGTATAGCAGAAGATGGTGTAGAAATTATTATGGGTACAGATGAGTCAACAAAAGGATTTGTTGGCACATTTGGTAGTCATCAATTAGACGTAAAAACAGACAATCAAGTTAGAATAACTGTAGAAGCTGGTGGCGATGTACGCATTGCTAAAGACGGCTTTGTTGGAGGCAAACTAGCAGTAGGAGTTTCCAACCCAGACAGCACAGTTGACTTGCATGTTAGGGGCGCAATTAAATTCAACAATGCACTTCATATCAATGGTGTTGAAGCACCACAAGGTGGTAACTTCAATCAAGGTGATATTTGCTGGAACTCAAGAGCAAGACAGAAGTCATACATTGGTTGGGTTTGTATCCAAGCAGGTAACCCTGGCATATGGGCACCGTTTGGAGAAATCAGGTAACACGGAGTGTCCGGGACTTTAGTTTTAGGTAACGGAGAAAGTCGCAAAGGGCTAGATATCGCCCGCATTTACCCAAATTACGAAATAGTAGGCTGCAACGCAGTACATAGAGATATGGCTGTTGATCATCTTGTGTGTTGTGATAGGCGCATGGTGCTTGAAGCGGTCGATGGAGAGAACACAAAGAACACTAAGATATATGTTCGAGGTGAAAACTATCAATACTTTCGTAAAATCCGAAAAGATAAAAGAATAAATTCTGTTCCTTATATAACACCTAAAGACGAACAAAAACACAATCAACCAATCAATTGGGGAAGTGGTCCGTATGCTGTTTTACTTGCAGCAACTCTTGAATCAGATAATATTACACTGCTAGGGTTTGATCTTTACGGCAACAATCATAAAGTTAATAATTTGTATAAAGGTACAGACAACTATGCTGATGCTGACACACATCCAATTGATCCTAGTTTCTGGAAAATACAAATTGGCGAAGTTTTTAAAAATCATCCTCACAAAAAATTTACAATAAAAAATATGCATGAATGGGACTTCCCGCCTATTTGGCAAAAACCTAATGTTCATTTTGAACAATTTTATAAATCAATATCTTGACAAACAATCTAATTAGTGTATAATTACTAATATGTTTAACAAGGTCTTAGCGTCAACCCTTCTAATTCTGCCGCTCATAAACAGGAGATAACTTATGGGAAAATACTTTAGTACAAAAACTTATGGTCACAACATTGGCCTTAGTGCGGTGTTTAGGCAGCCGAACGCAGATCATTCACATTGCCATTTATTGCATGGTTATAGTTTACAATTTAAATTTACATTTGGTTGTTCAGAACTAGACAATAAAAATTGGGCAGTTGACTTTGGCGGCTTGAAGCCGTTGAAGAAATGGTTAGAAGATTCATTTGATCACAAGACTTGTATTGACGAAGCAGATCCAATGAAAGATGAACTACTACGTTTAGAAACATTAGGACTTGCAGAGATTAGACAGTTTGATGGTGTTGGTGCAGAGAAGTTTGCAGAACATGCTTGGCGTTTTGCCGACAAACTAATTAGAGAAGCAACTAACGATCGTTGTTGGTGTGAAAGTGCAGAGTGTGCAGAGCATGGTGCTAACAGTGCTATCTATACACCATATCACACAACAAAGTTTTATCAAGACGAGGAGTAGAGTATGCGAATAATCGCAGGACCATGTCAGCATGAAACACTGACTGACAGTGCAATGATTGCAAAAGAGTGTAAACGTGTTTGCGACAAACACGGCATTGAATATTATTTCAAAGCCAGTTTTGATAAAGCAAATAGATCTAGCATCAAGGGAATACGTGGTGTTGGTATGGATGCAACACTTACTGACTTTGAAGCAATTAAAGAACAGTTCGGTGTAAACACAATTACTGATGTACACACTGTAGAACAAATTGATTACATTACTGAAGCATATAATGATGTAGTTGATGCATTACAAATTCCTGCGTTCTTATGTAGACAAACAGATTTAGTAAAGGCTGCTTGTGCTACAGATAAGATTGTTAATATTAAGAAAGGTCAGTTCCTTGCACCCTGGGATGTTGAAAGCATTTTAACAAAAACAGAAGGTGCCAAAGAAGTATGGATAACAGAAAGGGGAACAAGTTTTGGATACAATACACTTGTTGTTGACTTTACCGGCTTGGACTATATGCTTAATAATTACAGCACTCCTATTGTGCTTGACGCCACCCACGCAGTACAGAAACCAGGCGGTAATGGAAGTAGTAGCGGCGGCAATAGGGATTACGTTCCTGGCTTATGTAGGGCAGGTAGTGCTTTGGGTATTAGAAATTTCTTTTTAGAAGTACATACTGATCCAGATAACGCACCAAGCGATGGTCCAAATGCACTTCATTTACATGACTTTGAATCTGTCGTTGACAGCATAGTTCGTCATGCCGAGTAGCAATGAATGGCATTAGAAAATCACAACTTCACAAAAGAAGAACGTAAAGCACAAAAGAGAGCTAGGCGTTTAGAAAAAGAACTTCGTAAGAGTCAAGCTCTTAGAGAGAACAATCAGCATGGTCCTGTTACACAAATTCTTTGTGTACGCTTTGGCAACAAATACGGAAATGAATATGTTATAAAGTTACGTGATATGGTTGCAAGACATATTACTGTGCCATATCGTTTTAACTGTTTAACAGATGATCCTAAGCCACTAGAGGGTGTAAACAATATTGTTATACCTAATAAAGGTTACCAAAGAGGTTGGTGGCACAAAGTTCATATGTTTGATCCTAGTCTTCCTTTAGAAGGTAGAATATTATATATGGATTTAGATGTTGTTATTCATAACAATATTGATAAACTGTGCAATGTTTGGTTAGATGACTTTATGGGCATTAGAGATTTTAATAGAAAGTTCCATCCAAATTACAAGTATCTAAACAGTTCTGTTATGGCTTGGAATGCTAGAACACAATCTCATGTTTACCAAAACTTTATGGCTAATCCAGCACAAGCACAAAGACTTCATGGTGATCAAGATTGGATTTGGCAAAATTGCAGAGAAGTTCTTAAGTTTTGGCCTGAAGAATGGGTTATGAGTTATAAATGGGAAATACGAGATAAGAGTGAGCTTCATATGAAAGACGGACAAAGACAGTTTAAAACTGTTAGAGATGACGTAGTTCCTCCAAAAGAAAATTCTATTATGGTTTTTCATGGTGATCCAAATCCTGGACAAGTAAAAGATAAGTTAATCATTGACAACTGGAAATAATGACTGTATACTGTAAGTATGTTTAGTTTTAGAAAGAAAAAATCTTGGTTACGTTTCTACTCATTAGATCCTAATGTAGCAGAATTGTATCCTATTGAGCCTGCTGGTAAGGCAGAACGTGATTTCAACGATGTTGGAACACGTAGAGTAAGACCTGAAAGCGGCAATCAACTTTCTAAAAACTGTCCTGGCATTAAGCCGCTTATGAAGTCAGGATATATTATGAGAGCTCCTGCAGATTTTACAATTGCTACAGGTCCTAATGTAGACGGTGGCATTGGTTGGGAAGTTCCTTTTCAGTTTGTAAAACCTAGCACAGGAAATTACAATATAAAAGGTTGGGAATATTATATCAACTGGCATGCACCTTGGCAAACTGAGCCACTTATTCCTCATGACACTGATAACACAAACAAGCCTTACTTAAATTCAGCAGTTAAAGTTGAAACACCTTGGCGTGTAAAAGCAAGTGAAGATATGTTGCTGTTACAAATGCCAGTGTCCTATAACAACGAAACAAGATTTACGGCTGCATATGGCATAGTTGATCCTATGTACATGCATGCCATTCCAATTCAATTATTTTGGCATGTACTAGAAGGTAAAACATTAGTTAAAGCAGGTACTCCACTTGCACAGTTTGTACCTATTAGTAGAAGTATGCTACACGATCATGAGATTATTATTGACGAAGCAGGTGATCTCGAAAAAGATATTGAAGATGCATTTACATATGCTAATCATCATAAGTTTGCAAACACAGACAATGTTGTTGCAAAGGTAAAACGTATTAAACAACTGTTTGATCGTTTTCGTAAAAAAAATCCCAATGCTAAAATTTAGAGAAAGGAAAATATGCTTAACGTAATACTAAAAGTACTAGCCATAATTGTTTTGCTAGAGTTAGCAATTGTTTATGGTTCTCAAGTGTATGACGAATACATGTTCTGGGAACAGTACAACCGATTTTATACTGACATTCCGTTGGAGGAATAATCATTGCTAAAGTTTATATTTGATGTAGACGGTACATTGACGCCAAGTCGTCAAAAGATGGACGAAGAGTTCTCAAAATTCTTCTTTGACTTTTGCACAGAAAACAAAGTTTACCTTGTTACAGGCAGTGACAAAGACAAAACTGTTGAACAAGTAGGTAATGTTATTTACGGCTTGGCTAGACGTGCTTATAATTGTAGTGGTGCTGACGTATATGAATCATCTAAAAACGTTAGGCGAAGCGATTGGGAACTTCCTCATTCAGCAAAAACTTTCTTATTAGATAAACTAGAAGAAAGTGAATTCCCACTTAGAACAGGACTACACATTGAAGAACGTCCTGGTATGATTAACTTCAGTGTTGTAGGTCGCAATGCTACAATGGGCGAACGTAAGTTATATGCAAAGTATGATACCAAACATAACGAGCGTAACATAATTGCTGACTTATTCAACAAAGAATTCCCTTATATGAAAGCAACAGTAGGCGGAGAAACAGGTTTAGACATTGCACCGCATGGGTCAGACAAAAGTCAAATACTTTCAGACTTTGATAAAGACGATAGTATATTGTTCTTTGGTGATCGTTGTGATCCTGCAGGAAATGACTTTCCTATTGCAGAAGCACTAAAACAAAACTTCAAACGTTCAAAGATTTATCATGTTAACGATTGGAAAGAAACATTTAGAATATTGAGAGATCCTCGATTGACTTACAACTTAGAAGATAGTATACTATAAGTATGAATAAGAGAATAGGCTTTGCCTGCAAATACATGTGGCACGATCAAACGCAGAAGAAAAAACTGCTAGAAGAAATTCAACGACCACTAAATACACGCAGTACAACAGTGCAGTGGCTCAACAGGCAGACACGTGGTGATGCCGAACAACGCTTGTGGGACATTATGGTTCACAACATACAGAGCTACGCTAATCTGATAGAGTACGTAGGGAGTTTGCCCGATGAATTGCGAATGGTACGACTGGGTAGTGATGTACTTCCTGTTTATACTGAGCCTACTTGGGGCTATTTTTGGCGTAAGCCGGATGTCCGCAAATACTGCGAAACACACTTTGCACCGATCGGTGAGAGAGCAAGAGCCCTCGATGTCCGACTATCAATGCACCCAGGCCAATTTACTGTACTTGCGAGCGACAACCCCGAGATTGTAGAGAGGAGCATAGAAGAATTTGAATATCACACCGATGTCATCAGGTGGATGGGATACGGGAAGTCCTTCCAGGACTTCAAGTGCAATGTCCACATATCCGGTCGCCAAGGTCCAGCCGGTATCAAACACGCAGTTGACAAGAGACTTTCTCCAGAAGCGAGAAATTGCATTACGATCGAGAACGATGAGATGTCATGGGGCATCGACGCAAGCCTCGAACTTGTTGACACATGCGCATTGGTATTGGACATACACCATCACTGGGTCCGTACAGGCGAATATATACGTCCCACCGACGATAGATATCTACGCATGATGGATTCATGGCGTGGTGTCCGACCTGTGATACATTATTCTGTATCACGTGAAGATCTACTTGTAGGTCATAATCCAAACACTTTACCAGATATGGAGAGTTTACTTGAACAAGGATTCAAAAAGCAAAAACTACGTGCTCATAGTGACTTTATGTGGAATGGGGCTGTTAACGATTGGGCTCTTACTTTTCGAGACACAGCAGATATTATGGTAGAAAGCAAGGCAAAGAATCTTGCTAGTAAGGCTTTATACGAATATGATTTAAGCCGAGAAGCTCTCGCCGCAACCGCAGCTTGATGTTGCGTTAGGGTTTTTAATTACAAGTTGAGAACCAAATACTTCCTTAATAAAATCAATCTCAGTACCTGCAACATACATTATACTAAATTGATCTATAGCGAATTGGCCGTTTGGTAGGTCAATTATTTCATCTTTTTCTTCTAATTCTTCAGTCATGGCCCACTCATAACCGAAACCGGCACACCCACCGCCTTTGACACTGAGTCTGACGATGGGTTTACCTTGTTCATCTATCAGCTTGGTCATATGATCGACCGCTGATTGAGTTAGTTTAACTAGTCCTGCTTTTTCCATAGTGTCCAAATACCATACCCGATGGCTGCATAGGCTGCTAATTTCGCAAAAGGTCCTGCGATTAAAACAACTACTCCAACACCAATTAGAACTGCACCGTCCCATGATGTTCTTTCTTCTAGTCTGTCTTTTACCCAATTAATAGGATTCATATTATTCTCCTTGTATGCGGTCATTGATTACTGACCAATTTATAATCTTCCAAATATTTGCAAGGTACTTTGATTTATCTGCTTGATAATCTAAAGCCCATGCATGTTCCCACCAATCAACTAACAATGCAATTTTCATACCACGCTTATAACTGTGATTTTTAATTGTTTTGATTCGTCCTTTGGTATCAAGATACAACCAACCTGAACCTTGAATGCCCATGGCCACCTTTGAAAACTCTTCTTTAAAGTTTTCAAAAGAACCAAAATTGCTATCAATAAGTTCTTTAGATATCCCTGTAGGTTTATTACCAACAGAAACAGGTTGTAACTGAGGGAAAAACAAATTATGTAACTTTGCGCCTCCATAATTGAAATCATCATCGCCATCTTTGTCGTTGTATCTTTTAACATACGCTGACGCAAGTTTGCCATAATGATAATCAAGTGTGTCGCTGCTCATTACTTCCAGCTCATTCTTTTCATAGGGCAATTTTTCTTGCACTAAGTTTTCACGAGCTGTATCTGCTTCAATGACTATTTCTCTGTATAATTTTATGGTCATACTGTATTTATACACTTAGGACTGTCATAAAATATAAAAGAGATAAAATCATGGCTAAATACAATTGGTTGACAACTTCACTAAGTTGTTGTATAATAAACGAAAAATTACATTACATTATGGCATATTCAAAAGAAGTAGTAGACAGATTCGAATCTGTTCTTGCAAACCCTAATGCTCACGGTGTTGGTCGCTTTGATCCTAAAGACCCAAACGTGGCAACAGGCATGACCGGTGCACCAGCGTGTGGTGATGTTATGAAACTTGATCTTAAAGTAAATCCAGATACCGATGTTATTGAAGATGTAAAATTTAAAACATACGGTTGTGGTAGTGCAATAGCAAGTTCAACTATGTTTGTTGAAATGCTTAAAGGACTTACAATGGCCCAAGCACTAGAAATAAAGGATAAAGACATAGCAAAAGCACTTAACCTTCCACCTATTAAATTACACTGTTCAGTTCTAGCAGAGGATTCTATAAAAAGAGCCTTACAGGACTGGGATGAAAAGAAAGCAAAACGTATGCATAACGGAGGGCCTGAATAATGCCTGTAAAATTTAAACCATCACAAAAAATTAGAAACAAAACAACAGGCAAAACTGAAACTCAACACTTCTATATGAAATCTACGGCTACGCAAGAGCTTGTAGACTATATAGATAGCAGTAATGCAAAGCCTAAACTTATAGTAAAAGTAAAAAAAGAACTTGCTCGACGAGCAGTTTAGTATTTAGATAAAGGTAAGTCTGCGTTAGCTGGCATATCCCATACTTGTTTTTGTTCTACACCTTTACGTTGTGCAAAACGTTTAGCATCGCAATCATTACAAACGTGGAAGTAATTGTTATTCAACCGGCTTGAGTTCATCTTTTTTAAATCCCTGGTAAATAAAGTATCACAGTTATCACACTGTAGATGAACAACGGTTTTTTCACGGATATATTCGTGTGTTTTACCAAGTTTACTTTGCCTGGTGTAACAAGTATGAACTTTTTCTGTCTTAATGAACATACTTGTATTTACTATTTTACATTAGGCTTATAAAATTATTGGCTAAATACATTAGAATTAAAAGGATACTTGGAGTTAGTAGATGGCACGTAAGATTGTAGATATTGGAGCAATAGGTAACGACGGTACCGGCGATAGTATTAGAGATTCGTTTCGTAAGGTAAACGACAACTTTAAAGAATTATATAGTTCACTAGGACTTGGCGAAAAACTTACTTTTATTGCCCTTGACGATACACCTACTACATTTTTAGGTCAAGAAGGTGCTGTTCTAGCTGTTAACCCAACAACAGACGGGTTACAATTTAAACAAATTACAGCAGGTTTAGGTATCACAATCGATGATACTTCTAATTCAAACCAAATTATTGTTGCTACTGAGTTTAGTGAAATCTCAGGAGACCCTAGTCCACAACTAGGTGGTAACTTATCAGTTGCATCAGGTGGTAATACATATCGTATTAAAGATATGGCTACTCCTGTTTCAGATGATGAAGCAGCAAACAAAGAATATGTAGATACAAAGATTTCAAGAGCAGGTATTGGTGCTGTTGACCCGTCAACAGGTAACCCAAATGTAGCATTTGGTACAATGACTGGTCCATTAATTTTAAGCAGAAGCCCAGAACCTGCAGATGACGAATTATATGACGGCTTGATTGCTGCAACAAAACAATATGTTGATAACGCATCATTCGGTAGTAAGGTAAACTTATATGTTGCTACATCAGGTCAAGACGAAAGAGTAGGTGTTAGTGAAGAACTACAAGGTAGAGCTCTTGCTTATGCTTATAGAACAATTGAAGCAGCACTAAAACGTGCTGAAGAACTAGTATTAGAATCACTAGACGACATTGGTCCTTATAAGAAGCAACTTACATTTAATAACGGTTCAGGTACTGTAACACTTTCAGAAATTGCATCATCACCAAGTTCAGGTATAGGCTTTGCTGGTTCTGCAAGAATGAGTGTTGACACTATTACTATGAATGCACCAGGTGCTAACTATCAAGCAGGAGATATTATTACACTGCAAGGTGGTACAGGATCAAGTGCAACTATTGAAGTATTATCAACAGCAACAACACCAGGTGCTATTACAACATTTAAACTTTTAGCACAAGGTGATTACACAGTATTACCTGGAACAAGCGGCGTTGTTACAACTTCTGACTCAACTTTTGGTATAGGTGCTACATTTGATGTAACATATAAAGTAAACGGAATTGATATTACCAATGGTGGATCAGGCTACAGTTTAGTATCTGTACGTGTTACAGGCGGCTCTGGGTCAACTGGTTCATTTGGTACAGCAGTTATTACAAGCGGAACTATTTCCAGCATTGATATTTTAGATCCTGGTTCAGGATTTACAGCAATTCCAACAGTTAATGTTGACCTACCAAGGTTCTTGCTAAAAACAGATGGGTATCGTACAGACTTTACAGGTGACGTTTTAACTGATACTCCAGTAGCATTTAGAACAAGAGATCTTAGAGAAGGTTTATATTTACGAGGTGAAACATCTGGAGCACTTGCACAGATTCTTGCACACGAAGGTGCATTAGATAGTTTAGGTAATGAGATTTTTGATGTAGATATCAAGTACGGAACGTTCTTAATTGACGAGCCTATTTCATACGGTGATATTACTAACCAAATTCAAATTGCAGTCCTTGTTGAAAGTGGAATTTACCAAGAAAACTATCCACTTAAGGTACCGCAAAACGTTGCAATCATTGGTGATGAATTTAGACGTGTTCTTATTAAACCAAGACAAGGTACATCAAGTTCACCTTGGGCATTCCAAAAGTTTAGAAGAGATACAAATATTGATGGACTGACAACTGCTACACAATTGTACGGTCATCATTACCTATCAGATTCAACACAACCAGTTTATCCTAAAATTGATAACAAAGGTGCTTATAGAAAAGCAGCAGCACTTATCAAACTTAATAAATCATTCATTCAAAACGAAGTTGTTGAATGGATCGATACACAAATTGCTTCAAACACTGCACCATTTACTCAGTCATTTACATATAACAAAGTACTATGTAAACGTGACGTAGGATTAGTTATTGATGCTATGATATTCGACCTGAAGTATGGTGGATACAATAGAACTATTTCCGCAGGTTTAAAATATTATCAAAGTGCAAGTGGAAGACTTGCAATTACTACACAGCTTTCACAAACAATTGCAGGTCTTGAAAGAGCGCAGACAGCTATTGATTATGTTGTACAAAACTTACCATTACCAGGAACAGTAACTACAGCAGTACAGATTATTGATACATCGTTTATAGCAGAAACAGGAACACAGGGTGTTGTTGCTGAACTATTTGATGCTATTGAAGATGTAATGGACGGTTCAGGTAGTGTTAACTATCCAGAAGAGAACGACAAGTTAGACGTATTCTTAATGAATGACGCTAACATTATTAGAGCTGTTACAGGTCAAGGACATGGCGGCTTTATGATGGTACTTGATCCAGAAGGACAAATACTTGCTAAGTCACCATACTGTCAAGAATCAGCATCATTCTCAAAATCAATAAACAAACAAACTTTTGCAGGTGGTATGTTTGTTGACGGCTTTGCTGGTAACTTACAATTTAGACACGCTTCATCGACAACAACTACAAGGATTGAAGTAACAGGACTAGATAGAGTACCACAACTACCTTGTTCGTTTATTGTTGATGATACAGTATTCAGAGTAAACTATGTTAGAGATTTTGTCTTTAACAAAAACGGTTCTTCAGCATCATTTATTTTAGATGAAACTACACCATTTACTAGAACTGCTGGACCTGTTACTGCTACAATTACAAATGCTGACCCTGCTGTTATTACTTCAGCAGCACACAAATTACAAGAAGGAGCAGTTGTTAGATTTACAACAACTGGTTCATTGCCAACTGGTTTAATTGTTGGTAAAGATTATTTTGTTTCAGGTGTTAACTTAACAACAAACACATTCCAAGTAGCAGAATCACTAGGCGGCACATCAGTTGCAACAACAAGTGCTGGTAGCGGAACACAATCAATTGAAAGAATTTACGAAGTATTGATGCCTGGTAACAGATCAATGCTATCAAATGACTTTACACAGGTTGCTGATATGGGTTACGGCCTACTTGCAACCAACGGTGGTTTAACAGAAGCAGTTTCGATGTTTACATATTACTGTTATGCATCGTACATGTCACTTAACGGTGCGCAGATTAGATCCGTTGGTGGTTCTTCTGCACATGGTATCTATGCATTGGTTGCAGATGGTTCGGATCCACTTGAGGTTCCAACACCAACTTCATTATACAATGACCTTGCACAAACAGTTTACAGTTATTTCCCAAGTGCAGGATTTGCAAACACACAAGGTGGACTGTTCCTTTATGTTGACGGATACGACTACACGCCACTTAACAACTCAGAACTTGAAGTTGACCATGGTAATGTAATTTACAGATATCCTGTAACATCAGTTTCAACTTCTGATTTACCAGCAGGTGTTGCTAAACTTAATTTAACAAGTGATTCAACTGGTAACTTTGATGGATTGTTTGCTGTTATTCCAGACAATACTAAAATGTCGTTGCGTTCTAACTCGCAGGTTATGCTAACAGGTGAACTAGTTGACGTTGCTACAAGACCATCAACTGGTTTGATATTACAAGAATACACAGACGTTTATCGTGTTCTACAGTTTGAGTCAGCAGCTGATTCAAGAGGTAACTATGAAGTAGAATTTACAGCAGCAGCACCAGGCGTTGGTACATTCCTTGCAACTATTAATGCAACAACAGCAACTGGAAACATTGCTACGTTTAGTCAAAATCATGGATTAATTGTTGGAGACACTATTGTTCCAAGATCAACCGCAAATGGAATAACTGCAAGTACAACTTATCATATTATCGACGTTCCAACATATGACAGTGTTGTTTTAAGTACAAGTGCTGGAGGTTCAGCTCTAACACTAACGTCTGGTACCCCAACTATTAAATGTGTTGTACCACACAAACAATTATTCAACTACAGACTGAGCTTTAGTTCAACTGGTACATTACCAGCAGGTATTACATCAGGCGAAACTTATTGGGTTAGAGAAGAAAACTTAACCGCAACAAACTTTGAACTTTCAAGTGTTATTAATGGGTCATCACCTGTAACAACAACCGACACAGGTACAGGTACACATTCAGCTATTATTGAAGGCTTGACTGTTACAACACTTAGAGAGAACTACAACTACATTGACTTAACACTATACAAGCCAGGTGAAGCGAAAGCAGGTACAACAGAAACTTGTACAATATCTGTTGCATCTCCGGCTGTTATTACAAAAGTAACGCATAACCTTACACAAGGTGATCCAATTGTTTTCACAACAACAGGTTCGTTACCGACAGGACTTAATTTAAGTACACATTACTTTGTACATACAGTTCTTGATGCAAATACATTTACAGTGAGTGTGGCATATCCGACACTGTCGGGTGCTGTACAAGTTGATACAACCGGTGTTCAAAGTGGGACACACTCATACTACACACCAACTGGTGGTGCAGGCGATAGTTCATTTGCTATTGTTGCTGTTGCTCCTCAGGAAAGATCAAGAGTACAAGGAAGTACATTTGTATTCAACGGTGAAACGTATGTAATTGATTTATTTGAAGATGAAACTGTAGTTGGTAATCCTTGGGCAAGGATTACACTTGATAAACCATTAGTAGATTCTCTTACACAGTATGAAGCATCATACACAGTTAAATCTGCTGTAGCAAAAGGAACAGATGGTGCTAACGGTAAACTAACAATTAGAATTTCATTGACTCGTGTTACATCTCATGACTTACTTGAGATTGGTACAGGATCATATGCTGATACTAACTATCCAACAGAGATTTATGGACCATCAGTTAATGCGTTCAACCCTGATACAGAAACAGATGAACGAAACGTTGGACGTGTGTTCTATGTAACCACTGACCAATTTGGTAACTTCAACGTTGGACCGTTCTTTAGAGTTGACCAAGGTACTGGACAGGTTACGTTCTCAGCAGCGATTGCATTGAGTAACTTGGACGGTATTGGATTTAAGCGTGGTGTTCCTGTTTCTGAATTTAGTACAGACTCTGGTATGACTGATAACGCTGTTGATACAGTGCCAACAGAAAACGCAACTAGACTTTACATTGAAAGACGTCTTGGTACCACACACGGTGGTGCTCCAGTAACATCAGCAAACTTAATTCCACCAATCAATGGTGGCTTTATGGCACTAGATGGTTCACTGTCTATGAAAGGCCCAATAGATATTGCCAATTACAAAGTTATTAATGTTGGTGATCCGACACAACCGCAAGACGCAGTTAACTTAAGAAACTTAACATTTACTAACTTACAAGAATTTTCAATCGATAACCTGAAAGCAAACGATATACTTGCATTTACAGGTAACGGTAACGATGCAATTAATGCAACTATTGTAGGTGATATTGCTTTAGATATTGACTCAACTGCAAACACTATTGATGCACAAATACAGCCAGATGTAATTGTTAACGCTGACGTTAATGCTAGTGCTGCAATAGAACAAAGCAAGTTGGACATGTCAGATGCTCAAGTACGTGCAAATGCAACAGGAATTACACAGGCTAATAAAGGTATTGCAGCATTTGATAATACGTTCTTTACTATTACAGACGGTTGGGTAACAATTACAGACAGTACAATTACTAAAGCAAAACTAGAAACTGTTACTGGTAAAAGTGTATTAGGTAATAACTTACTAAGTGCTGATCAACCAACAGACGTCTTGTTTACAACTGTTGTTGACCAAGGTGGTTCTATTAAGAAATCACAATACAGTACAACTGGTTTCTTAAGAAGAATTAGTAGTTCAAGTAACACTGCTGATGCCGACTACAGCATTATTGAAGCAACTGCAAACGCAAGTGCAAATCAACTTGTACAAAGAGACGGCAACGCAGATGCACAAGCAAGAATATGGGATGCCACAAGTACTTTCAATATTAGCGGTAACACAGCAGTAGGTTATGGTACATCAGGATCTGCAAGTTATGTAAGAGTGTTTACAGGTTCAAGTGGTAGTGGTGGTTTATATTTACAGAACGGTTCACTTGCAACAGACAAGAGAAACTTTTATGATAATGACTATCACCAGTTTAGAACACAGAACGGTGTATCACTTGCACCAGTTGAAGCATCATCAATTATTACAACGTCATTAACAACTGGCGGTAATACTTCAGCAGGTACAGTAACAGGACGTTGGACATTAACAGGAACAACTCCAAGTGAATCAAGGTTTGAAGCAACATATGCAGCTGACCTTGCAGAATACTACGAAGGTGACAAGGAATACGAAGTCGGAACAGTGCTAGTATTTGGTGGTGACAAGGAAGTTACAACTTCTAATAAGAAAGGCGATCCAAAAGTAGCAGGTGTTGTTTCGGATAGAGCAGCATATGTTATGTACGCAGCTTGTCCTGGATTTAAAAATCTTGTTGCACTACAAGGTAGAGTACCTTGTAAGGTAGTTGGCAAGATTGAAAAAGGTGATTTAATTGTGTGTGCAGGCATACACGGTGTTGGTACAGTAGCAGATGGCGATGTACGAGCAGGTACAATTATTGGTAAAGCAATTGAAGCATATGATAGTGATCATATAGGCACAATTGAAGTAGCGGTAGGGAGAAACTAATGGCATATAATACAAACATAACGCCAGGTAATCCACCACTTTTATGGGATAAGTTTAAAAGTGCATTAGATGAAGTCAATGCAAACTTTGTAACTATCGGTGCAACACTTGCAGGTGGCGAACAAAAAACAATTACTAATGCAACTCAAGCAAGTCCTGTTGTAGTTACAACTTCAACAGCACACGGACTTACTGACGGACAACGTGTAACTATTACAGATGTAGTAGGCATGACACAACTAAATGGTAATACTTACTATGCAGATGTACTAACAAGTAATACTTTTGCTCTTTACACAGATGCAGGAATTAGTTCAGCAGTTAATGGCACAGGCTTTACTGCATATGCATCAGGTGGTAATACACAAGGTCTAAATGAATTTAGTACACTTAACTTAGAAGCACTTACAACTTCTGTTAAACCAGCAGACGATGCACAAAAAGTTTTAGGTGATGCTACACATAAATGGAAAGAAGTACACATTGCTGAAACACTAGCATCAGCAGGTAACGAAGACAACGGATTATACTTAGGTACGGCACACGTTAAAGGCGAAAGTGGTAAAGTTGATTTACCATTTGGTTCAACTATTAACGGTGACTTAATTATTGATCCAGAGAAAAGATATTTTAGATATATTAATTTAGATGACGGTGATATTGTTGAAGCTGATCATACAAATGATACTTTATCATTTTACGGTGGTACTGGTGTACAACTAGTAGCAGGAAGTGATGCAGACAGTATTACATTTATTAACGATGGTGTAACACAAGCAATTGCAAGTACAGGTATTACAGTTAGTTCAGCAACAGGTAATGTAACAATTACTAACACAGGTGTTACATCTGCGCAAAACACAACTAACATTCCAGGTAGAGCAGCAGGAAGAACAGCAGGCGAAGGTATTACAGTTAGTTCAATAACTGGTGCTGTGCAGTTTACTAACACAGGTGTGTTAGAAGTACAACAAGGTTTTGGTATTACAGTTTCAACAGATCCTGCAACAGGTATTGCAACTGTTTCAAACGGTGCTCCGGCAGTTCCAACATTCCAACAAATTGCTGTTGACGGACAAACTAGTATTGCAGCAGATAGTACTGCTGATATTTTAAGGTTTGAACCTGGTTACGGTATTGGTATTACACTTGATTCACCTAACGATAAGATTACTATTGCAGTTGATCCGAAGATTGATATTACAGGATCAGTGTTTGCAGACGACTCAGGATTACTAGTTGACGGTGTTGAAGGTAAGATTGTTGGTGATATTGAAACAGCAAGTTTAAGAACAAGTGAAGATGCTATTATATTAGGCAACGGTGCTACAGCAGGAGCGGAAGCTGTTTCAATAGGCAAAAATGCCGGTAGCAGTGGAGATTATTCACAAGCAATAGGTAACAACGCAGGTAATACAGGACAAGGTGTAGCCGCTGTAGCATTAGGAAGTCAGTCCGGAGAAACAGCCCAAGGTGATAAAACAGTAGCCGTAGGTCAGTATGCAGGTCAAACAAGTCAAGGACAAAACTCAATAGCAATAGGTTGGGAAGCAGGTAAAACAAGTCAAGGTACAACTGCAACGGCTGTGGGAAATTCCGCAGGTGTAACTAACCAAGGCCAAAATGCAACAGCAATTGGTGCAGGTGCAGGTGTTACAAATCAAGGACAAAATGCACTAGCAATTGGTGTAGGTGCTGGTACAACAAGCCAAGCCGCAAACAGTATTGCAATTAACGCAACTAGCGGTGTATTAGAGAACACTACAGCAAGTAGTTTAGTAATTAAACCAATTAGAAGTGTAGTTGGAACAACTATGCTAATGTACAATGCTACAACAGGCGAAGTATCTCATACAGGAAGTCCTGTAACTGATATTAAAGGTAGCGTGTTTGGTGATGATAGTACATTGTTAGTAGATGGTGTTAGTAGTACAATACCAGCAGCAGTGCTAAATGGTACTGCAACTATTGATATTAGAGGTTCGGTATTTGGTGATGACTCTTCCGTAGTAATTGATGGTGCAACAGGCACAGTTACAGGTAAGATTGCACCAAACAGTGCTGCTCCAAGTTCAGAAACAGAAGCAGCAGAAGTTGGCGAAATTAGAGTCGATGACAATTATGTTTATGTCCGCAAGAGTACGGGCTGGGGCAAAATTGCAATTGGCGGTTGGGTATAGGAGCGGATAGATGGCAAAACTTACAGTAAACATTGGAACATCCGCAAACGATAGAACAGGCGATACTCTACGTGGAGCGTTTGAAAAAATTAATTCTAACTTTACAGAACTTTATGTTGGACCACCACAACTAACACAAACTGAGATAGATGCACTTACACCAGTTTTTGGAATGATGGTTTACAACACAACAACAGGAAAGTTTCAAGGATACGCTGCTGATGCAAATAATGATAGTACAGCAGGCTGGGCAGATCTACATTAGGAGTGATACATGGCGATACAAACAATAAACATAGGTAATATTGTAAACGACGGGTTAGGTGATGATCTACGAACAGCGTTCCAGAAAGTTAACACAAACTTCTCAACACTAGAAACAGAACTAACAATTACAGCAACCAATACAGGTGCTAATGGTGTTAGTGTGTTTAGAGATAAAGTTGGTGCAAATCTAAACTTTAGAAAACTAGTAGCTGGTTCTAAAATTCAACTTGACGAAGGTAACGAAGCAATTATTGTTGCTAGTACTGCGCCAGATGCATTTACAAGAATCGATACAGATAGTGGTAGTATGTTGGCTAATACACACCAACAAATTACTATGGAAGGTACTAGTGCGCCACAATCAGAAAACGGATTCAAAGATATTGAAGTTACCGCTGTAGGCAGCACTATTAAATTTAAAACTATTGTACCGGTAACTGAATACTTAACAACATACGACTTTGGACCTGTTGGAGCTTCAGGGTTTGAAAATGCCATACAATTAGCACTGCAAGGATCTAATATTGATTTTGGTACACTAACGTATGATTCAGGAATCAATTTAGATGTTGGCGGTTTATAAGGAGCAAATTCTAAATGGCAATTACTTGGATAACGCCAGCAGGAGACCTAGGTACTTTCGAAGAAAGGATCACAGTCAACATTCCAATAGAAGCGTCTACTGATACTTCTAGTACGATTTCATATTCTATAATTGCTGGTACACTTCCTGTAGGTTGTGTATTATCCCAAGGTGCTATTAAAGGTGCACCTGGAGAAGTTACAAAACATACAACTAAGAAATTTGTTATCAGAGCCGATGACGGTACTGGTGGGTGTATGGATAGAACATTTAGTATGTCAATTACTGGTGCAGACTTTCCAGAATGGATTACAACTAGAGGATATCTAAATGTTGGGCAAGGTGATGCATACTTTGCACTTGACGATTCTAAAATAGACTTTCAATTACAAGCAACAGACAAAGATCTTACAGCAGGGGAGACTCTAAGCTACTATATGGTGCCTAACGGCGGTCTTTTACCTCCGGGCTTGTCATTGTCCCAAACAGGAAAGATCAGCGGTTTTACGGAGCCTGTGCAGGCTGTAGAGTACAATTCAACTAACACTGGAGCATACGATACACATTCTTTTGATACTGTTCCACTTGATATTGCAAAAAATACATCAACTGGTTTTGACACATACTTTTACGATACACAAAGATTTGACTATGCAGAAGGAAGTCAAATACCTAGAAAATTAAGTAGAGAATATACATTTAGTATTGCAGTTACTGACGGCATTAATGCTATACATAGAACATTTAAAATCTATGTTGTTACTGAAGAATTTTTAAAAGCAGACAACACATTACTACAAGTTGATACAAATTTATTCCAAGCAGATAATAGTGGTAACAGACAACCACTATGGATTACAGATCCTTACTTAGGTAGATATAGAGCAAATAACTTTGTAACTGTTGCACTAGATGTTTACGATCCACCTACACTATCAGGTACAATAACTTATTTCTTAGTTGAAAATAATCCAGATGGTACTCCAAGTACTATACCACCCGGTCTTACTCTCGACACTGTAACAGGAGACCTTTCTGGTAAAGTTCCGTATCAAGCAGCAGTAACTAAAAATTATCAGTTCACTATGAGAGCTGTAAACTTTCCTGCAAACTTAGCAACAATTAATTACACACTTGTAGGTAATTGGAGTAGTACTAGAATTTATACTGTTAACGAAGCAATTGTTTATGATGGAATTATTTACATCTCTATTGTGGAGAACCAAAACAGATTGCCTACGGATACTGATTTTTGGGTGCCAGGTGTTTCAACAGTTGAAAGAACATTCAACATAGACATCATTGGTGAGGTTGAAAGTTCAATTGAATGGATTACACCTTCTGATAGAGGAACTATTAAACCTAACGAGCCAAGTAACTTATATGTCGAAGCAAAAAGTTTATTGTATGGTGGCAGAATTTTATACACACTTGAAAGTGGAAACTTACCTGCAGGATTAGAATTTTTACCTACAGGACTTATTCAAGGTAAAGTAAAACAATTTGAAGATGATAAAGGGTTAGGGCTAACTAGATTTTATGAACAGGATAGTGCTGGAGAAGATTCATCAACTAGATCTCGAGACTTTAGTTTAACATTTGATCAAGGTCGATCATCTTTTGATAAAGAGTTTAAATTTACAGTTAAAGCACAAGACGGTGCAAACTTTGCTGAAGCATTGAGAGAATTTAAAATTAAAGTAATTGCTGATAATCAAACGATATTCTCAAACATATATGTTAGAGCATTACAATCAAAAGAGAAAAGATTATCATGGTTTAACTTTATTACTGACTCTACTGTTTTTAAACCAGAGGACATTTATCGTTATGGTGATAAGAACTACGGAGTACAAAGTGAATTAACAGCATTACTATTTGCTGGTATTGAAAGTAAAACAGCAGAACTGTTTGTTTCTGCAATGGGTAGGAACCATTACAACAAACGCTTTACGTTTGGTAATGTTAAAAAAGCAGTAGCAAAAGACCCAACTACATCTGAATTGTTGTATGAAGTTGTATATGTTGATATAATTGACGATCTTGAAAAGAATGGTAAAAGCATATCACAAGTAGTAGAATTACCAGATGATATTAATAGTAAAATTATTGTAAGTTACGACAGTATTAGCATTGATAGTGATGTTCCATTAGTAAGTGATTCAGATCATCAAAGAATTTTTCCTAATTCAGTAAATAACATGAGAAAGAGAATACAAACTGTTGGGGAAAGAGACAGAGGGTTTTTACCTCTATGGATGAGAAGTATACAAGAAACAAGCACTTTTGAGCTTGGATTTACTAAAGCATTAGTATTATGCTATACAAAACCAGGGAAAGCCGACAGTATTATAGCTAGAATTAAACAAAAAGCGTTTGATTTCAAGTCTATTAACTTTGTTGCAGATCGCTATATCATAGATATAGTTGACGGGCAAATTGAGGATAAATACTTTGTATTCCCGCAACGTGGAGAAAAGAAACCGTGAGTAATATAAATTATTTGAGCATAAACGAAAACTTTCCTGTAGCAGGTGCCGATAACGACACCCAAACATTCAGGGATAATTTCGATACTATTAAAACAAGTTTAAACACAGCCAAGACTGAAATTACTAGTCTTGAGTCAACTACTGCTAGATTATCTAATCCAGGCGGTGGTGCATACATTAATGACTTTCAACTTAACCAAGTTACAAGAGCTGTTATGGCAAATAACAGAGATAAACTTAACAATTTGGGTACAGTACCACTTGTTGAAGGTACAACAACAGAGATTGATTACCAAACTGGCTCATACTTTATTATTAACGCTTCATCCGCTCTTAACTTACAGTTTACAAACTTTGCTGGAGATCCTGCAAATGGTGAAGAAACAGCAGCCCAAAGTGGTGTTAGTAAAGTAACTTTGGAACTTTATACATCAGGTGTTGGTGATAGAGCTGTAACATTTACAACTACAGGCGGAACTGTAATTAAGAAAGATAGCAGTTTTCCAGCATCACTTACATTAACTTCTAACACAGATCCTGTGTTTGTTGAAGTTTGGCGTCATAGCCAAGAATTCATATACATGAGATACTTAGGCTCATTTAGTTAATATGTTTCACCCATTAGAAGAAGATTTATCCGAAATGACTACCTCTGAGGTAGAGCTTAAACTAAGCGAATTGAACAAAAAATATTACCAAGCGAGCCGTTTAGGCAATAATCAACTGTTGACACAACTTCAAACTTTTGTTACAATATATAGAAATGAACTTCGCCAGAGAGCAATACAAGCGAAATTTGATGAACAAGAGAAAGATTTGGATCAACTGATTAATGTGGACTGAAACTAATACTACTGAACAACTTATTAAAGGCATAGTTAAGTATGGCCCGGACATACTTGAGCATTGCGTATGCGCTGATGATCTTAGTAAGTACAAAAACAAGATAGAAAAAGAGTTTCTCGACTATCCACTTCCAAAAACATCAATAGATTCTACTAATTGGTTCCTTCCATACAAATATCAAAACATGGACATTAAGCAATATTTGTTAGCCAAATGTTCCAATGATACTGAATTAGACAGGGTAAATATAGAACTAGCAGAGTATGAGAAGCGAGATTTATTTCCGTTGCTCAAACAGATGGCATATATAATAGATACACTTAGAGAAAAGAATATTGTTTGGGGTGTAGGTAGAGGTAGTAGTGTTGCTAGTTTTGTACTCTATTTAATGGGAGTACACAAGGTAGATAGTATTAAATACAATATACCACTAAACGAATTCTTTAAAGGAGAAATATAATGGCACTAGTAAGAAGTATGAGAGGTAAGGAAGTTGACATGGAGAAACTTAATCTCAAAAATGAAGAACTTCCAGCAGTTGGAAATGCTAAAGTAAATGCACGTGGAGACGAATTAGGTCCAGGTGGAAAGATTATTAGAACAAGAGAAGAAGTTCTATCAGACTACTACAAGCAAAATCCAAGAGCAATCAAAGAAGAAATCGTAAGTAGAAAAAAGTAATTTTTAGATAGGACAATCCATGAGAGTAGAATCATTGGTGATTGTCGGCGGTGGAAGTTCAGGGTGGATGTCAGCAGCCGCACTGTCTAAACTATGTCCACACATCGACATAACCATTATTGAATCACCTAACATAAAAACTGTAGGCGTAGGTGAAAGTACACTCGGTCACATTACAAAATTTTTAGATTTGCTAGGTCTTGAAGATAAAGACTGGATGGCAGAGTGTAATGCTACATACAAAAATTCAATCAGGTTTACAAACTTTAGAGAGAACGACGGTACCAGTTTTCAATATCCTTTTAGTTTAGGTTTTGATATGACTGATAAACCAGGCGGAATAGATGCTTGGTCAGAGTTAGCAACTGTATATCCAGATGAATTTACTCCTGATACATTCGCTAAATTTTATGCTACCGCTAACACATATCTTTCTGATATGTGCAAAGGCACAACAAATGCAGATGAAAAATTAAGACATTATAGTTTTAAATGGGATACTGCATATCATGTTGATGCTGCAAAACTAGGACAATATCTTAAAAACAATATTGCTATGCCTAATGGCGTAACATTGTTAAATCACGATGTAGTACACGTTGATATGGAAGACGATCAAATAAGCGGTCTTTTATTAGATAACGGAGAAACAGTATCAGCAGACCTTTATATTGATTGTACAGGATTTCAATCAATGCTTTTAGAAAAAGCAATGAAGCAAGAGTTTTTGTCATTTGATGATTATCTAGCAAACGACTGTGCTTGGGCATGTAGAGTACCTTATGAAGATGTTGAAAAAGAAATGCACCCTTACACAGACTGTCATGCATTAGATAATGGTTGGGTATGGCATATTCCATTATGGAATCGAATTGGTACTGGGTATGTATACTCATCAAAATTTACAACTGCTGACGCAGCAAAAGAAGAATTTAGAAAACACCTAGCAACAACAGGTTCAAAAGAACGTGCAGACAATGCAGAAATGTTTCACATTAATATTAAGCATGGCCGTAGACGTAGAGGTTGGGTACGCAACGTTGTTGGCATTGGACTAAGTTATGGTTTTGTAGAACCTTTAGAATCTACAGGACTACTAACAACGCATGAAAACTTAGTTAAGTTAGTAGAGTGTTTGAATAGAAGAAACGGTTGGGTAACAAGAACAGAGAAAGAAGGATTCAATTACGCTGTTGAATCAGAAGTATTAAAATTTAGAGATTTTATTTCAACTCACTATGCTCTTTCAATGCGTGACGATACTCCTTATTGGAAACATGCAACAGAGTATCACGAGTATTGTCCGGAACTTGTAGGCGAAAATTATAATTTAAGAAACACACAATATCAATCTTTGATCGGCGGAGTTACATTAGGTAATACCTATAGTGGAGCAGCAGACTTTCCACCCTCTTTATTTTTAGCGGCTGGTATGGGTGTAAAACCAAAAGCAACTAAAGAAATCGTTTTACACGAAGGACCGTACTGGGGCGGGGTAACTAAGTTAGAAGAACTAGATTTTCAGAAACGCAGTTATGAAGATTACAGAGACTTTGTAATTGATTATGTTTCTAAACTTCCTAGTCATTACGAATTTTTGAAGAATCATATTTATGGAGGCAAAGATGATCAAAGGTAAACTTACACCATTACATGATGACGTGTTAGTATATAACATGCACTTTGGTGAAACTGTAACTAAAGGCGGCATTATCATGGCAAGTGATGATGCAAAAGCACACGGAGTCAAATGTCGTTGGGCAAAAGTTTATGCTAAAGGTGCTACAAACACAGACGACTACAAATCAGAAGATTGGATCTTAATTGAGCATGGTCGTTGGACACGAAAGATCAAAGTGGATTGTCCCGATCGCGGTGAAATCGAGGTACAAAAGGTTGAGAAGTCCGCCATCCTCGCTGTAGGTACCGAGGACTTTGAACCAGAACTAGCCTATTGGGGACAACATTATGGAGATGGTGACACCGCCACATTTAATCCTGGTGACTTTGGTGCTCAATAAGCGTATTGTATTTCGGGCATTAACCTAAATGTCAAGGCTCTACGAGGGCCTTGTGTCGTATTAATTGTAATCTCCCCTGACTTTTCATGGAACTCGATTTTAGTAATTCTAGCACGTTTATTATTTTTACCGACAAGGATTTCTTGTCCTACTTCAAGGTTTAGTGAAAGATTCTTAATCATGGGATTCTCCTTTTGTCCAGCGAATGCTGCTAAAAATATTTACCTTAGGGGTTGACAACAATAAAGTACTATTATATAATAAAGCAATAACAGTAAAGGAAATATAGATGTCTACAGTAGATCTAAACAAATACAAAGACTTTGTAAAAGAAGTAACATCAGAAGAGTCAAACGATTGGGCTTATACACAAGCTCGTTTGCATGAATTAAATGACGAAGTTAATATTTCATTATTAATGACAGGTGCTATTGGTATTGCATCAGAAGGAGGCGAATTTGCAGAAATTGTTAAGAAATGTATATTTCAAGGTAAACCTATGGACGATGAAACTAAGTTTCATGCTAAACGAGAACTTGGGGATATTATTTGGTATTGGGTCAATAGTTGCCGTGCATTGGGGTTGGATCCTAATGAAGTCATAGCAGAGAACGTTAACAAATTAAAGAAGCGTTATCCGGGTGGTGAGTTTGACGTACACTATTCAGAAAACAGGCAAGAAGGTGATCTTTGACACGAGGATTTACAGCATCATCATTTGACTTGTTCCACAGTGGACATGTTGCTATGCTTAAAGAAGCAAGAGCAAATTGCGACTATATGATTGTTGGTTTGCAAACAGACCCAACACTTGATAGACCAGAAAAGAATAAGCCAATCCAAAGTGTGTTTGAGCGTTACGTACAACTTGAAGGTTGTAAGTATATTGACGAAATTATTCCTTATGAATCCGAAAAAGACTTAACGGACATTTTTCTTACATATGGAATAGATGTACGTTTTATTGGTGAAGAATACAAAGATAAAGACTTTACTGCTAAACAAATATGTGTTGACAAAAACATTAAAATACATTATAATAAAAGACAACACTCATTTAGTACAACTAATTTGAGAAAACGCATTAAGGAGTCGGAATGAAAGAGTTATGGGTAGAAAAGTATCGTCCTAAGAAACTTGAAGATTATGTTTTTAGAGACAATCATCAGAAAGCACAAGTACAAGCATGGGTTAAAGATGAAAGTATTCCGCATTTGTTGTTTAGTGGTGCAGCCGGCATTGGTAAAACTACTATGGCAAAGATGCTTGTTAATGAACTAGGTATTGAAAGTTATGATGTACTAGAAATTAATGCTAGTAGAAATAACTCTGTTGATGAGATTCGAGATAAGATTACAGGCTTTGTGCAAACTATTCCGTTTGGTCCATTTAAAGTTGTATTACTTGATGAGGCAGACTATTTGTCGCCTAACGCACAAGCGGCACTACGTGGTGTTATGGAAGAATATCATAGCACATCGAGATTTGTTTTAACGTGTAACTATCCTAATAGAATTATTCCTGCTATTCATAGCAGATGTCAAGGCTTTCATATTGAAAAAATTGATCAGACAGAATTCACTGCAAGAGTTGCAACTATTCTTGTTACAGAAAATATTGAGTTTGAATTAGATACACTTGATAATTATGTAAAAGTTTCGTATCCAGACTTGCGTAAATGTATTAATATGGTACAGCAAAACGTAAGTGGCAGCAAACTAAGTTCTCCTACTAAAGGTGACGAAGGAGAAGCTGACTGGAAGTTTGAAATGGTCGAACTATTTAAAGCAGGTAAAATTACACAAGCACGTAAACTACTTTGTGGTAAAGTACGTGCAGAAGAAATGGAAGAGATTTATCGTTGGCTGTATGACAACTTAGAAATATTTGGTGAAGAAGAAAAGCAAGACACAGCAGTAATCATTATTAAACAGGGTTTAGTAGATCATACATTAGTTGCAGATCCTGAGATTAACTTGGCTGCAACACTAATTAAGTTAGCAAGACTATGAAGATAAGATACTACCACGACATAGATGGTCCTAGGTGGGTTGGGTTCTTACTTGCAATTATCGCTGCTTTTATTCTTTCAGACGCTAATCCAGAAACACAATGGATAGGCTGGGCAGTTGCTACAGTTAGTTGTGCAATGTGGATTTACTTTGGTATTAAAGATAAAGATATACCAAGAGCATTAATGGAGGGTATGTATTTGCTTTTAGCATTAAGAGCTATATATAATTGGTTAGTATGACACTTACAAAACACATGATGTTTCCGATTCCTTTTTACGAGTTTGATTTATCACACTGCGTAGAACAGTCGCTTGAATTAATTCCTAAAGAGTCTAATAACATAAATCCCCATTACCCATCAATTAATCAAACAGACAATCAAGTATTGCATACACTAGATCATTGGAAGTTTCTAAAAGACGAACTAGAAGATTGCATGTTGCGAATACAAAAAGAAGAAGTATACGATCCTGCCTTTGGACATATAAAGTTAACAAGGCTTTGGGCTAATATGGCTCTTAAAGGATCAGGTGGTGACCAGCGTCAACATAGACATCCTATGGCTTACTTTAGTGGTATCTTCTACTTAACAGAAGGTGCGCATACTAAGTTTATGGATCCTTGTTATGCTAGAAGCCTTTCAGCTATTGAAATACCTAATGATTATATGTACGATAGTTTTACTATTGAACCTAAGCCAGGACAAGTTATAATCTTTCCTAGTTATGTACAGCATTTAACTTTGCCACATACAGGTGATAATGATAGGATTACAATGGCATTTAATGGTTTACCGGAGAAAATGGTACCGTGACACACGTAGTTGACGACAAATGTATTAACTGTAAACACACAACCTGTGTAAGTGTTTGCCCTGTAGATTGTTTTTACGAAGGTGCAAACATGCTTGTTATCAATCCTGATGAATGTATTGATTGTGGTGTATGTGTTCCTGAATGTCCTGAAGATGCAATATGGCAAACTGACGATGAAGAAAACAAATGGTTTAAACATAACCAGTATTTTTCAAATGATGCTAATTGGCCAAACATTACAGACGAACAAGAGCCAATGGAAGACTATGTAGATTTTGCAAAAGAAAACTACAAAGAAGATAAAACAAAATTATTTAAAGCAATACCTGCTATACAAATAGACTAATGAAAATCAAGATAGAATTAGAAGTCGACACAGCTCGAGATGAGGATCAAAATCTCATAGATGAGCTTATTGATCTTTTAGACCAACTTCGCGATAGATTCCAAGAAGAATAAGGGAGTTTTTACACTCCCCTAAACTTTACTGATCTCCGTAGATCTCTAGAATCTCTTTTACTGCTTCATGCCTTTCAATATGCGTTTTGTCGAACTGACATATATCAACATATTGATGGTTACGGAAGTTATTATATAACCCAAGGAACTCAAGTAAGCCGTTATTGCTAGGGCGGTCCGCCTGTTGCAAGTCACCTGTTACCACCATCTTAGATCCTTCACCTAATCTTGTGAGAAGCATTTTCATTTGATTAGGCGTAGCGTTTTGCATTTCATCTGCAATAATTACAGAGTGTTTAAAGGTTCGCCCTCGCATATATGCTAAAGGACTAATCTCAAGAATACTTTCTCTCATCTGTCGCTCCACTTCACGTTGACAGAAGTTGTCAGAAAAAACATCGAAAATTGGTCTTGTCCAAGGAGCCATTTTGTCGTTAAGATCCCCTGGTAAAAATCCATGTTGCTCATCCACAGAAACCGCAGGTCTCGTAATAACAATTTTATCGAAATTGCCGTCTTTCCAAGCATCAATAGCCCATTGTACACCTAGCATAGTTTTACCTGTACCCGCTGGTCCACATGCAAATACAATATGTGTATCAGCATTGTTTAGCGTTTCTAAGTATATTTCTTGAGCTTTGTTTTTGGGAGTTAGAGCAACACGTTTGCGTGTCTTTTCGTTAATGTTTATTACGTTGTTGAAGTTTTGTGAGTGGTGAGATTGTTTTCTTTTACTCTTCATATTAAGCATTTCCTCCGTGCTTTGTTGGGCTCAAACACAGAGTTATACCTAAATTAGCGATGTTAAGTCCGTGTTCGAACATACTAATATTTACTCGATTAATTCATATATAAAGCTCTTAGTTTAAATTTGAGCATAAATACAATAACAATAGGAGAACAGGAAATCTCAGATGGCAACTACTAAAGATATTATTGCAAACATTGAACAAATTTATGGTTCAAATAACAGCCTAAATCTACTAAAAGACTTCGAACGTGTCTTAGATGAATTAGACGTGTATGTGTATGACGGCTGGTTAGATGGCGAATTAGTGTCTGGTCCTAACGAATCAAGATACTTTGTTGAATGTACATTTATGTGGCCATATGAAAATATGCCTGAACCACAAGGCGGTAAAAGATTAAAAGAATACGGATGCAAAGTGGGCTTTGCAGAATCTGCTATTGCTAAAGTTAGAAAAATTAAAGCAGTAGACGATATTAGACCTGGTACAAGAAAAGGTAAAATCGACTACGAAAACATTTGGATGGTGAAAATTGCTATGCCAAAACGTTTAATGAAAAACATTGATCGCGGTTATAAGAACCTTGATAGAAATAAAGTACAAGACATCATGGCGAACAATGCAGTTAATATGAACCTTGAGCCTGCACAAGAAGTAGCAGCACAACAAGAGGCACCAGCAGATGACACAGCAGCAGAATAAAGTTTTAGAAGAAGGATTACGTAAAAACGATCTAGTGGATCTAGTATATCCTATGTTTGAAGTAGATAAGTTTAGATCAAAGATGGGAGAAGATAGAGATGTTTGTGTTGTAACATTCCAAGCAAAAGACAGATACCCAGCAAGAGATTTAATGGAGTTTATCGAAAAAGGATTTTCATTTGTGCTTGACGCAGATGTTAGTTCAGGAGAGAACGAAGAAGGCGAATATTCAGTATTTGTAGAAATTGAAAGAAACAAAAGGCTAGCAGAACAAATTGACGATTTACTTTATGGCGTATCTAAACTAACAGGCATTGAAGATTGGAAGTTTCAATACTATAAAGACGATAAGAAAAGAGAAGCTACAAGAGAAAATTTAAGCAAAGTTATTCCTACAGATAAACAAATGTACGAAGCAAAACTAGCACAGGTAAGAACAGACGAAGTAAAGACTTTCTTTTCTAAAACGCTCATGGACAACTTAGAACTTAAAGATGATATCATTACATTTTATAAGCCCTTCGGTAATGTTATCAAGATGAAGTGGATTAAAGAGGGCGCAACAAAAGATATAATCGAAGGTCTTGATGCAACTACGGATATTGGTTTAGATGCTTCTGCTGAAACATTTTGGTTAAGCAAAGTACTAGGCGATTACAATATTAACAAAGTTGGCGCTGACTTCGTATTTACTAATGGACAGAAGTCCATGATATTACAAAGGATTGAATAATGAAATTTGAGTTTACAAAAGAGATGTGTGCAGAAGTATTGCACGGTAACAGTAAAGTAGACGAATGGTATGAAGCACTTCTCGAGATGCTTCCTAAGTATGAAATTGATACTGTCGATAGAGCAGCAGGGTTTTTAGCACAATGCGCTCACGAAAGTCTTAACTTTAGAGTACTTGAAGAAAATTTAAACTATAGTGCAAAAGCATTAGATGCAGTGTTTGGAAAATATTTTGCACGTGGTGGCAGAGATGCAAACGAATATGCAAGACAACCAGAAAAAATTGCAAACGTAACATACGCAAATAGAATTGGTAATGGTGATACAGAGTCAGGCGATGGCTGGCGTTTCCGTGGTAGAGGTGTTATTCAATTAACTGGTCGTGCTAACTATGCTGACTTTGGTAAAACTATCGGCATGACTGCTGAAGAAGTAATTGATTATGTAACCACTATCAAAGGTGCATTAGAAAGTGCATGTTGGTTCTGGGACACAAGAAAAATTAATGCTATGGCTGACAATCAAGATATTGTTGCTATGAGTAAAAAGGTTAACGGCGGAACAGTAGGCCTTGAAGATCGTAAAAAACATTTTAAACATTTCTTAGATGTATTAGGTGGAAACTTTGATCCTAGTAAAGCACCAGCACCAGTTGTTGGTATTTTAAGAAAAGGCGCAAAAGGTGCAGCAGTTATGCAAATGCAAGAGAAACTTGGTATTGCAGCAGACGGCGACTTTGGTCCTGGTACTGAAAGGGCTGTTAAAGAGTGGCAAACCAAAAATGGTTTAGTTGCAGACGGCATTGTAGGTCCTAAGACCCTTGCTAAGTTGATGGAGTAGAATGTCCGGAGTTTGTCAAAACTGTGGAAGGGAACACGAAGGCCGATTAGTCGAAACATTTAAGGATGGAGACAATAAGCCAATAGAGATAGTAGTGTGTCAATATCCAAGGTATAAATACGAAGCACAAACTAACGAGGATTAAATTATGTGGAAAGAGCAAGTCATGCAAGTACTGGAAAGACATTTCGGTACTGGAAAAGAGATCACTGAAGCAAGTCATTTTATTGATGATTTAGATGGAGATGATTTTGATATCGTTGATGTCACTGATCAAGTTTGTAAAAAATTAGAAATTAATATTCCAGAAGAAGATACTTTTAACATTGCAACAGTACAAGATTTACTAAACGAGGTGGAGAAAAACATTGTTCAGTAGTATTAAAATAGCAATGATTCTAGTTGTACTTGCTGCGGCAGGTGGCGGTTTTATGTATGTTAAGGCATTACAAAAAGATCTCGACACAGCAAAAGCAAACATTGTTAAACTAGAAGATGGCATCAATGAGCAAAAGGCTGTAATTGCACAGCAGCAAGAAGATTTTGAAGCCATTATTAAAGTCCGAAATGACCTTCAGGACTTAAATAGAGTATTAGAAACTGCAAATAGAAACCTAAATGAAAAATTTAATAAACTAAATGCAGCAGGTGATAAGAGAGATATTGGGGCTTTATCAGTAACTAGACCAAAGTCCATTGAAAGAATTTTAAATAAAGATGAAGTTCACGAGAGACGTTGTTTTGAAATTATAGGCGGCGCTCCGTTAACTGAAGAGGAGTTAAATGCTACAAAGAAGTCAAAGGTCAATTCTGTTTGTCCTGAACTTGCTAATCCTAACTACGTTGCTTACTAGTTGTAGTACGATTAAGCCGTTAGAAGTTTTTAAAACAGAAGTTGAACGCAGACCATTAAACTTACCTTTACCTGAACCAGCAGCACTAGAACAAGTTCGCTGGATCATAATCAATCGCGAAAACGCAGAACAAGTATTTTCAGACTTAGAAAAACAAAATATTGATCCAGTTATTATAGGATTAACAGACGAAGACTACGAAAACTTCAGAAAAAATTATGCACAAATCCGTGCATACATGATCAAGCAAAACAAAATCATTGATGCTTATAAAGAGTACTACGAAAGCGAAACTGCTGAAGAAAAATAGTGCTAACAAGGGCGATCATAATAGCATTTCTAGTTATGCTTGCCTCCTGTCAACAACTACGCTGTAAACTTAAACCTGGCGTAGATGTAAGCATTGAATCAACAGATACCAAACAACTACCTAACGTCAAGCCCAAAGCTGAAGTTAATTGTGCATTTTAAATAAATACTACTATAATTAACTAGGAGCGAATATGTGGGAAATGATAGAAAGAATGGCGACTGATCGCTTGTGGATCTACACAGCAATCGCAGGTTCTCTACTTGGAGCAGCATTCTTGTTTTGGTTTAAAGACACAAGAATGGCAACTTGGGCAGTTGCAAAGTTTGATAACTTTCTTGCTTACCTAGCAGTACGTTGGGGGTGGACTTGGTTACAGGATGACCCGGACGCCTGGCGTGTTAAATATCCTAAAATTACATCAAAGATTGACGAATTAGAAAAACGTATTAAACATCTTGAGGGGAAGAGATAATGAGCGACACTCAAACTAAAAAAGTAAATATCGAACTTGAAGTAGATACAACTACTGTTGACAGTTCTAAAAATAGATACCAAACTTGGATTGATCTTGCAAAAGCTGTAGACAGTTGGAGAATATTTCCAAGACTGTTTATCACAGTGTATATTGTTTTGCTATATCAAGTTGTACATTGGTACATGGGATTAGGAACGGCTGCTACTATGGAACAGTCAGGACTTGTTTCAGTTGTAGTTGGTGCTGGTGCTGCATGGTTTGGCTTATACGCTGGAACCAGTAAGAAGTAGCCCACTAAGTATTACAAATAAGTACTAGTATGGACTACTATTCTATACTAGGCGTCAATAGAGATGCTTCGGAAAAGGAACTTAAATCAGCATACAAGAAAGCAAGTATGCAACATCATCCTGACAGGGGTGGTGATGAAGAAAAGTTTAAGAAAATTAACGAAGCATATTCAACTCTAAAAGATCCTGTAAAAAGACAACAGTACGATAATCCTCAACCACAGGGCTTTGGCCCTAACGGTTTTGAAGGAATGAATCCTAATGGGTTTGAAGACCTATTTAGAAACTTTGGCTTTAATATGGGTCAACGCAGACCACAGAATAGACAAATTGATCTTGCTCTTGATGTAACAATGGAAGATGTTTACAACGGTAAACAAATTGCTATGGAAGTTCAACTTCCTACAGGCAGAACTAAACTAATCGATATTGATATTCCAGCAGGTGTTGAAGAAGGACAAACTGTAAGGTATGCAGGAATGGGAGATAATTCTATCCAAAACATTCCAGCAGGAGACCTAATGGTGCATATTCGTGTTCGCAATCACCCCAGGTTCCAACGCTACGGTGATAATATACTATGTGAAGAAAAAATTCTTATATGGGATTTGATGTTAGGCACACACGCAGTAGTTACTACCCTTTCAGGCAGACAAATTAAATTAAACGTACCAGCAGGCACACCACCCGATACTACACTAAGTTGTAACGGTGAAGGATTACCAAATATAAGAACAAAAAAGAGAGGAAACTTGTTAGTAAAAATTAAAGCACTGATGCCAAGAGAGTATACAGACGAACAACGTAAAAAAATTATGGAAATAAAACATGGACTATAAATTAGATTTAGATTATAAATTAGGCTTACACCAAGCACTAAATGAATCTAGTGAAGTATGGGACTTTGATAAAGAAGAGCTAGACCCAGAAAAATTAGAGTTTGATATGTGTAACTTTATGCTAAATCACAACGGCATTGGTCTTGCTGCTAACCAGTTAAATATTAAAAAGAGAGTGTTTGCTATAGGATCAAAAAACGTACCAGGTTTTCCAGAACCGTTCTGTGTTTTTAATCCTGTCATTTTAGAAGCAAGTGAGGAACATGTTTTAGATAAAGAAGGCTGTTTGAGCTTTCCGGGTTTATGGTTACATTTGCAGAGACCTAAAATGATAGTTGCACAATATCAGAATTCAAAAGGCGAAACGAAAGAAGCAAAAGTAGAAGGTTATCTTGCTAAATGCTTTCAGCATGAATTAGATCACCTAAATGGCATTTGTTTTGTTGACAAAGTGAGTCGGTTGAAGTTACAATTAGCTATGAAGAAATTAAAAAAGAGACAAAAATAAATGATTGAACCTAGTAAACAATTACAAAAGATTTTTGATGCCTCTGTAGTAGTTGCGCAGAATCATACGCACACACATATTACTATTGAGCATTTGGTGTACTCAATTTTTGCTGACCCAGATACATCAGGTGGTCTTAAAGAATTTGGTGCTGATGTTGACTTTATTAAAAAGAACCTAGAACATTACTTAAAAAACAACTTAAATGATATTGTTTCTAAGGATAAGAATATAAATCCTAAAAAAACTGCATCTGTTGAACGTGTTTTAAATAGATGCTTTACACAAGTATTGTTTAGTGGACGTAATCAAATTGAAGTTGCTGACGTAATCATTAGTGTTATGAGCGAGAAAAACTCTTTTGCATTTTACTTCTTAGCAAAAGGTGGAATCGATAAACAGAAATTTGTAGAGCATTTCCAAGCACATCATATTGGTGAAGAAGTATTTGAAGGTGGCGGAGAAGAAGATATCAATCTAAGCCCAGATCAATTAGATAGAATTATTAATCAATTCTGTACTAACTTGTCTATGAAGGCAAAGCAAAGAGTCATCGATCCTGTTATCGGACGTGACGAAGAAATTGAAAAAATTGAATTAGTATTAGCAAGACGTAACAAAGCAAACGTACTAATGGTTGGTGATCCAGGTGTTGGTAAGACTGCTATTGCTGAAGGTCTTGCACGTAAGATTCATGAAAAGAAAGTGCCTAAGTTTATTCAAGATCATTTAGTGTTTAGTTTAGACATTAGTTCTTTAGTTGCTGGTAGTAAGTATAGAGGTGACTTTGAAGAACGTATTAAGGCAGTACTAATGGCCCTTGAGCGTAAAGGTAAAATTATCTTATTCATTGATGAAGCACACATGATGAGTGGTGCTGGTTCAGGCGGACAAGGACAGTCAAACGACTTAGCAAATATGCTGAAGCCTGCACTTACAAAAGGCAACATGAAAGTTATTGCTTCTACTACTTGGGAAGAGTATAGAAAATCTTTTGAAAAAGATAGAGCATTAATGCGTAGGTTCCAACGTGTAACTATTGACGAACCAACAGCAGATCTTACAGTAAAAATTATTAAAGGCTTACGTAAGTACTACGAACAGCATCATAATGTTAAGATTACAAATGAAGCAATTCAACAAGCAGTAAACTTATCTGTCAAGTATATGGCTGATAAAAAGTTACCTGACAAAGCAATTGATATTATTGATTGTGCTTCAGCAAGATACAAGTTAAATGAAACTGACGAAACTGAAACAGTTGCACAAATTGTTGACATCGAACAAGTAACATACGAACTTGCTAAAATGGTAAGTATGCCGCTAGAAACTATTTCGCAAAAAGAAAGTAACAATCTTGCTGGACTTGATGCGTCAATGAAGAAAGCAGTATTCGGACAAGACAAAGCAGTTGAATCTATTCTTGATAAGATCTTTGTTGCACAAAGTGGAATGAAAGATCCTGACAAGCCAATCGGTAGTTTCTTATTCTTAGGACCAACAGGAACAGGTAAAACAGAAACAGCAAAACAACTTGCAGAGAAAATGGGTATGTCACTAATACGTTTTGATATGTCAGAGTATCAAGAAAAACACAGTGTTGCAAGATTAATTGGTGCTCCTCCAGGTTATGTAGGATTTGATGATGACGCTGGCCAACTTATTAACAAGTTACAAGAAACACCTAATGCTGTATTGTTGTTAGATGAAATTGAAAAAGCACACAAAGATGTATCAAACATTTTGCTACAGTTTATGGACAACGGTTTTGTTACAGGATCAAATGGTAAACGTGCAGATGGACGTAACACTATTCTTATTATGACAAGTAACTTAGGTGCTGCTGACAATGAATCAAAATTAATTGGCTTTGCTGATAACGAGAAAGACTCGGAAGATGATAAAGCAGTTAAAAAGTTTTTTGCTCCAGAGTTTAGAAATAGATTAGACGGTACAGTTAAGTTTGCTAAACTATCTACTGATGTAGTTAAAAGTATTGTTCATAAGTTTATTAAAGAACTTAATACACAACTAAAAGAGAAGCACATTGCAATTACACTTGACGAAGATACTGTTAATTGGTTATCTAAGAAAGGTTACAATCCTAAGATGGGTGCAAGGCCTTTAGGTAGATTAATTGATAAAACAATTAAAACACCTTTAAGTAGGAGAGTGTTGTTTGGAGATTTAGTTGACGGGGGTAAAGTTGCTGTATCAATTGATAAAGACGGTCCAGCGTTTACAGTTACTCCTATGCCAAAGCCTTTGACTAAAGAAGAACGTAAAGCACAGAAGCTGGCTGCTAAGGCGCAGGCTAGTAATGATGCTTAAGACAGCAAAGAAAACTAAAAAGAAGTTCTATAACAAGTATATCTACAAAGTTAGTTTAACATTACCTGGTGCATATAGTTTACGTACACTCGGTCATCAAGAGATCTTGGAGTTTGCGACCGGTTTACGACCGCCTCCACAGTCAGATGGAGCAGATTATAGTGAAGCAACTTGGCGTACAAGAAATGCTCATACAATATTAAAGCATAGTCAAACATGGATATCTTTTTTAGGTATTATAAATTCAGTACCAAAGAATGAAGTAACTATTCGAATTGAAACTGATATATTAGATGTGTATACAAATAACAAAACACTTTACGGAACACTTTGTTATGAGTTTCCAGATATAACTAGAAACAGGTATGAGCCTGCTCCTGGTATGGAAGACACTTTGCTTTATAGCGATCAAGAAATATTTGTAAAAGAATTACCACACAGCATGTATAACTATCAGGTAGATCTTAAAACTCCTAAATCTTTAACATTCGGAGAGCTTGAAAGTTTAGCAGACTGGTGCCGTTCACGAAAACCTGCTATTGCATTTACTGATGCTACCTATAACTGGCTTCTTAAACGTGATATATTCAACACTAGACGTTGGATATACGTTGATAACGATAGTACGCTACTAATGCTTAGATTGCGCTGTAACGACCTTATAGGCACTGTACGTAAATATGTAAAAACAGGTAAATAGTAATATGAGCGAGAGTAGACAACTATTAGGTCCTGTAACTTCAATTGTATCTGATTCAGCATATACATATGGTGATAAGAAAAAAGGTGCAGGATATCATAAAAACAATGACGGTGTGCATACAGTTGCGTACTATGTCAATGCCTTTCAAGGTACCATTAAAGTACAAGGCACACTAGCAGAAGAGCCAGGTGAGAATGACTGGGTAGATGTAATAGAATGGGGTGGTGATAGTACTTATTACGGCCAAGGAATAGATGATTACATAGGCACACAGACGTTTACAGGCAAGTTTATATGGCTAAGAGCAGGTCATAACGTTCAAGACGGACAAATAGTCCAGGTCCTTTATAACTACTAAGTTTGATTAATAACGCTAAATACAGTATAATCTTGTAAAGAGAGGATACTATGCGCGATCTATTGAAAAAACTAGAGTCAATTGAAACAGTAACAGAGATCAGTGATCTCGAAGAACAAACATTCAATGGTGAAGAATTCTTTGAATACTATGGTTATTTGCCATGGCACGAAGATGTTCCCGTTGAAGAAGCAGAATACCAAGGACGTAAAGTATCGCTAGGTAAACCAATGCGTGGCGATGTTAAGAAATTCAAAGTATATGTAAGAGATCCCAAAACTAAAAATATTAAAAAAGTAAACTTTGGTGATCCTAATATGCGTATTAAAAAGTCTAACCCAAAAAGACGTAAAAGTTTCCGTGCTAGACACAATTGTTCAAACCCAGGACCACGTACTAAAGCACGTTACTGGTCATGTAGGAAATGGTAATATGTTATTAAAAGAACTTTTCTCTCCTATCGGTGCCCCTAATGATAAAGAAGATGATATTAACTGGCACGACGATTTGAAAGTGTTTATGGACAATGACAATGAAGTTATGTCTACTGTAATGTTTCCAGCAATTAAGAAACATGAAAAATACAGAGGACATCCAAATGCTTATAAAATTTATATAAAGCCTGTGGAAAAATGTTGTGATATGTATTGCAACAAATTTGGTGTCGATAAACCAGAAGAAAAGTTTTCTAGAGAAAACATGATTTCATTAGCAAGACAAATTGCTAAAGAGCAAGAGATGCATTTAGAGAACGGCGACTATGAGAATTAATGAAATATTTTTAACTGAAGATGATGCCGATAAGCATATGACTTTTTGCTTTGGCAGATTCAATCCACCTACACTTGGACATAAAGAAGTTTTTAAGTCAATGAAGAAAGCTGGTGGCGAATTAGAAATATATACTAGCCAAACACAAGACGCAAAAAAGAATCCTTTAGACTATTCAACCAAAGTAGACTTTATTAGAAAAGTACATCCTGACTTTGCAAACAACGTTGTAGAAAACACAGACTTGAATACACTACCTAAAATTTGTACTTCATTACATGAAAGAGGTTACAATCATATAACATTTGTTGCAGGAAGTGATCGTCTTGAGATGATGTCTAAACTTATAAAAGATTATAACGGTGTCGAAGGAAAAGGACACGGTTACTATAAATTTGAAACAATGAATTTTGAATCTAGCGGACAACGTGAAGATGGTTCAGATGGCGTAGAAGGTATTAGTGGAACAATGGCAAGAGCCGATGCTGCTAACGGAGACATAAACAAATTTGCACAACATACCGGTGCAGGAGAACATGCAGATGAATTATACGCTGCGGTTAGAAAAGGTATGGGGATCAATGATAACACAGGGGAAAATGATGAATAAAGAATCAGCATATGATCATCCACATGGAGCGAAGCTATCTCGTATCGGCAGAGTTCTTATGGACAAGGCTGTCACTACTAAAGACGATGCATTATCATTAGTGCTTTCAAGAGTAGGTGACGAACTAACACGCTATGGTGCGCCAGGCGGAGCAAGAAATATTGAAGAACTAGTTAAACGTTGTAAACTGCCACAAGAAAAAATTATGAAATTAATGAAGTGGGCAGAAAGTCAAAAGGACGTTTTAGACAAAGTTAAAAATCCACCTGATAATCCAGACATGGATAAACCAGGACACGAGGAAGAAGAATCATTTTGTCCAGAATGTGCTAAGCCAAGATTCACAGCAATGCCAGAGCATATTCAACAACAGTACGAAAGCATCAACGAAGAAAAGCAAAAAGGCGTTGACGGCAAAGTATGTTGGAAAGGATATAAAAGAATGGGCACCAAGAAGAAAGGTGGCAAAACAGTAGACAACTGCGTTAAGATGTAATGTCTGAATTAGACGATATTGTTAGACTTGCCGGTATAAATGAATTCAAAGGTTACACACCTTGGGAAGGTAGCAATATTAGTATTAGCGGTAATGAAAAGGGAGAACTAATGAAGAAGCATAAGATTGAACCAGGCACCCCTGAATGGTTTAAGTTATGGTTTTCATTACCTAAGTTTACAGGTGAGAAACCGATATGAGATCATACGAATTTGTATCTGAAAAAGCAGTAAGCAAAAAGCAACAGCAGTTCTTTGGTATAGTAAGAGCTATGCAGAAGGGCGACATGAAAAAAGGCGGCGAAGCCGGTGAAGTTGCTAAAGATATGAAAGTTTCTGATGTAAAGGACTTTGCTAAAACAAAGCATAAAGGATTGCCTACAAAGAAAACATCTGAAGAAGCAGCAGGTGTTGGTATTGTAACAAAACAAAATGCTACCGCAGACGTTCCAGTTGGCGGAGAGTATATGAATGTTAAGAAACTGTTTCCTAAAAACAAAAAGAAAAAAACTAAAGAAGATAATGTACAAGAACTTGTTGTAAAACAGCAACGTCCTAAAATTGATGTTATTAATAACATAGCAATGAGGAAAGATAATAATCCTTTTCCATTAAGTTATAAAGATACAGGCGGTGCAAGTTCAGGTGGTATGGTATATATCACTCCAGATAATGCTAAAAAGTTTATACAGTTTTATGATAGACGTGCAGAAGACGAACAGCAACTAATGCTACAGGCACTAAAAAGTGTTTCAGGCTTAAAAAACTTGTTTAACAATCTTGGACTTGAAGTTGCAAAAATTGAAGCAACAAAAGAAGAAAATTACGAAAGAGAAGATTTACCCCAAATTAAAAATAAGCACCTAGAACATATTAGACATACTGTAGAGACAGTAGAGATTGGTGACATTATTCCAGTACAAAATGAATTTGTTCTTGAAAATTTTAAAAAACAAGTAGATAAAATTTCAGAAGGTTCATATGCTCCTATTATTGTAGATTGCAATAACAAAATTATCAACGGACATCATAGATATGCTGCATTACAAATGCTAGGTGAAACTGATGTAAACGTTGCTAAATTGTTTTTAACTGTAAATGCAGTAGTTGAAAACTTTGCTGACGGTAAAAAGAAAGGCAAAAGCAGACCAGGACGAGTAAAGAAGTCTGGTGCTAGTTGCAACGGATCAGTTACAAGCCTACGTAAAAAAGCAAAGAATGCAGGTGGTGAAAAAGGTAGAATGTATCACTGGTGTGCTAATATGAAATCAGGTCGTAAAAAGGGTAAATAGTAATATGAAACTTAATGAATTATTCAATGCCATTGAGCAAAATAAAAAGAGAATGGAATCTGCTACAGCAGGTGCTACAGCTTCTGGCAATATAGCAACAGTTGTAAGTCCACAACTTGCTATAGGAAAAGGCTCAATTGGTAATAAAAGTTATACAGGTTCTCCAGGAAAAAGCGGTACAAGTGCGCCTAAACCGCCTAAAACTGTGCAGAAGAAGAAAAAAGACGGCACAGCAGTAAATGCACTAGACATGAAAGGAAACATTTTTGGTGGCGGCGCTGCGCTCAAAAGATAAATATTAGTATGGAAAAGAAGCCCGATCATGAAGCCACAATGGCAAAAGCAGAATTAGCAAACGTTGCTAAGAACGCCATTGCGCTATATAAAATGATTGAGCCAGGCGACGAATTACAAGGTTGGATTAGCAGTTATATTACTCTATCTAACGATTACTTAGATTCTGTTCGTGAAAGAATGGAGTATGAGATTCAGGCAGATAATGCTATGAATAAAGGAGAACGAGAATACGAAGCTGGGACTTGCGAAAGTATTCGAGATAAACTAACAACAGAGTGGGAGCTCTTAAAAGGATAGCATCATGGACTTTAGAAATTTATTAAACAAACTTCCAAGAGAGGAAGCAAAAAACGAAAACACATTTGACGGTACGCTAGAAAGTATAGCAAGAGCCGCTAACGTTGATTATAAACCACAAGCAGTTGTATTTGAAGGTTATACAGATGACGAAGTTAGAGAACTTTGCCATTCAAAAGACCACGATTGTGCAACAACTGTTAACCATCCATTATATGGTAAAGGTAAACCAGTTTACGAAAGTCATGCTATTCCAGATGACAACGGTAATGTTGAGTGGTACGATGTACAATTTAAACACGGTGTAGAAAAGAAAGTTCCAGCAGCAGACATGGAAATTGTTACACTAGAAGAACACGGTGCTGCTAAACCTAAAAAGAAAAAAGCCAAAGAAGATGCTAAAGTTGAAAAAGATTCTAAGTCCAAAGAAGTAAAAGAATCAGATAACGAAGTTGCAAAAACTGTAAACGAAGAGCTATCCGAAAAAGACAAAGATACAGAATTTGCAGCATGGCTTAAGAAAACTCACAACAAAGATGTTGAAGGTTTGAAAGGCGATGAGTACGTTAAAGTATCTAAAGAGTTCCAAGCATCTAAAAAGAAAGAAGAGTCATTTAGAGCTAAGTTCGATGACATGGTTGCTGAAGCAGGTAAGCCAGACTTTTTAGACTTAGACAAAGACGGTAACAAGAAAGAGCCAATGAAGAAAGCTGCTAAAGATGCTAAAGGCGGCAAGAAGTCAGGCAAAAAAGAAATGTCAGATAAGCAAAAGAAATTCTTTGGTAAAAAAGAGTCGGTTGAAGAAGCAGCAGACGTAATTACAGCAGAAAAAATGCCTAAGAAGAAAGACATTTTAATGATGTGCAGTAAAGGTATGAAAGTAAATGAAATTTGCAAAAAGTATCCAAACTGTGATCAAAAGAAATTAAAAGAGATGTGCGAAGCATGTATGTCTGAAGTTAAAGCAAAGAAAACTAACGAGTCAGTAAATGAGTCAGTTGAAGTTATTAAAGATCCTTCAAACATGTCATTTGTTGAAATGCTAAAACTTGTAAAAGAAAGTGGCGGACAACAGCAAATTGATCCAGTTGACGAAACACTTTGGAACTGGGCTCAAAGAGTTGCTACTTCAAAAGTTGAAGAGTCAAACAAAGCAGAAATTTTTGCAGGAATGATTTACGAGCGTAACGGTGGACGATTTGAAATGTATGACGTTATGGCAGAAGATGGACTTACGGAGTCAAAAAAAAAGGACTAAGTGAAGAAAAGATGTGTCCAGATGCTTGTTGCGGACAACCAGTAAGCAAATGTACATGTGGTCCAGATTGTGAACACTGCGATTGTTACGAGCTTAATAAAAAGTAAAAAGAATTAACCAAAATTAAACTAAAGCCAGTTATTAACTTGACTGGCTTTTTTTATGACTATATAATAGTACTTCAACCAGGAGAATAATTTATGTCAAAAATGTACGGGCCAGAAGAAAAGGCTAAACTAGAGAGATTGATCAAAGAAGGTTCAAATGTTCTACGTGAAGTAGAGGATCTTAATGAAGGTCTTAAGGATACTGTAAAAGCAGTAGCAGAAGAACTACAGATCAAACCATCAGTAATTAATAAAGCAATTAAAATTGCTCACAAAGACGATTGGGCTAAACACTTAGAAGAGTGGGAAGACATCGAAGGCATTCTTGGAATCACAAATAATTTACCGTCCGGTAATACCGAGAGTGAATAATTGGAAAAGATAAAACACTTTTGGATAAACAGTTATAAGTCTGACACCACAGCATTTGGTTTTGAGCTAGTTAGTTTTATCTTTACGGTAATAGCAAGTCTAACACTTGCTTTTAATGCACGAGATCCAAATATGGTTATTATATATCCATTTTTCTTTGTAGGTAGTGTAACACAGTGCTACGCATCAGTAAGACGTGGTGCTGCTTGGGTTATGCTACTAACAGGGTACTTTGCATGTATAAACGTTTTTGGCTTTCTTATTGCACTTAATATAATTTAGTACTTGACATCAACCTAAAAATATCGTATAATACATGTATGATATTAAAATCAGATATATTTTTAAAATGGACTGCCACAGTTATTCTAATACTTGGCACAGGCATTAATGCTTTAGGATTTTATCCTGCAGGGCCTGTTGTATTAGTACTTGGTAGTTTCATTTGGTTAATCGTAAGTTGTATGTGGAACGAACCTGCACTAATTGTAACTAACCTTACATTAGCATTAGTTGGTGTAGCCGGTTTACTATACACACTGTAAGTAGAAAGATAAGTATTAATGAAGAAGGTAATCGCAGGCCACAAACTGCTTATTAGGTACTTGTCAGCCAGAAGTGACATACAGGAGAAAACATGAGTTACGTAGACGCCTTCTATGATAGAGGGCAAGACACTATCAACGTTGTTGAACGTGACGATAAAGGCAAACGTCATTATCGAGAATACAATCCCAGACATATTTTTTATTACGAGGATCCTAGAGGAAAATATAAATCCATCTATGGCAAACCATTATCAAGGGTAACTTGTAAAAACATCAAAGAACTTCGTAAAGAACTTGCTATTCACAGCAACAAAAAACTTTATGAGAGCGACATCAATCCAATTTATAGAATGCTTGAGGACAACTATCTCAATCAAGACGCACCTAAACTAAACGTTGCGTTTTTTGATATTGAGGTTGACTTTGATCCTGAGCGAGGTTATGCATCTCCTGAAGATGCTTTTATGCCTATTACTTCAATTGCTGTATACATGCAGTGGATGGAAACAATGGTATGTCTTGCTATTCCGCCTAAGACACTTTCAATGGAAGAAGCAAAGAAAACTATTGAAGGCATTGACAATGTTGTGCTGTTTGAAAAAGAAAGCGAAATGCTAGATGCATTTTTAGATCTTATACAAGATGCTGATGTACTAAGTGGCTGGAACAGCGAAGGATTTGATATTCCGTACACAGTTAATAGAATTACAAAAACGTTAAGCAAAGAAGATACAAAAAGATTGTGTCTTTGGAATCAGTATCCTAAAAAACGTGAGTATGAAAAGTTTGGTAAAACATCTGTTACATATGATTTAATTGGTAGAGTGCATGTTGACTCACTAGAACTTTATAGAAAATATAATTACGAAGAACGTCATACATATCGACTTGATGCTATTGGCGAACTAGAAGTAGGCGAAACAAAAACAGTTTATGAAGGTTCTCTTGATTCACTTTACAACAACGACTTTAGAACATTTATTGAATATAACATTCAAGATACTGCACTACTTGACAAACTAGATAAGAAACTTAAATTTATTGATCTTGCTAACACTGTTGCACATGAGAATACAGTTCTTATTCAAACTACTATGGGTGCTGTTGCTGTTACAGAACAAGGCATTATTAACGAAGCACACAGACGTGGGTTTATTGTTCCTAACAGAGTAAGACGTGAACCAGGTAGTGAGCCTGCGGCAGGCGCTTATGTTGCATATCCTAAGAAAGGTATTCATGAATGGATTGGTAGTGTTGACTTGAATTCACTGTATCCATCTGTTATTAGAGCTTTGAATATGGGTCCTGAAACAATTGTAGGACAACTAAGACAAGACGGAACAAAAGCACGTATTGAAGGCGAAATGGCAAAAGGTAAAAGTTTTGCAAATGCTTGGGAAGGTCAATTTGGTTCTGTTGAGTTTGACTCTGTTATGGAACGTGAAGTAGGTAGGCAGATTACTATCGACTGGGAAGACAGCGACAAAAGCGATACAATTAGTGCGGCACAAGTATATGATTTAATCTTTGAAAGCAATCAGCCTTGGATGCTAAGTGCTAATGGTACAATCTTTACGTATGAAAAAGAAGGTGTTATTCCTGGACTGCTAAAACGTTGGTATAAAGAACGTAAAGAAATGCAGGCAAAGATGCGTGATGCAATCAAAGCAAAGAATCCTATCGAAGAAGAGTACTGGGCAAAAAGACAACTTGTTAAAAAGATTCTACTTAACAGTTTGTATGGTGCTATTCTTAATCCAGGTTGTAGATTCTTTGATAACCGTATTGGACAGTCAACTACACTTACAGGTAGACAGATTGTTAAGCATATGAGTGCAAAGGTTAATGAGATTATTACAGGCGAGTACAACCATACAGGTAAGTCAATTGTGTATGGTGATACTGATTCATCTTACTTTAGTGCATACAGTACGTTAAAAGAAGAGATTGATAAAGGAAACATTCCTTGGGATAAAGATAGTGTTATGGCATTGTATGATCAAATCTGCGATGAAGCAAATACTACGTTTCCTAAGTTTATGGCTGAAACTTTCCATTGTCCTAAAAGCAGATCAGATGTTATTGCGGCGGCAAGAGAGATTGTTGCAAGTAAAGGTCTGTTTATTACAAAGAAAAGATATGCAGTTCTGTACTATGACGTAGAAGGTAAGCGTGTAGATACTGAAGGAAAGCCAGGTAAGATCAAAGCAATGGGTTTAGACTTGAAACGTTCTGATACTCCTGTTGTTATTCAAGACTTTTTGAGTAATGTATTAGAAATGGTACTAGCAGGTAAAGAACAACAAGACGTACTAGATTACATTACAGAATTTAGAACTGAATTTAAAACAAGACCTGGTTGGGAGAAAGGTAGTCCGAAACGTGCAAACAAGATTACTGAGTACGGCAACAAAGAAAAGAAACAAGGTAAAGCAAATATGCCTGGACATGTTCGTGCAAGTATTAATTGGAATACCTTAAAGCGTATGGAAGATGACAAATATTCCATAACTATTACAGATGGTGCGAAAGTAATTGTTTGTAAAGTTAAAGATAACCCTATGGGATTCACTAGTGTTGCGTATCCTGTAGATGAATTACGTTTGCCAGAATGGTTTAAAAAACTGCCTTTCAACGATGCTGAAATGGAAAATTCAGTAATTGATGAAAAGCTAGGTAACCTTATTGGTGTGTTAGAGTGGGATATCAGCTCTACAAGAAGTGATAACAACTTTAATAAATTGTTTGATTTTGATTAAATTGGTTAAAAAAATTCTTGCAATTAAACAAAAACCTAAATATAATGTATATTAACAAACGGAGAACTCTATAATGAAAGACATTCTAAAAGATATTGTGGAACATACACAAAACTTGGGCTTTCTTACAACTGTAAAGATTACAGGCGAAGAAGGTTCAACTACTATGTTTTCAATGGCTGATGACAGATCAGTTATAATGGAAGCAACTACACATAATCCTTATCCGGATATGATTGGCGTATTTGGTATGCCGCAGTTGCAAAAACTAAAATATTTACTTGACGGTAGTGAGTATCAAAAAGATGCTGTAATTACTGTAAAGTCAGGTGAACGCAATGGTGCAACTATTCCTACAGGATTAGAATTTGTAAACAAAGACGCAGACTTTAAAAACACTTATCAGTTTATGCTTACAGAACACATCAACGAAAAGATGAAAACTGTTAAGTTTAGAGGTGTTAACTGGGACGTAGAAGTAAGTCCTTCACTTCCAGCAGTACAGCGTTTTAATTTCCAAGCAGGCGCTAACAGCGAACATCCTACATTCTTAGCAAAGACTGACGGTACTAACTTAAAGTTTATCTTTGGTGATGCATCATCACATGGTGGTGAGTTTGTATTTGCACAAGATGTTGAAGGAACATTGGACAGAGGATGGACATGGCCTGTAGCAAGTGTACTTGCAATCTTAAAAATTGCAGATGTTAACAACACTAAGATGAGCTTGAGTAATGAAGGTGCTATTCAAATTGAATTAGACAGCGGACTTGCTTCATACAAATATATCATTCCAGCACAGGCGGCCTAAATAATATTATGAAACCAGTCAACTTAACACCATTACAAAAGGACTATGCTGTGTATCTACCAGCGATTAGTTCTTTCTTTAGCACATATATTGCTAAACAGAGGCAAGGAGAGTTTGTTCCGAACGATCGTATTCCTAAAGGATTTGATCGTGGAATAGAAGGTATGAACTTCCTTAATGCAGACGCAGGATACTACACATACAAATATGGTTTGTATTCCGCAGGTCACGCACAATTAAACTTAGAAAAGACTATGACACAAGATGCCATGGTCCAAGAACGTGATAGAAATAACACTATGATACTAGGTGACTCGGGTGGTTATCAGGTTGGTAAAGGTGTTCTTAAATTTGATTGGTTAAACTTTGAAGGTGCTGCCGCAAACAAAACACGTGATGATATTCTTAATTGGCTAGAGCTTACAGCAGATTGGTCAATGCTACTTGATGTTCCGACTTGGGCTTGTGATCATATTCATGCTCCTAAAACAGGACTTAAAAGTTTTGAAGATTGCTTAGACAAGACACGTTACAATAACAAGTATTGGTTAGAACGTAGACTTGGTGCTACAAAGTTCTTAAACGTTTTACAAGGATCAGACTGGGATACTGCTGAGAAGTGGTACGAAGGTGTTAAAGAGTTCTCCGATCCAAACGTTTGGGGCGATAAAGCATGTGAAGGTTGGGCAATGGGCGGTGCTAATATGTGCAAGATGCCTATTACATTACGTAGGTTAATGACTTTGAAATTTGATGGTATGTTAGAAGGCAAGGACTGGATGCACTTCTTAGGTACTGCACAACTTGATTGGTCATGTTACTTAACTAGTATTCAAAGACAAGTACGTAAACACATCAACGAAAACTTTACAGTAAGTTTTGACTGTGCTAGTCCGTTTATTGCAACTGCACACGGTCTTGTGTATACAAATGCACAACACACAGCAAAGCGTTGGTCAGTGATTATGGACAAGGCTCCAGATAATAAAGCACTTGCTAATCAACATGACATTCCATTTCCATTCGAAAGTGAAATTGGTAGACGTTTATCTATTGCTGACATTTGTCATTATGCTCCTGGCATGTTGAACAAGATTGGTAAAGAAGGTAAAACTAGTTGGGATAGTTTTGGTTATGCATTAATGATGGCACATAATGTTTACTGTCACATTGTAGCAGTACAACGTGCTAATCAACTTACTGACATTGAAATTAAGAAAGTAAGACCAGATTGGAGACTATGGCGTAAAGTTAAAGACGCAGATAAGAGTGATGAATATTCGGAATGGGTACCACGTAACATTTTGTACTTCGATCGTTTTGTTGAAGAACTGTTCGAACAACCTACTAAAGAGGCAGCGTTTGCAATGATTAAAGAAGCAGACAGTTTCCTTAAAAACTTAGAAGGTGCAAGACTACGTGGAGGTGTTACAAACATTTCGAATTCGTTGTTCGTTGAAGTTGATGATGAAGGTAAAGAAGAAACTCCATGGACTGACGACAGAGAAGACACTGAACTAGATAAACTAGAAAGTGAACTAACGGAGGCATAAATGAAGAAACTAGTAACAATAGTTGCAGCAATTATGTTTGCAACAATAGCACAGGCAAATGATAATCCAATTATCAAGAATGTTGAAGGCGCAAAAGACTTTGCGGTAAACAACAAGGTATCACAGTTTGTTATTCAAGAATATAACGATACTGTAGCATATCAAAAAGATAGTTGGCAACAGGGTAAAGACCAACTTGCAGATAATAAAGAACAAATTGTTGGTATCTTTAATAACGTCAAAGGTGCATTTACGCACTACTTTGGTAACGAAAGTCAATAGGAAGTAATTATGAAAAGGTCATACAAACAAGGCACAAGCAGTGACGCAACATATTTTGTTGGTGTTGAAGTAGAACATACTCCTGCATATGGTAGGAAAACATTGTTCGTAACAGGACTTCAAAGCGTTGATGAAATTGCCAGACAGTATTCAAAGAACGATTGCGAACATATCTTCTTTGGTGCAAACCACAGTTTTCAACCAAGTCAAGATTCAGACTACGGTGAGTGGGAGGCTATGATCGAACCATTCCTAGATGATGACATTTGTTGCACTTTGGACATTCCAATTGCAAATGCGGAAGATATGCTTGAAAGTTCTTTAATTGAATTTGACAACTTTATTCCGCAACTGCGTGTACCTATTCCTTATATTGAACAGTTTGGGTACAATGCTACAATTAAAATTGATGACAAAGATTTTAAAGCAACAAATCCAGGTGTTTGGACACACAGTATACACGAACTAATGGACCGTTCAAAATTTACACCTTGGCGTGAATATGAAAATGATGATATCGTAGATAATGATTGACACTAGAATTAAAGGGTGCTATAATGAAACAAGAACGTTATTACGACTACATGGGGCGTAGAATGAGAGAAGAAGATATGAAACAAGGCAAAGAAAACGCATTGCAAAACGCAAAGCGAATGATTTGGGTAACCTTTACAAAAGAAGGTATCCACAAGTATCCTGCGGCACTAGATGATCCTAGTCTTGCAACAGGTGATGAATATGATGTAAGTTTTTTGGGTTATCCACACAGACACATATTCCATTTTAAAGTAGGTATCGCTGTAACACACAATGACAGGGATATTGAGTTTATTCAGTTTAAACGTTGGATGGAGAAACTATACGCAGAAAAAACATTAGAACTTGACTATAAGTCCTGTGAAATGATGTCAGATGATTTGTGGCATCAAATTACAAACAAATATCCCGGACGTGAAGTCCACATCGATGTCTCCGAAGATGGAGAGAACGGTGCCCACATTGAGTATGCTAGTTATTAAAGGAGACCTAAAATGGGTTACTGGCAAGACCGCCCTGAGGTGGTTAAGATCTTCAATGATCTTGACTTGTATAGAGACTTTTGTCGTTACAGCGGCTTTAAGTTTAATGAAAAAGATCTCTATAAAAAAGAGAGTCGCGCATGGAGGGCTTTCGAGAATCGCAACAATCATAAGAGGGCGTTTCGAAACAAATTTAACAAACGGAGAAACTAGATGAAAATATGGCTTGTTGACTTAGAAGCAGTCGAAACACGTTACACTAAGCAGTGGAAAACTGAATTTCCTAAACTGCTAAAAGCCAACGGTCATGACGTTCATGTAGTTAACGGAGGAGACACGCCTCAGGCTACAACACCTGGGGCGTTTCTTAACTTCGGCGGTACTAACGTTTATAAAAGTAAACAACTAGAGCAAATTGCAGAAGCATTCTGTAACGGAGAGGTTAAAGACGGTGATTATTTTCTTTATACTGATGCTTGGAATCCTACAGTTATTCAATTACGCTATATGGCAGAGCTATTGGGTATTAACATTAGTATTGGTGGTATGTGGCATGCTGGTAGTTATGATCCGCAAGACTTTTTAGGTAGACTAATAGGTGATAAGCCTTGGGTTAGAAATGCAGAACGTAGCATGTTTGAATGTTATGATCATAATTATTTTGCAACAGAGTTTCATATAGATATGTTCTTTCAATCATTTCCAGAACTAGATGGATCTAAAGTTGTACAAACTGGTTGGCCATTTCATTATATGGATAGTACATTGACTATGTACAAAGGAATGCCAAAGCGTGACTTAATTTTATTTCCTCATAGGATTGCTCCTGAAAAGCAAGTTGAAATATTCCGTGATCTTGCTGATCAACTTCCACAATATGAATGGGTTGTTTGTCAAGAACGTGAACTATCAAAGAACGAATATCACAACTTACTAGGAGAAGCAAAACTTGTGTTTAGTGCTAACTTACAAGAAACACTAGGTATTAGTTGGTATGAAGGTGCTCTTGTTGGAGCATTGCCTATGGTACCAGACAGATTAAGTTATACTGAAATGGGTTTGCTGCCTTTCAAATATCCTAGTAATTGGACAATAGATTGGAAAAACTATATTTCCAATAGGGAGGCTGTGAAAGAACGTGTAATTGACTATATGGAAAATTACAAAAGTTTTCTTCCTAGCCTAAATAAACAAGTAGAAACACTGAATGAAAAATATTTCAGTTGCAATGATCTACTAAAGGTGCTAAAATAATATTATTAAAAAGGCAATCCACTGCCTAAACATCGGAGAATAAATTGGAAACAAGTAAAAAGATTAAACAAAGACTAAAAGAAGCAGGTAAAAGGTTTTGGGCAGGAGATAATATCTCCGATTTTATCGAAGAAGGAGAGAAGCAACAACTAGTAGATGAGTTGGCTCCTAAGTTTGAAGAAGTATTGCAAGGTCTTGTTATAGATACTGAGAATGACCCTAACAGTAATGGCACAGGCAAACGTCTTGCTAAAATGTATATTAACGAATTGATGGCAGGTAGGTACGAACCAATTCCTACTGCAACTGCATTTCCAAATGATAGTGCAACACCTTATGAAGGTATGTTAGTTGTTCGTTCAGAACTTACAAGCATGTGTTCACATCATCATCAAATTGTTAGAGGTGTAGCATACATTGGTATTATTGCTAGTGAAAAGTTAATTGGACTATCTAAGTACACACGTATTGCACAATGGTGTGCTATGCGAGGTACACTACAAGAAGAACTTGCAAATGACATTACCCGTGAAATACAAAAAGCAACAGGTGCAGAACACTTAGGTGTTTATGTTCAAGCAACACACGGTTGTGTTGAGAATAGAGGTGTTAAAGCACATAGTTCGCTTACACAAACAACTGTACTAAAAGGTGCATTTAAAGACGATCCTGGAACTAAGAAAGAGTTTATGGACAATATTAAATTGCAACAACAATACGCATGTTAGGAGTTTTATGCCAATACCAGAAAAAATAATTATTCCAGCAAATAGAGATCCAGGTGATAATCATTTTGCTGTAAGTTTAGTAAAAAGTATATTTAGAATAGTCGGCTGTGGGTGTTTAATTTACGGAGGCTATATGTTAGAACAATTTGGTTTGCTCTTTATAGCAGCCGGAGCAATCTTTGCCTTAGCAGAAGTGCTAGGCATTATAGAGGAGATAGTATGAACATTCATAAGAAAAGAGTTTACAGTGTATCAGAGCCAAAGAAGCCTGAGGACTGCATGGCGCTTACTCCAGCCGAAGCACTTATGTATAATCTAAAAGGTATTAGATTAATTGACATGACTGAAAAGCATGGCATGACAGTGCAAAGACTAATGAATAGTCGAAAAGATACATCACATGAAAGGTATACTTATGGGACCATATTCGGAAACAAAACAACTGCATAGAATTAGCAATATTAAAAAGGTACTTGCTAATAAAATGTTGCCTGAAGATACTCGTAGGATTTGGGAAACTAAACTTAACAGTATTGCAGTTGACGAAGATGAGTATAACAAAAGAGTAACAGAAACTTTTAAAAATGTGAAGAGAGGTTATATTCACAAATGTTAACAAGGTTTTTAGAATGGGTTGGAAGAAAGCGTACTATCTATGATAGGACTGGTAGTATTCCTTATTTGGTTAGATACTATTTGTTTTTAAAAGACAGAAAAAACTTTCCTTTTAATATTACACTACACAAAGTACTAGTAAGTGATGAACCTACACTACATGATCACCCATGGAGTTGGGGAGCATTAATTCTAAAAGGCGGCTATTGGGAACATACACCAGAAGGTAAGTTTTGGCGTGGTCCTGGTAGTATACGTTTTAGAACAGCAAAAGATTTACATTGGTTAGAACTTGCAAAAGATAAAGATGGGAATGAGATTCCTTGTTGGAGCATTTTTTATATGGGTAAGAAAGCACAGCAATGGGGGTTTGTTAAGAATGGTAAGTGGATACATAACGAGGAATACTTAAAATAATGATTAAGAAGCACTATTATAGTTGGCAAGATGTTGAAAAAATGTGTGTAAGCATAGTCAATCAGATGTACAAAAGTAACTGGAAGCCTGATTATATTGTAGGAATAACAAGAGGTGGGAATGTTCCTGCTACTATTATTAGTAACATGACTGGCATACGTTGCGAAGCATTGAAAGTAAGTTTACGTGATGATAGTCGTGATAGCGAAAGCAACTGTTGGATGGCAGAAGATGCATTTGGTTATGATGACGGCAAAAGTTATCCTAAAGCACGTAAAAATATTCTTATTATAGATGACATCAATGACACTGGTGCTACGTTTAATTGGATTATGGAAGATTGGCCTGCAGGTTGTTTACCTGATAGCGAAGCATGGCAAGACATTTGGCAAGAAAATGTTCGCTTTGCATCACTTACTGAAAACCTAGCAAGTGATTTTGATAAGGTAGATTATACATGTCATGAAGTTAATAAAGCCGAGGAAGATGTTTGGTTAGTTTATCCTTGGGAAAATGTTGCTGACTATGCGTGAAGATTTAATGGTACAACAACAAGTATCAAACGTATGGCAACATATGGTTGGTGTTATTTGTTTAAATCAAGTAAACAGACGACAAACAAAGCCTGTTCTTACAAAATTGTTTAACAAGTATCCTACTGCACATAGTTTATTGCGTAGTTGTACTATTCCTATGCTAGAAGAATTATTAGAGCCGTTAGGTATGCAACGTGTAAGAGCAAAAAGAATATATAAGATGAGTGTCCAGATTGAAAACTGGAACGGAGAAGATGCAACTGATTTATATGGTATAGGAAAATACGGTAATGATAGTTACAGAATATTTTATAAAAATGATATACCATCAGATGTAGAAGATAAAGAATTGAAGAGGTATATTGAACATGGTTAAGTTTATTAAGACATGGCTAGGAATCACTAAGGATAGAATAATTGGTGAGAAGCTCATGGAAAATATGGAAAAGAACGATAACACTAAAAAAGATCAGGAGTAAATATGACGACCTATGATAATAAATGTACAGTTACATGTACCGACAATGGCAAAGTTGCTGAAGCAGAAGTTGATCGTATTGAACCTAAAGATTATTTAAAAATCTTTATGGCAGGCAATAAGATACACATGAAGTGGAACGGTCGAGTATTTGTAGGAAATGCATTTGGTTTTGAATTTACTACTCCAGGTCCAAGGCAATTTAACAACGCAATTCGAAGAGGCTTTTAATGAAGGCTGATACTTTACAAATAGCAAGAGAAGAACAAAGAGCACCGTGGACAGAAGTTGAAATAGACACACGTGACTTTACTGTTTTTCGTGACAAGTATCCTGTAACCGAAGGACATTTATTAGTTGTACCTAAAGAAGCAACACAAGAAAACATTATGAAATGTTTTAACTTTGCTATTACTATGGGTTATGATAATGTTGCAAGTGAAAAGACTAATATCACAGGTTACAATATAGGTTTAAATGTAGGTAAAAGTGCAGGGCAAACAGTCATGTACCCACACGTACATTTAATCTTCCGTCGAGATGGAGACATGGAAGATCCGCAAGGAGGCGTACGAGGCGTCATTCCATCTAAACAAAAATATTAAGGAAAGGTTATGACATTGAAAGAAACTTTGATTAGTGCAGCTCGTAAACATGCAGAGGCAGAAATTGCGGTGCACAAAGCAAATATCGAAGTCTACATGCAACAGGTAGTTGGTATCGGCGAACATTCTGATATCATTGAAACTATCCAAAAAGAATTGGATAAAATGGCTGCTGCAACTGATAGACTCGAGATGCTAGATAAGCATTTCAGCTAGATGAGCTGGCAAGTAACAATTGAAGAAGATCCGGAAACAAAAGAGCTAATTCTGCCTCTTCCAACGGATCTTCTTAATCAAATGGGTTGGGATATTGGTGATGATCTCGTTTGGGAGGAGCATATGCCTTCCCATTCCTATACAATTAAAAAGGTTGACAAACCTGGTGGAAAGAAGGTATAATAGTAATATGAATGATACAATTGTAATAGAAGAAGATACTAAGAAGTATTATTACAGTGAAATCTTTCACTCTATTCAGGGTGAAGGTACATACACTGGTGTTCCTACTGCTTGGATTAGGTTCTTCCTATGCAATCTACAATGTAACGGGTTTGGCCAGATTGATCCAACTAATCCTGATACATATGAACTTCCTTTTGAAACATATGATGTTAGTCAGGTAAAAAGAGTAGAAGATCTTCCTGTATGGGATAAAGGTTGCGATAGTAGTTACACATGGGCAAAAAAGTACAAACACTTAATGGGCCAAGAAACTCCTAAAGTGTTAGCACAAAAAGTTATTGATGTTTTAAAAACAGATACTAATCCAGAAGGTTTATTTTTACATCCTGTGTCGAAACAAAGACAACACTTCTGTGTTACAGGTGGTGAACCTTTAATGAAGCAAAGTCAAAAAGCATTCTTAGGTATTATGCAAGAGCTTAAAAGACAAAACAATTTGCCTGCTAGTATTACATTTGAAACAAACGGCACACAAAAATTATTACCAGAATTTATTGAGTATTGGAAGAACGAAAAGGACATTGAACTATTCTTTTCTTTATCTCCGAAACTTTTTAGTACATCAGGAGAACTTGCAAAAAAAGCAATTAAGCCTGAGATAGTTGCAGAATACTACGAACTTAGTAAAACAGGACATCTAAAGTTTGTTGTTGGTAGTATGCAACGTGAATGGGATGACATGGATTCTGCTATAGCAGAGTTTAAAAATGTTGGAGTTGACTATCCTGTTTGGGTTATGCCTGTAGGAGCAAGAGAAGAAGAACAAACAGCAACAGCGGGTGCTGTTGCAAAGATGGCTTTCCAAAGAGGATATAATGTAGCCGCAAGAGTACATGTATATTTGTTTGGTAATGCTATTGGAACTTAAGGAGAGTATATGTCATTTTTAACAAAAATGCTAGGTTTGGATAAAGTTAAAGAAATTAACAGAGCCAAAGAAGAAGAAAAGAATAAACAACTTAGTCCAAAAGAACTTGCGACTAAAAAGAAAGAACCGTGGGTAGGTGTTATACAAACACACGTTAACAAAGAAAATGTCCGAAATGGCTTTTTTGAGCTTGACTGGAACAGGCATTTCGTGTTACAATTAATTGAAGCTGGATACGGAGTTGAGAATGATAAAGAAGAAGAAATTATTGATCGTTGGTTTCGTGAGCTTTGCGCTAATGTTGTTGTTGACGGTGACTACGGCGGTCCATTAGAAGGCATGGCAACAGGCAATATAGATATTGAAACAGTAAAAAGAGATAACAAATAATGACACACATTCTAGTAGATACAGCAAATACATTCTTCCGTGCAAGACATGTAATTAATGGTGATGCTGATATTAAGTTGGGTATGGCTTTCCATATTACACTTAACAGCATTAAGAAAGCATGGCAAGACTTTGAAGGCACACATGTTGTATTCTGCTTAGAAGGTCGTAGCTGGCGTAAGGACTATTATGAGCCTTACAAGCGTAACAGGCAAGTTGCTCGTGATGCACTTACAGAAAAACAGCAAGAAGAAGATACTATCTTTTGGGAAGCATTTGATACATTTAAAGACTTTGTAAGTGAAAAAACTAACTGTACTGTATTACAACATAAAGAATTAGAAGCAGATGACTTAATTGCTGGTTGGATACAACAACACCCAGATGTAGATCATGTTGTTGTTTCTACAGACACAGACTTTCAGCAACTAATTGCACCTAATGTAAAACTATACAATGGTGTACAAGAAGTAACAACTACACACGAAGGTTACTTTGATAAGAAGGGCAATCATGTTATTGATAAAAAGACTAAGGAGCCTAAGACTGTTCCAGATCCGCAATGGTTGTTGTTTGAGAAATGTATGCGTGGTGACACTAGTGACAATGTGTTTAGTGCTTATCCAGGTGTACGTAAAAAAGGCACAAGAAATAAAGTTGGTTTACTAGAAGCATTTGAGGATAAAGACCTTAAAGGCTATAACTGGAATAACTTGATGCTACAGCGTTGGGTAGATCATAACGGTGAAGAACATCGTGTACTAGATGACTATCAACGTAACGTTACATTAATTGATCTTACTGCACAGCCTGAAGATGTAAAAGATAAAATTACAGGTACTATTCAAGAGTCAATTGATGCAGATAAAAATATTAGCCAGGTTGGTGTAAGACTTATGAAGTTCTGTCATTTATATGATTTAAAGAAAATATCAGATCAAGCACAAGCCTATGCAGAACCATTAAATGCGAGGTACACAGTATGACAACAGAATTTAAAGCAAAACCTGTTTTAGAAGATAAATTTTGGATTGTTGAAGAACAAGGACAAAAGATCGGTACGCTAAGAAAGAACGAAGATAAGTTTGTCTTTAGTAATGAAAACGGTGTTAAGTTTTATCACAGTAAAAAAAGTATTTTAAGTGACTATGGCAAAGACTTTTTTGTTGCTAAAATTGTAAAAGAAGCAGACGATTCTGAGCCTAACGAAGTACATGGCTTTAAGTGTAGTACTAAACCACACAACTCTATGTACGATATACAGAAGCGTTTACCTTTATTTACAAAGAGCAAAGACTCAAAGAGCTTGTATTGTTCAGGGTATTATGTTATTAAATTCGATAAAGGATGGGTTAAATCGTTCTGTCCGAAGCTCATTACACTACAACGGTATGCGTATAAAGGGCCATTTAAGACTGATTTAGAGATGAAACAGGTACTATCTAATGTCAACAAATAGCCTTCCGCAGTCACTTCCTACCATTGAAAAAATACTACAACGAATTGCAGTTGCAGAGAAATCACAGCAATCAGACGTTAGAATAAGCATACAAGAAGCACGATCACTAGCAATTGAGCTATCTATGTTTACATCTAAATTAGGTACTGTTGTAGCGTCTATAGATGAGCAATTAAAGCAGATCAAGCAGAATAGCGAACAAGTTGAAGTGAAATTTGAAGGCGGACAGTTCTAAAAAAGGATAAATATATACGTAGTTAATTAAAAGGATTACGTATAATGAGCAGACCAAAACCAACAGTGCTTCTCGAACATGTGAATCGAGAATCATATAAGACAGAACAAATATTAGAGAGCGAAGCAATTTGGGCGGTCTTCTATAAAGGAAAGCCGTTTAACTTAAAAAGCGGAAGTATGGTATCGAGCTATCCTGGACCGAAGTATAAAAAAGTATCGTTTTCTAATCCTGGCCATGCTAGGAACCTAGCAAAAAAACTAAACACACTTTTCCAAGTAAAGGACTTTGCGGTATACACACTAACTTCTGGAGCGAAAGAAGAGTAATGACACATGGATCAAAAGGACAACTATACAAAAGTATTTCTGAAAGCCGCTGATCAGCCTTTTGACACTCCCGACATAAAGAATAAGAGAACATTATGGTGGTATAACATTCGTGATGTTGGCGGGCTACGTCTAACGGAAGAAGCAATAGTCCACATAGAACAGATAGCAAAGATTAAAACCTATAAAGTAGATTTTCCAAAACAATTTAAAATAACACCTAAAGTGCTTTTATGGCTTGACAATTTTATCGAATCACCGTATTATATAACTAAGAAATCAATAACTGTACTTAAAGAAAGGTCTGCTTTTGAATTGTATTTGTTTAGTGGAGATATCAGTAAAATGGGCTATAATAAAGCATTGTCCAAACGATTATCTGAAGAAACCGCGGACCAAGAATAACATTCATTAACATAGCATATAATAAATATTAGTGATGATAGAACTTAATCCATTAGAAGTACTGCGTTCAAGAGAACTTAAAACTATGCCTCCGCATTTTGCAAAGATGCAGGTATCGGATTCAGATCGTGTTGATCGTAGATTATCTGAGTGGGTTAAGACTAATACTAGTGGTAGGTATTGTATTAATACATATCCGGCCGCTAAAGAAAATAAATTCAAATCTGTTACATTTGTAGGGTTTGAAGAAGAGAAAGAACTAACATACTTTATGTTAGCTTGTCCATACTTAAGGAGAAACTAGAATGGCTGAAGAAAATAAAACGCCGGAAACGGCAACAGAAGCAGCACCAACAAGTGGTCCTGTTCCTACACCAGGTGTAGATCAAAACGCACCTGCACAAGAAGCTGGGGAACCAGCAGCACCAGATCTTAACATTAGCGACCTTAATGCAGTAAAAAGCATTATTGAAGTTGCTACACAAAGAGGTGCATTTAAAGCAACTGAATTAGAAGCAGTTGGTAAAGCATTTAACAAACTAACAGCATTTTTAGATCATGTTGTTAAACAACAACAGGCTGCTGCACCAGGAGCACCTGAAGGGGGAATTAACAATGGCTAAAGAAGTAAAGCACGTTGGTAAAATGACCAATACGGGTGATGCCGTTGCTGTAGTATTTAGAACAGTGCCAGGTGAATCAAACAAGGCATTAGTATTACAAACTGCAACATTACCTGATATCTATCATGACAGTTTAATGAAACTGATTGAAACAGATCAAGCTCAAGAAGCATTTGAACTTGGTGAGTTTATGTTTAGGAATTCATTTCCAGACGGAAGACCTATGTTACAATCAATGCAGGCTGATAATAGACTTATCAAAGTCGACACTGCTAACGTAACAATGACACCTACTGCTGCGTCAGCACTTCAACTAAGTGAACTTAACACTTTAATTGCTGAGCAAAGAGGTGTTGCTGTAGACGACTTACATAAATTCGTAAGCGGAGCACCAGATGCTACAGTAGAAGTTGCAGAATCGCCAGCACCAGCTGCGCCTGCACCAGAAGCACCAACAGATGGTGTATTAAGTGATGAAGACCTTGCTAAGTCCTATCGCTCACAAGCAGATAGATTAAGTAAAGAAGCAGCACAACTAAGACGCCAAGCTGAAGAACTTGTTCCTACGAAGAAGTCTACTAAAGCAAAAGTGTCAGAGAGTGCCTAGTAAGCATTACTTTAAACCGCCAAAGCATCTGGTCAAAGAATGGCCAGAGGTATTTGACGACCTCTACATGAACACTATGCCTGTTGCATATTTAGATGCAATGATTTTAGAATTTAGTGACGGTAGAGTTTGGGAGATTGATGTTAAAGAACATCTGCAATCAGATGATCCAGATAATGTAGCAAAGAAAATGTTACAAACTATGAATGAATATAAAGATACAATTAAAAAAGTAGACTTTAAAATTAATGTAGATCTTCTAAAGAAAGAAATAAAAGATCGAACAGATCAGATATTATAGTTTCTCACACCTAGGGAGTTAGTAGAAATACTAACTCTCTTTTTTTATCTAGTATTTCCGTAATGAATAACTTCGTGTTTATCTGAAGTGTAAGAACGCCAAGGATCAACTACAACTGAGTCATCTGATAGTTCTACATAAAGCTCTGGATGAGATAAAAGAACACATGCTCTAAAAGGTCCTGGATCAGAACCATATACTAACGGATCAACTTGCATAGGATTAAAGCCGTACTCTGTACAATACTGTGCAACTAGTAAAGCATAACTTCCATCGATATAAGGCACACCTGGTTTGTAAGCAATACCATTAATAAGAATAGGAAGTTCTTTTTCTTTTGCAATATCACAAAGTTTTTGTGCAACATTTTGCGCTTGAACTTCTCTAGCATTCATTACTGCATCAAAAATATCATAACCAAGATCTAGTTTCTTTGCCATGTACCTAAGTGCAATATTATCTCTTGGGTGACAACTTCCACCATCTCCCATTCCTGCTTTCATGTAACTTGGTCCCATGATACGTTGTGTACTTTCTGCAAGTGCTGTAGTAACTACATCAACGTTTATATTACCTTGCTTTTCAGCAACGTCTTGTATCATATTTACAAGCCCAATCTTTGTACTAATAAATGTATTATAGAATACTTTGATACATTCGCATTCGTCCCAAGTACCAATTACATATCTTGGATCGTTCTCCATGCATGTATCATAAAAATCTCTAAGCTCTTTAGCATCGCCGGTTTCAGTACCATCTTCTGTACCAATCATAACCATTTCAGGATTGACCATATCCCAAGCAACTGTACCCATAGCAATCAAATAAGGATTATAAACAAAACGTGTGTTAGTTATTAAAGGTACAAACTCACGTCTTACTGTGCCAGGTAAAACTGTACTAATAAGAACAAGCATTTGTTTTTTATTCATATACTTGTTTGCTTCTTGTAAACAATCAATAACAATATCGTATTGAAAGTCTTTAGGCTCTAAATGTGCTGTAGGTGCTTTGCCGTCATAGTTTGGATCATGTGGAGTAGGCACTGCAACGAATACAATATCTGCTTCTGATGCTACGTCTTTAATAGTATCTTCTACTATAACATAATCACTATCTAACGATTTATCTACATCATATCCAATTACTGCATGTCCTTTTTTGGCAATCTCTTCTGCGCAAGGCATACCCAATTTACCAAGTCCAATAAATCCAATTTTCATCTATTCTGTCCTTTTGATTAGTTACTGTTATTTACTTTTGGGCATTAAAACGCTGTTTAAGCCTGGCTTTTTACACTGATACACAAGTAATGCTTATGCATGTTAACCACGCTGTATGACGCTTAAAATGCGTTTTAGACACCTAATTTATAGGCTTTACTAAGTGGTTTCTCCCTGTTAATACCCTATAATTATAGTGTGCAATTTCTCTCACTTTGGAATGCCATTCTCTAAATTCAGCACCTTTCAAATTGCACAATCTTTCAATTTCATCTACAATTGCTATTGCTCGATCTCCATGATCTTCAATTTTATCATAGCTTTCATTTATATAAGGATGATAAGATCTATATCCTAACTTTTTAAGATATTGCAATGTATTTGGAGAGCCTACCATTATATAAGGATGCCCCATTCCAATACATTTAAATATCTTCTCACTTAAAAATGGAATGTTTTCATAATACGTTGTTTCACTGATTACACTAAAATATGTTTCTTGATAGTACTTGTGTATTGATCGTTGATGTTCTGCTCTATTAGTAACAAGGTCTTCTTCATCAAGATACATCGGCGGCAACTGCTGTACGTCAGCGGAGCGTTTTAAAACTTTAGAAATTTCTTTATGGTCTTTGTGATTGGCTTCTAGTCGTGGCCATACATGTTCCCAATTTAAATTATCGTCCGACGGTGCAAGGCTAACATAACCTTCATCTAATAATCCTCTATCATGAAGTAATGTAACCATTAGCGGCCTATGTAAGCGCCAGCGTCTATTTAAATTAAGATATTTTTTAGAGTACTTGCGTTTCTTTTCCATAGTAGGAAAACTACTACGTTGTTGTACTGTGTCTTTACCAGTATTTTCAAATAAAGTAAACCACATAATTTTAATTTCTTCAGCATTGTTTTTCTTACAGTACTTTACTGTATACTTGTACATAGTAGGTACACCAGATAAAAACACAATCTGACTTGCTGGGATATTATATTTGTTAACTATGTGTTTATAAATTGCATCTACACTTTCGTAAAAGTATTCTAACGAGTTGTCTAGTACCAAGAATATCTTTTTAAACTGCAATTTAAGGATAGTGTGATGATCTAAAACAGTATCTAACGGAAAATGTTCAAAACTGTTTGGCCCAGAAAACATTATAAAATAATAGTCTTGTTTTAATTTAATACGTCCTAGTTCAGCAGGATTGGTAGCTATAGTAACTTTCTGAGGATTGTTATTATCGTAAGTTATAAGATATGGTAAATTGTCGTTGTTTAAACAGGCCATTATAAATTCCTTGGAATGTTATCATTTTCTATCCACCACTTTTCTAGGTCTTGAAAATCTTTTGCTTCTAATACTTTTTGATTTGTGTGTGCAACAAATCGTTTCATCTTTTCTGTTATATTATGATTTGGTAAGCATTTAGAAATGTATTCTAAATGGTGAGCAGGAGTAGGGTGATAATCAGCAGTTTGTCCAGTGCTGTTGTGTCCACGTATTGGTGTTTGTGGCCATACACCGTTAAACACAGTACTAAGTATGTCTGGTTTTATTGCTGCTAGTGTTGAAGAATACAACTGTTTTATATCATCATAGTTAGTATCTTTCATTTCGTCACTTAAATTGTTTGAGATCATATCGTCAATCTCAAAAGATGCCATGTTCCACATTTGAAAATCAGCAAGTCCGTTCTTCATGTATTGTCTTGTTAATTCTATAAGTCCTAAATCTCTCATTAGATAAAATCTATAATCAAACCAATCGTATACAAACTTAGCAGAGATATTATTTTGTGTTGTAATATTTCCTGATGTTATCCAATGTTTGTGCCTATATCTATCTTCACGTGTAACTGAACTCCACATAATAATAACTAAATCATCTTTGTTAAAATTATGTCTTAAATTTGCTTCTACTAGTTGATTAGAAATATAAAGATTACCTGCTCCGGCTTTTCCGTAGTTTATAGTTTCTGGTATTTCTTGTTTAATGATATCAGACCAAGTTGGCCATTTGTATCTAGTAAAACTACAACCAAATGTAAAACATCTTTTATAGTTATTAAACTGTTTCAAAGTATTTCTCCGCTGATTTTATACAATTAGTTATTGCATCTTTATAAAAGTCTTGTGTTCTTGCATGTTCAAAGTTATGTTGTACAGCAGGATATGCATATAGCAAACGTCTTTGTTTAGTTTTAAAATCAAGGCTAATCCACTCTTTTAAATTTTGTTGCACAGTCTTAAAACGTTCTAATGGATCTACAATTAAGTCATAGGGCTTATTAAACAATCTAAAGTCTGTTCTGAATCCTAATGAACGTAAACCAGCAAGTGTTCCTCTTGATGCAAGTGTAATAAAAGGATGTCCTAGCATAATAGGTTTAAACAATTTTTCTGTTAAAAATACGCTGTCGTCAAAGAATATAGTTTCAGTAACAACTGTTAAGAGCGTACTAGCATACAAGTCTGGATTAAAACTATTAGCAGCATTTGTAACACTCCAGTCTCCATCAAAGAATCTTGGAGTAAATTCTTTATGTCTTGCATAATTCTCTTTACCAATCAAGTATTCTGCATTTAGATCTTCACCTTCTTTAACTTCGTTACATGTAACAATCCCTTTGTCTAATAGCCCACTAATGCCTAAGTCTGTTACGTGTGCAGCTCTATGCGGTCTATGCACCCTATTTAAACTGTTAAATGCTTTGCTTTCTTCTCTATACATTGCACCTTTAATTAATGGCTTGTAGGGCATAGATTGATTCATAAATATCTTTAAGAAGTGATTTGAATATGCAACTTCAAACATACGTGGATTACCTGTTTTCTCTAACCAATCTTCGTAGTGTTTTTCAACCAGTTGACTTCCTTGCATAATGTAAACAGATAGAGGCGGCAGGCCTCTTTCGATTGCAGCATCGTGTATACGCTGCCACCCATCGCCTAATGCTTTATGTATAAAAGGTCCTCCCTCTTTATCAGCACCGATTACAAGTCTTAATCTTTTTTTCTTTACTAGTTTTACAATATTCTTTGGCAGTGCAGATATAATATCTGTTGGGCCATTATGTACAGAACTAAGTCCAGTCCACCAACAAGGATCTCCATTAACATCAATATAATATATGCCAGGCGAATTTTGACAGTTTACTAATTCTTGTACAGGCTTCTTCATACTGCGCAATGTATTTTTAATAATTGTTCCTTTAGAAGTTAGATACCAATCAGTTTCATCTGTAGTAGAAAGATGAGCTAAATTTTCTGTTGATTCGTCTATGGTATCAAAATAAAAATTCATTATATCAATCCTTTCAGTTCAGGAAATGTTTCCTCAAAGTTTTCATTTCTAATTATGTCATAGTGGTGTGTACGATTTTTAAACTGCTGTCTTGTTTTTTCATTAAACTTAGAATTGTTTATATAACTTACAACACCTTTTAGCATATCGTCAATATGCTTGTTATATTTTTTGCTTTGTATCTTTTCAATAATTTCTGTTTTAAATGCATCATCTAATACTGATGCTGTGTAATATTCTGGATATTGTATATTATACATCTGTGGGAAATAATCTTCGATATCAAAGAAGCCCTCATTTAACACATAATCAAAAAAGTCTGTTAGTGTGTATAAATTAAAAACACTAACAACTGTATTGCTTTGCATTTTAATGTGCGGACATTCTTGCTTTATCTTTTGTATGTTACTTTTAATTAAATTCCAATCTGTTCCTGATCTAATATATTCTGCTCTGCTTCCATAATGATCTAAACTTGCACCTATGTGTATAGTATCAAAGTGTTTCCATAGCTCTAAGACGCTCTTAGACTTGTATTTTAGCACACTACAGTTACTATTATACTCTAACTTCACATTTGTTTTACCTATTGAAATAAGGTGTTCTAGTATATCATAGTGCTTATCTGTAAGCAAAGGTTCGCCACCAGCAAAGTAAAATGTTTCAATGTCTTTAAAGTGTGGAAGGAATTGGTTATACAACTTATCGTTGTCATTGCCATCTGCTAAAATGAAGATAGGTTTCTTTTCACCTTGTGCATTATCTTCTTGCGCCCATGTGCTAGAATATGTGCTACTACAACTACGGCATTTAAAGTTACAAATATTACTCCAGCGTACATCAAAGTGTTTTAGATGCATTACTGGCAATGTTCCGTCATCTTCTGTATGTGCTATTAGCCCTGTGGTATCACCAAAGTATGGATTGCTGTTAGCATGTATTCTTGAACTTTCTGCGCCGCCATCTTCTATGTTATAACATGCTTGGCATTCTACACAACGTTTTCCTTCAAGCATGTTTTTACGCATCTGCTTATAAGGTTTATCATTCCAAATTTCTTTGATTGTATGTTGTCTTACATTACCTAAGGGTTTGTCCCATTCACCAACACAACAAGGTAGTACTGACCCGTCTGGATTTACATACATGTGCAACCAAGGTAAAATGCAAAATGTATCAGACCTTTTCGCAGTCATAGTAGAAGTCCTTTAAGTCTGGAAATGTATTAGTGAAGTTAACATTTCTTCTTTTGTCGTATTCAGTAAACCACTGATAAAAATCTTTTCGACCTTCTGTTAATCTGTTAACATCGTACTGTGTTCTTTCCATATAGTCTACTACACGTCTAAACTTTTCATACTCTAGTTCACTAAATTTATGCCTATCTTGATCGTCCATGTTATCAACAATAAACTGTAAATGCTTTTTCATGTACGGCATAAATTTATCTTTAGGTAAAATGTTCATATCGTATTGTAGCGGCTCTTTTAAATACGGAGTATCAAATCTAATACGCTGCCACTTAGTTTGATTATCACTATTATACTTTATACGCCAGTCTAAAAACTTTTGCAATAATGTGCTAAAGTTAGTTACAGTTAAAATATTAAATGTAACCATAAATGTTAAAGGCATATTAGTTCTAGTCATGTACATGTCTAGATTCTTTTCCCATAGCTCTAAGTCTAAGCCTGTTCTAATATACTCTGCTTGTGGTCCCCATGTATCAATACTAGTAAAGATTTTAAAGTCTTTGATACAGCCTTTTTCAACTAAACTGTTTACTTTGTCAGTGAACCGTTCAATAAGAATCGGCTTAACACCTAAGTTAGTATTAATGTTTAATTCTAAATTAGGACAAGGATTCTTTTCAAGCTCGTCAAATACTCTCCATGTGCTTTGCTGTAATAAGGGTTCGCCTCCTGTAATACGTAAAATTGTAAGTGTCTTACGCAATTCAGGCCACCACTTCCACCATGCTTTAACATACGGATTTGTTTCTTCATCTTTGTGTATTTTAAACCAGTCAATATCATTCCTATGATTCTTAACCATAGTATACGGACCTTCTTTTTCAATTTCTTTGTAGTAACTGCTAGAATGTTTAGGGTGACAATAACCGCACTTAAAATTACATTCATTACCAAACGAAACTTCAACATACTGTGGATTTACATTCGCCATTGGTTCTTGTTTAATTGCATTAAATCTTTCAGGCGTGTATATACTTGCGTTACGTTCTTTACGATCGCTTATATAGTCTTTACCCATACATTCAACATTCCAACAGTATTGACATCCGCTAGGCTTTTTGCCGTCCATCATTTCTTGGCGTTCTGCTTTTTTCTGCTGTGTATTATGTAACGCACTAGGATCTGCTTCTATTTCATGCAAAGGTATTTTGTGTGGTGCAGGGTGATAACAACTATGTGTTTCTCCTGTACCTAAATACAACGTTGTATGATGCCATTTGGCCATACAGAATGTAGGACTTAGCTCGTCCATAATAGGTATAAATTTTTCTATCCTATCTTTATCCTGCATTAAACTTTTCCTTTAACCAATCAAAGTCATTTATCTTACGTAGATTTTCTGGCTTGTTACTATTTGCAACTCCGTATTCTCTACCGGCTTTTGCTCCTGTTAGTGCATACTCTGCAAAAGGTCCTTTTGCTTCTTTACACCAGATATCTAAACGTTTCTCAGTTTCCATATTATCCTGTCTGTTAATAGATCTACTAGCCAATTTAACACATTCTCTGAATGCACTTTTCCATGTACTGTATTCATCAGTATCAAACACACTAATGTTACTTACTTCGTTCATTGCTCTGAACTTTGTAGATAGGCTTGTTGTCATGTCTGTAGTAAAGTCTGTAATATCCATAACTGCTTGTCTTGGTAATAATTTTACACCACCGTAACCATATTCTAAATCATTTACTGCGTTTTTACTTCTCCATACATGCACAGTGTCTTGATCCCAAAACGGAACAATATGATTAAATTTAAAGTGTTTAATTAATTGAGCATCGCCATCAACTACCCAAAACATATTTGTTTCACATAATCTTGCTGCTTCCATATGTGCTTGATGAATACCTTTTACATCACGTATCCAACGTAACTTTATACTAGGATCTTGTACCCTTATAATATCTTGTAATTCTTTAAAATGCTTATCTGCATTTTTTTCTTTATAACTTATAAACGCAATATCATAAGGTGTTTGCTTACTACTATTTTCTTTTACATCTTTTTTGTTAGTAAAGAATCTTGATTTAAATTCACGTTCTGTTACAGGACGTTCTTTTGAAAACAATGTAACTCCGTCATAGAACTGGCCATTGTTTTGAAAACAGTGTGTAAGTTTCCTATGATAACTGTCATACTTAGGAATGTAATAATCAAACTTGAAACTATCAATAATATTTAGATTAGGATACACACCCCAGAACATATCACCTGTTGCTTTTTCTTGTGCGTTTTGATAATCTTCAAAAGTTGCTAATTGAAATATTTCCCACTTCTTAGGTTCACTTGCTACTATATTGATTTCTTTTTTATTTGTAAAAAATCTATAATCAAATTCACGTTTAGCAATTTTATTATCTTTATGACAAATAAAGATACCATCATACGTTTTATTATTTTTAAAAACATGTACAACATCTTTATCCCAAAAAGGAACTTGGTATTGAGGTATATCGTTTGGAATTACGTCATCAGGTATACATAATATAAATTCTGATTGTGCAATTTCTTGTGCTGTAACAAGTCCTTCATAACTATCTAATTTAACAATATCATACGGCTTAGGTGTACTTGCTACTATATCAATCTCTTTCTTGTCTGTAAAAAATCTGTATTTCCATTCTTTGTTTGCTACATTTAAGTTTTTAGGAAATAAACATACACCATCAAAATGTTCACCATTTTTAAATACATGAATATACTGATCGTCCCATTCTGTAACTCTATATGTTAAATCGAAATCTTGTGTTAGATACAAATTGTCCCATACTACCCAAAAGTTTTTTGTAAGAGACTTTTTGTTTAGTGTTTCATAACTTTCACAATTTTCTATTTTTTGTGCGTGTGGAAATCTTGCCTTGAAATTACTCCATGCTATTTCATTAACGTTCCCGTCACTGACAAAAAAGATATCATACATATTTTTTACTATAATAAGTTTGGCCTAGGTTTAATGCTTCGTCATATAAATCCATTGTATACCTACTTGCATCAGGTTCTAACCAAACCCAATCAAGACCTAAGTTTATATTGATTTCATTACCTAACCGTTTAATTTCTGCAATACATGCTTCACTGTCTTTTGAAAAGTGTTCTGCTTTTTCTTTCCATATATCGCCAAGTATTTCAAAGTCTCTAACTTGTATATGATCCCAGTCTGTACAGTTAGTCATATATGTTCCTTGCCTTGCACCTAATATTGACATAATACCGTTTTCTACATGTGAGCCAACAGTTGACCACATTCTAAGTCTGTGAATATTGTGCCACCAAATTCTTTCTTTAATTTCCATAGGCGGAAGTTTTAATCCATCGGACAGTGTCATTTTAACACCTTCTCGAAAACCTGCTCTCCATGCATGGTATGGAGTTGCATTTACTTTTGTATCACTGTATGTCATAGGAAAGTTTCTGTAACCTGTTTCCCAACAAAAGTCAACTTGAGCTCTTTCGCTATCTGCGTTTTCATGCGTTTTCATATTAAGTAAATGATCTTTAGACCATAACTTTAATCCGCCGTTACCGTAACGTAAACCATTAACAGTATTCTTTCCACACCAACTATAAACTTTAATTTCTTCTTCTGACATGTCTAAGTCAAGATTAAAATATTCAGGATATACTATATTGTCTGCATCAACTGTAAGCAACCAATCAGTTTCAGATTGCTCTGCACATGCTTTATGTGCATGGTCACTTCCTTTTACACCATGTACACGTTTTGCCCAGGGTAATTTATTACACAGATCTGCATAATGCAAATCAGCAAACGGTTCATCATACGATAAAAAGAATACGTCGAACTCGACTACTCTCATTTAAATCTCCTCTAGTACATAGTTTTTAAACAGTCTACGAGTAAACACACTAAACTTTCCTGTTATGTCTACATCATCTACTGTTACAGAATTACCTGTTAGCTCATCAAGTGTAACATCAAATGTTTTTTGTGGAAAGTGCGGATCGTTATAATCAGCTATTGTAAAAGATAAAGTTGTATCTCCTTGCCAAAAAACATTTCTTGGTGTTGCTGGTTGCCACTGATCATCTAAAACTTTTGTGCCGCCATATTCCTCGCTTAGTTCTACAGTAAGTTTACTACTACCTTTATTGTATGTAAGATAAATGTCTGGCTTTACTTCTTCATCTAAGTAACGTTTATCAATAACTCTATGCAATACATCATCAATCTTTGTTAAAGTTTTTTCTTCAGTAATTTCAAACTTACCTTCACTAGTGTCAAAGAAACAATTATTAATATGAATCTCACCATTAATAATTTTAATAGCAAGATCCTCTTCAACCTCAGCGATGTTTTTACTGTATTCCATTTCTATTGAAGCATACGGGCCTACTGATATTAACTGGCCTGTGTCTGCGTCAAATGCTGCTCCAAACCTACGCTCTGGCTCTTTATAATTCTTGAGCCATTCGTCGAAGTCTGGCATAAACTCTTCTATTTCTTCCATGCTATTTCCTCCAGTACATTAACTGTTTCTAAAGTCATTTTATTTTTTTCAACATAATGTACAATGTCGTTTTGTTGATAACTACCTATTTTTAATTTGCCTTTATCATTTAAGTAGTAGCCTACGTGATCTGAAAACTTATCAGCAGCCCAAGGCCAATTTTGTACAGCACCTTTCATGTGTACAACTCTTGGGAAGCTCAATGGATACGCAATATCATCTGTAATATCTAATATTTTTGCAGCCATTGAAAATGCTTCATCTGTTCCAATTACTTTAGGTCTATGTTTTGTTAAAAACAAATTACTGTATTCGTTTGGATTGTCCATTATAGAACGTTGTAAAGCAAAGAACTCACTTGCTAGTTTACTATCTTTTTTGAAGAAAGTAAAGAATGAATATAAGTTAGGTAATTCATTTGCAGTAAATGTTCTTCTATAGTAATCGCTAGTTACTTCTTCACCTCTGTAAGTGTATGCTTTGTTAGCAACATACAATTCAGAATGTTTAATAAAATAATCAATCCAATGACTATAATCTCTAAAGAACAGCATGTCTGCATCTAAGCATACAGTATGTTCCCACGGTGAAAGCTCGTCCATGTAAGAACGGCCGTCCCAAAAACCTTTTTTATCCCATTCAATAACTTCATCAAACACCCATGTAGATTTAAAATTTTCTATTTGGGTTTTGTCATCAATTACTAATGCGACTTTATCGTAACCTTCTTTTTGTGTATTCTTAATACTTAATGCAAGTGCATACGCCATTTGTGCATAATTATATTCTTCAGAAGTTGCAACAACTATTAGATATCCAAAGTTCATATCAACTCCATTAGTTTATCGAAGTTTCTCTCAATGCTTTTTTTATTCATTACATGTACATCTCTACCTGTAGATGAAGCAGCTACCTGCTCATTAGTTAATAAAAATTGTAATGTATTGTCTTTTACATCAAATAAAACATCTCTATCTATTGTAGAAAACACTGGCGGCATTTTATATTCAGTATCTACTTCTTGAAAACCATTTAGTATATGATTAGCAATTGCAAAACTAATATCATTTCTATACATTCTGCTATCAAATCTATATGTATCTGCAAAGAACTTATAATTTTTTTGTATGTATTGCACTAAATCAAAAAGTACTTTTGTTTGTTCATTCTTGGTAAACATAACTGTTGTTGCCCAAAGTAGTTTAACTCCAGTATCCGAAACATACTTGTCATGGTAACCTGCTCGAGTTCCCATAATATCATTATACTCATGTGATATTAAAAAGTCTTGTTCGACATCCCAATAGTTGTTTAGTGTATCTGAAAATGTTAGATAATCGCAATCTAACAATAATGTTCTTTCATAAGGTGTAATATCCCAAACATTTGGTCTGTTTGAATTATCAAAAGGTACCGCTTCAAAATCATTTCCATCATGAAGGTTTCTGTATTGCTGTGTTGGAGGACGCTCTACAAAAATAATACTATCAAAGATTTCTTCTGCTTTATCTGCGGTACCGATTTCTTCCATATAATCAACAGTTGATTTATCTGTGATTAATGAAACTGGATAGCCGAGATGCTTTTTGGCAAGGCCGCCTGCTACCAATGCTAGTTTAGAATAATCTAAACTTCGGCTGTTATGAGCAAATATTACAATTCCTTTATTCATACTACACTTCAATAAGTTTTTCTACAGATCTGCTCTTTTTGAGCTGCTGGTATTCTTCGTAATATTCTAATGTTGATGTGATGTATCTATCGAGTATGATATCTTTAAATTCTGCAAGATCTTCAACCAATATAGGATTATCATTAATGTCAAGTAATACTACACCTTCAGTTCTATCTGCTGAAAGTAGCATTTGAACAAAGTTAATAAGCTCTCTATTGATTTTGAAAATTCCGCCGTTAACACCATAAGTTAATCTAGCGTCAATTTTTTCCTTTAGAGTTTTACGCTGTACAGCAAAAGTTTCTCTGTACTTGCTAAAATCCAAGGCTTGTTTTAATTGTTCTTCCATATGTCCTCCAAGTTATAGTAGCACTTAATATTTATGCGCTGTACTACGGGGGAGGAAATTAACTGACTACGAATCCGCCTACAGTTACGGAAGGAGTTTGGATGTCAAATCCTTGTGATCCTGAAGGATAAAGATTGATGTTACCAACTGCTTTTCTGGTAACAGTTTGAAGATAAAGTGAAGCAGGGCCTACTAAATCAGGACCATAAGTACCTGGTCCTTGTTGTGGAGTACCTGATGTTGACGGTCCACCTAATCCAACGTGATCGTCATTGTAAACTGCTGTCATTTCGAGTTGATATGCAGTACCACTTGAATTATCTAATACTCCAGGTGTTCTTGCATATAATCTATAATAGTTTGCATTGTAAGGACTACTTGCAATAGCTGTGTACCAAGGTGTGCTGTAAACGTTTGTACATCTAAAAAAGTTTCCATTATCATTTGGATTAACACCTGTTGCTGGTTGTTGTCCTCCAAACGACTGTGTACTTGCTGTCTGTAGTAAACTTCTCCAAGAAGCATCTTGATCTGAACCGCTAATACTGCTCAAACTACTTGTAAGTTGAATTTGTCCACCACTATTAAAATAATGTCTAGCATCTGCTGCTGTTGGCCAAGTAAAAGTAACTATTACTTGTGCAGAAGTTGACCATGTTCCTGTATATACTGCATTACTATGTGCTGTACCTGATGCTGTTGCTGCAGGTGGTATAGTATATTTTGCAGCCTCAAGTGCAATAATTAAATCATTCCATCTTCTGTAAGGCTGTGTATTATATGTTGCATCATTAGTAACAGTATTTGCTTTAATTTTTTGAGAAGTACTAATGTTATTAGGCCAACTTCCCCAATTAGTAGGAGGATTTGAACCATATATATGCCTGTAAGCATTATACATATCTGTAATTAATCTACCATATTCTTCTACAGACACTTTATCCGAAACACCTACACCTGAAGAGTTCATATATTGACCCCATCCATATGTGGCATCACCGCCATCAGCAGGTCCCATCACTTGCTCAAGGCGAGTGTATAGCGCATTGTAGTCGTTTCTGCTAATTGTTGCGTGTACGGTTGTCATATAATATCCTTAACAGCAGTATTTACTACAACAAGTGTCTATGTTGCACTAATGCTGGTTCCAGAATACGATGGACTCGTAATAGAAAATGCAGCACCACTTGGTTGTAATGTTCCTGTAGCTTTTAATTCTTCTACATCAATACTAAGTGTGCCGTCGACTGAATCTCCTGGCGCAGGTGCACCTGGATCAACATAATTATCAGATAGTAAAACTTTAAAGTTAAACACTGAAGCTGTTCCTGCGGAATTACTTGCCACATCACACTTTGCTTGAATCTTGTAATTGTTGTTTGAGTATGGCGTACTGGCAGATAAGTTGTATAAATCTTGGTATGTATTAGTAAGCATGTATATGTTATTCAGCCCATCTGGTAATCTGCCGCCAATTGATTGCCTTCCTACAGTTGAAAGCAAACTGGTCCATGCACCGTTCTGTTGAGATGCTGTACCTAAATTTCTTCCTGTAGTAAATCTTAGTCTACTTCCAGAGTTCCAAAAATATCTTGCTTCGTTAGCATTACTAAATGTTACAGTTAGCACGTATTCTGCACTTGTACTCCAAGCAGACGTATAACTTTTTGTATCTTTAATAGATGTTGTTAATAATCCAGCATCACAATCAAATCTATCATTTCGACATTCGTCAGCAAGAGTGTTATATCCATTAAAAGGATCACTCGATGATGCTGTAATAGGATCACCAATAGCAGCAATAGTTGCTGCTGGTACTACACCGTTTTGATGAAAGTAAGCATTTACAATGTCAAATCTTATTGCATCAAAGTGTGACTTTAATACTGTTTGACCTGAAATAACTGTTGTGCTATTAACTGTTTGTCCGTATCCAAACGTTCCAACGCCGGTACCCATGACTTCAGCAATCTTGTTTCGCAGGCTGTTGAGGTCTGTTGATAGGATCTGTGCGCCTGTTGTTACCATTATAATACTACCGCTTCAATAACTTTTGTTCCTGAATTTGAATTGCTTTCTATTGCAATTGCAAACACGTCTGCATGACTGTCAGCTTTTGTAGCATAACCTTCCGCAGCAGCAACTAATCTATCTCCTTTAGCAATAGCGCCGAGCACCTTAACTGGTACACGCCCTTTAAGTGCAATATATGTTCCACCTTCTAACCATGAGTTCATCATAAACGCAGGCTGTTCTGAAACAACACCTAACGCTCTATCGCCTTCACTACATGCAGTAACTTCTGCGTTTCCGCCAACTGATACAACTGTACCAGGCTCATATTCTGCGTCTGCTAAATATTTCTCTGCTAAGTCAGCATATCTAGCTGCGGTTGCTGTACCTTGGAATAAGTTAGCAATTAAATCACCGCTTGAGTTTCTAGCAGCAATAGTATTTGCTGTCGCTGTTGTTTTAGCAGTTTTGTAATTAGGATCACTATCTGTTGCACTGTCATCAATTTTAATTCTATCTGCAAAAGTTGCTGTACCATTAAAAGTATTTGCAAAAATTACACCTGACGAATCTCTAACAACAATACTATTTCCTGAAGCAGGAACTGAAACAGATGGTGTAATACCATTCAATGCACTAGCGTCTGATGCTGTACCAGTCAAGTTACCTTGTACTGATCCAAACAATGTACCGTAAATGTTTGCACCTACATAACCAATGTTTTTAGTTGCACCGTCAACCATTACAGTTGAATCGTTAGCAAGTAAACTACCTTGTGTGTTACCTGTAACATTACCTGTTACATTACCTGTTAAAGGTCCTGTAAATGCATCAGCATGTACCGACGACCAAGCAAATTGTGCTGTACCTAAAGTAAACGAACTATCAATACCTGGAATAACACCTGCTGCGGTAATATCCATAATATTTTTTCTAGTTGAGCCGCCATCATTAACAATGAACTGCATAGGATTACCAAGAACACTTTCAAAAACAATTTCGTCATCGTTTTCAACTCTTAATCTAAAGTCGCTTTGGTCACCTACTTTGTATCCTGAATCTTGGAAGTTAATTTCTTGGTTAAAAGTAATACTTCCTTTTTGTAAATATTCTGAAGCATCAATGCCGCCTAACTTTAATGCGTTAGATGAAGTTCCCCAGTATACATAATCGTCTGATGTAACACCGTTGGCATCTGCTTTAGCCATTGTAATACCTTTCTTGATCACTGTAAAGTCATCAATAGGGTTCAATGAACTGTTTAATGTAAATTCTGTTTGTGAAATAACTGCAACTGTTTTACCACCTGCATTAATTTTTAAAATTGAATGGTTTGTATTACCTGTGTCTTTAACAACTTGTGCAATTGCTCCACTAGCACCAAGATCTGGTGATGCTTCAGGTCCTACAAGTACAAACTCTCCACCTGACCATGCATATAACTGCTTTGCAGATGTGTCCCACCAAAGCTCACCTACTCCTAAACCTGACGGAGCAACTGATGCTACTTCAGCACCGTTGGTTGTTTTCCATTGTGAACCATCATAGAACTTAATTTTCTTATTTGATGCGTCAAACCATAGTTGACCTGTAACTGCTTTTGGAGGAGCAGTAGTATTTGCAAAGTTTTCTAGTAAATGTAAGAAGTTTTCATTCTGTACTTCACCGTATCCTGCGTAGTTTTTACCAACGAAACGTATATCCGTAGTGGTATCAATAGTTCCGTCTTCTACTGACGTTAAAAATGTTCCGTTAAATTTATCTACTTGGTATGCCATGTGTGTTTTCTTCCTAGTTTACTGTTGTATTTATCTACCTTTACTCGTCTTCTGGTGGTAACGGTTTAGGGTAAAAACTGTATACACCTGGTTGATCTTTGTACGTTTGAACAGCATTATTATGGTTATTAACCTTCTGCTTAACGTAGTTACGCATAGCAACAAAGTCATCTGTAAGCGGAATACCTGCGTTTTCTAAGCATTCTGCAATGATATTAAGCTGCTTATGCACGGGATACTTAACAAGAATCTGCTTGTTTACTACTTCGTCAATTGCTACTTCTTCAATTAACGGTATATCATTAAGAGATCTTACTTCTCCACTAGCATAATCGCCCCACCAATATTCATTTGCGTCATCTAAATCAATAACTTTATGAGGTACGCCTTGCTCAGTAAGTCTTTCAGCAAACTCGCTATTATAGTCCTGGGATGAGATCACTCTTGATCTATCAGCACTAAAAATAATAATGTTTTTCATCTAGTTCTTCCCCAACTTAATGCAAGACTTATCTTCGGTCTTTCATTTTGTTTAATTTCTGTTACTTCGTGTTCTAAGTTCACAGGCATATCAATTAACATACCTGGGCCTTCATCTACTAAATTTCCTTTGCCTTGTTCATCGTACCAACAAAAGTGCGGAGCATCAGCTCTTAAAAATATTAGTTTAAACTTCCAATACCCGCCTGCACTATCTCTATGCCTTTTAAGATAATCACCTGGATCATATTTGTTAATACAAAAACTATCACAAGTTCTATCTTCTTCTGGAATTGATTCTGTAATCAACTCCTTTAATTCTTTTGGCATGTTCCAACGGAACATACTTTTTAACTTACTTTCACCATAGGCAGTTACAAAATTAAATTCTTCTCCTGGCTGCCTAATAAAAAAACTGTCTTCGTTTGCCTCTACTAATTCTACTATCTCGTCAACGTTCTTACAATAGTCCGGTACTAACTTTACTGTCATTATACATATGACCAAGTACCAGTGTAACTCCAGTTACTACCGTTTGAACTATAAGTCAACTTGTAACCAGTATTACTATTATAAAGTGTAGTTGAAGTACTAACACTAGCAGTAGCCCATCTGTATGCTAAAATCCATCTACCAGCACTAAAACTAGAACTTGAACCTGCATATATGTTATTAATTATCAATTCAAAGTTTAGTCCACTTGCTTGACTTGCAGGAAGATATGCTTCAATTAAATCAATATACTGCGCATCTGGTGAACTTGTGTTTGGTGCAGGTGAGCTAATAACAAGTTGTCTTGTATTTGCTGATGCAACAACGTTTTGTACAAACTCAGTAGTAGCAATAAATGTTGAACTGTCTGCGTTTGCTCTAGTTATACTATACGTTGCATTGTCTGCACTGTTTGCGTTTGCTGCCTGTGTTGCATTAACTGCTGACGTTGCTGTACTTGCTGTTGTAGCCGTTGCAGCATTACCATTTAAGTCTGCTTGAATAACATTTGCACTAAAGTCTCCATTAGCATCTCTTGCTACAACTTTATTTGCTGTAGGCAAGTTAGTTGCATCAACATCAAATGTTGTGTTTGTAATACCGTCATAAACTAAACCAGTTAAGTAGTTGCCTGGTGTTAGGTTTGAAAATGCTATTGTATCCCATACAGGTTGTCCAGCACCAGTTGACTTTAAAAACTTGCCTGCTGTACCTGATGGTATATGTGCTGTTGAACCAGAAGCAGTTTGGTAAGGTATAGTTCCACCTGCGCCGCCTGCAATGTTAGTTGCTGTTGTTGCTGATGTTGCATTACCTGTAACTGCACCTGTTAAGTCACCGTAAAATTTTTCTGAATATGTATCTTTATATCTTAACGCACTTGAACCAAGGTCAAGTACTACATCTGTATTCGGAAGCAGTCCTGCTTTTGCGCTAGGAGATCTTGTAGGTCCAAATAAATCAAGTTGATAATCTACACCTTCTGTTGCTGCTAAACTAATTTGATTTGCTGCTTTTATTTCTGTAGAATTAATTGTTCCGTCAATAGTTAAGTTTGAACCAACTGTAATATTTCCAGCAACACCTAAAGATGTTAATGTTCCTAAACTTGTTAGTGCTGAACTAGTAACAGTATTATGTAAGTTTGTACCTGTTAGTGTGTTAGCATCTGCTGTAACTGTTATATCTGCTGTGCCGTCAAACCCAACTCCATTAATATTTGCTGGTGTTGATAATCTTTGTGCTGCGGCTGCTGTTCCACTTAGTGTTGCACCAATAAAGTTTGCTGCTGTTACACTTCCTGTAAATGATCCTGTCTCTCCTGTAATGTTACCTGTAACATTACCAACTAAATCTGAAGTAATTTGATTTGCTACAAAGTTACCTGTAGTATCTCTTGATACAATTTTACCAATTTGATTTAAATGTGTAGCATCAACTGACCATGTAGTAGGGTTACCACCATCAAAATCTGTTCCTACTAAAAATTCTCCTGCAACTAAACTGTTAGGTGTTTGTGCTGTAATTGTAAGATTTTCTGAACCGTCAAATGCAACACCGTTAACTAATATAGGTGAATTAAGTCTTATTGCTTTATCTGCAACACCCTGTAATGTTCCCATTACTTTTGCCATTGCATTTAAATTAATACCTGTAATTAATTCTGAAAATCCGCTTACTTCATTACTTGGATCAATAGTAAATGCATTTGAAGATACAATACCTATTGTAACACCATTTACTTTAAGTTCAATTACTGGATATGTTGTTCCATTAGTTGCTAGTAACGTTGTTGTTACTGCTCTAGTTGGTAAGTAGCCGTCTGCTGTTTCAGGTCCAATTTTAATCCAGTTAGATCCATCATATACATGCAGTGAAGGATCAGCTGGTGCGTTTGCAGTTGTTTCATTCTTTAACCAAAATGTTCCAAGAGCTGGAGTTACTGGAGCAGTAGGACTTACATTTGCAGAACCAACTTCAACCCAATTCTCTCCATCATAAACTTTTAATATACTGTTTGTTGTATCAAACCAAACTTGCCCTGTAATAGGGGTTCCTGGTGCAGAAATATTTGCAAAGTTTTCTAATAAGAATAAAAAGTTTTCGTTTTGAATTTCACCATAGCCAACATAATTTCTACCAACAAAAGATAAACTAGTGGTTGAGTCAACTGCTGCGTCTTGTAATACTACAAGTTGAGTTCCGTCAGTTTTGTTAATTACATAAGCCATTTATACGCTCCTATTTTCATCTTATGGTAATACCTCATCTGAAACGTGTGTCCAGTTACCTGACAACAACTGGAATACTTTAATAATTCTAGATGTTGTAATACCAGCTGCTGGTATAGCTGCAATGGCTCCGTTTACTGCTGTAACAGCAGGTGCTGTTCCTGAAGGTGTATTAAATGTGTCTGTTGAAATACTAATTTCAGGTGCTAAATTAAAGTTAACTGTTGAGTTACTTAATAGTGTAACAAGAATTCTTGCAAAAGTACCGGATCTGTATTCAGCCGGTGGAGCCAACTTGGTTAAAATCTCTGATGCAATATAACTGTTTGGTTTACCATCTGATAAGTCCATGCTAAATGCTAATGATCTAGTTTCTGCAATATCGTCTACGTATTCTTTTGTTGCGGCATCTTGTGCAGTTGTAGGATCTGCTAATCCAGTAATTTTTGGACTACCTATTAATGCAACATTGCCTGTACCGTCTGGTTCAAATTCAAGATCGTCATTGCTAGCCAATGTACTAATTTTATTACCTTCAAGGCGCATTTGCGCTACTGGAGGTAATCCAGGACCAATGTTAACAACGTTCTGAGCACCAAAGGCTGTAACACCTGGAATACTTGTAATACCTGTACCTAACGAAGTTCCACTTAGTACTGTTACTCCGTTAATCTTAAATTCTTTACCTGTTGCTAGGTTAATGTGTTCTGAACTTGTAAACGCTTGTGAAGCAAGTGCAGGATATTCTGCTGTTGCGCCTAAGCCGTCTTTACTATATAAAATTGCTTTGTCAGTAGTACCTTTAATTACTAGTCCACCGCCATCTGCAATTTCATCTGAGTTAGATCCACTGTCGCCTGTTTGTGCAAGAACAATGTATTTGTCCTCAACAACTAATTCTGTTTGTCTAATTGTAGCAAGGTCACCGTCATTAATAACAAGGTTACCTCTAATAGTAAGGTCGCCTGCTAGTTCCATGCTACCACCAGTCTTAACTATACTATCTGGTGCGCCTTCATATAAATCAATTTGTCTTATATCAGGACTAATCTTAACTGCAATCTCCTGCGAGATACCTTTTCTAACATCTAAGATTAAAAGTTTATCTTCAGCAGCGTTTGATAATTTAACGTTACCGTTATCAACTGACAAGTTAGCCTGCGAAGCAGAACCAACAACAAGTCCTAGATCACTTTCAATTCTAAGTGTGTTTGTTAAAGAGTTAGCAGTATCTTTTCTAACGTAGTTTGTAGAATCAATGTTTGCTAGTTTTTCTGAGTTTGTACAAGTTACATCAAACTTGATGCCTGACAATGTACCTTGGTTAAATCCTGGTCCAATGTCTCCACTAAATCCTTCAATAGCATTTTTAGGCGTAAATGAATCTTTAGCAAATATACCTAACAAGATACCGTTGTTATAAAGTGATGTAATAACACGAGTTTGGTTTAGTGTATCAAGTATGCTTGAAACAATAAGTCCACTAGTTCCTTGTGCGTCTGAATACGCAGGACCTAGCAATATAGTGCTAGTACCATCAAAGAAATATAACTGTTTAGCAGTATCATTAAACCAAAGGTCACCAACACCAAGTGTTGTTGGTTGTGAGTTAGCAATTGTTGCAGAACTTACTGGAACAAATGCTGTACCACTGTATACTTTAAGTTTTGATTCTGTGCTGTCAAACCAAATCTGTCCTTTAATAGGCGCCGTAGGCGCAGTCACGTTAGCAAAATTTTCTAGTATCTTAATAAAGTTTTCATTAAGTACTTCACCAAATCCGCTAAAGTTTTTACCAATTAGTGTAATGTCAGTAGAGATATTATCAATTTGACCATCGGCTACTGTTGAAACTATTGTACCATCTGTTTTATTAATTTGATATGCCATTTAATATCTCATCCTACGTTGTTGTAAACGCTGGTGGACCCGAACGTATAATATAGTTAATTGTCAAGAACGGATTCATAATACCAACTAATGACCCTAACGTAAAGTCTGTACTTGGTTTCTTAATACCGCCCGATTGTTGTAAGTACTGTGCTTGTCCTGGAGCAGTAGGTCCTAAACCTGTTGTACCTGGACTGTTAATAGCACTATCAACTCTAACAGCCGAATACTGTATTCCATTTGCTGTCATATCGTGTTCGTGGTCTGGTAGGTTACCTAATGTTAACGCTACCGCACTTGCGCCTGCTGCACCTGCAAGTGTTTGAGCTTCTGTACCTTCAACTCTTGCTGGCGATGGTTCACCTCCGCCGTTATCAACAAATCCACCAACTGCATTTGGTACGTTGATATTGTTGTCCATGTTGTGCCTACCTAGTGCAAATCTACCACGTAAATCTGGTAATCTAAATGTGCCAACACCATTAAGTGCTGCTGAACCGTTATATGTTGTTCCTATAATGTCAAATAATTCTGGAAACTTAGATCTTTCAACTTCACCACCATCACAGAATAAAAATCCTGTTGGTGGATTTGTACCTGCATATGGAAGAATACCTCCCAACGGAATTCCTAAGTCACCTACAAATGTATCACGTGTTTCTTTAAGAAGTCCTGTTGCTCCGCCTGATTCAGCTGAAGCTCTATATACTAGTACAAAGTCATTTTTGTCTGATTGGTTTGGTGCAGGTTCATCTCTATCTTTAACAATGTTAGCAGTCAATGTAGTGGCAAATGTCTTAGTTGCACTACCTACTTGTCCGTCAAACTGTATTGCGGGTGAAACAACGTCACCTGTTAGTGCAAAACTTGTAACATTTTTTAAGTTAGTTGCAGTATTTGCATTACCTGTAATGTTACCGTTAATTGTACCAACAATTTCATCTGCTTGAATTGATTTAGCATAAACTGTTCTCCAACGATTTGTTAGTTCACCCAAGTCATGTGTATCATTAACTTGAGGTTTTAAAGTTGAAGATGTAATTGTTCCTGTAACATTTGCTGCGCCGCCAATTATAATGTTTTTAGAAAACGCTGCGCCACCTGCTGAAACAATACTACCTGTTGATAAGTTAGTTGTTTCAGATGTACTTGAAATCTTTAGTGCGCCAGTTAAGCCAATGTTACCATCAACATCAAGTGCTTCATCTGGTGCTGCAATATTAATACCAACTTTGTTATCAAGCACTCTAAGTACTGTAGTTGGAATACCGTTTCTATTAACTTGTAAATCTACTGAACTACCTGCTGATGAATTATAAAGTTTCGCAGCAGTTGCTGATGTTGTTACTTGGAAGTTTCCGTCAACACCAATTGTTAAACCTGCGTTGTTTCTTACATTAAGTCCTTGGTCAGTTGTGTTAACAATATCACTTCTTAAAAACTTACCTGCTGATACTTCAACACCACCAACGTTAAGTGCATCTGCATTTTTAGCAGTACCAATAAGTTTAGGTAGTTCGCCTCCTAAAAATATAGAAGCAAATTCTGTTTTCTCAGTATCGTTTGCTGGCGTTGCAACATTAAGTCCTGCTTTGACTGTTGCAAATCCTTTAATATTAACTTTAGGTGTAAATGTGTCTTTGGAAACAATTGCAACCGGTTGGTCTGCAATATATAAAATTAAAATACTTTTTGTTTGGTTGTCTGAGTCAGCAATGTTTTCTACTGCTGGTCCATAACGTAAACCGTCAATTGAACTTTCTGCTGGTCCAACTAGTAACCATCTTGTACCTGTGTAAATTCTTAACTGTTGGTTTGTAGTATCAACCCAAAGTTCACCAACTTTAGAATTTTCAACACTAGGTTCTGTAACACTCTTTTGAATGTTTGATGCTGCTTTCCATGCTGTGTTGTCAAACAACTGTAGCACACCATTTTGTGTGTCATACCAAAGTTGTCCTTCAACTGGATTTACAGGTGCATTTGCACTTGCAAAGTTTTCTAATACAGATAAAAAGTTTTCAGCAATAATTTGTCCGTATCCAGTAACGTTACGTCCTGGAAATGTTAAACTTGTATCTTGGCTTGATGTATTATCAAAGACTGTGATCGGAGTTTTGTTTTCGCTATCTGTAAAATTTACAATATATGGCATTTATTAAACCTCCGTAAAGCCTGTTAAACTCTGTACTCTGATTGTATAATCAACTTGCAAGAGTCTGTTCAAAGACTTTTGTACAGGGTGGAAAACCACGTGTGTTAAAAGTTTGCCTGTTCCGTTAGGATTATACCATTTAAGTCCAAGCTCGTCGAAAACAAAGTTACTGTCCATATTAACACTATTATCAAATGCTTGTTGATCATCTGGCTCACCATAATCAAGTGTACATGTAATTACAATGTCACTGTATGTTGCTCCACTAATATGTCTAACTTCCATTTTGTTACGCACTGGATCAGCGTTTGCAATAGAGCTTTGATCAATAACTTTAGTGTATGTTTGATTGTAAAGACTGGAGTTTGACCCAACTGTGTTAGGTGTCAAATATGTAATTAATCCTGTAGGGTCAACTGTAGTACCACCGCTACCAAACGCCATTTCGTAGACTGTACCTTCCCCTTGATTTGAAAGACTGTTAACTATTGCAACACTCATATTTTCATAGTGTATTGCATTGCGTTTATCCTGATAAACTTCTCCAGTTTCAGGATCAAAAATCTTAATATGCCCTTCAAAATGGAACCCGCCGGTTTCATTCAATCCAGGTGCTTTTGGCGTTTTGTTTTCTTTGTTTGACATATTTTTATCTTCCAGTTTCATAGTGTATTTATTCAGGTAACTTCGATGTATTGGCAGCAATGAACTGACTAATTGGAGTGCTGTTTTTAAGCAGCGTAACGCCTGATGTAGCAGTATTTTGGCCTCTATCGTACCATACTTGTCCTTGTTGTTTTATAATACTAATTCGTGTACCTGCCGGAGGTACATTTGTTAGTCTAATATATGCTGACGACCCGTCAACACTAAATTCAGCTTCAACCTTTTCATCGCCTGCTGGGCTAGTTGAACCTTTAGTTTCGTTGTATTGATCAATATATGTTTTGCGTAGTCTTTTACCGCCAACAAATACTTCAATTGAGTCACATCTTCCATAAATTGCTGGAATTGTTCCTTCATACCAATCACTAACAGTACTTAGCTTAGGAACAAAAGGTAGTGGTCCAATGAGTTGACTGCTACCATCACTAACAAAATCTGTTCTTGATTGGGTATCTTTATATGGAATTGTTTGGTCTGTACTCAAATCAACTACATATGATCCTACAGGATTCAGTGTTTTAATTGCTGTACCCTGTGTACCTCTTCTCAAGTTGCTTAGTACATTACCATTCTTGTTCATGTACTCAATTTTCTCACCATCTATTTCAATAATGCCTGGTATATTTTTGCCTGCAACAGGGTCAAACAATGTAGAAGCATCTGCAAGTGTAATACTTTCATCATAGTAAGTTAATTCTTTTGCTAATACTAAATTATCAGTAATTGCATATCTAGTGTAACGATTGATGTTTAACATATCTTTACTAACTTGATATGCACTTGGTAATGCAAATACATTAGACCCAAACGCTACAATTTCAAAACTATCTGTATCTTTATTAGAACCTTCAATATATACAGCACCTCGTTCAACATCTAAGCGATAATCAACATCTTGTATAAGTTTAGTTTTGTTTCTGTAAACCCATACATAACTTACACCCAATGGTTTAAATGCAATAGGATAAAATGCTTTACCACCTGTATACTGATCACTAACAATTTCCATTGAAGGATATTCACTAAACCAAGTTACATCAATTGTATCACCTAGTGTTAATGCTGTTGAATCATTAATAACAATGTTGTTACCTACCACAGAGTACTCTGCATTTAGGTTATTTTCAATTTTAATAACATCTCCGACCGTCAAATTTTCCGCAGTAACCTCAAGCTCTTTAGTTGTACCATTATAAACATAGTCTGTAATAAATGTTTTTAGCTCGTTGTTAATATAAACTTTAATGTTGTTTGGAACAATAGAACCTGCTGATGCAATAGGATCAACACCTAGTACATATTTTTTAGTTACTCCATCGTAAACATTGTAAACTGTGTCAACACTTTTTAGTTTTTTGTTGTTTACTTCAACAATAGTTGATGCTAATGCACTTTCTCTAGATAACTGAACAAATGTATCTAAGTCATAACTCTTAGTGCTACCATCATATGTAAATTCTTGTTGGTTAACTCTAATTAAAGATTGCAATGAACTATCAACGTCTGCTGCTGCGGCAAATGCAACAATTCTAATCACTGCTAATCTATCAGGCTTTGTACCAAACTGTACAAGTGTTCTGTTTGGCGTGTCAGGTAATAAGTCTGTGCTGTCAATAAATCCTGTATCAGATTGTACACCGTTAACTGATACAAAAATATTTGAAGTATCAATATAGTTTGCGTTAGTTAAGAATAATGTTGTGTCGCCATCTGCAATAAACTCTTGGTAATCAAGTATTGACACACCACCTAATCCTATTGAAACTATTTCAATTTTAGAATTTTCTGCTGGAACACTTGCAAATTCAATTGTACTATTTGTAATGTTGACAGTATAAGTTGCTGGTGCAGATTTTATTCCGTCAATATAAACAATTACTGATTTGTTTTCAATAATTTTTTGTCCTATTGGATATACTAATGTTGATCCGTCACCGATTCTAACATTAGATTTAACTGTTGCACCCGCTGCATCTTTGTTTGAGTGGAATACTTTAATACTTAAACTATCTAAAACCTGTCCAGGAATGTTTTCTTCTGTTGCAGGAACTTGATCTGGACTAGTATATTCACCACCGTCTATTGAAATGTCTTCTGCATTTAATCCTGTTGCTGTTGCATAAGCACCTTCCATTGCTGACAATGTTCCACCTGATAACTTTGTATCTAATAAGTTGTTATCATTAATAGTTACAGCACCATCACTCTCTGCAGGACGGAAAATTAAAATATCACCGGGCTGCGTTGACACATAAGCACCAACTTCAACAATGTTTGTGCTACCGTCACCAATAAATGTTGGCATCTGTGCATGTGGATTCGTTGAAACTGAGCTATCCCAGTTATCAGTGTAATTAGGATCGTCAATTCTATGTGTTGGCGGTTCTTCAACCCCTTCTTCAACTTGTAAATTTAAAATATCGTCAGGTACTACTGTGCCTGCACGTTTTAAGTAGATATTAAGAACTTGTCCATCTACAGGAGTATAAGGAAGTGTTACATTAATTGTGCTTCCGTCTGCAACATAGTAATAATCTGCTGCTGACTCAACACTATCCCAACTATCAGTAAACCAAGGTAATGCGTCCCAACCACCTGTAACATCAAATGTGGTACCTTGTACTTGAACACCACCAAAGTCAATACCTGTCATTAGCTGATTCAGTTCTTTACCTACCATTCCTGATGATGGATTGTAATATTTTTCAATTCTACTTACACTATCTAAGATTTCATCATTCTTTGCATACGTTATATTAATAACTTCGTCTTTTGCTGGTGGAATTTTAAAAGTAATCTTACCTCTAAGTTGTTTATACACATCTGTTTCTAATGTAAACAAAGCAATATCATATTCATTATTAAGAACTACTTGACCGTCTTTAATAATTGAAATATTTGACTTATCTCTAGTTGGTGGATAAGTTAAATTAAACACTGCTGTTGAACCTGTAGCAGTAAACGACTCAGTTTGTGTAAAGTTACTATAAATTCCTGTTTTAGAAATTCTATCGAACTTCATATTAACATTTATAGAACGTGTTTTACCATTACCTAACACTGCAACTGCTCTTGCAACTGATGGCGAAGTACCATTACCACCTACAAGGGAAACAGTTGGTGTTGATGTGTATCCTGAACCGTGTTCTGTTAATTTGATTCCAGTAACTTTACCGTTTGAAACATATGCAGTTGCTTTAGCACCGCTTCCGCCTCCACCAGTAATTAATACTTTAGGTGCTTCTGTGTAATCTGCGCCTTTACCAGCAACACTTATTTCAATAATCTGGTAACCTTTGTTATCGTTCCAGAATTTATAAGGATATGTTGCTAATATATCGTCAGTACTTTCAACAGGAACAATTTTTCCTTGTGCTTCTGAATAGTAAGGAGGTAAATCAAAGTCTGAAATAGCAGAATTTGTATTATCTATAGTGTCATACTTACTAATATATTCTCTTACTGTTGTACTGTAAGGTTTTACTTCGTTAATATAATCTAAGTAACTTTCAAGACTGTCATTTTTGTAATTAATTTTTTGTTTTAGTGTGCCAACATTGTGTGTTGCATTTAAGAAACTAGATTTAAACGCCCAATCTACATAAGTTTGTTCTTTAAACACATATCTAATTGATGTAAAGAATAAGTTATTCCACTCAACTGCATAATTTCCAGTTAAAACATCTTCTTTCAATGCTTGTAAAATAAATCTAAGTTCATTTGAAACTTCTTTATCATAAAAGTCAATATCAAATGAGTCTACGTTGTCATATCCAACACCACTTGTTGCTGTATCATATAAGTCTGATGAGAATTGAATAGTTCCTTGGTACCTACCAATCATCTCGTAGTTGTTCATAGACTCGGTACTAACATCAGTAGTTTTCTTAAACACTGCCCAGCCACCTGAACCGTATTCTTTGATTCTAATCAAGTCTCCAATTTCAACATTTATAGTTGGTTCTTCGTATACACTAACTATTTCTTTTACTATTCTTGAAGTAGGACCAAAGTCATTGTCCCACCAGTCAGCATATGACCAATATAACGGTGTGTTATACGCTTGTGATCTACTTCTGTACCATGATTTTCTTACATCGTCCCAAGCATAAATGCTCCAGAAATTATTTGCAGTAGAATCGTTATTAACAAGCACACTAAACTGTCTTGGTTTGGTAGAAATGTATGTGTATAGTTTACCTTTATTAGTAATTGTTACACTGTTAACTCTACCTTGGTTGTCAATTGTAGTAACTGCTTCTGCACCTGTTCCGTCACCTTCAAATTCAATAGTTGGAGGTATCTTATATCCAAACCCTGCATCTAAAATATCAATAGAGTTGACTTCATTATCAATAATATTTGCACGTAAGTTACATTGTTTAATTCTAGATGTACCAACTTCAAGTAATTCAATATAGCTATCAACTGTTGTGTCATAAAGGTTTAATAAAGAACTTGGAATACTGTCTACTGAGTTTAACGTTGTAAAGTTTAATGAATCAGCAAATGCTTCTTTGTGCATGATTGCGTTAACATTTGTAATTAAAGTTCTTAAGATAGACTTTCTATCAACAAACATACTTTGTCTTGGTCTGTAACTTATACCATATCGTTGTTTAGCTGGCAAGTTAGGATCAGGTATTCTATTACCTTGTCTATCGTATCCAATTAAACTATCAATCCATTTATTTTCTAATGATGTAGTTGGTAAACTATCTGCAACACCTTCAGTTAGAAGTTGATACTCGTTGTGTACTTGATTTTGATTTTCTTCTTGTGTAAAGTATTCAACATTTAGTACAGCAGAGCTTTCTGCTACTGATGCTTTGTAATTGAATAATAAAAATTTGTCTTTGTCAATAAATGCTGCATATGTTTGTCCTAGTGCAGAAGGATCACTAATCAAATTAAACACATCTGCTGCTGAAATAGATCTATCAGTATTACCTTCAGGAACAGTAACTTTATTTCTTACCCAATAGTAATAATAAACTTCTGTTTGTTCTCCTGTATTAGGATTAAATTCTGCTTTTATACTGTAAGCACTATCATCTGCATACAATGGTTGCCCAGATATGCCTAGTGGTAAACCTTCATTAGTATCTGCAACTACTGCCCACTCCGAAGGAAGTAATTTAGACTGTACCCATTCATAAACATCAATTGATGCTCCAGGAGCCAATGCTCCCCATGCACCTACTCTATATGAAACTTCGCCTTGCTCATAGTCATACCACTTAGCTGTTGAAATATCCCACCATAGTTTACCTACGTTTTTAGTTTTCCAACAAATAGAATCATCAACAACAGCACCTTCTGCTGTTCCTGTTGTATAAATTGCAGGATCGTATGGAACTTTATATGTAAGTTCTCTTTCTGCTTGTGCTAACAGTTTCATTTTAGCAGGATCAAAAATTTCTATGTCAAGAATTTTTATATCATCTTCAGTATCATAAAGTGAAATACGTTTAAACTTATCAATGTCAACTGTTTGTGGTTGTGAGCCAATAACGTTTAGTGCATTTTGACCTTCAGTTTTTTCAAACAATCTAACTGTACCTGTTTTATCTCCTTCAAATGCAATATCAACTCCGTGCGGTGCAGGAGAAATATAGTTAGGCGATCCAACTACAATAGCGTTTCTTGTAGCATATAAACTGTAACCAAAAGACTCGTTTAAAGAAAGTGTTTCGTCAATTTTCTCTGATAGGAAGTATCTCTCAGACTTACCTTTTTTCTCAAACACATAAACTGCTCCAGCAAATCCGTCATAATCTCTAAACGTAGTTCTGTTACTGTCGTATGATGTTTGTGATCCATCAAATCTTGTCTGTAATGTAAACGGAGAATTAGTTGCACCAATTGCAATTATTTCAGTACCGCTTGAGATTGAAATATCTTGACCAAACATTTCATTTGGATAATCTGAGTAACTTGTTAATTTTTGTTTTAGTCTATAAGCAAATTCTGTTGAATCACTATCAAACTTAAACACATAAGCACTACCTTGATTTTGGAAGTTTTTATCTGCTAAAGGACTTGTAACAACTAATGTGTTACCTGAATAGTCTAATCCAATAGCATAACCAAACTTGTCACCTGAGCTTATTGCTTCACTTGGATCAAGATCACTTAGGTATGGAAGAGAGTCTGCATTTATTTGCTGTAGTAATCTATAAACACCAGCTGCATTCTTTTTGTATATGTAAACTTTACCTGAAGCAACGTCTGTGCTATCGCCTACGTTTACCCAAGGCTCGCCAGCATCTGGTGCTTCGTTATAACTTCTAATTGTACTATCTGCACCTACTGCACTTGGTCCTAAATTTTGTAATTGATGATAACTGCCTTGATACTTAACTGTATCGCCTTGCATATATTCGTAGTTAGGTCTCCACTGACCTTTAAAGTTATTAAAGTATTGTCCGTCACTGTTTGGTGCGCCTACTGCAAGTACTGTACCGTCATAGTTCATTGCTAAAGAAGTACCAAAACGATCATCTACTTTAACTAACTCAACAAGTTGTTCGTCATCAAGTATTCCTGCATCAAGTGTTGAACCATCATCGTTAGTTGCTATTGACATTGGAAGTGAAGCACCTGTTGTTACTTCGTCCATCTTAACCCAATCGTTTGAGTAAATTGTTAATGAACTTCCGTCTGCAACATTATCAACTAATGCTTTCCACATATCTCCATTTGAAAATACTATTGAGTTCTTAGGATAAAAAGTAGAATCATCAGCAGCATAAATGCCTCTATAATTTTTATTATAGTCTAAGCGCCAACCATCTGTTGTATCATACGTGTAAAGATATACACGACCTTTTGCATCTTGTGAACCAGGTGCTGATACTGACATGTAATAAGGGCCTGTTGATGTTGCTTGGCTAACTGCAATCTTTTCACCAAATCTTTCATTGTCATAAGTTCTAGGACTTACTTGTATGTCGTATAAGTTCCACTGTTGTGACTGGTACTTGTAAATGAATATTACACCTGTTTCAAAACCGCCTGTGTTTGATCCATCGCTTTCTGCATCAATCTTCTGTACTTCAACCCATTCATTGCTGTACACATCAATTGTGCTGCCGTCACCGTTAATATTATCAGTTGCTTTATAAAGTCTACCTGCAAATAAAACAATGTCATTAATTAAGTAGTTTGCATTTACATCAAATGCACCTTGATATCTGCTAGGGATTCCACTTGCTGTTGGAGCACCGACCATCAACCACTGGCTATCTGGGCTAAGTGCTAATTCAAGACCAAATGATCCTGTAACATCTGTTGTTAACCATGACGGTGGTTCAAGCAATTGCTTAGACGATAGGCCTGTTGCACCTTGAATATAAATTCCTACTCTTGCTGCATCAGGTATGCCAACTATAACCTGTTTAAGTGTATCACTGTAAACTGTTTTCTTACCAACACTTGTTGGATCAGTAATACCAAAGTCAACAATTTTATTACCTGTAAACTGTTTTTTCTTTTCAACAACTTCCCAGTGTGAGTTTACATTAGAGTCTACAAATAGTTTTGATCCGTCAGTTAGTAGTGCTACCTTCTCTGGGTCAACAGTGTCGTAAGAACTAAACCGTGCTTCAGTTAGTAACATTGGATAAGCGCCTGTGCTAGGTTCGAATCCTTGATCTGCATCATACTTTTCTGTATGCTGTACTGTAACTGTATTAGTTGTTGCTGCTTTTACTTTCCAAAACTGATTTAGTCCTGCTATTGTTTTGATACCAAATACATCATCAACTTTTAACAAGTGTGCTTTTTCAAAAGTAAAGGTCACTTCGTTATCATCATTACTTTCTAAGTTTGTAATTTTTAAATCGAATACTGTGTTTGCTCTAAGAACAGTCCATGAAGGTCCATCAAATGTAACCCATATATGATTATTATCTTGTACTGAAGCAATTGCAAGATTTAATATTTCATCTCTGTTTGTAACTGTAAAGTCTGTTTGACCTACTGATACATATCCTGCTGTTAATACAGGCTTAGAATCATAACTAGTTGGGTTGATGTCTGTTGTAAACGGGCTTGGACCAAACTCAAAATTAGTCGAATCAATTCTATAATACCTATCAACTTTATCTTCTGCAGACGCTTGTACTAATACAGGCTGAGGATTTAATTTAAACTTGTCAGTATCTAATCTAATTTCAATTCTTTCTGACTGATCAACTCCTCCAACTTGTCCTAACTTGAATCCCCACTCCTCATTAAGATCAACAGCGGCATTGCTAGTATTATCACCTAGTTTTGTAAACAGTTTAGTAATTGCATTTGGTGTACCTTTCTCTCTGATGAATCCTTGGTACAATTTAAACTGTGTTGTTGGATCTTCAGATAAATTTTCTAAATATTCTCTGCTTTGGTATCCTGTTGTATGCCTTGCAAGATCTCTCTGGCTCTTTCCTAATCCTTCTGATGACACATCAAAATAATCTTCCATTTGATTAATTCTATAATCAAAGTTAGGAATAAGTTGTTTCTCAGGTGTTGAGTCTAGTTGTGTCCAGTTAGCGTCATTAAACTCTTCATCACTAGTATGATTAAATCTTGCGGTATACTTGTATGCTCTGTAAGATACAATGTCTCCTAATTTATAATCATAATAAGGTATCCAAGTATCAAATGATACATTATCAAATAAGAAGCCAGGGCTAGTATAATCACCGTCCCAATCTGTTGTTCTAAATCCTTGTGCTTTAATTCTTTCTTGTCTATAACCTGTTGCTTTATCAAATATAGTATCATTGAAAACTGTTTTATCATCAAATACAACAACATGTTCTTTTAGAACATAATTTAATTTTAGTAAGTAGATACCTTCAGTTGTGTTTGTTGTGTTAACTTGAATTTTTTGAAAAGATCTTGATACATTTATAAATTTAGGATCAAGTGCTGAGCCGTCTGCTTTCAACACATTATAATCATAGAAACTATCTAATAAGTTATCAGCAACTCCAACAGCAAGATTAATTTCCATACTTGCTGCACCTGGACTCATCGATAATACAGAACCAACTGCCCAGTTATGGACTGTCCAGTACATAAATTCTTTTGCTGCTGTTGTAAAATCTTGTACTACTTGATTAGTGCCGTCATAGTTTGCAAAGTCAAACCCTTGACTTTTTAAGTGTGCTTGATATCCTAGTAAGAAGTCGACTACACTTTGTATACTGTTAAACTCTGTTCCGTAACTTACTTTCTTAACTTTGAAACTATTAAAGTTTCTACGTTGTTGAGCAACAACAGCATTCTCAACTGGTAAGTCGGGTAGCTGTACTAAGTTACTTTTATCAAACGTTTCTCCAGAGGTAAATGTTTGTGTTGCTCTATAGAATGTTCCTCTGTACTCAACAATACCACCGTTGTTAAATGTTTTTTCTTGATCCCATTCAGTAAAAGGTTCTGAAGTTCCTGCAACTGAAATTACAGGATCAGCTTGTTGTGGATACGCTTCAAACGTATTAAAGTAAGGATTAATATCATCGTATCCATTTACTACCCAACCCTGTGTTGTTTTTTCAAATATAACACCACTGTAAGTAACCGAAGATATTGGAGAACTTACATTAAAGATAATATCGTAGTTCTCAGGTGGAATAAACACACTTGCACTTGCCGAGCTTGGATTTTTACTATCAAGTAAATATTTTTGTTGCTGCTTATCAACAAACCCGCTTACTCTTGAAGTTAATCTAACATTTATAAAATCAATATTTTTCTGAGCATCAGCAACTGCTCCTCCCACTGACTTAATGTATGAAGCAATGTAAATTGCAAGTCCTGCTACCTGTGTCTTTCCTGCGATAGGAAACTTTAAGTCTGTTGGTGTTAAAAATGTTTCTGATGTTACATTTACTAACTGGTTAATAATGTTTCTTTTAGTAACAGCTCTGTCAAAGTTTAGTACTAGATAATCAAACGGTTTTAATAATGCTAGTGCTGTTGTTATTGCAAAAGGATATTCTGAACTAGTTTTCCATGCGTTTTCAACTGGACTATCATCGCCTAGTTTAAAAGGACCTCTATTGTTAACAAGTTGAAAATTACCTGCAAGACCTGAAGTCAAAGGATCAACTAAATTACCGTCACAATCACAAGGAATATGATTTAGAATTGTTGTTCTGGCATATCTTGGATATATCCCTGCTCGATCTCCTTGAGCAATCTTACCAGCAGCAATATCTTCCCACAACACCAAGTTACCATTAGTATAAGGTGCTGCTCCGTACTCAGTCTCCCACCATGTTGGCTTTATTGTAAAGCCTAGCATTTCCCATGGATGTGTATGCGGTCTATCAGTATCGTAAAAATATTTGTAAACACCTCTCCAATATCCAGGCAAGTTTTCTTTGCCTGTTGGATCTGTCATACTTGAATATGTATATGTAAACGGTTCTGTTTCTACAAAATAATCGTTTGTTGTATAACCTAGGTTAGTATTTTGCACCCATGATAAAAACTCTTGATTAATTACGCTATCTAGTTCTTCTTTTACAAATGTACTATTACCGTAATATCCGCCCAACGTTTTTTGAACATCAAAAATCTTAGCATCATAATCTTGTTTGATGTTATTAAATACACGCTTTTCAAATTCTAAAAGTAAGTCATCTCTATAATCGCCATAGGCAGTAGTTTTACTACCATCGTGTCCTTGTATTACATCTTTAGGTACTCTGTAAGTGTCATCTAAATATTTTGTAGGTTCGTACTTAGGGTAAAGTCCTAGTGATGTTGGAGTTGGCGGTACATGGCTGAATGCTGTTGACACATACTCTCTAATCTCAATTCTATCACCTTCAACTAACGTACCTGTAATTGTAATAAAGCCCAATGCTCCATTAACTGTGTAATCTTTGTTTACAATAAGTTGTACATCATTAAGATAAACATATACTGCTCTTCTGCTTAATGTTTCTAAATCAAAATCTTCAGTAAGTGTAAATGTTTTAATACCTGGATCGTCAACAACATAATCTGTTCTTGTAAACGCTCCAGCACCAATCATATCAGAGTCTGCAAAAGGACTGTCAATAGTTTTAGTCTTTGTAATAGTTTCTATAATACTATCTAAAAAGTCTGAAGTATTTTCGTTGAACTCAACTTCAGTTGCTTTCTTAATAATATTTTGTTTAAAAATAGTATATGCTGACTTAGCATATCTTAAAGATTTAACAATGTTAATATCTTTGTCATTAATTAACAAAGTAGACACTGCTGCGAAACCTGAATGTTTCATAAACCTTGTTGAGTGTTTTTGATACTGATCTAAGTCCCTTAGATTTGAAACACCTGGAACAGTTCCTACAACTCTTCTATCAAATTCAAGAGATGATTTTAAATGATCTGTTGCTTGTCCTAACGTAAATGTTTTTAATTGTTCATTCAGAGGATTTTTTTCTAATCCTGCAGGTATTTGATAATACCCTTGGTCTGGTTTAATTTCTGCAACTATTTTTATAGTTACTACATCATTAATATTAAATGTTCTATCAAACGTAAACTGATTAGTACTTCTAGTATATGTGTCACTAATATATTCGCCGTTTAGATAAAAATTAATTACTGCATCGTCTGGTAACACATCCCAATCAACAGTATTAAATATTGCAATAGAATCTGCTGTAGTAAACGTGTACTGATCAATAATTGGCTGAATAAATTTTTTGTCTGTTGCTATCCAACCGTTTGCATATTTTCCATTAATTTTATAGAACCCAGTGTTAGTATTCTTGGTATATTGTTTTTGCGTTAGCGTGTAAACAAATTTTTCTGTTTCAAAGTTCCAATCAAATACAATGTCACCTACATTATCAATATTTGCATAACTTAATGCAAAACCTAATTCTGTATCTGCAACACCTGTGCCAACTTTATAACTTAAAAGATTGCTACCTACAAAACTCGATACTGGATATATAGTTGGATCTGAAAATGCAACACCAGCTGAATCATATAATTCAAACTTAGGTGCTTGGTTAGCACTAGTTTTTTCTTGGCTTGATTTCCAAACTGTACCATCATAATGATACATCTTACCTGCGTTAGTTGTACCACGTCTTACTAGGACACCTTCATTAAATGCTGATAATGAATCAGCAGTTTCTTTTAAATTAATTTGTGTGGTGTTATTGTGTTTTACAAACCTTACTTCATAAATTCTGTTATTTGCTAAACTATCTGTATCTGCAATAACTAGAATCCTTGCTCCTTCAAACAAGAACTCACCGTCAATATTATAACCTTGTGATCCTTCAATTTTAGAGAACACATCATCTGTAAATGTATCTACGTAGTCAACTGTTTGTTTTGCAATGCCACCGTGATTATATAATTGTATATCAGGCTGGAATTCAATAATAGGTCTTTTAGCTCTAGCTGATTCTAATGAATCAAAGTCTTGACTTCTAAATTTATATGCAGATTCTAAAACAGCTCTATGGAACCATCTGTTATATCTGGACCAAGGGTTAGAGTCTTTACTGTTTCTAGCAATTGTAATATAATCTTTATTACCAGGATACTGTGTTGCATCATCAAAAGGCTGTGTATCAAATCCTTGATTATCAAATAATATATCAGGCGAATCTGTATCTAATGGCGGAGGTACTAAGTCAGCAAAATTAATTAATCTAATCTCTGAACCAACACCTTCAACTAACCATTGGCCGTCTGCATACTTTGATGGTTGCACTTGACCTCTAAATGCTACAACCATTCCGTTTGTAAAACTAATTCCGTCTGCGGTTGTGTATTCTTTTTTACCTACAACTTCTTTTTCAACATCAATAAAAGTATTTGTATCAATGTCTGAAATAATAAATCTACCTAACCTATTAGGTTCGACATCACTTTGATAATATAATATATCTGGCGAGTCTTGTGGAATTTTAAATGTTAACGTTCCTACTTTTACACCATTATTTTCTACACCATCTCTATATAGTAGAGAAGCAAATCCTGCATCGTTAGCAACCAATTGCCAATCTTGTGAATCAATTGTAATACTACTTCCGTCTAATGGACTTGTTTCGTTAACACACTTCCAAAGTTGTTTGTCGAATACTGCTAGTTCTCCAGGGAAGTATGATTTATTAGGATTAAATTCTAAAGATCCTGTATCATAATTGTTTCTAATGTAAAAACCTTCATCAGGAGAGTTAACTTCAAACTTATATTCTTGTCCTCTATATAAAGTAATATCAGGATTATTAGTTACACTGTCTGGTGTAAGTATCCAACTGTTTATACCAGTTCCTACTTTATATGTACTTTGAATATTTGCTGCTTGACCATATACATCTATAGATGGAGGACCGCCTGGAATCCAATAATATTCTCTGTAATTAATAAACTTGTCCCATACAATAGGAGGATTCCAACTGTAATGTTCTTGCTCTGTAGTTTTATCATCTCTTTCATTAGCATTGCCAAAGAACTCAACCATGCTTTTAAGATCAATATAATCTTTAAATTTTAAAATCTTTTGATCTTCTTCAACTGTAACAGCTGGCTCAAGTTGATAACGACTTCTTAGTGTTTGGTCTGTATCAAGATAAACATCTTTTCCTGTAAAAGTTTTTCCGTAACGCTTACCAATATAACCTACAGTCTTGTCAACAACACCCGGCTGTATTAAAGGATCAAGTACGCCTGATAAAAATTTATCATTGGCTGGGGTTTGAAAGACGTTAGGTAATAAGTCTGAACTCTTTCTAATTGGAATGTCGCTATTAGGAAACTTTTTGTTATCAGCAGCCATTATGTGTCACTCACTATTGAACTATTTGCTGAATTAATTTCAGCAGCCGTAATAGAAGATACAATCTCTATGTCATCAACAGTGGCACCACTAACAAAAATTTCGTCTGGTTTACTTTGTATTTCAAACAGGCTTCCGAATGCCTGTGATGTCTGTCTTGGCAATATAACAATGTTTGATATATCAGGCGAAACTACATTTAATATATAAGTTGTAAGTTCGCTTAGATAGAATCTATCTCCAAAGTCCCAGTTGTTTACATCAAAGAATTGATTCATTGCATTTACAATTCTTACTTTTAAATCGTTATTGTTAACAGTTTTATTAGGATTCTTAACAACCTTAAACTGAGCTTGTAATTTAGTGTCAGCATTACTGCCAAATAAAACTTTATACTTCACAGGATGATAGACTACTTCATCGCTAATTGACTTAATAGAGTTTAGTCCTGTTCCAAACGTTACTCTAAGTTCGTCATTTGTTGGTGCAGTTGGTTCTGTTGTACGTCCACCTGCTAGATAATTTCTAAATTCTGTATCATAAGATCTAGTTAAAAGATAAAGATCAATAATGTTTGTTACACTAGGATCAAGTCTTCTATCTTCACTTGCTGAATGTGTGTACTGGAACTTAATATTGTCTCTACCAATATTTGCTCTGTATGTGCTTTCTAGTACAAGTGTATTTGTTGTTCTGTCAACTCTTTTAACTCTATTTTCTGCACTATCATAAAAATAAATTAATTGTCCATCGCTATAGTTATTAACGTTAACTAGTGATTCTTTTTCAATAACCAAAATAGGAGTTACTGTTGTGTCAACTAGGTTATAAACAGTTGTACCATAATCATCTTTTTCTGCTTTGAAGAAAAGATATTTTAAATCAAGATCTTCGCCAACTACATTAACAAAAGACTCTGGGTTGTCAATAACACCGTCTGCGTCAGAATCTCTAAAGCCTAATCTAATTTCTTTAGTACTTTCATATCCGTCATCAAATTTAATTACGTCTGCAACTTCAAATGGGTAATCTTGTATCAACGATCCTGTGCCAACATTTTTACTATTAATACCTAAAACATTTACAACGTCTTTTTCAACTTTACCAGTTAGACTGTTGTATGCTTTTTCGCTTTTATCAAAATAAAATCTGTTTTGTTTTTTACTACCAAACACATAGTTAAGTGTACGTGTTCGTACAATGTATTGATCATTATCCTTTACAAATGCCATAATCCATGAACTATCTAAATTATTATTAGTTACATCACCGGATTTACCTAAACTAAATGCTGATGATAAATCTAAGTTTTGATTTTGAATAATTTTCCAACTTGATTCTTTATCATCATATCTTAGGCCAAAGTTTAAATTTGCAAATGCTTGGTTAACCATTGAAGACTCAAGTGCGTCTGAAAGATCTGTTACAAACTTAGGAACAATTCTAGAAGCAACTGCGCCTGAAGGAACATTATCGTTAAACACAATAGGGCCAATGCCTTTTGCGTTAGCACCGGTACCTGCGTTTGTACCATCACCTGCAACACTAATAACTTTTGTCCATATGACACTTTTTTGTGAAGAATCTGTATCGTCTGTTGTTACTAGTAATCCGTCTTTAAATGATTGTCCTGTTGGAGCAGTAAATTTAACATTTGCTCCTGGAGTAATATATTTTAAGTTATTAGTAGAATATGTTCCTACTTTAAGCAACGACAGATCAACTTTGTTTGTAAAGTATCCTGTGCCTTCATTAATGTTGTTAGTTGATGCATTCCACACAATGTTGTCACTTGTAAATAAAATTTTGTCATATTTTGTAAAGTAGAAATTATAAACATCTGTTTCTGTAAATACGCCTTCTACTTTTTGTTTAATAAAATTAATAATATCTGATCTATTTGAGAATTTAAAAGAAAGAGATTGTTCATCTTCTTCTTTATACATATATCCGTCTGTACCAAATACGTTAACTGAACTATACTTTCCACTTGCATCAATAAGATCAAAGTTACGTGACAATCCACTTGATGTTCTGTTTGATGCTTTTACTTTTAAAATATTTTGTGATGTTGCTAAAGGTGCAAGGTTATAGTCCTCACCTGTAATCATTCTATTTTGTGTATAATAGTTTGCTGGTGCATTCCTTTTAATAGATGCAACTGATTCTGTAGGTGTTGATGTTGAAACTGTAGACTGTAAAGCCATTCCAATTGTTAATGTATGTGCAATACCTGCTTGGTTAACATAGTCAACTGAGATATTAACATTTTTCATTTCATTAGGTGAAATTGTATAACTTAATCCGTTACTAATTCTATAGTAAGTTCTAAAAGATCCTTTAGGTAAGTTACCATATACACCGTCAGCAAAAACTAAATCAATCATATCACGCTGTTTAGTTTCAACCGCGTAAATATTTCTAATGTCTCCTGACAAACTGTTGTAAGCAATATTGTTTCCTGTAAGGTTTGATACTTTTGTCCATTCTTGAGCTTGGCTTCCATTTGCAAGTAATTCAAACAACCAAACATCATCGTTGTTAATTCCTTTTGCATCAACTGCAACTTTTTCATTTGTTGATGGTGCATCAATTGTGAAGTCAGCTAACTCCAAAGAACCTTGTTTGAAGTGCATGAAAAATCCTGTATTAGGACTTGCTGGACCTTTGTTATCTTGTCTGTAAAGAAATCCTAGCTGGTTACCAGGTGTAGGTGCTTCCTCGTAAATCTCTTCTGCACCTTTAAAAGTTGTGCTTAAAATTTCAAACACCATTTGTCTGCCTGCAACGTTTTTATTAAAAGTAAACATTGGCACATCAGTACTAGCAGTTCTAAATCTGTACTGTTCTGTTGGGATGCCTTGAATAACATCTGTACCTTGACTTCTGCCAAACTTTGTGTTATCAGACATAGCAGCATCAAGAAGCAAAATAAACTGTTCTGCCCAGTTTGTATTAGTTGGGTCATTCCATTTAACTGTTTGACTTGCTAAATTACGCCCATTACTATCAATTAATTGTTCTGTAGTTGAAACTGATGTAAATTTAAGTAAACCCTTTGATGGTAAGTTACGCTTTGCATTATAACTAAGCATTTTAGCAATACGTAATACACTTTCTTTACGTTCAGCAAGTTCAATAAAGTTTTCTCTACTTGCTAAATCAATACGGAAAGATAAACTTTGCCCTAAAAACGCAATAGCATCAATTAGTGCAAGATACTCTGAGCTTTCAATATAATCGTTAAAATCTTCTGGATAGTTTTCTCTTAGATAAGTGATGATCACACGTCTTAGATTTTCAAAATCGTAAGATTTGAAATCAGCATTAGCGAAAGTCTGGTAGATTCTTGTCCAGTCTTCGTTAAGTAATAAATTGTTTTGTCTTGACGTTGTGCTCATTATTAGTTCCTATGCTGTATTTACCAATGTTTATAATATGCTCAGTTTATAACGGAGTTATCTCTATCAAAATTAAACTTCATTCTCTCCTTAACATTGAACGGTATGTATGTTACATCGGCTTCGATTCTAATTCCCTGCTCAGTGCTGTCAATTCCTACAGCATTAACTTGTATTCTTGGGTCGTAATTAATAATATCCTGTACATCTTTAGCAATCATTTCTTTAACTTGCGGTGTAAATTGCTCAAAAATCATATCCCAGATAATTGTTCCAAAGTTTGGATTTTCTAATTTTTCGCCTTTTCTAATGTAAAAATGATTGATAATATCCTGCTTAACTAAATCTATGTCATAGAGCTTGAAGTTATCAACTGAATTCGCTGAACTAAATCCTTTGTAAGCATAAGTTGTTGCGCCTGTTGCTCCTATTGATGCTTGATCTACTGCTACTGTTTTCTGATTGTATAACTTAGCCATCTTGTTTCTCCTCTCTATCTGTTGCTAGTGCTGTAACAAACTGAGGTGCTTGGTTTTCATGCAGTAACCACGGCTCATGCATAGGAATACGCCTCATGATAGATGTTATTGTTCCGTCTTGCCATTTTGTAGTAGCCCAGTCTTTTAATGGGTTTACTAATGGGTTATCGTATTTAATTAAATCTGTAATTGTTAGTGCTGTGTCAGCTTGTGCTGCTCCTGTTGCAGCCGGACCGTTAAAGTGTATGTTAGGACTTGCTGACATAATAATGTCTCCACCTGATGCAACTTCTGTATTAGCACCTGATGTTAAGTAATTGTAACCACCTGTAAGTATGTCCCAATTTGCTTGTGTATCTGATCTATCACCAATTGTTTGAATATCAGTAGTTCCGCCAACAAAGTGTCTGTGGTTGCCAGCAACTGAAATATCTAAGTCTCCAGCAAGAGGAAGATCTTCTGCATTCGTGTACATTCTTGTTTCAATTTTTCCATTAGCACCAATTAGTATATTAGTATTAAATGCACTTTCTATTTGTACTCTACCATTTTCTTGTTTAAGAGCATCTTCAATTTTTGCATCTTGATGTAAACTGTCAGGTGCTTGATATTCAGCGGTTGCTATAATGTTTACATTTCGACCAGCTTCCATGTTGATATCTCTATCTGCTTTAATATTAATATCATTCATTGAGTGAACACTTACACTGTCGTTTGCAAACACATCTACTTTACCATTAGATGTTAACTCAACCCACGATGTTCCTTTCGCATTACCTATGTAAATTAAATCTTCTGAATTATGTAAAAGAAGTTGATGTCCTGTTCTTGTTCTAAGTCTTGTGTATTCGTTATATGGTAAGTCAAGCAATCCTGCACTAGTATTTGCATCTGATGCTTCAACATATTCTACTGGGCCTTCTTGTGGAGAAGTTTTTCTAATATAGCGATCATCACCGTCGTCCATAACAAACTGTGTTCCGCCTAATCTTGTAACAGGAATCTCAACACTTAGATTTTCTTTTGTACCACGTCTCATACGTTTACCGGTTGGACCGTAGTCTAAAGGTCCAGGAGTACTAATACCAAATACTGCATTAGGATTGTTACGCCTACTAGTTGTAGTAGTAACCCCTCTTGCATCATCTTCTAATAATCCTTGAAGGAAAAATCTATCTGTTATAGGATGTACAGGCTTTGGAATCTTTTCAGCGTCAATTTCTTGATCCCCTGAGCCATTTAATCGTTTGTTAATTTCGCCAACTGGCAAAGGCATTTTTGTATTAAACTTTTTCTTGTCATCTTCTGATAATGCAGCCAATGACGCTCTATTGCTTGTTTGATCTTCGCCCCTAGCACCTGTTGGGTCTGTATCTGCTGCACCGATTGCAGGAACCATATGATTAGCAAACCTTGGAGGAACACAAGCAAACCAATAACCTGATGATGGATTACCTTCTATGAACATTACCATAACGGTTACACCAACATCTGGTGGAACTGCCCACATACCATAACTTTGTTGTGTATCTTTAAAGTCGTTTTGATTCATTCCTAATGCTTCGTATGGTGTGTGTCCGAAGAATGGAGATGCATAATTTACAAGATATGTTTGTCCGTCAACATTACCTGCGTTACCAGATTCTCTGAGTAACGAAACTTTTAGTCTACCATTGAATGTAGGATCAAGTACATCAATTACTGTAGCAAGATAAGCACCTGAGCCTAATGCTCCTGCCTGAGTATTATATCTGGTTCTCTTTTCAACTGGCATTAAGTTTTAACTCCGTCAAGTAGTTTAGGATCATAAACTCTAATAGTGTTTCCTTCTCTATCTTTGCTTTCTTCAAATGGTTGTTTTCTGTCAATATTAAAATTAACTAACGAACCGTTTGCTTGTCTTCTGTATTCTTTTAGGATAGGTTTCTTAGGTTTAGATTTAAACTCGCCATCACCCTTAGGTAATTTTGCGGCCCATTTTTCTATACCTTCTACACTCAAGCCAAAGTTAGCAAGGAAGTTATTAGCAAATTGCTCTCCTGCTTTTTCTACTTCTTCAATTGTTATTGTCCTATCAATTTTTGGTGGTGGCGGAACTTGTCCAACTTCTGTTTTTGCGGGTTGTACTGGTCCAACTTGTGATTGCAATGCAGGTTTACTACCTGGTGGAATTTTTCCACCGTAATCAATTGGCTGGCCTGGCATTCTAACACATCTAAGTTTTTGTGTAAACTTCCCACCTTTAAATTCGCCATCACATTTCAATACTTTGTAAACTCCGCTAAAAGGGCTTGGATTTTCATTTGCAAATTCGTAAAGTCCGGTGTCAGTATTTGTATCAATCGGAGTTCTAAAACTAATAAAGATATAAATTTCGCCTCCTGTGTAATTAGCTTCTCCGCCATCAGTTGTCTGCGAACGTGGTGCTGCTCCGTCTACATGATTTGCTTGGCCGCTTTCAACCATCCAGTAAGGATCGCCGAGTATATCTAAATCAATTGTGATCAAGTCACCTGAGCCGTTGTCAACAAATGCTTTCTGGAAATTTTCAGCAACTAATTGTTCAACATCTTTGAATCCGCTACCACCTTTCTGACTTTCGTGTAAAATAGATACATCACGTTTTTGTTTTTTCTTACCTAAGTTAGGCGCTTTTGCTTCTGCGGTACCTTCTGGAGTGTTTGTGGATGATGTTTCTTTTTCACCTGTACCGTTAAGATTTTTATTAAATTCACTTGAAGTATTAGCTTCAGGAGTTGGTGCAGAACCTGCAAAGAATAAATTATTAATCTTGATATCAAATTTAAGTACGTCAACGTTTTGTCCTGAATATATGTAGTCATATCTTTTAGCAATTGTTTTTTGTAATGCTGCTGTGTCAACTCCATCGCCAGGCGCTTTAAAAATACTGTAATGCACAAAATACGGAACAATTCTAAATGTATATTGTTTAGCAAAGTCTCCTATCTGAGGATCGTAATCTAAGAACGCTACTTGAACATCAATTTTAAACCACTTAATATATCCTTCTGGTGTAAGGTTATTGTTATCAGCAGTTCCGCTAATAGCGTCTGTTGCATATTTTGAACTTAGAATAGTCTGTGTAATAACATCGGTTAACGGCTGTTTCTGTGTAAAGAAAAATTCACGCTGCTTAGGATCTACTTGCATTTTATAACGATCAATACGACCTGTTTCTTCATTGTACTTAGAATCTCCTGCTCTATACATTGAAGAACTTTCCCAGTTAAAGTTACCACCTGATGTTGAATCAAAACCAAACGTTGATTTTCCTATATAGTTAGATTCAAAAGATGTCTTAGTTGTTTGAGAAGGGTCAGCAGCATTTTTTCCAAATGCTTTAAATGATTGCCCTGGAGGGCTATCTGCGTCAACTATTGCTCCAGGATCTCCGTCAGTAAATGTGTCAGATGTTTTTCTAGCACCTGTTATAAAGTCTGTCGACTTATCAGGAAAATCAATAATATAAACATCTGGAACTGAATATGCTCCTGATTCTATTAACAATTGTTCATTATCATTAAGTACTTTCTCTAAACTCTTAGGTCCTGTTTTTAACATTTCTTCAACTGTTCCTTTTTCCGGAGCAGTAATTGAAATGTCGTTGAACAGCATATTAACTGTGTCTAAGTAACCAGAATGATTGTAAGGAAATGCTTGAACCTTGTATGTGGTTCCTGATTCGTTTGTATCAAAGGTAACTTTCTTTAATTTCATTACAAAGTATTTTGGATTTAACCCTTGGGTACCTATAGTTTTTTCTTCTGTACCATCTGCACTAAATCCTACAAAGTCTAAACGCAATACAAACGGAGCATCTAAGTAGTTAGGGTATCCTGCTTTAAGTGCAGAAACTTGCAACGACTCTAATAACAATCCCATACTGTATGGTTCAAATATATCAAAGTCAAAGTTAATTGCATTTGTATTACCTGTGTTTTTTGTTGCTGACATTACCGTAGTCATTCTAAAGTTGTCAACAAAATATTCAGGTGCTTTGCCACCTTGGATTCTTGTTCTATATTTGTCGCCACGTCCTGCGGCAGAAAAAACAATTCCGGATTTAACTGTTATACCACCACCATCGAAATCTTGTCCTGCAAATCCTAAATCACCTGTTCTATAAGTACTCGGATCATTATACTGCATTGGTGTTAGCACAGCCATCGTCCATAACGAACTAACTGTTGAAAATTTTTCTAACGGATTTTGAATTAGATTTGGTGTTTCTAAATCTCTTCTAGGACTTGGTATTCCTGGTCCTACTGGTGCACTATCTTTCTTATCAGCAAAATCATCTGCATTAGCAACAGCAGCATCAACTGTTTTAGTTTCGTCATTTATTACTTGTGCTATTGATTTTTCTGCAAGTTCTACAATGTCACCTGTAGATAATATTTCACGTCCTGAATCAAGATCAAAAGTTCTTATCTTTTGCATTGCACTGCCTACACTAACATTTGATGCTTGGAAAGTATTAGATGCATTAATTGTCGGCGAGCCGTCCGGCTTTTTTATTTCTGCTGGAACAACAAAACTTTTTCCGTTTATGTTTCTAATTTTTTCACCAGTTCTCAAAGTTCCTTTGAAAGGCTTTAACTTATTATCTGGTATGCTCGGAGGTCTATTAAAAGCACTCATGCTATATTCCTAAGAACTTTTTTAGATTTGATAGTTTAGGAATGTAAATTGAATTTCCTGCTTTGAAATCGTATATAGGATCTTTGATTGTATCCATGTTTCTTTGTACAAACACCCACCAAAGTTTAGGATCTTCGTATAAATCAAATGCCAACAAATCGGGTCTATTATTATAGTGTGGTTCAATTGTATATAATACATCACTTGCTGATGCTGGTACAGCTCTAATATTCATTAATTCTAAATACATAGAATTTTGAGGTGTATCTCTATATGGAGAATTGTTTTTGTATATGGCCATTATAAAAATCCTCCTCCGCCCATTGAGCCTTTAGCATATTGCTCCAATGAAAACTTGCGTAAATTTTCTCTGTTGTAGATTGGCTGTACTGAAACAGTAATATTACTTTTTCTTGGTACCCAAGTTGGTTTAGGACCTTGAGATGTTTCTGTACATCTAATATAGTCAACATCAGTAGGTAGTGTAACTGAGAAGCTTTTAACTACAACCGGAACTCCTTCAAAGACGTTTGCACCATATCCATACAGTTTACATATGATAGGTGGATTACCTGCTAGGTTACCTGTTCCAAAGAACATTTTTGTTGATGCTTTAAAGAATGTTGTTGCTGCAATCCAGTACGCAGCATCTTTACTTGACTCTGCTGTAAAGTCTCCTGAAATTTGTATCTCGTCCACTTGTGAGTTCTTGTAAGCCTGGAAGGGATAATTATTATGTACAGGATCTATTTGTGTATAGTTTGCGGTTGTTGAAAATGTTATTTCTGGCAAGTATGGAAAAACTACTCCACCAGTATCTTTTAGAAGATCAAATAACGAATTTGCACCAAAGTGTGCAAAGTTAGCATTAATTTTTACCCGCCAATCATTTGGATTCTGAGGATCTAGTTTAACACCGGCGCCTTCATCGAATTCGAAAAGTTCGCCACCAGCAGGGAGATTTACGCCTCTTTTGAGACTTAATAAATTATTTAAAACACCAGCTGCTTTGCCAACATTTGATGCAAAGTCTTGGAAACCAGATGCTAAGTTGCCTCCAATACCTAATTTAGATATTGCAGATGATATTTCAGCTGTGGTTCCGGCTACTGCATTAAGTCCATCTTGTGCAGCACCAAATGCTGTTCCAACATTATCAGCTATATTACTTAATGAACCACTACCAACTTTAGATGTTATCGTAGATAACGGAGCACCAGCAGCACCAACTACACCGTCAACATTAAATGCAGCATCTGCTGCCGCCAAGGCACTGTTTAAATCGCCTGACGCTTGGTTTAATGCTGAGCCAATATCACCGCCTAGTTCGCTAGTTAACTTGTCCAAATCGGCTTTGGATTGGTCCGAAACCTGTTTGAGATTAGCTTGGTTCTTCTGTTGCTGGTCAACGGCGACCGCAACGCCAGCTACAAGTACGGCTAAAGGTGCTATTTTTGGTAAACTCATTTTGGTAAAATTTCCTTTTAATAATACTATTTATTTCTGTAATAATGTGCTATTATATTACTTATATAACCGGAGAAATTACGTATGACAATTGGGCAACCAAAAAAGATAAAATATCTAACAAATAAGGATTTATTAGCGGAAATACACCGCAGTAAGTCTACTTTCTGTTCTTTTACTGACGATAGCTATGCACAGTACGATATTATACTGCCATCATTAGACAAAATTAACATTAGAACTGTAGCAGAAGCAAAACGCAACCGTGCTGCTAGACTATCTAAACTTGCACATGCTGAAGCAGTTGAAGCCGCAGGTAAAAAGATGCCTGCAAAAGGGTTTGATATAGACTACCGTAAAATGCAAAAAGAAGATTTAATTTTTAGAATTATGACATTTGATCATGTTCCAGAAGAACCTGGTCGCAAGAAAACAATTAAGACTGTTGCAGACAAGCACGAAAAAGTAAACTTTCCTCCTTTCCAGCATTGGAAGTTTGATGACAAAGGAAATTTGATTTGTGTAGGCAAAAGCCATTGGGTTGGTGGTATGGAAAACGGATACTTCGATAAGAAGTGTGGACAGATGACTAACGACCTTGCAAGAATGTTTATGAAATTGTGTGATAGGTACGCAACAAGAGGTAATGTTAGAGGATATACATATAACGACGAAATGAAAGGTCAGGCAATTTTGCAATTAGCACAGATAGGTTTACAATTTGACGAGTCAAAAAGTAATAACCCATTTGCTTATTACACTGCGGCTGTAACAAATAGTTTTGTTCGTATTATTAATATTGAAAAACGCAACCAAAACATCAGAGATGATATTTTAGAGATGAACGGCATGAATCCTAGTTGGACTAGACAAAATGCTGATGCACACCCTAACAAACATAAAGATTCCAAAGCAAAGAAAAAGACTTGACAAACTGCTTAAAGTTAGTTACAATAACATAAGGAGTAAAAATGCCGTTATTTAAGAAAGCAGCCTGCTTCACTGATATACACTTTGGTATGAAAGGTGGCAGCAGAACGCATAACATGGACTGCGAGGAATTCGTAAAGTGGTTTTGTGATGAAGCAAAAGCCGCTGGTGCAGAAACTTGCATATTTTTAGGAGACTGGCATCATAATCGTGCTACTACAGATGTTAGCACAATGAACTACACAGTTTCTAATTTAGAAAGAATTAACGAAACATTCGAGAAGACTTACTTCATGGTAGGTAACCATGATTTATTTTACAAAGACAAACGTGAAATTAACTCTATTGAGTTTATGCGATTGTTTCCAAACATCATTCCTATTACAGATATTTTTACAGAAGGCGAAGTAACATTACTTCCTTGGTTAGTAGGTGAAGAATGGAAGATGGTGCCTAAAATTAAAAGTAGGTATGTATTTGGACACTTTGAACTTCCTCTGTTTTATATGAATGCTATGGTACAAATGCCTGACCATGGAACACTTCAGGCAGATCATTTTGTAAATCAAGAATATGTGTTTAGCGGACACTTTCATAAAAGACAAACTAAAGGTAATGTAACATACATCGGTAATGCATTTCCACACAACTATGCAGATGCATGGGATGATGAACGTGGCATGATGTTTTTAGATTGGGGAGGAACTCCTGAATATAAAACATGGCCAAAGCAACCTGTGTTTAGAACATACAAATTAAGTCAGCTTCTTGAAGATCCTGATTCTAACTTAGGTGAAAATATGCACTGTCGAGTTACAATTGATGTGCCTATTAGTTTTGAAGAAGCAAACTTTATTAGAGAAACTTTTATTCCACAATACAAACTTAGAGAACTAAGTCTTATACCAGAAAAGGTAGAAGTAGAATCAAACGTTGATCCTATTGATCTTACGTTTGAAAGTGTTGACACTATTGTTATGAATCAAATCGAAGCAATTGATAGTGATACTGTTGACAAACGTATGCTGGTAGAGATATATAGGGACCTTGGACGTAATCAATGATAAAAATTAAAGACCTAACAGTAAAGAATTTTATGAGTGTGGGCAACCAGACTCAAGCAATTAATTTTGACAAAGGTGAATTAACGCTTGTACTAGGTGAGAACCTAGACCTAGGTGGTGACGATAGCGGTTCTAGAAACGGCACTGGTAAAACTACTATCGTCAACGCACTTAGTTACGCAATCTATGGTAATGCATTAACAAACATCAAGCGTGATAATCTTATTAATAAGATCAACGGCAAAGGAATGCTTGTTACAATCAACTTTGAAAAAGATGGAGTTGACTATAAGATTGAGCGTGGTAGAAAGCCTAACATTACAAAGTTTACTATTAACGGTAAAGACTTTGAAGAAGATTCTGATGAAAGTCAAGGCGATAGTAGAGAAACACAAAAAGTAATTGAAGAACTATTTGGTATGTCGCATGATATGTTTAAGCATCTCATTGCACTAAACACATACACTGAACCTTTCCTTGCATTAAAAAATAATGATCAGCGGGCAATTATTGAACAGTTGCTAGGTATTACATTGTTATCTGAAAAAGCTGAGTGTCTTAAAGAAGAAATGAAAATTAACAGAGACAAGATGAGCTCTGAGAATACAAGAATTGAAACTGTTAAAATATCTAACGAAAAAATTCAACAAAACATCGAATCGTTAGAACGCAAACAGCGTATGTGGGAAGATCAAAAGGTATCTGCAATTGACGAACTTGAGTCAAGTATTAAAATTTTACAAGAAATTGATATTGATGCAGAAATTGAAGCACACAAATGTTTAGACGATTTTAATAAAAAGCAGTCAGCGATTGCAGAAGCAAAACGTTGGATTGCTAACATTGAAGCTGATGATTCTAAACAAGAAAAACTAATTGAAAAATTAGATAATGAAATTGTATTGCTTAAAGAACACAAGTGTCATACTTGTGGACAAGAATTACATGATAAAAAGCAAGAAGAAATTCTCGGTGCTAAAGAAGAACAAAAGCAAGAAGCGGCTGCGCAAATTCTTGCTAATAGTACACAACTAGAAGAACATCAAACTGTTATTGCAGACATTGGTGAGCTAGAAGGTTGTCCACCTACACAATATGACACACTTGAACAAGCATTGCAACATAGAAGCACAGTTGAAGGATTAGAAAAAGATTTACAAGCAAAGAAAGATGATGTTAATCCTTATAGCGAGCAAATTACAGAATTAAAAGATACTGCAATACAGGAAGTAAGTTTTGATCTACTTAATGAATTAACAAAAGTAAAAGATCATCAGGACTTTTTGTACAAACTGTTAACAAACAAAGACAGTTTTGTTCGTAAGAAAATTATTGAGCAAAATCTTGCATATCTAAATCAGCGTATTACATATTACTTGGCAAAAATTGGTTTGCCGCATATTGTTGAGTTTCAAAATGATCTTAGTGTTGTAATTACACAGCTAGGACAAGATTTAGACTTTGACAATTTAAGTAGAGGTGAACGTAACAGACTTATTTTATCTATGAGTTGGGCATTCCGTGATGTATGGGAAAGTTTATATCACAGCATTAACTTATTATTCATAGATGAGCTTGTAGATAGTGGTATGGATAGTGCTGGAGTAGAATCTAGTATTGGTATCCTTAAGAAAATGACTAGAGAAAGACAGAAAAATGTGTTCTTAATCAGTCATAGAGATGATTTAACAAGTCGTGTTAATCACGTACTAAAAGTAATCAAAGAAAACGGTTTTACATCTTATAGTAATGATGTTGAAATTGTGGAATAGGTATGGCAACAGATTCACATGACCAAATGATTGAAGCATTTCAAAAATACTTTAAGTGGCAGGATCGCTTTGAGTATCATGGTAGTGATGAAGCAGGAATTAAGGCAAGATTTTGGCTGAGTGAAATTAGAAAACATGCAAGTCAACGAAGGCTAGAAGTACAAGAGAAACGATCAGAGAGAAAGTTAGCCAGAAAAGGCCAGGTCGGACGTCCCAAGAAAGTAACTACTAATGATGACGTCAGAATGGACTTACCAAAAGAAGAAGATTAAAGAACTTCCAGAAGACTGTGAAGGGTTTGTCTATCTGATTACAAATCTTACTAACGACAGAAAATACATAGGCAAAAAACTAGCAAAATTTAAAAAAACACGCCCACCACTCAAGGGCAAAAAAAATAAAAGACGTTCAAAAGTAGAAAGTGACTGGAGAGACTATTGGGGATCTAGTGAACATCTACTAGCAGATGTAGAGAAGTTAGGCAAAGAAAAATTTACCAGAGAAATATTACACTACTGTCCAAGCAGAGGCGTACTTAGTTACATAGAGGCAAAGGAACAATTTGATCGTAGAGTATTAGAATCAGACGAATATTACAATGGAATAATCAATGTAAGAGTAGGCAGTTCTAAACTATTAAAAGAAGAAATTAAACGATTAAATGACTCTTAATTTGCATTTTATACAGAACCACAACTAATACACAATATATCCCAAGGCTAACAAAACAGCTCAAACACCGTTAAATAAGCCCGCCACGGCGCAATTATGTGGCCCTAAGCCCGTTCTGATGTGTGACGGTAAGGAATTCTGGTTAACGGCAGAGGTATAACAGCACTATCCTTAACAGGACGCTGATCGGATACGCCTACGTAGAACCGGTTTGCTGTATATTAATAGAAGTAATTTAAATAGGCTAAATGAGCGAGTAATTCTCGCAGGTTTATTATATAAGTTAGCGTTTGTATAGTAAACTGCCGTTGTACATAAGATACTAAGACGGATTGAGTAGGTAACGGATAACCGCCTACGCTATGTAAAATTAAATGCATTGTAGATCTAACGCTATTGTGACTGTGCGAACTCAGATAATGTTCAAAACACACCTTTGGCCCCGACAACGGGCTAATTGTGACCATACAATCTAGATAATGCTAAAACTGCTTCGCAGTTAATAGTTAAAATAATTTTAACACTGAATCACTTTCACATAAGTAATAGCGAAGCAAGTGCGTTGAGCGATAGCGAAAACGCAGAACAGCTTTAGCTGTTCTTTAAATAAATACATATATGAATTACATGGAACTATCGGCATGAAACTTAATGAGATAATTAGCGAACAACAATTAGATGAACGTCCTATGGGCGTATTAGGTAAGCTCGGTGCTAAAGCACAGACATTTGTACCTGGTAGAACTGGACGTAGGGCTAAAGGTAAACTTGAAGTTGGTGCTATGGCTAACGAGATATCAGATAAGTTCGATTTATTTCTAGGTAAAGTAGGTGGCGCTGAAGGTGCAACTCCAGAACTTGTAATTTCCTTTCTAAGAAAAAACGGATACCCTACTAAAGGTGCAGAAGCAGCAATGAAAGATCCTACTATGGCACAAAAAGCTGGTGCAGCAGTAGGAGCAGCGGCAAAAGGTGTTAAAAAAGCAGCTTCCGCGGCGGCTGGCGCCGCAACTAACGTTGCACAGGGAGCAAAAAGTGCGGCCGCAAAGGTAACATCAAAACCTGCGCCGATTCCAACACAAACAGATCAAGCACAAGCAAAAGCAGGTAACACAAATTTAGCAGCAAGTATTGATCGTTCAAGCATGACAACTATTGCAGAAGGCTTTAGTGGTGCACAACTAGACAAAATTTTTATGGCAGCAGCCAAAGACAAGATTGCATCAGACGAAGGTGGCATTGCAGCACCTAGTGCAGGCAAAGTAGATCCAGCTGATGCAGGTAAGCCAGGTGCAGGTGGCTTTGCTTCAAGTTTTAAACAAGCATATAACAAAGCTAAAACAGGCACAGATGGTGCCACAGACGCGAATACAGCGTCAACAGCAGGCGATCAACCCGCAGCACAAGCAACAGCAGCCCCAGGTGAAATTCCAGCGGAAATACAGAAGCAAATTGACGAGCTAAATCCTGCGGACAAAAAACAATTGGCGATGATGATATGAGATTAGCACAACTAGAACAAAAATATATTACTGAATCTTGGAATGATCCTGAAATGCTCCTATTGGAGCAAAAGGTTATTCAGCCTTGGGTAGCAGATCTTGAGCGTATGGTTGCTGAAGCAACACTTACACCAGATCAAATTAACAATCTATTCACAAACATTGAACAAGGTGCTACTGCCGCAGGCGGTAATAGAACAGCAATAGGTAAAGGTACTGATGCTGTAGGTAAGTTTGCAAGTGCAATCAACAAAAAAATTGACGATCTTGGCAGTGCTATTCAAAAAGCAGGTCCTGTACAAAACATGGATGCCAAGTTTAATGAACTTAAACAAAAAATTGGCGACAAAGATTCTAAAGTAGTACAAGGCGTAAAAGCGGTTAGTAACTGGGCAAAAGAAAATCCAGGAAAAGCAACTGTAGCTGTTGCTATTTTAACTTCGGCTGCTGCACTAGCAGGCGGACCACTAGGCGGTGCTGTAGCAGGTTTCTTAGCAAGAGCAACAAAAGATATTTTACAAGGTAAAGAACTTTCAACATCAATTGGTAAATCAGTTAAAACTGGTGCAATTGGTTTTGCTGCTGGTGCTGCAATACAAGCAGTTGGCGATCTTATCGATCCAGATATTTCACAGGCTATTATTGCTAGTGATGGACAAACAATTGACGTTAACGGACTAGAAGCGATGAGTGCAACTAGCCTTGAAGACGTTTCACCAGAAGCAATTGAAGATTTACTTAAAACACAAAACGCACTAGAAACAGCAGCAAAGAATCTTTCCGGCGAAGAACAAGATCTTGTAATGAAACAGTTTTCTGAAACATCAAAGAAAATTGGCGAACTAGGTGGCAGAGATGCACTTGCTGATTATGCAGGATTAGAAGGACAAGATCTAGCAAGAGATACAACCACTACTACATCAGTTGACTCACAAAAAACTGATCTACCAGGCGATGACGGCCAGTATGGTGATCAAGATGCAGGCAGCAGTGGTACAGATAGTTCATTTGAGGTTAAAACAGTAGACGCAGAAACAGTTACGGCTGATCGATTAAAAGAAGCAGGTATTAATTTTGATACCGAACCAAATATTTCTCCAGAAGTAAAAGCATGGGCAGAAAGTAAAGGACTTGATCCAGATGATGTACAAAAAATATTTCAAATGGAAAAAGGACTACAAGATGCTAAGTTTATGGGAACTGAAATTTCTGCTAACAAAGAACTTGCTACAAGTTGGACAGGAGATACTCCAACACTAACATCAACTACATTACCTGATGGTAACGAAATTAAAGTTGGTGACATGTTTAAATCAGAAATTACTTCAACGGTTGGAGATATTGAACCACCACTTACATTCTCAAGCACGGTTAGTGTTGAAGGTGTTGATGCTGATGGTAATCCTGTAATGATGATTAAGGAAGTGTTTACAAATCCAACACACCCTTTATGGGACAACATTGATAAAGCAAACTTATCAGACGATGACTTTAAACAGTTAATGGATTTTATGGACCAGTATTCAGGTGTTGCGGCAGATTCTAAAGCAGATGTTGCTACACTCGTTGATACACTTAAACAAGATATTGCTAAAAGCATTGGTGCTGCTGCAACTGCGGTTGCAATGGGTACAGCAATGCAAGATAAAACTGTTGTTGGCGAAGGCGCAGTTGCTAAAGAAGAAAGTAAAATTAGTAAAGGTCAAAAATTATCAGAAGGACAAGTATACCTACTGTTTAATAGATTAGAAAATGTTAACACACACATGCTTGAAAACAAACTTATGTTTGAAAGTGCATTTGATGCTGTTCGTCATTACAATAGACAAGAACTTGAAGAAAATCCACTAGGAGCAATTGCCGGAGCAGCAGCAAAAGTAGGAGCAGCAGCAAAAGGTGTAGGTGGCGCAGTTGCTAAAGGTGCTAAAGCAGCAGGAGCAAAAGCAGCACAAGGTGCTAAAATTGCAGGAGCCGCTATAGGCAAAGGTGCAAGAAAAGCAGGCGCAGGTATTGCAGGCGCTGCTAAACAAGTTACAACAGCAGTAACAGCAGAAAAATTAATGACTGCTTGGAAAAAAGCAGGAAGTCCTACAGATTCAGATGAAGTATATAATATAATTAAAGGCTTAGGTGTTAATGATGATGTAATCAAAGGTACATATGATTCTATGAAAATTAAAGCACCAGCAACAGCAGCAGCAACAGCACAACAGCCGGCAACAGCAGCAGGCGAAGAACCAGAAGCACCTGTTGATGCTAACAACGATGGAAAGAATGATGCAACCGGTGAACCGATGCCGGTTAGTAAAGATGGAGAACAACCAGCAGCAGGTGGAGAACAACCAGCAACTCCAGCTAAGCCAGTTGACTTGAAAGCATTAGCAACTGAAATTTCTAAATTACAACAACCTGTAAAAGATAAGATTAAGCAACAATTAGTTGCTGTTTAGAAGAAAGGCAAACCACTTGTTTTAGTGGTTTCTAAATTACTCTTAATAATATCACCAATAATTTTACGCTCTTCAGTTGATAGATGCATAGCAGCAGTATAATCCATTCCTCTCATATACCAGCAGATTTGTAGAATGTCTTTTTTAAGTGCCCTTGCATCCTTGTCTAACTTATTGGATAGTTCAACGATCTCTGATACGGGCAGCGTCAGGATCTGTCTGCGAAAAAATTTGCTTGATCCATTGTTACAGGCAAGTCCCATTCATGGGCGCAGGCTTCACACTTAACATGTTGATCTGGAATACCTTGTCTACCTTTGATATCTGCTAAATGATCTGTAAGATCTTGGAAGACTGATTTATCACAGTTGTTAAGAAAGTCTCTTATTTGATCCTTATTGTCTGTTTTACCTTGAGGTGTTTCAATAGCAGTAACTACATCAGCAATAGTATCAATGGTCATATTTGTTAATCTAACAAAACTCTTTTGAAACTTTTCCATCTTTTCTGTATCTGACATTTCTTCGTCATTGACAATACTAAACACTCTTTGTTCTTCAAGTGTTTTAATGTTAGCACTAGTCATTTGCTTATAGTTGTACGGTTCTAGATCAAAAATCAAATCACCAGCTGTGATTTTATCTTTCCACTCTGACTTACCTTGGTTAATGTATTTTGTTAACGGTATTGTATATTTGTTTTCTTCTTTACATTGTGGACAGTTAGCCCATACATCCATTTCTTCACCGTAAGTAGCAATTCTAATACCAACCAATACTGAATCAATATCGATAGTAGGCATCATCCAAGGTTGCTTAATGGCAGGTACGCAACTCTTAATAACTTCTACTGTGCTTTCTCCTGATAGTAAAGCATCTGGTGTTTTTAACATTAGTTCGTCTTTTGCAGTCATTGCATATACAGCATAGTCTCCGTTTTCACTTGGATCTAATGCTCCTTCAGGATAATACTTTCCGCCTGATGGTAATCTAATATAAATTTTAGGCTGTCTGTAATACCCACTTAGTGGATTTGCAGGTGCCTGTGTAACTGTTACTGTTGGAGCAATATTAACTTGCTCATCTTTTTTTGCATCATTTGATGCATTTTGTTCTGCCATGGTTTTATCTCCGGTAAATACATTATATATTGCATACTTAGTATAACTATTTATATGCGCAGTTAACTGGACAAAAATAAATTATGGCAGTAATGATCGACATACCCGGAATTGGACAAGTAGAAGCACAAAATGCGGCTTCGGAAGAAACTCTTCGCCAAATTCTTAAGTCTCTTAGTGGAAAAACTGGGGGAGCTGGTGGTGGAAACAATGCTGCCGGTGTAGCAGCGGCTAGTAAACTATCCAAAGCACAAGGCGGAGCAGCAACTAACTCAAGTAAACTAGGAGCATCACTAGGAAAAGCATTTGGTGCAGTTGCTAAATTTGGTGGCGCTGTTGTAGGCGTTGCAGGCAAAATGATTGATATGAGTAATGCCATTTCAGGTGCAATGGCTGGTTATTCAAATCTAGACAACAATGTTACCGCAGCAGCAGCAAAAATTCCATTATTAGGCGGCACATTTCAAGCAGCAGCAGCAGCAACAGAAAAACTAGTTAACGCAACGCAGAATGCTTCAAACAGCGGAGCAACATTTGGCGGCAGTGTTATGGAAATGTCCATGGCTGCAAGTAGAGCAGGTATGACAATAAATGAATACAGTTCATTTGTTAGAAAGAGCGGTGATGCATTTAGGCTACTAGGCGGAGATGTTGAAACAGGACGTAAACGTTTTGATGATTTATCTAAAGAAATGCGTAAGAGTGGATTTATGAGTGAACTTAACACCATGGGTTTCACAACTGTACAAGTAAATGAGAGCATGGCACGTTATACTACTATCCTTGGTAGAACTGGTAAACTGCAAGGTATGTCAACAAAACAGTTAACAAAAGCATCAACAGATTACATGAAAGAAATTGATCTACTTGCAAAAGCAACAGGTAAAGAAAGAAGTGCAATTGAAGATTCACAAGCAGCACTATTAGCAGACGGTCAGTTCCAAGCAAAAATTTCAAGCATGTCAGCAGAAGCTTCTGCTGCACTTACGAATACAATAACAGGACTACCAACTAAAGGCTTGCAAGATATTGCTAAAGATATCATTGCTACAGGAAGTGCAACAACAAAAGAATCTCAATTGTTTGCATCGACGATGCCACAATCAGCAGCTATGATGATGGAGTTTGCAAAAATCACAGAAGCTGGTGGCACAATCAGTATGAAACAAAGAAACGAATTAAACAACTTGATGTCGCAAGAAGGCAAACAAAAGAAAGAACAGTTTAGGAACGTTGCTAGATATGATGCTGAAATGGCTGAACATTATATGAACTTGGTTGAAGCAGGAAACATTCAAACTGATGCATTATATAAAGGAATTGATGGACAGAAAGAAAATGCAAAAGCTACCGATGGCGCAATGAGTGCTATGGAAGCAATGCGCAGACGTATTAATGAAATAAGTCAAACATTTACTAGACTGTTAGCATCAACAGGAATTATGGATACCATGATGGGTGCATTTGAAATGATTGCAGCATTTACAGAAAACATTTTATTCCCCGTATTTAGAGTGTTGAGCGCAGTTATTATGCCTGTGGTTGATATTGTTAGTGCTATTCTTACACCAGCATTTAGGCTTATAGGAGGTGCTTTAAACTTATTCGGAGATGCTGTTTACTTTGCAACAACACCGCTTAGGTTATTAGCAGACGGTGTAAAATATGTAACAGGAATATTCCAACCGTTAGCAGATGTAGTTGGAATACAATTAATGGGAGCATTTAATACAACCAAAGATTTGTTAGAAGATACCTTTGCTCCACCTATAGAGTTTGTTGGTAGAATGGCTGACGATGTAGGTAAGATGATAGATCAAAATTTATATCCTGCAATTGAAGCTGTTAGTGACTTCTTTATGGGAAGTTTTAAAAATGCATTGAATTGGGTAACAGACGGTTTAAATTGGTTTGGTGATACGTTCGAACCTGTGATAACTCCAATCTCAAATGCATTTGGTTGGCTAGGAGAAAAGATTGCTGAAATTGGACAGGGTTTTACTGATTTCTTTAATAGCTTTAGAACACTAGGTGATGTGTTTGACGCTTTCAAACTAGCAATGGCAGATATGAGAATATCATTTTATGAGTTAGGGCTGACATTAAAATCATGGGGCGATTCATTAACACTTGGTACAAGTGATGAAGAACAAGCCGAGCAAGATCTGATGCGTAAAAACATCGATATCATGAAAGAAAAAAATAATGCGGAAAAAATAGCACTTTCTAATAGATTCGCTATAAACCGTTACGAATCTGAACAAGAAGCATTAGCAATTAAAGCAGCAAAATTAGCAGAACGTGGCGAGCGTGACAAAGCTCTTGATGAGAAACTAGCAATATCCAAAGAAAATTTACGCAGAGCTCTTGCAGGTGAATTACAACAAACAAAAGATGGTACTGCTGCTGATGCTATCCTTAATAAACAAAAAGAAGCAGAAATAGAACTTAACCAAAGTTTAGGTAATGCAACTGATACACTAAAAGATTTTGCCAAAAACCAAGATAGCTTTTTGGTATCGCCAGATGGTTCAGTAATTAAAGATACTAGAGCAAGTGTACCAGTTGGACAAGTTAGTAGTGCTAGAGATAATGGCGTAAGAGGCGGTATTAAAACAGGTGACGATACTAATGCTTTGGATGTTCTTGCTGAACAGAACCTTCGCCAAAAGAAAATGGACAATCCAGACTACGTTCCTGGAAAGTCAGAAAAAGAAGCGGCAGCATCAGCTGCACTAAATACAGAAGCAAGTCTACAGATGCAATCTGAGACATTAAAAGTCCAATATCGAATATTGGATGCAATAGAAGAAATGAACATGACAAGGGCATAGAAAGTATATGAGTTGGAAAAAATATTTTACACCTGTAGCAGTTGATAATAATTCGGGTAGTTACAGCCCAATAAGCGGAGGCGGCCGTCCTGGTCCTGCACGTTCAAACTACAGTTCTTATCTTCCAGACGTATATGCCGGTAGTCCGAATCGTATTGAAAAATACATGCAGTACGACACCATGGACATGGATTCAGAAGTAAACGCAGCACTAGATATTCTTGCAGAATTTTGTACAGGAAAAGACAGCGGTAATTTAAGTAATTTTAACTTTAACTTTAGAGGACAACCTTCCGGTACTGAAACTAAACTTCTTAAAGAAGCAATGCAGAAGTGGAGCAAGTCGCAACAGTTTGAAACACGTATGTTTCGTATTGTGCGTAACACTTTCAAGTACGGTGATGCATTCTTTTTAAGAGATCCAGAAACTAAAAAATTACTTTATATTGATAACGCAAAAGTTTCTAAAATTATTGTTAACGAATCTTTAGGAAAGATTCCAGAGCAATATGTAATCAAAGATATTAATTTTAACTTTAAAGATTTAGTTGCAACTACACCACACGGTACAACAAATACATCACCAAGCGGAACAAGTTCGTATACAAGCGGTGGTGGATTTGCACGTGGAATGGTAGGTGATGCAGCACAGCCAACAGGCACACGTTTTCAAAACGGGCAAAACGAAATCACAGTAGACGCCAAACACATTGTACATATTTCATTATCCGAAGGATTAGATAACAATTATCCTTTTGGTAACTCATTACTTGAAAGTGTGTTTAAAGTTTACAAGCAAAAAGAATTGCTAGAAGATGCAATTATCATTTACAGAATTCAACGTGCTCCGGAAAGAAGAATTTTTTATGTTGATGTAGGTAACATGCCTGCACACATGGCAATGAGCTTTGTTGAAAAAGTTAAAAATGAAATCCAACAAAGACGTATTCCTAGTTCAACAGGCGGCGGAACTAGTGTTATTGACGCAAGTTATAATCCACTATCAACAAATGAAGATTACTTCTTTCCACAAACAGCAGAAGGAAGAGGATCTAAAGTTGAAACATTACCAGGTGGAACTAACCTAGGTGAAATTACAGACTTAAAATATTTTACAAATAAACTGTTTAGAGCATTACGTATTCCTGCAAGTTATTTGCCAACATCAATTGATGAACAAGCAAACACTGTTTCAGACGGTAAAGTAGGAACAGCATATATCCAAGAATTAAGATTTAACAAATACTGCGAAAGACTTCAAAGCATTATGTGTGAAGCGTTTGACAAAGAGTTTAAACTTTGGTTAGACGGTAACGGCTATAACATTGATGCATCACTGTTTAATATTAATTTCCAACCACCACAAAACTTTGCGGCATACAGACAAGCAGAACTTGATACTACTAGAGCGAACATCTTTAGTGTTGTAGACGCAATTCCACATTTAAGTAAACGTTTTGCAATGAAGCGTTACTTAGGATTAACGCAAGAAGAAATTGTAGAAAATGAAAAATTGTGGAGAGAAGAAAATGCAGGTAATTTACAAGAGCCTGGAGACGCGGGCGGTGAATTAAGATCGGTGGGTGTTACACCTACAGGGATGGCAGCAGACGGCGCAGCTGAAGAAACAGAAGCACCAACTGAAGCACCCCCTGCTGATGATGTAAGTGGCGGAGAAACAGCAGAAACACCTGCAGTTTAATAAATACTAGTATGCTTTTGAGAGAATTTTTATATTTTAATGATGACGTTAACGACTTTTCCGTCGACCGTCGTTACGACAACAAGAAAGATGACGATGTCCTTTCAAAAGATGACACTAGAAAAGTACGCCTTACATTACGTCAGATTAATCAATTAAGATTACAATCCGAAGCTCATGTTGCTGAAAAAGAATCAGAGCTAGATTTTATTAGACAAATGTACGGGGCGAAGCTTGAGCAAGAAGAATAAAAAACACCACAAAGATATAGCATTCGTATTAGGCAACGGCATGAGCCGCGGCACCATTAACTGTGAAAAACTTTTAAACATTGGAACAGTATATGGTTGCAATGCACAATACAGAGAGTTTGATCCTCATTACGTTGTAGCAGTAGATGTTAAAATGGTTAATGAGATGATTGAAGCAAACTACCATCAAAAGGGTACAGTATGGACTAATCCCAACAAAGGGATTAAAACTAATAGTAATATTAACTATTTTAGTCCACACAAAGGATGGAGTAGCGGTCCTACTGCACTATGGTTTGCAGCACAAAACGGCCATAGACACATTTATATTGCTGGATTTGACTATCAAGGACTTAAAGGAAAGTTTAATAATGTATATGCAGACACCTTTAATTACAAGAAAACTACTGATTCTGCAACGTTTTTTGGCAATTGGCTAAGCCAAACAGAAAAGGTAATTAAGGAATTTACCAAGGTAACCTTTTATAGAATCATTGATGATGGCGCATTTATACCCGATAAACTAGGTCCACAGCATACAAATTTAAAACACATTAGTATGCGTGATTTTGAGAATACCTTCGAAGGAACTATATATCAACACAAAATGAGTCAAAATAATACCATTTAACCCTATTTTTACAACAATTATGTAAATATATAACAAACAGCCTTACCGATAATTTCAAGGAGAACAAAATGGCAGATAAATCTACATTAGAACAAATGCTTGAGAACTTGGTTAACGATAACCAAGAGAAAGCAGAAGAATTATTTCACGAGTACGTGGTTTCTAAATCACGTGAAATCTACGAAAACCTTATTGAAGAAGAAATGAAAGATGAGGAAGTAGACGAAACTTCAGATAACGAAGACGAAGCAGTTGACGAAGCATCTAAAGATGATGATGCAGCAGAAGACAAAGTTGACGAAGCATCAGACGATGACGCAGAAGACAAAGTTGACGAAGCTACTGACGAAGACGAAGTTAAAGAAGACTCAAAAGACGAAGAAGTTGACGAAGAGTTTGAAGACGTTGCAATTGAAGGCGAAGACGATATGCCTGATATGGGTGGCGACGCTACAGACGATTTAGAATCAGAAGTTGATGCAGACTCAGAAGAAGGCGATAAAGAGCCAGAAGAGTTATTCCAAGATCTAGATTCAATCGTTGATGAGTTACAAGCAAAATTTGACGAAATCAAAGGTGAAGACGGAGAAGAAGGCGACATGGATTCAGACATGGATTCAGAAGAAGCTTTTGCTCCAGAAGCTGCTCCAGAAGTTGACGAATTAGATACTTTTAGAGAGTACGTAGAAAAAGTTGCTGGCGGACACGGTGCTGAAACAAAAGGTGCTGCTGAAGGCGCAGACAACAAGAAGTCAGTTGTTGACAATATGAAAAACGACATGGGCGGAACTACAGCTAATATCGCAAAAGGCGGCGAAGAGTCAGGTAAAAATGACGGTGGCCTAGCTGATATTACACCTAAAGAAGAGAATGCAGGAAACGTTAACACACCTGGTTCAAAGAATGCAACTAAAATGGACAGCACAAAAGGACATGGTGCTGAAAAGAAAGGTGCAGGCGAATCAGCTGATAACAAGCAATCGATTTTCCGTAGCAAACGATAGTAAAAAGGAAGACTATAAGTGAAAACTACACTAGCAGAACATCTGAGCTTCGATCAGGCTAAAATCGTAATTGAGCGTGATGAGCAGGCGGACGGTAAGTCGTTACATTTGAGTGGAATCTGTATTCAAGGTGACATTCGTAACGCTAATCAGCGTGTTTATTCTTCTAAAGAAATTGATAGGGCTGTCAAGACGCTCAACGAACAGATTTCTGGGGGGTATTCAGTGCTAGGTGAAGTTGATCACCCACAAGATTTACGCATCAATTTGGACAGGGTCAGTCACATGATTACAAAAATGTGGATGGATGGTCCAAATGGCTACGGAAAACTTAAAATGTTACCAACGCCGATGGGACAAATTGTTTCATCGATGTTGGAATCAGGAGTCAAGTTGGGAGTCTCAAGCAGAGGTTCAGGGGAAGTTGACGGAGATGGTAATGTTCAAGGATTTGAAATTATTACTGTTGATGTTGTAGCTCAACCATCTGCCCCGGGAGCATATCCAACACCAGTTTACGAACACCTTATGAATGCACAAGGTGGCTACAAGGCATTTCAAGTGGCACAAGAAGTCCAAGGCGACACACAGGCACAAAGATATATAGCAGAGAGCTTGAAAAACTTCATTTCAAGTCTTAATAAAACGTAGGAGAATCACAATGCTAGAGTTTGTAAAACAACTATTTGAAAACAATGTGATTTCCGAAGAAGTCAAGTCGGAAATTGAGACCGCTTGGGAAAAAACCGTTCAAGATAACCGTGATAATGTTACTACACAATTGCGTGAAGAATATGCACAGAAGTACGAACACGATAAGACCGCAATGGTTGAAGCAGTTGAGAAAATGCTGGCTGACAGAATTACAGCAGAGCTTTCTGAGTTTGCTGAAGACCGCCAAGGACTTATTGAAGCTAAAGCAAAATATGCTGAAAAAATCGTAAAAGATTCTAAAGCTATGGAAGCATTTGTTCTTAAAAATCTTAAGAATGAATTAGCAGAACTTCGTGAAGATCGTAAAGCAGTTGCAGGTAATGTTGCTAAACTTGAATCTTTTATTGTTGATGCACTTTCGAAAGAAATTGCAGAATTCCATGCTGATAAGAAAGACTTAGCAGAAACCAAAGTTAAACTTGTTAGAGATAGCAAGGCTAAATTTGAAGAAGTTAAGAAAGACTTTATCAATAAAGCATCGAAAATCGTTGAAGGTACAGTATCGAAAGGTATTAAATCTGAAATGGTACAATTGAAAGAAGATATTCAGGCAGCGAGAGAAAACGACTTCGGTCGCAGACTTTTTGAATCATTCGCAAGTGAATATGCTACTAGCCATTTAAATGAAAAATCTGAAACTTCAAAACTTCTTAAAGTTGTAAAACAGAAAGAAGCAGAAGTAGCAGAAGCAGCGAAAGTTGTTGCAGAGTCTAAAGAGTTAGTAGAAAGTCGAGATGCAGAGATTGCTCGTATCAAAGATAGCGCAGCTAGACAAGAAGTAATGGCAGAATTGCTAGGACCATTGTCAGCAGAGAAGCGTGAGGTAATGGGTGAGTTACTAGAATCTGTACAGACTAATAAATTACACGCAGCTTTTGACAAGTACATTAATTCCGTAATGGAAGGAAGTGCTCCAACTAAAGTGGCGTTGACAGAGGCAAAAGAAATAACAGGCGATAAAGCACAAGGCAATCAAATTAGCAGTGGAGAAAAAACTGCTGAGATATTTGACATCCGCAGGCTTGCGGGCTTAAAAGTTTAAGGAGAAAAACAATGTCACAACTACTAGAAAGTCGCTGGTCAGAAACCAAAGATGCCCTTTTAGAAGGACTTCAAGGTAACAAGCGTACTGTTATGGCAACAACTCTAGAGAATACCCGCACGTATTTGAACGAGTCTGCCACTGCAGGTGCTACTTCTGCCGGTAACGTTGCAACACTAAACCGTGTGATCCTTCCAGTGATCAGACGTGTGATGCCAACTGTCATCGCAAACGAATTGGTTGGTGTACAGCCAATGACTGGACCTGTTGGTCAAATCCACACATTAAGAGTACGTTATGCTGATGCATTCAACTCTGCAAGTGGAACTGACACTACAGCAGGTGACGAAGCACTATCACCATTCAAGATTGCAGAAGGTTATTCTGGTGCTACTAATGATAAAGCAGCTTCTACAGCAGCTTTAGAAGGTGTAGCTGGAAACAGACTAAGCATTCAAATCTTGAAACAAACTGTTGAAGCGAAAACTCGTAAGTTGAGTGCTCGTTGGACGTTTGAAGCTGCTCAAGATGCACAAGCTCAACAGGGCATTGACATCGAAGCAGAAGTAATGGCTGCTTTAGCACAAGAAATTACAGCTGAAATTGACCAAGAAGTTATTCAATCTTTGAAAACACTTGCTGGTACGGCTGCTTTAACTTATGACCAAGGTGCAGTATCAGGTACTGCTACTTTCGTTGGTGACGAACATGCTGCTTTAGCTGTTCAAATCAACAGAGTTGCTAACTTGATTGCACAGCGTACAAGACGTGGCGCAGGTAACTGGGCTGTTGTTTCACCAACAGTATTAACTTTGTTACAATCTGCTACAACTTCAGCGTTTGCAAGAACAACTGAAGGTACTTTTGAAGCACCAACAAACACTAAGTTTGTAGGAACTTTAAACAGTGCAATGCGTGTGTACGTAAACGGTTATGCAACTGACGACGATGTGTTGATCGGTTACAAAGGTTCTTCGGAATCAGACGCTGCTGCGTTCTACTGCCCATACATTCCTTTAATGTCAAGCGGTGTTGTACTTGATCCAGGTACATTTGAGCCAGTTGTTAGTTTCATGACAAGATATGGTTATGTAGAGTTAACAAACACTGCATCATCTCTTGGTAATGCGGCTGACTACTTAGGCAAAGTTGCAGTAACATCTGCAAACCTAAGATTTGCGTAAGCAAGTTTAGATTTTTTAAATCTACTAAAGGGCGGTATTTTTATATCGCCCTTTTTTTATGACCTTTTAATGATTATCTGCATGACTTTTACTTTGTATTATGTTTAAATAATAGTGTGCAAGTTGCACATATTATTAGGAGATTATTATGAAATGGACTACACCTCAAGCAACAGAAATGCGTTTTGGATTTGAAGTAACCATGTACGTAGCAAACAGATAATAAGTGTTGCTTAAAGAAAGAGGATTTATTCCTCTTTTTTTATGACTAAATAATAGTATCGTTCATCCCAATCGGGACGGAAGTAGCATTATGCGAAGGAACGCACCTAACTTTAAAAAGGAGGGTGTTATGAACAGATTCGATCATTTACACAAAACATACCGCGAGGCAAAAATGAGAGCTCGTAAGGAACGCATCTTAATGATGTCACGTTCTGAGCCAAACATTAATGGCAGCGGTACTAGTGGATATACTGTAAAAAGTGGCGAAAATACTGGCAAAGTACTAAAACATATATCTGTTACTTCAAGTAATAACATATAGTTTTGTCCAAAATGAAATAGGTTGACAAATACTTATTTTGTGTTATATTAATAATATAGCAACAAAAGAGTAATTGACTTTTGTTTATAGTGCAAGGAAGAGGCCTTTACCAGAAGGGTCGAACTTGACTAGTTAGGGGTGGTACCCAGGTTCAAGGTTGAGAGACTGAGGATCACATTGCTCTACCGAGCGGAACTAGGTTGTGCGTAATAGAATGGTATTCTGTGTACGTGCTTGTAGGTGTAACCAAGTCCTACCTATTTTGCTTATATTAAAAAGGACCTTAATTGGTCCTTTTTTCTTGACTAACTGTCCAAAATACTATATAATACTAGCATGGAGATAAAAGACGAAAAAGACTTCTCTTTACTAAGAGAACAGGTAAGCAAGTGGAACAAGAATCATTCTATGTTCAAACACGATGTTCGTCAATTATCCAAATCGCTAGAAAAGCTCATTGATAATCATAGTCAGCATATGATTATGCATAGGCAGACAAAACGTACTATACATTTAGAACGTGCCCAAGCAGAAATCGACAATATTAACATTCTCCTTAAAACTGTTGGACAACAAGAACTCTTATCTATTCTTAGCAGAAGATAAATACTTGTGTCTAAAGTGTGCCGCATAATGTGGCGGACTTATGCTGTTTACCCACAGCGTAGCGACTAGAACTCGCATAGGACTACTATTATAGGAGAAAACAAATGGGAAGACCACTTAATAAAAGATTGTTTGGTGCGCCAACAGCGGCTGGATCAGAAATCAAAGTCAACTTTCATAACGGCTCAGCAGTTAAAGAAGGTTATATCGTAAAGCAAAAAGGTTCAAAGAAATTTGTCTGTGAAGAAATTGAAACAGGCGGTGAATTTACTTGTGTGCTAACAACTGGCAAATTACCAGCGGCACTAGCGGCAGGTGAAATGGCTATTTCATTTAAAATGGACGACAGTGAAACTTACACAGTAAGTAAAATTGCTGGAAAGAAAGCAACACTATCAGCACCAAGTGCAACAGGTTCAAACGCATATGACGGTTTGACTGTTCCTTGGAACTTTGCAGCATCTACTTCAGATGGCGCAGCACAAGTTGAAGAAGCTGGTGATGATAACACATTACTTGGTTCTGATGATGATGACTTCACTGAAGACGCTTAATAATTAAAGGTAACGAATAATGGCACAGTTAGTACAAACCAATGGTGATTACACAATCAAAACCGGTGAAGGGTCAAATGTAATACTTGATACTGGTGCAGGTATTGGCGAAGTAAAAATCACCGGTAACTTAGTTGTTGAAGGTGATACACTAACTGTTCAAGCTGAAAACTTAAACGTTAACGATAACATTATTGAATTAAATTATGGTGAAACAGGCGCTGGAGTTTCTCTAAGATATGCTGGTATACAGATTGACAGAGGAACAGAAACGCCTGCTTCATTCTTTTATGATGAAAGTGATGATACGTTTAACCTTGCAAAAGGATCCGACGGCAGTTACAACTTTACTGATAGTAGTTTAAGATTAAAAACTATCACAACTAATCAAACTACAGACGGTGGAGATTTAACTCTTATCGGTACAGGATTAGGTGTTGTAAAAGTTATTGGTACTACAGCATACGAAGAACAAGTAACGCATGACGATGACATGCCTAATAAGAAATATGTTGACGATGCTATTAGAGATAATCCAACATTCCAAATTATTGATAATGACACAAGAGTTATTGTTACTGATAAGGACGTCAGTGGAGCATTAACTTATCTAGTTGATAACACTGGATACAGTTCCTTTGGTGAAAGTGCTATTTCAGTAATTGTTGACGGTTCGCTAGGTGCTCAATTTTATTCAAATAGGGCAGTAATACAAGACCTTGAATTTATTAATAACGAAATAACAAACAACGATACTAACGGTAATATCTTTTTAAGAACACAAGGTACAGGTAAGGTTAAACTTAACTATGGACTTGAGCTTGAACGAATTGCAGTTACTCCAGCATATGTAAACGAATCAACTATTCTTTATCACAACGAAGAACAGTTAGGTCAAACAGGTGTGTTCTTTACTAATGGTACTAGAACAGGAGAACTAGTAAATAGAAATAGAGCATTACTCTATAGTATGATATTTTAAAGGAAAAAACAAATGATTAAAAGTACAAAAGTATCTGCAACAAATGTTAGTGTTCCGGAAAAAGTCTATACTAGTACAACTACAGGAGCTCCTATTGGGGGCAGTGTTACAGGACAAGTAAATGCAATCACGACAATGATCCTTTGTAATCTTGGTACACCAACTATTACAGACGAGTCTGTTAATACTTGTAATGTAAGTGTGTTTTTAGTAAAGGCAGGTGATACACCGGATGACGATAATATTATTGTTAATACCTTAATTGTACCTGCAGGCGAAACAGTATTTTTCAGCGATGAGAAAATTATTTTAGATGCAGGCGATGAAATTTGGGTTGGTACTTCAGTAGCAGATTTAATTACTGTTACAGTAAGTTCAATGCAAGTGTAGAGGAAAACTAATGAAGTTTTTAAAATACCAAAATACATCTAGATATAGTCCTAGCGATAATTCTATCTCAGTTAATCCTTATGGAAGAGTTGTGATGGATACAACAGCAGGATTGATGCTACCGAAAGGAACCTCAGCGCAAAGACCAGATTTAATAGGAGTAAGACAACCTTCTACAGCAGACGGAACTATTAGATATAATACTGACATTACTGCTATTGAAGCATACGTTGGCGGCAACTGGGAATTAGTTGTGCAACCATCAGCTTCTGCTATTACAGTACAAACATTAGGACCGGGAGATGGAACCGAAACTGTGTTTGGACCAGTGTTTGAATCAACAAGTGCAAATAACGTTTTAGTTTTAGTTGAAAACGTTTTACAAATTCCTACAACTAACTTTACACTTGAACAAAGTACAGCTGGTAACTTAGCAGGACCTAATGCTCCATACGCAGATGGTTATTATTTTAAATTTAATTCACCGGTACCTGCTACCAAATATATTACAACCTTCTATGGATTCTCGAACTAATGTCACAAGTAGGGCGAATAGGCGGACATTTATTAGAAGCAAATCTTGAAAGACAAGGAATTGATGTTGCTTTCAAGAATACAACTTTTGACTCAACACCAATATTATACTTAGATGTTACTAATAATAGAATTGGTGTTAAAACAGATTCCCCACAATACGATTTAGATATACAAACAGATGTTTCTACAACAAATGCTGAAGCAACAGCACAAGCAAGACTAGATAACGTTCTTATAAATGCACCTGCAACATTTTCTACTATTACAGGACCATTAAATATTGTTCCTGCAACAGACCAAGGTTCAATTGTCTGGCAAAGATTACAAACAGACAACTTAGATATCAGCGATAACTTTATACAAGGTAAAAGTACAGATGATAGTATTACTTTGGATACAAGTGGTACAGGTACTATCAACGTTCATGCAAATACAAACATGACAGGTAACCTAGCTGCAACAGGAGACATCAACCTAGATGGTAATGTAACACTGGCAGGTAATATTGTAGTAGGTGACAGTTCTTTTGCTACTGCTGAAATTAATCCTGACTTAACACAAGACATTTTACCACAAACTGATAACACATTAAGTTTTGGTCAAGATGAGCGCGACTCTTCACCAAGAAGATGGAAAGAATTACATACACCTGATAACTTATTGAACACAAACAATGTTCGTCCTATGGGAGCGTTGATTAGTAATCAACTTAGTTTCAGAGGAGAAACTGGCGATCAAATTTTAGAAACACCAACAATTACAAGTACACAATCAAACGAAGATACAACGTTAGTTTCTGGTACAGGCGATTACTTTATTAACGGAACAAAGATAGAAACTAATAACATTCATAATACTGGTAACGATGCTTTTAGTTTTGGAAACACAGGTATTGGTTATTTAAGATTTATGGGCGACAGTGCATTTAAAATGCCAGCAGGTACAAATTCTGAACGTCCAGGGTTACCAGAAGTTGGTGATACTAGATGGAATACAGATGAACAAATTATGGAATGTTTTGCTGGTATTGTTGAATCAGTAACAGTAACAGGAACATTTACAGGATTAGCAGATGCAGCTAATATTCTTTCAGGACCTACTACATCAAACTCCGTATACGGAACTGATTTTAGTTGTAGAATGAATTTATTAGCAGAAACGGTAACAGTAGTTCAATTCTTATCACAAGGAATTGGATATCAACAAGGCGACACGATTGTAATTCCAGGAACTAAACTTCCAGGTGGATCTAGTCCGGCTAATGATATCACTTTAACAGTAGGCGCACAATCCAATGATGGCTACGCAGTAGCAACTGGTGGTGGTGCTGAAATTAGTGAATCACTAATGGAAGATTTAGGTGACGTATATAGCCTTATCCTCGGTTAATTAAGACAATTTGCTAAATACTACTGTTAATGCCGACCAAGCATTAATCTTTTACTGTGGTTAGCCCGCAATGTAAGGTGGCTAGAGGGACAGGATCCCCGTGAAAAGGAGAGCGTAATGGCAATTGGTCGTATTTCGGGTCCGCTCTTAAAGGCAAATCTCGTTAGAAACGGGGTTGATTTAGCTTTTGAGAACGACTTACTTTACATAGACGTAAACAATGCTCGTTTAGGAGTAAACAACTCTTCTCCCACCACGGATATCGATGTTGTAGGTACAACAAGATCAACAACACTCACAGTAGACAATCAACTAGATGTAGGAAATTTAAGCATTACTGGTAACACTATTTCCAGTACGCTTGATACCATTTCATTTGCACCTTCAGGTTCAGATCCAGTAATTTATAATTCTAAGTTACAAGTAGATGATTTGCAACTTACAGGTAACACAATTTCAACAACAGTTTCTAACACTAATTTAGAACTTCGTCCTAATGGCGCAGGTACATTAGAAGTTATAGGTAACACAAATATTACTGGTGACTTGTATGTTACTGGTAACATTAATACAGGCGGTGATATCACTATTGGTGGTAACATTGTTATTGGTGACGCAGATACAGACACTATCGAATTTAATGCTGCGATTGCAAGTGATCTTATTCCAGAAACTGACAACACATATACGTTAGGTAACGCTACAACAAGATGGAAAGAAATCCATGTTGCTGATTTATATACAACAACATTGAATCTTCCAACACTTGACATTGGCGACTTAACATTTAGAGATAGCACAATTACAGCAGCGTCTGGTACTGACTTTACTATTGAAGGTAATGGAACTGGTGGTGCTAGATTAGGTAACTTTAGATTTTCAGGAAATACAATTACTAACGTACAACCAGGTGGCATTACACAGATTGTACAAAGCGGAACAGGTTATTTTAAGATTGATACTAACAACGGTTTTGTTCCACCAAGAGGTAATGACGCACAACGTCCAACTTCATATGCAGTTGCAGGCATGACAAGATATAACACAGATGCAAAAGCAATTGAAATTTGGACAGGTACTGCATGGGCAAGTCCAGCAGGTGCATCAGGAGCGGTATCAGAAATTCAAGCAAACACAATTGCATCATCGTATGCATTAATGTTAGGATAGAGGAAGATAGTATGCCAACAGTATTTAAACAGAGCGTAGTAACAGACATTGGAACAACACCTACTGACGTATTACAGATTCAAGAAGGTGTTAAAGCAACCGTAGTAGGTTGTAACCTTGCAAACAATTCGGATTACGATACAGTTGTTGTTGACGTACAAGTAGTTGACGAAAATTCAACAGTTGGTAACTATGCTAGATCAGTACCGATACCTCCGGGTTCGAGTGCTAAAGTAATTACGCAAGGTGAAAGATTAATTTTGCCAGCAACGGCTGGTTTAAGAATAACAAGTGATACGGAATCAAGTGTTGATGCAACAGTTAGTTTCGTAGAGATATCATAGGGAGGAATAGAGTATGCCAAATCCATATTATTTCGGACAAAGCCCAGATGAATCACTAGGTGATAGCCCTAGATATTTTTATGCAATAAGAAGAAATGAGGATGGTGAATTATATCTTCTAAGAAGTGATCAATTGAAAGATAAAGATTCAATTGATATTAACTTACCTGGTCCACCAGAAGAGACTTTTGAGGACTTGGAGCCAGGTGTTGACTTTTTTGACGGTATTAATGTTAACCATATTAAAGACAAAGAGAATATGTATTGGACTCAATATAAATGGGACCAAAGAAGCATATTATATTACGTAGACGATGAAGGTATGTTAGTTCAGCGAATTAACCAGAACTATGCTTATCCGTCAGGAACATCAAGTTAGGGGTAGATAAATGGCAGAGTTTAAGATAAGTCGAATTAGATATACTTGGAAAGGACCATGGACAACTTCAACTGCATACATCATTGATGATGTTGTACAGTATGGAGGTAGTGTATATATTGCACTTAGAGGACACACATCTGCAGACTTTAAAGCAGATATAGATTACGTTCCACCAGGTGATACAATCGGACAACCAGCATGGTTGAAAATGTCTGATGGTAGAGAATTTAAAGGTGCATGGACACCAGCAACGACTTATTATAACGGAGACATTGTAGATAACGGTGGTACTCTTTTCATCAGCACAACAGGACACACATCAACAGCAGACTTTAATGCTGACATTGCTAATTGGGCAGTGTTTGTACCTGGTGCAGACTGGGGGAGCGACTGGACTGTAGCAACTACATATGGTGTAGGAGATGTTGTTAACTACGGCGGTATTGTTTATAAATGTGTTACTGCGCATACTTCAGCAGCAACAGCAGCATTAGGTTTAGAAGACGACCAATTTAAGTGGGCAACTTACTACTATGGTAAAACTTACAAAGGTGAATTTGCTAGTGATACTAGATATAAAGCACAAGACCTTGTTAAGTATGGTGGATCACTTTTAAGAGTTTTAACAGGACACACATCAACAACTAATTTAGCAACATCAAACTTTATTTTAGAAGCACCAGGTGCTAAAATTAGAGGAACATGGACAGGTGCTGAATATTATGGCATTGGTGATGTTGTACAACACGGTGGTTATGTTTATCAATCACTTACAAATAACTATGCACGTACTCCTGGAGATTCAATCTATCAACCAACAGAAGTTGATTGGGCAGTAATTTCAAAAGGTGTAAATCTTGCAGGTACATGGGCTACTGGAACACAATATAAAACAGGTGATGTTGTTGAAAGAGGTGGATCAATTTATGTTGCTACACTAGATTCAACAGATGACGGAAGTTCATTAGACTATCTTGATGCAGGTAACTGGGATCTTATTATTCAAGGTCAAGCATGGAAAAATGCTTGGACTATTTCAACAGTTTACGCAGTAGGAGATGTAGTTACTTACAGAGGTAGCGCATATAAAGCAAACGTAGAACATACAGCAGGTTCTGAAAACTTCCCAGGAGATAACGGTAGTGGATTTGAATATTGGGATCTTTTATTAGCTGGTGCAGAAAATGTTGGACTTGTTAATCCAGGTGATTTATTAACATTTGGTTTAAGCAGAACTATTGCTGGTGACGGATCTACATTAGGTGCTACAAATGTTCCAATTGATACAGCAGAAAAACTTTTACAGGTTGGACCAGATGATACAATTGAATACGACAACTGGGGAAGAAGTGCAAGATATTTCCATGTTGATCCAATAATTGGTGTTGACGATAGATCAAATCCTAATGCAGGTATTGATCCTTTCAAACCAGTTAAAACAATTAGATACGCAGCAGAACTTGCTGACGATGGCTTTACGGGACACAACACAATTCAATTAACAACCGGAGTATTCGAAGAAATACTTCCAATTAGTTTACCTGCTAGAACAGTTGTACTTGGTGACGAAATTAGATCTTCTAAAATTAAACCAAGACAAGCAATTGCTTCTATGGCAAGTGATGCTGTATATAGAAATGCTGTAGCAGTTCATTTACAAGGTGTTATTAGAAATATTTTAACAGGTACAAACTTTACAAAGCAATCAGGAAATGATGCTGAAGTTACAGTAATTACAGATGCTATTCCAACAGGAACATTTAATCCAGGACCACCAACAGGAGACGGATTAGAAATTATTGACTATGTTCAAGTTACATCTGACTCAGTTGCAGCGAACTTAGTTGACAACGGATTATCTGCTTACATACAGTACATTAACTTCCACGTACAAAGCACAGGAACTGATCCTGTTGTTACTGGTACTAATGAAATTACAGATCAAACAAACAGATTAAATGCTGCAAGAATGATCGAAACAAACAAAGACTTCTTAATGAAAGAAGCAACAGCATATCTTGACAACACATTTAGTGATTACGTATATGACAGTGCAATTTATAACGATGACATGCACAGAATTTGTAATGCACTTGCATATGATTTAAGATATGAAGGAAACTATAGAATTTTAAGAGAAGGCAAGTTTTACAAAAGCATGGTACAAGGTAGTCAACTATCAGACATGTTCTATGTAAGAGATGCTTGTGGTGTTAGACAGTGTACACTAGATGGTTTAACAGGTACACTTAATCCGCCAAACGTTTTTGAACAATATCAAAGACCAACTGGACCTAATTATATTTCACTTGATCCAGGTTGGGGTACAGCAGATAGCAAAGTTTGGATTACAACACGTTCTCCATATATTCAAGGCGTATCTACATTTGGTAACAATTGTACAGGACAAAAAATTGATGGTGCATTACACGCAGGTGGTAACAGATCAATTGTGTCCAACGACTTTACACAGGTAATTAGTGATGGTATAGGTGCTCACGTTCTTAACAATGGTAGAGCAGAACTTGTATCAGTGTTTACGTACTATGCACAGGTAGGATATCTAGCAGAAAACGGTGGAGTAATACGTGCTACAAACGGTAACTGTTCATATGGTTACATTGGTGCATTAGCAGATGGTACTGATCCTTCAGAAACACCAATTACTGCTACACTTAATAACAGATTAGAAGAAGCACAGATTGTATCAGCATTTGCTGGAGAAGTAAATGACGAAATTCTTGCACTAGAGTTTAGAACTTGCGGTCAAAACTATACAAATGCAGAATATACATTTGTTGGTTCTGGTACAAACGCAGCAGTTATACAAGAAGATTTCAGAGATGACGCTATGTTTGAAGCAAGAATTGTTACAGGTGAAGCATCTTCCGCAGCAGGTGGAGGTGGATTTACACTTATTGGTAACAATGCCCAGACTGGTGACGATCTAACAGTTACAATTGCTACTAACGATGAGAACGAAGAAGCAAACTTATTAGGTTTAAGAATTATTTTAACATCAGGTCCTGGTACAGGACAGTACGGTTATGTACATGCATACAACAGTACTTCAAAAGTTGTAACAGTTTACAAAGAATCTGATAGCACACCAGGTTGGGACCATGTAGTTCCAGGTACACCAATCTTAACACAGTTGTTAACAGGTACAACTTATAGATTTGAGCCTAGAGTTATATTTGATCAACCACCATTTAGTCATGCAGTATCTACTCTTGACGCAGGTACAACATGGGGTGGAGTTACTTACGGTGAAACATCAGGAGTGTTTACATCTATTTCAGCAACAGGTACAGGAACAGGTACTACAATTGGTGTTCCAGCAGCAAATCCAACATTTGATATTACTAAACTTGGTAAAGACTATACAATTACACTAAGGAATGGTGGTGCTGGTTATGCAGTAGGTGATACTCTTACAATTTTAGGTACTAGTTTAGGTGCTGGCGACGATAACAACATTACTATTACAGTACACAGTGTAACTGACGATAGTACAAACAGTATTGTTACATTTGAACACTCAGGATTTGCAGAAAGCGGTAGATTTGTTGCTGTTGCAAATACAGGTACTACTGTTAACTATTCATTAAATGGTACATCGTGGTCAACTTCAAACTTACCATCCTCAGGTGTATGGAATTCAATAGCAGCAGGTAACGGAAGATTTGTTGCAATTAAAGATTCATCAGATGTAGGTGCTTACAGTTTAAATGGTAACACATGGACACCATTTACATTACCAGCATCAACTAACTGGGCAGATGTTGCATTTGGTAATCCAGTATATGACGAAGTACAAGCAAACTTATTTGTTGCAGTTTCAACATCAGGAAACAATGCTGCATTATCCACTAACGGTGGAGCAACTTGGTCAGCAATTAACTTTCCAGCAGCAGGTGACTCAACAATAAACCAGTGGACAAGTGTTACTTACGGTAAAGGACAGTTTGTTGCAATTGCACAAAGTAATAACTTAGCAGCAGTAGGTACATGGAACGGTTCAACTATTAGTTGGACTACTTACATTATGGATGTTATTGCAGACAGTTCGCAAAGAGACTGGAAACGTGTTGCTTATGGTAACAACAGATATGTTGCAATAGCAGACACAGGCGAAATTGGTTATTCATTCGATGGACAAACTTGGTATCCTGCAACAACACCATTGTTAGACGGCTCAACATTATTACAATGGAATGATTTAAAGTATGGTCAAGGTGTGTTTATGGCACTTTACGATACAGCAGGTAGAGCAATTGCAGGCGATGCAACAACAGGACCTGTACAATACATTTACACATCAGAAGACGGAATACATTGGCAAGAAAGAGACCTAGAAGGAACAGGTAACTGGAACAGATGTGCGTTTGGTAATCCAGATGCAGATCCTACAGACGGTGTTGATAACAGAAAAGGTAGATGGGTAGTACTTGATAGAGACGTTAAATTTGCTCACAAGGTTATTTACACAGGTAAACAAATTAAAGGTAGAGCAGATGTAGCTGCTGGTTCAATCGGAGTTGTAAAACTTTGGGATCCAGGTTCAGGTTATGATCCTGTTAACACTCCTGTTGGTTACACAGTTATTGATCCTAACAACACAGGTGAACTTGAACTTGATATGACAAGATTTGCAGACGGTGTATTAGGACAACCAAGTTGGACTAATAGAGGTAATGCATATAAAACAAGTACAACTACTGTAACAGTTACAGGTGACGGTTTTGCAGATATTATTCCTGTAGGTAAGTTTGTAACAGTTTCTGGAATGCCAGTTGTTATTGGTCCAGGTGCACAGTTAAGACTTAATGGTAACCCAGAACTTTACACTGTTGTTGTTATTGAACAAGAAAGTGTTGATACTGGTGGAACCTTTACACTAAGATTTAGAGTAAGTCCTGAACTTAAAATTGAGGACGATCCTACAACAAATCACGGTAATGGTGTAACAATTAATACAAGATATTCACAATGTAGAATTTCAAACCACGACTTCCTGGATATTGGTACAGGTAACTTTACACAAACCAACTATCCAGCATTGTACGCACAGAATTATATTTCTTATCCAGAAAATGAAGTGCAAGAACTAAACGGTGGTAGGGTGTTCTACTCAAGTACAGACCAATCAGGTAACTTTAGGGTTGGTGAATTGTTTGCTGTTGAACAGGCTACTGGTATTGTTACTATTAGTGCTGACTTCTTCGACTTAGCAGGTCTTACAGAACTTGCACTAGGTGGTATTAGAGTTGGTGGTACTGGTACAATTATTAGAGAGTTCTCAACAGATCCTCTGTTTATTGCGGATTCAAATAATATTATCCCTACACAGAGAGCAATTAAAGCGTACTTAACAAACAGACTTAACGTTGGTGGAGCGGACTTGCTAACAGCGAGCTTTATTGCAGGTACAGTTAAGATTGGTCCTGATGAAATTGGTAATACAGCAGGACAAGCAGTGAACGTCCCAGTGATGTTCGAATTACAAGGCCCGAAAGCGGGAATTGGCGGAAGTTATCTAGCGCAGGCTTTATTTTATCGAAGCTTTGAGCATAGAGGTATTAGGACTGACTAACATGGCACTAATATTAGAAGATAACAAATTAATGGTAAATACAATGGAACACTACGGAGTAGATAAACATGGCAGAGTTTAAATTAGGTAGAATTAGATTTGTTTGGAAGGGCGATTGGTCCGCTCCAACAGTCTACTACAAAGATGATGTAGTAAGATATGGCGGTAAAACGTATATCTGTACTACTGGACATACAAGCGATTCAGATTTTTATGTAGACTTGAGCGTAAGTCCTTCAAGATGGAACCAAATGACAGATGGTCAGGACTGGAAGGGCGACTGGGCTACATCAACATATTACAAAACAAACGACTTAGTTAAGTACGGTGGACAGATTTATATTTGTGCTACTCCGCATACATCTGCCGCTACTGCTTCATTAGGTTTAGAAAACGACTTAGGAAAGTGGACTGCTTTTGCAGAAGGATTTGACTGGAAAAGCGATTGGAACGTTTCTATAAGATATAAAATTAACGATTTAGTTAGATACGGTGCAACAACTTATGTTTGTAACGAAGGTCATACATCTGCTGCTACTGCCAGCGACGGATTAGAAAATGATCAATCTAAATGGGATATCTTTAATCAAGGACTAGAATACAAAGGTGCTTGGACAGGTAACACAAGATACAAATATAACGATATTGTTAAGCAAGGTGCTGGTACATATATTTGTACTACACAGCATACTTCAAATGCATCAGACTTTACAGCAGACTCGTCAAACTGGTCACAGTTTATTGAAGGCTTTGAATATGAAAATGCTTGGAGTAATTCAACAGTATACCAACCAGGTGATGTTGTATCATACGGTGGTAACCAATACGTAGCAAAAGTATATCACACAGGTTCAACTAATCCTTCAACTGATACTACAAACTTTGCATTATTTGGTAAAGGTTTTGACTTCCAAAATAATTGGAGCAACGCAACAGATTATAAAGTTGGACAAGTTGTAGCAGTTAATGGTCAGTCATATGTTGCTACAGTTGATTCACCAAGCAACGACTTTACAATATCAGAATCAAGTAACACAACAAACAAATTTACAACAGCATCCACAACTGGAATGGCAGTTGGTATGTCAGTATACTTTAGCGGTGCTGTTTATGGTAACGTTAACGAAGGTGCAACATACTACATTAAAACAGTTGATGACGCAACAACATTTACAATTTCAATTGCACATGGTGGAACGGTATTTACACCAGCATTAGGTACAGGTTCAATGACTGCAAGAGTTGCAGCTCATCCAATTGAACCTAACTACTGGAGCAAACTGTCAAGTGGTTTTTACTGGGCAGGTACATGGCAAGATGATTACGAATATGAAGTAGGCGATTGTGTTAAGTTCGGCGACAACGCATACGTTTGTATTAGCAAACATAGATCAGAAGGCGATGACGGATCAACAATTGGTACAGCTGGTGGTGGAGCAGACAACAGTCGTCCAGACCAAGACACAACAGGTACTTACTGGAACCAAATGATTACAGGTAGTGAAACTTCACTACTAACAACAAAAGGTGATTTGGTTTACTACGGTGGTGCTGGTGTTGCTAGACTTCCAATTGGTGTAGAAGGACAAGTTTTACAAGCTGGAGCAAATTATCCAGAATGGCGTTCAATGGGCGCAAACGATTATGTTTACTATGTGGCAACACATGGTAAAGATGCTTCGTATCCAGTACATGGTGCAACTATTGATAAACCATTTAAAACAGTTAGATATGCTTGTGAAGCAGTATTGCACGGACCAAGACATCCAGAAGCAAGACACTTGCTTGAAATGAACAGAGCGTTTATACAACGTGAAGTTACAGAATGGATTACATATCAAATTGCAAATGCTGCAAGTGGTAGCATTTGGGAAAACTTTGATTACGAAGATGATCGTTGTGAAAGAGACGTCGGACTAGTATTAGATGCTATGATCTATGACATGTGTCATGGTGGTAACAAGAGATCAAGAGGTGCTGCAAATGCATTTGTTGGAGCTCTTTACGAAGCACCTTACAACACAGGTCCATACTCAAACTTAGCAACAGAAGCAGCAAACTCAGCAGAAGCATATGCATATATGTCAACATTGGTTGATCATGTATTAGCACAAACTGATCCAGCAGTAAATTATCAAACTACAAACGGTGATAATTCAACTGCTATTGTTTCACAATTTAAAACATCAACATTGATTGCAGAAGCAAGTTCAAACACTGTACTTGCAGCAAACTTAAAAATCATTACTGATGCAATTGCAGCAGGTAATGCAGATAACATTCCTGCAAGATATGTTCCACAGAACACTATTAAAATTAAAACAGGACAGTATAGAGAAATTGGACCAATTATTGTTCCAGAAAATACTGTTGTGCTTGGTGATGAAGTTAGATCTACAAACGTTGGACCTTCAGGACCAATTACAGATAAAACTGATGCACGTTATACAATGAATGCTTTAGGACACTTAGAGCCAATCATTGGTGATATTATTAAAGGTGTAAGTGTTACTAAAACAACAGGCAATGCTTACTCACAAGATATTGCTGTTCCTTTTGCTGACACAGTAGAAGAAACACACGTTGAGCGTTTAGTTAGAACAATGCAACAAAACATCGACTTTAGAGTTGGTGAATTTGAATTAAGAAACAGTGCTGATCCTACAGGATATAACAGCTCATTCTTAAGCGGATACGGTGATGCAAGAGCTAGACTTAGAGAAAACAAACATTTCTTTAAAGAAGAATTAATTGCATTTATTGCTGCTAACTACCCGAATGTAAAATACAGCAAAATGAAATGTCGTCAAGATGTAGGTTACATTGTTGACTCTATTTGTTATGACTTAACATACGGTGGTAAGAGCCAATCAAGAATTGCTGCTATGGCATACTATGATGGTGCAGCAGGTGCATTACAAATTGACAGCACAGAAACAGCAGCAACTATTGCAGCGTACAATAAATTAAAAGCAATAATGCAAGATGCTGCAACTAATACTACTATTACAGCATTACAAAGTGTTGTTCCACAAATAAGAGGAACAGCAGGTAGCGCAGGTTCTTCAACATTTATTGGTACTTCGATTGATATTATTACAGCAGTAATTGCTGATGTTAACGATCAACCAAACATTACAATTACAGCAGCATCAAGTAATACACTTACTGCTACAAATCACGGATTAGAAGTTGGTGACGCAATTGTAATGAGAACTACATATGGTACAGGTAGCGGAGCATTACACAAAACACGTAAGTATTGGGTTAAAACTGCTCCAGATGCAAACACATTTACATTGTCTGCAACATTTGGTGGTAGTACACAAACAGTTACAGACGGTACAAGTTTAACAGTTGTAGCAAACGCTATAAACTATCCTACACTAACGAACGGTGTAACTAGTACAACTGCATTGATCACCGCTGTAGAGACCTTAGACGCAGCGCAAGAGACCGTTGTAACGGGAGTTATCAACCACTTAAATCCAACTAATTACCATACTGACTTTACAGTACAGGCTGTTCCTAGCACAACTAGAATTGAAAGTTATGTTGGAACAAGTGCATATGCACACACATATGTAAGTGGTGGTATTGTTACTAAAGGTGACGGAACAGTATTAAACATTACAGCAGTTACATATAATAACAGCACAGGTGTAATGGATATTACTGTTGATGCAGTACACGGATTAGCAATTGAAGATACTTACACACTAGCAAATATTGTGTTTAGTTGTAACTCTCCAAGCGGAGCAGATGTTGTATATCCAAGTGCTACTAAAACAGATGGCACTACACCAAAAGTATTATACAACCAAAGCAAATGTTTACGTGATACAAGATTAATTATGGAAGCAGTTATGTTTGACGTTGCTACAAACAGTAACGAGCAAACAATGAGAGCTGCACTTTCATATTTGAGATCAACAGCAAAAGATGTTTATGACTTAGATCAGAAAGCAACTACAAGAAGTGCTTTTGAATATGTAAGAACACAAGCTATTGCAAATGTAGGCGGAGACGCTACAGCAATTGCACGTATTAACACACTAATGAAACACTTAGACGATGTTGTGTACAGTGGTTCAAATGAAGGATCACCTTGTATTACTGAAGTAAGAAATGCACATCATGCTATGTTACAGATTGAAAGAAACAGAAACTTTATTGTTGCTGAATCTACTGCATGGGTACAAGACACATACAAAGATACTGCAACTGCAACAGCAGCATCAGATGACGCTGTAACAATTAGTGATACTAGTTGGTTAAGAATTGGTACTGCAATTAAAGTTAGCGGAACAATATTAAGTGCTCCAGCAACAGTAGGCGGAAATGGTTTTGAAACAGGTGTAACTTACTATGTAAACAGCATTATTTCAAGCACTAAATTTACAGTTGCAAAAACTAGAAACAATTCTACTGCAATGTCAATTGATGATGACACAGGATCAATGACTGTTATGCTTGATTACAGCAGTGAGAAATGTGAAAGAGATATGAATAGAATACTTGACGCACTCAAGTATGATATACAATATCACGGTAACTACAAATCATTACAGGCTGCAAGATACTACGGTAACGCAGTACATGGTGTAAGAGATGGCGAAGACTTCTACTACGTAAGAAATGGTACAGGTGTTAGAAACCAAACTCTTGCAAACATGGCAGGTGACTTACTTGCTCCAAATGCATTAGGAACTTCAAGAGTTTCAGGTGGTGCTTATGTATCACTTGATCCAGGATATGGACCAGATGATTTCTCAACATGGATTATTGAACGTTCACCATACGTACAAAACGTAACAACACTTGGTGCTGGTGCAATTGGTCAAAAGATTGATGGCGCACTACACAACGGCGGTAACGATTCGATTGTTAGTAACGACTTTACACAGGTTATATCAGACGGTATTGGTGCTTGGGTAACAAACAATGGTAGAGCAGAGCTTGTATCAGTGTTCTCATACTACTCACACATTGGTTACTTGTCAGAAAACGGTGGTAGAATTAGAGGTACAAACGGTAACAACTCATACGGTGACTTTGGTTCAGTAGCAGAAGGTTTTGACAGCACAGAAACACCAAACACTGCGATTGTTGATAACAAATTCCAATTTGAAGCAACAGTTGGAAGTGTACAAACTGATAACGCACAAGAAGTTTACGCATTTGAATTTAATAATGCTGGTAACGAATACACTAACGCAAGTTGGTTAATTTCAGGTGCTGGTACAGGTGCAACAGCAGAGCCAGATGAATTTAGAGATGGCGGTGTACACCAAATTTTCCTACAAGATAACGTAGACGATAGTACTAATGCTCCAGAAGCAGATGGTAACTTCGGTGGATTTGGTTATATTACTAACTCAAACACTGCACAGGCTGGTTCTTCAACAAGCATTACACTTGCTGCAACAGACGCAGAGATTAGTTCAGCATACGTTGGTATGAGAGTTAATGTTACAGGTGGTGCTGGTGTTGGACAGTACGGTATTATTGCTTCATATAACAGTGGTACTAAAATTGCAGGAGTTACTAAAGAGTCAACAGGCGCAGCTGGATTTGATCACATTGTAGCTGGTACAACAATTGTTGCTCCGGATGCTTCATCAACATACACAGTTGAACCAAGAGCGGTATTTAGTGCTCCAACTGATAGTTCAGAAGGTGTAACACTTCCTACAAGTGGTGCATGGCAAGATGTATTGCATGGTGGACGCACAGGAGTTTACTTACCAAGTGCAACATATAATAACAGTGGTGGTTCAGGTGCTAGTTTCCAAGTTGTTAAAAACGGTGGAAAATACATTACAACAATTGTAAGTGGCGGAACAAAATATACACGTTACGACACATTTACTATTGCTGGTAACAATGTAGGCGGCGCAGCAACCACAAACGATATTACAGTAACAGTTGTTTCAGTAGATGCTAACGGTGTAATTTTAGAAATTGAAACAGCAGGACAAGCTCAAGAAGGTGTATGGGTAGCTGTTAAATCAAGTGCAGCAGCAGGTGCTTACAGTACCGATGGTAAAACTTGGACAGCAAACGTTATGCCAAATGCTAACTGGACATCAATAGCACACGGAATGATCGACGATGGATCAACGGTAGCATTGCAAAGTAGATTTGTTGCAGTAGCAACAGGTAGTGCAACAGCAGCATACTCCGATGACGGTGTTACATGGTCAACTGCTACTATGCCATCAAGTGGAACATGGACTGATGTTACATATGGCGAAGGCAAGTTTGTTGCAGTACAAGCAGGATCAGCTACAGTTGCTATTTCATTAGATGGTGTTGAGTGGGATATTACAGGAACACTTAACAACACTGGACATACAAGAATTGTATACGGTAAAGGATTGTTTGTAGCAATTAAACCAAGTTCAAATACAGTTGAATATTCAACTGACGCTGTAACTTGGACAGCATCAACACTTCCAGCAAGTAGTGCTTGGACAGATGTTTCATGGGGTAACGGACACTTTGTTGCAGTTGCAAGTGATACAAACACAGGTGCTATGTCGTTAGATGGCGCAACATGGGTAGCGATGCCAATGGGTGCTCCAGACTCAACAGCAGTTTCAGGATTGCAAAGAGTTGAATACGGACAAGGGCAGTTTGTTGCTACAGCATATATTGATGGACTAGACGGCTTTAACGATGTTGCTACATCGCAAGACGGATTTAACTGGACATGGAAATCACTAGAAGGTGTAACTGGAGACCAAGTAGGTGAAGGTTACCAAGCATGTGGATTTGGTGTATCAGATAGAAAAGGTTACTGGGTAACAATACCAGTTGTATCAGGAGCAATTGCTTCAAGATCAAGACTAGGTGTTACTGCTAGAGCAAGAACATTTGTTGCACAGAACAAGATCTTTTCAATTAGAATATTAGAGCCTGGATCAGGATACGATAGTGTTCCAACACTAACAATTACTGACCCAAGTGAAATTTACGCTGTACCATTTGTAGTTAGAATTGGTAATGGTGTGTTAGCTAACCCAACATTTATTAGCAGAGGAACTGGATATGTTTCAGCTTCCGCTGACTTAGTAGGTGGTGATGGATTTGCTGACTTCTTCCAAAGCGGTACGTTCATTGCTGTTAGACAACTTACAGATATTCCGGTAACAGGATCAAATGTTGTGTTTGGACATTTACCAAATGAAACATTTAAACTTGTTAACATTGTAACACAACTTGGTATAAACCCAGGTGCGTACACATGTTTCTTACAAATATCACCGGACATGAAAGTTATCAATGTTCCTGCACACGGTACTAGTGTAACAACTAGAATTAAGTACTCGCAGGTACGTTTAACAGGACACGACTTCCTAGATATTGGTACAGGTAACTTTACTGAAACCAACTATCCAGGACTTCCAACACAAGATCCAATACAAGCTAACGAAACTAGGGAACGTGCTGGTGGTAGAGTATTCTACACAGCAACTGACCAAGATGGTAACTTTAGAGTTGGTGGATTGTTTAGTGTTGAACAGTCAACTGGTGTTGCAACATTGAATGCTGATGCATTTAACATTGCAGGACTACAAGAACTTACACTTGGTGAAGTTACGCTAGGTGGAGGATCTGCTTCAATTGAAGAATTTAGTACAGACCCATTCTTCACAGCAGATAGTGATAGTGTTGTACCAACACAAAGAGCTATTAAGGCTTACATCAGTTCACAAATTGGTGGCGGTGGTGCATCACTTAACGTAAATAGTGTTACAGCAGGTGCAATTTATATTGCTGGAACACAAATAACTACAACTACACAAGCGCCAATTCAAGTTAATGCTAACATGAATTTCAAAGGTGGAGTTAGAGGACTACCAATTGCTTGGTCGTACTTCTTAAACTAGAAATATATAAACGGAGAAAAAGAAAATGGCAACAGGAATTTTAGGGACAGCAGACCTTGCAGCGGCTACTGATACTACCCTATACACAGTACCTGCAGATCACTTTAGCGTAGTAACGGTAAACATCTGTAATAGGTCTTCAAGTGCTGCAACAGTAAGGATAGCAGTTAGTTCATCTGGAACACCAAATGACGCAGATTATATTGAATATGATTCTCAAATTTCTGCAAACGGTGTACTAGAAAGAACAGGTATAGTGCTTGACGCATCTAAGGTCGTTGTTGTTAGATCAAACGCAATTAACGTATCAGCTGTGTGCTTAGGTATTGAAACTTCAACAGCATAAGGAGAGATAAACATGGGAAGAATAGTAGGACAAGGACTTAACGATCAGCCAGTTATTGCATCTGGCACTACTGCTCAACGCCCTCCTAGTGCTAACTCTGGTGCTTTATATTATAATACTTCTAAAAATATTTTAGAAATTTATAACCATAACGCGGTACAATGGCACGTAGTTGGAGAATTACCGAGAGTAGTAATTACAGCAGCAACAGCAGCTATGTCAAATACATTCTATATTGTTAATAGTGCAGGCGGACCAGTTACGGTAACATTACCGGGTTCTCCAGTCGAAGGTGATACAGTTAAGTTTCAAGATTACTCAGGAACATTTGGTAGTAATAACTTAACAGTTGGAGCCAACGGTAACAAAATTATGCGCACAAGCGACAATATGACTGTAAGTACTAATGGTGCATCATTTACACTAGAGTATACTGACGCAGCAAGTGGTTGGTTAGTAGCATCAATTTAACAGGAGCATAGAAGAAAATGGCATTTGATTATCAAAGTTTGAAAAAAGTTACAGGGGCTGCAATTGTAGACGGTAGTCTAGCTCAGGCAGACTTAGCGAATACAACTGTAACAGGAACAAACATTGCTACCGGAGCCGTTGGGTCTGACGAAATGGCAACAGGTGCTGTTGATCTTGGAAGTGCTAAAGCAACAGGTGCATTATCAGTTGCACAAGGTGGTCTAGGTATTAACAGTGGTAGCGGAGCATATAGAGCTGTAAGAAGCACAGGCTCAGCACTAACTACTGATCAACATGGTATTGCAAGTATGAATGTTTATACAGGTAATAGTACATGGAGTAGACCAAGTGGTGTACGATACATTAGAGTACAAGTACAAGGTGCTGGTGGTGGCGGAAGCGGCCACGGAGAAGGTGGTGCTGCTGGCGGATATGCAGAAAAATTTATTGATGTGACAGGAATTAGTTCAGTTTCAGTTAGCATTGGTGGCGGAGGTGGTGGTACATACTACTCCGGTGCTGCTGGTAATGGTAATGGTTCTAGTTTTGGTCCATATGTAAGTGCAAGTGGTGGACACGGAGCAAACAGACAAAACCAACACAGTGGTGGAGTTAGCGGAAATGGATCAGGTGGTAACTTGAATATTCATACAGGTGGCGGATTTAGTCACCACGCTTATAGTGCTCAGAGTACAGCAAACACATACTTTGGTGGAGGTGCTCCAGGTAATCATCCACAAGGTGGACACTTTGCACACAATCATCAAAATCATTGTACACAAGGTTCAGGCGGAGCAGGAGCTCACTTCCATGGACATAGGGGTTCAGATGGTAGACCTGGCATGATTATTGTGACTAACTACTATTAAGGAGTATGAGAGAGAATGGCATTTAATTATCAAACACTGAAAAATTTAACAAATACCTCCTTAGATGGTGCTACAGTTACTGGTGCAGATTTAGGCACAGATTCAGTTACAAATGCAAAATTAGCGAACGGTGCTATTACTAGTGATAAGATGGCAGCTGGTGCTGTTAACTTAGGCGGTAGTGTAGTTTCTGGTACAGCGGCATTTAATAAAGGTGGTACAGGACAAACTAGTGTTGGTGGAGCATACCAAGCACTAACAATGAATTCAAGTAATAACAACTTAACCTTTACACCAACAGGTATTAGAGGTATGAGTGTTTATACAAGTACAGGTACTTGGAACAAACCAAGTGGCGTACGATATATTTTAGTACAAGTACAAGCCGGAGGCGGCGGCGGTTCAGGACATGGTGAATCAGGAGCAGCAGGTGGATATTCAGAAAGAGTACTTGACGTAACAGGTATTAGCTCAGTGAGCTGTAATGTTGGCGGCGGAGGTGGTGGTACATACTACTCTAACGCAGGCGGTAACGGAAATGGATCAAGTTTTGGTCCATACTTATCAGCTGGTGGCGGGCACGGTGCTAATAGACATAATCAACATAATGGCGGATTACCTGGTGTTGGATCAGGTGGTAACCTAAACATCTATTGTGGTGCAGGCGGAAGTCACGAACAACGTTCAGCAGGAATGGGTGGTGCTAGTTTCTTTGGTGGACCAGGTCCATCAGGACACCCACAAGGTGGACACTTTGCACATAACCATCAAGGACATAGTTCACCAGGAACAGGTGGAACATCAGGATACTTTAGTGGACACAGAGGTGCTGACGGTAGACCGGGAATCATAATTGTAACGGAGTTCTATTAAAATGGCATTTAACTATCAAACACTAAAGCAGTACACAGGTGATGCATTTATTGATGCAACTCTAACAGGATCAAAGATAGCAGCAGGAGCAGTTGGAACAGACGACATTGCATCAGGTGCTGTTGATGCAAACAAATTAGCAGACGGTGCAGTTAACTTAGGTTCAAATGTAGTTACAGGTACAGTTCCAGTAAGTGGAGGTGGTACAGGACTTACAGGTGTTGGAGGAAATAATACTATTCTTTCTGCAAACTCCTCAGGTAACGCATTAGAATATAGAAACGAAGGTTTCTCAGGTATTCAAGTTTTTACAGGTAACGGTACTTGGAACAGACCAAGTGGCGTAAGATACATTAGAGTTAAACTAGTTGGCGGAGGCGGTGGCGCAAGTGGTCACGGAGAGTCAGGCGGCGCTGGCGGATACTCAGAAAGAATAATGGATGTAACAGGAATCAGCTCAGTTGGTATTACAATTGGCGGTGGTGGCGGAGGTACTTATTACTCTGGTGCTGGTGGTAATGGTAACACAACTAGTTTTGGGCCTTATATGTCAGCAGGCGGTGGACATGGGGCTAACAGACAAAACCAACACTCAGGTGGTGTAAGTGGAAACGGTAATGGCGGAAACTTAAATATTCACCAAGGTGGAGGTGGTTGTCATCACCACTCGTTTGGTCCAGGTGGATCAACATATTTCGGTGGTGCAGCACCGTCAGGGCATCCACAGGGTGGACACTTTGCACACAATCATCAAGGACACAGTGCGCCGGGTACAGGTGGTACAGGCGGGTATTTCCATGGACATAGAGGTTCAGATGGAAGACCAGGTATTGTAGTCGTTGAGGAATATAAGTAATAAATAAAAGACAATAGGAGTATATTAAACCATGAAAAAAGCACTTATAGGATATCAAGGTTGGGTTCAAGACATTAGAGAGCCCGGCGAAGAATTTGAAATCTACAATGGTCCTGACGCATCAATCCAGTGGGTAGATGCTCCAGATGAGATCACTTTAGATTGGACATTAGAATGGTCCCCACAACAACAGCAAATGACTTGGGTAGAAAGAGACGGCCCATACACACAAGATTCAGAAGCACGTAGAGTTGCTTATGGTGAAGTTGGTGAACAGTTAGATATGATTTTCCACGAAATTCAAGAATCAGGAAGTATTTCTGCTTCAGGACCGTGGGCATCACACATTTCTACAGTAAAATCAATGATTCCAGCACCAGCAGCACCAGAACTAATCACTGAAGAAGAAGCAATGGTTAGAAGAAATACTACAGAACCAAGCGAAGATAAGCCATGTAATTCAAGCACTTCGGACTTACCAGCTTGGAAAAGATACAGCGGTTGGACTGATAAATCAAACGATCCAGTTCCAGGCATTAACCAGTAAAAACGTAAGTATACTCCAAATATTAAAAGGCTCTTCGGAGCCTTTTTTTATTTCTGCCCTCTCTACCATAGGATAAATAATAGTAGTATATTATAAAATACACCAAAGGAAAAGATATGAAAATTAAAACAGTAACCATTGTTGGAGGCGGCTCTTCCGGTTGGATGACAGCAGCAGCACTTTCTAAATGTTGCCCACACTTAGATATTACATTAATTGAATCTAAAACAATTGGCACAGTTGGCGTAGGTGAAAGTACATTAGGACATATTAATAGATATCTTCAAATGCTTGATCTTAAAGATGAAGATTGGATGCCAGCATGTAACGCAACATATAAAAACTCAATTCAATTTACAAACTTTAGAGAAAATAAAGGCGAAGTATTTCAATATCCGTTTAGTGATGGATTCGATTATACTGATAAGCCAGGTGGCATGGAAAACTGGAGACAGTTAGCAGCACTAAAACCTGAACAATATACTCCAGAAGAATTTGCAAGATTCTTTTGTACAGGTAATACATTACTTGCTGAACAAAACAAGCAAACTAAAAACGAAGATGGTGTTTTAAGAAACTTTAATTTTCAATGGGACACTGCTTATCACTTAGATGCAGCAGCGTTTGGTCAATACTTAAAAAATGAAATTGCTATTCCTAATGGTGTAAAACATATGTATGGCGAAGTTCATTCACATATGAAAGATAATACACACAGTTACGTTACACAAGTATTATGTGCAGACGGAACTAAGTTAAACAGTGACTTGTATATTGATTGTACAGGGTTTGCATCTATTATGCTAGAAGGTTGGATGGGTTCACACTTTATGCCTTTTGAAAAGCATTTAGCAAATGACCGAGCTTGGGCATGTAGATTACCTTATACTGATAGAGAAAAACAAATGCATAACGTAACTGATTGTCATGCACTTGGCAACGGTTGGGTTTGGAACATTCCGTTATGGAATAGAATTGGTACAGGCTATGTTTACTCATCAAGGTTTACAACACCAGAAAAAGCTCAAGTAGAGTTTAGAAAACATCTTGCAGAAACACATACACCCGAAATTGCTGAAGCAGCAGAAATGTTTGAAGTTAAAATTAAACATGGTTATAGACACAGAGCATGGAAAGGTAATGTAGTAGGTGTAGGACTTAGTTACGGATTTGTTGAGCCATTAGAATCAACAGGACTATTAACAACACACGAAAATATTATTAAACTAGTTGATACACTAAACAGAAGAAATGGACATGTAACTAGAACTGAAAGAGAAGGATTTAACTTTTCTTGTGAATATGATGTTAAAAAGTTTAGAGACTTTGTATCACAACACTATGCATTCTCTATGAGAGAAGACACTCCGTACTGGAGATGGTGTACTGAAATAAATGAATATGATCCGCTTATGCATTCAGATGAAATGCAAAAACATTCGCAGTATGTTGCTATGATTGGTAATATTGTAGGCGGACATGCATACGATGAAACATATACAGGAAATTGTTTTATTACAGCAGGTTTAGGCATTAGAGCGACTGCTACCCCTGAGTTAATTTTACGAGGATCTAGTCGTAGATTCGAAGTGGATATACAAGAGGAAATAGGTGCAGTTGATCGTATGTATCAACAGTATAAAAATTTTGTATTAGATCATCTAGAGAATCTACCTAGTCATTATGAGTACTTAAAAGAAAACATATATGGCGGGAAAGATGATTACGAGCTTGATTAAAAAGTTTTTTAATAAGCAAAAACCACACTTGCGGTTCTATAGTCTGTATCCTGGAGTTGCAGATGTTTATCCTATTTTTCAAGCATCTAAATTACCAAGAAACTTTACAAAAAATCAACCCCCTCCGCAAGTTGAAAGACTAGAAGCTAACGTTGCTAAGTGTCCTGGAATACGAAAAGTTGCTATGACAGGATGGGTAGTACCAGCACCAGCAGACTTTATTATTAGAACAAACGGTGACGGTGTTAGTTTTGAATGGCGCGAACCGATTAAGTTTGACAAAGAAATGCCAGGTACTGAATCATATATTATGATGCATACTGAAAGTCAAACTGTACCTGTGCTTGATGATGTTGAAAACACATTAAGGACAACAGTAAAAGTAGAAACTCCTTGGAGAGTTGATGCTTCAGATGATATTGTATTGTTACAATTACCACTTACATATGCTAATGAACCAAGGTTTACAGCAGCACACGGTATATTAGACCCAATGCAATCACACGTAATAAACTTACAACTGTTCTGGAATGTTTTAGAAGGAGAAACATTAATTAGAGCAGGAACACCATTAGCTCAGTACATTCCTATTAAAAGAAGTGAACTGAATTATAGTGCGTATGATCATTCAGTTGCATCACAACCAACTGAGGTTGACATACAAAGAGAAAAAGCGTACAATTATGCTGCAAACTGCTCGTTGCTAGATAAAGACACTTTAGCATCAAGATTAAAAAGGGCAAAGGCAGTATTAACTAAGTATAAACACAAAGGATGAGTACAATGACAGAAAAAAATAGAAATGTTGTCACTAAGTTGGAAGCTGTAAAAGCTCAACTTCAAGTTGACATGACTAAAAGCAACGAAGAACTTGCTAAATTAGAAGAAGAATTTGCTGATTTAAAATTAAATCCGTATGGTATTACTTCTATTGACTTTGCAAAGAGACAAGAACTTTCAACTGATGTTCTAAAGATGGAAGGCACACTTATGGGTTTAGATTTAGCTATTGAAACCTATGAGGAAGAACATGGTAAATCCGACTAATGAAGGAGGCATACACCTCTTTCCGCCTACAATATGGAAATACACATATAACTTTCCATATGATAAACTAGAGCGATCAATAGAAGAAGTTTTTGCTTCTGTTGAAAAAAACTCTAGTTTAGAAAAAGGCGCTGCACTATCTACTGTAACTTTACCTGAAAGACAGCAACCCCATACTTGGGAAGAACTTGCTGAATTTCAAGATTGGCTAGGCATTAAGTTAACAGGAATAAAAGAAGAATTAAATTTTTACGAAAGACAGTCATCGGTTATCGGTTCTTGGTTTAATAGACATTACAAGACAGGATATACTGAGGAGCATTGTCATAACTATAGTACGTTTGTAGCAAGTTGCTATATCAAATGCCCACCTAATAGTGGTAATATTGTTTTTAGAAACCCTTTAGAATATCACTTCTCAAACTTCCCTATAGTAAACGAAACACAAACATTGCAAGAAGTGCAATGTAAAACAGGAGATGTTATTATTTTTCCTAGTTGGTTAAAACACTTTGTTACAGAAAACAAAACAGACCAAGAAAGAATTGTAATGACTATTAATATTAAGTAATGGACTTTAAAATTTGTTATCCAGATGCAAACACTATTGATAGTGTTATAAAGGTAAAGTCCTTAGATGACTTTAAAGCCGAGTACTTTGACTTAGGTGAAGGTATAGGTTATTGGATTGCTGATAATCCTTTTTATGATAATGGGTTTGAATTGTTTAAGGGTTTAGTAAAGTCTTTTCCTATTGTAAAAGATAATAATGCAGAAGGTAATTTAGATCCTAACCCGTTTGATACAATACATTTACCAGACTGGACATACAAAAACATTTGTTTTTTAATACGTGATTTTTACTTGAAGCATGTTGAAAATAACATGTTTGATCCGCAAATACACGAATGGGGTAATGTGTATTATAAAGAAAGAGCTAAACCTATTAGTTGTTGGCGCATACCGCATGTAGATTATCCTAAAGGACTAGTAGGTAATTTATGGTTTACAGGACACAATTTAGCAGACTCTTGTACAAAACTTTACAAGTATCAAGGTACTGTAACAGACAGTTTATACGATTTTCAAACTAACAAAGATCATCCTATGTATGAGCGTTGGTCACAAATTGCAGATAATCCACAAAGAGCAGATGCTTGGTTTAACATGTCAGATGATGAACTAGCAGAATGGGGATTTAAGTATATGGGATCAGCACCATCAGTAGAAGGTAAAATGACAATGTATAGAGCAGACATTAGTCATGCAGCAATTATTTCTTCCGATGTAGATTTTAGATGGAGTCATACATTTGCATTTTCAGATGATTTTCCACCTGAAGTTAGAATGGGCGACTTGGAGTTAAGGATATGATGAATATAGATATGTTCTTTCCTACTCCGGTTTGGTGGGAGCAAACAGAACTAGATAATACAGATATGCTAAAACTTTGTTATCAACTACACAAAGAAGATGACAATGGAAGAGTATTAAGTAATCAAGGAGGCTGGCAATCAAAAGATTTTAGGCCTGATGCATACGATGCAATGAAACCGTTACATGATGCAATAATGAAACAAGCACATCAGTGTATTAGAGATTACGGATACTACGAAGAATACTGTTATCCTATTATGGAAAACTTTTGGTTTAATATTAATAAACAAGGTGATACTAATTCAGTGCATATACACGACAACAGTTTTATATCTGGAGTATACTATGCAAGTGCAAAGCCTGGACAAGGTAATTTAAATGTTTATAAAAACCATATGCAAGACTTTATTATTGCTTCAGCAGCACCAATGCAAAACTATACACCTATTAGTGCAGCAGCAATTGCGTATGAACCAGTATCAAGTAAACTAATATTGTTTCCAGGTTGGTTACCACATGGTGTGGAAAGAAATACAACAGAGGAAGATAGAGTTAGTATATCTTTTAATGTTAAGTTAGTGAGGACAGATGATGAACGACTTCAGTCAAAGAATACTTAACGAAACAAACTTAGCGTTTGATGATAAGCCACAACTATTTAAAAAGTTGCTTGAAGATCCTAGTGAATTAGTATCTTGGAAAGACATTGAGCAACATACAAATAAAACAGAACGTTATAATTTTGAACTTATAAATCCAAATAGTAGTAAAATTGAAATTCCTGCAAGTAGAAAAAATTGGATCTATGACAGAGCAGTACAAGATAAAGGTTTTATATTTGATAAAGTAAACGAAGGTTACGGATTAATTTGTTTAGACTACGGATTTCATAATCAAAAAACTATGGATTTTCTAAGCGTATTTGAAAATATGTTTAGTGTACATGCTGCAATACATGTGTATTGTGGGTTAAAAGATTCTAAATCTTTTACTATACATGACGATTATCCTTGTAACTTTATTATTCAAGCAGAAGGAAAAACTAGATGGAAAGTTTATAAAAATAGAATTTCCTACATGCACAGAACAGGATTAATGAACGGTAAGTTAAGTGATAGCGACATGGAAGTAGAAATCGATGTAGAATTAGAACCGGGTGATGCTTTATATATTCCGTCAAGACAATATCATTGTGCATACCCTAAAGGAAAACGTATATCTTTAAGCATTCCTTGCTGGCAAAAACTACCAACAGAGCCAATAGAAAATGCAGTAGATAGAAACTATTATAGGATCAACAATGTTTAAACCAATTGAAATTGAAAATGTAATCGAAAAAGATTATCAAAAACAAATACTTGATGTAGTAACCGACATAACTTTTGATTGGCATTTTATGGAAGATACAACATTTGAAAAGACTGATACACTTAATAACTCTACACCTAGTTTTGCAAATTTAGTATATCATCCTAACAATAAAGAAAATCCAGGACTTGAATTTTTTACTCCGTTATTACAAAATACTTGTGCAAAAGCAGGACTTGAATTAGATCAACTGTTGCGTATGCGTTTAGGTTTTTTACTTAACACAAAATATATGATGCCGCATGTGAGGTACCAATACAACACACCACACGTAGATTTTGAACAAGATCACTATACTGCATGTTATTATATTAATGAGTGTGACGGAGAAACTGTTGTGTTTCATGAAACAGAAGAAGCAGAAAAGTATAAGCCTATGCATAAAAGTATGCCACAACAAGGAAAAGTATTAGTATTCAACGGAAAACATTATCATGCAAGTACATGTCCTAAAATGTTTACAAAAAGAATTGTAATGACTATGAACTTTACAGCGAGACAGATAAATGGATAAAGAGCAATACATTAATGAATTACTAGAGCGTGACAAACAATCTAGTTCACGTATCGTTGCTCAAAATCTAAAGGATAGATTTACGTATCCGTATCTGCCTACTATGGTAATTGATAATTTTTATGAAGAACCTGATCAAGTGCGAGATTATGCACTAAGTTTAGAATATTTTAAAGGTGATAGAGGAAGTTGGCCTGGAGTAAGAACAAAACTATTTCATGAGTTTGATCAAAAAAGTTTAGATTTATTTGGAAAAAAGTTACTTGTATATCTTAAAGATTATGGCTATGAAGGTTTTGATGAATTACAAACAGCCTTTCATATGACTCCAGAATCCTATACAAGAGGTTGGGTACATGACGATGATCCGAAATTAAATGTTGCAGGTGTAGTATACTTAAACAAAGAAGCACCTAAAAAAACTGGTACAGTTATATATGAAGATATGGACTTTGACGGTGGCAAATATGCAGAAGCATTTATGCAAGATGTACTAGACGTTCCAGCAAAAGAAAAAGAAGAATTTAATCAATTACGTGAAGCACAAGTTGCAGAGTTTAAAAAGACAATAACAATGGAAAGCGTATACAATAGAGCTATTATTTTTGACACTAGACTATGGCATAGTCCTGAATACTTTTATGGGTCAACAGTTAACGATTCTAGAATTACACAAGTATTTTTTGCGAGGGCAGTATGATTAGAACTATTACACAGCCAGTAAAAATTATTGATAACTTTTTTGAACAGCCTTGGCTAATCGAGCATCACGCAAACAAACAAGACTTTATAGAACAAGATAATTCTATTTTTCCAGGATTAAGATCAAAAACATTAGACGAAATTGATATTGATATGTTTGAAAGATTACTAGGTAAACTTATTAAGCATGTACTAGGTAAAGACATGTTTACTTTCTTACATTGTGAATATCAAAAAATGAACGACAAGTGTATTGATCAAATTAAACAAATTAGTACACAGGCAAATATTGCTGGTACAGTATTTTTAACAGAAGATACTGAACTAGATACAGGCATTTGTTTTTACGATAAAGCTCATACAGCAACAATAAATGTGGAAAATGTTTATAACAGATGTGTATTATGGGATCCTAAAGAAGCCTATAAAATTTTAAAATATAAACCTAACACACTTATGTTAACATTTTACGGAATAGCAGTACAAAGGTATCCAACACAATGACAGATGATATTATAGTAATCGATAATGTAATACCTAAAGATTACTCAGACCACATTAGAACACTATTAACTGGTTGGGACTTTGGCTGGGTGTTTAATCAAACAATGGTATCGCCAGATGCAGAACTACAAGGTGAAAGTAATCATGCAGGATTTAATCACTTCTTTTTTGAAAAACAACAAGCAGTAAGTCAACACTTTAACTTTGTATATCCTCTTGTTTTAAGCATTACTAGTGCGTCTAAGACGCCGTATAACAGGTTAATACGCATGAGGGCTAACTTGACCCTACCTAATAAAACAAGTACGTTAGAACACCATATGCCGCACATAGACAGCTTCTTTGAGCACTGGAATGCAATTTATTATGTTAATGATTCCGATGGCGAAACAGTTATCTTTAACGAAACAAACGATGAGTATGACGCAGGCAAAGATGACATTATGCGTATTCAAGAAAATAAATTTACAATTAAAGAACGCATTATGCCCAAGCAAGGTAGAGTAGTTATATTTCCAGGCAAGTATTATCATTCAAGTAGTTTTTGTAAAGATTCACCTTATAGAGCTGTTATTAATATCAATTTAGACAGGGTTCAACTAGGATGAGCGAATACTACTTACACCAGAGTCAATATATAATTGAAAATAAGACTCAGATATTTGATCATCTAGATAATGCACACGGCATTTTTAAGAAAATATTTTCTGAAAATAATGACAGTACATGGTCCTACAATCTTTATAATGTATTTGCATTAACTGCACCTAGTACTATTTTTTATAACATATATAAAGAACTTGGAACATTTGTAAGAAGTAACATAGGTGAGGATAGACCACTATGGATACAAGCATGGCTAAACTATCATAGGCCAGATGAATGTTTAACAAAGCACGGACACGAATTTGATTGGCACGGATACATTAGCATTGATCCTAAAAGTACACAAACTGTATTTGATGATTGGACTATTGATAATAAGCCAGGTCAAATATATTTAGGACCAGGACATGCCGAACACGAAGTTAAAGTACTAGAACCATATGAAGGTTATAGAACAACAATAGGGTTTGATGTACATTCAATACCAAACAATTCTTTTATTAGAAATTATGAAGAAAGACCTTTTGGTAATATGGGGTTAATGCCACTATTATGATAGAAGATTACAAAATTATACGCAGCGCAGTATCAACAGAACTCTGCGAATTTCTTGCATTAGAGTACGAAATGATGGAAGAAGTTTGTAAAGTATTGTATGCTGGTGCTGACTTATCTGACCTAGAAGAAAAAACTTTTGCGAGATACGCTCCCTTGATGTTTGAAGCATTGATGGTAAAACTAAATCCTTTGGTTGCAAAAGAATGGGGAAGTAAGTTAGTACCAGTGTACTCTTATGCTAGAATATATTATAACGGTTCGCAACTTAAAAAGCACTTTGACAGACCTAGCTCTGAAGTATCAGTATCAGTTGCAATATCAAAAGAACCAGAATACAATTGGCCAATATATATTAAAAATGAAGATGGTGTTGAACACGAGATTAATTTAGATGTTGGTGATATTGTTATATACAGTGGACGCAGACACGAACACTGGAGAAACCCATACGAAGGTAATAAAATAGTACAGGCTTTCCTACAGTATGTAGAAGCCGATGGTCCTTATTCGCATTTAAAATGGGATACTAAACCTGCACTAGGACTTCCTGCAGAGTTTGTTCGTCAAGAGATAAAAGACGAAGTGCAGAACGTTAAAGATGTGCTTGGATTTAAGCGTTAATTAGTCGCTGACTTTAGTTGGGCCTGCAACAATTTTTGCTGGACCGTGACGCTCTTCAAAGATTTTAGCTGCTGCTTCTTTGTTTGCTGCTTCACAAGTGTCCTGAGTAATAGGTGATTTACCTACTTCTTTTCTAATAATCATTTTGTAAGTTGCCATATTTGTATAACTCCTATATCTTTATTTATCAATATTCTTAATCCATTCATCGATTGTCCAGAATGGAGCCACAAGCTCTTTGTAGCGTTTTACATTAGTATTTAGCACGTTTTTGCCTGTTTCAAGTTTATCTTCAAACACAGTGCTAAAGTATGTGTTAGGAAATATATGTAATCCCTGTATTACTTGCATCCATGCTGCTGGCGAATAACCGTTAAAAACAGGCTCTACACCAACAAGTCCTTGCCAATAATGATCCCAGTCTTTTAGTTTCATTGCTAATGTTTCTGGAATACGTTCTGGGTCATGTATATGACTTTTCCAGAAGTCTGTGTCATCTCTACGACCTCTAAAATGTAGTGCAATAAAGTCTTTAATATCTTCATAAACTGTATTAACTCTATGATTAAATCTATCCCTGTACAGCGTGTGATCTCTTCTAGTAGGATCCCACAAATCTTGCATAGCATACAGTGACTCGCAAATAACTGCAATACCGTTTGCTTCTAGTGGTTCTAAGAAACCACTGCTTAACCCAATTGCAAAAACATTATTTTTCCAACTTTCTTTTGCTACTTCGGGTGTGTATGTAAATGAAGCAACAGGTTCTATATGTTCACCACATACACTTCTTGCTTCCTCTAATGCTTGGTCTGCTGTAATATAATTGTTGTCATAAATGTAACCATTACCAGATCTGTGTTGCAAATTAATATTCCAACGCCAACCATATTTCATTGCTGTTGCATTTGTTGTTACTGAATACTTGGGTTCGTCCCACCATGCAATAACAGAGTTGTGTGTAAAATGATCTGAGTAATCAGAGTATTCTGCTCCTAATTTTTTTCTAATTAGTAACTGTGCAAATCCAGTACAATCAACAAACCATTCTCCTTCAATTTCTCTGTTATCATCTAAAATTAAAGTTGTTATATCACCTTTATCATTTTGTTTGGCATCTACGTATGTGCCTTCAATCAATGTAATATCTCTTTTAAGAGCCACTTCTTTCAAGTATGCTGCTGTTGCTCTACTCTCATTGTGCCACATAGCAATAATTGGTAGTTCTGATTTAGAAGCACCAAACGGGACTTTATTTTCTTTAATAAAATAGTTTGCATAGAATGCATCTGCTAACGGAACGTCATTACCTAGCAGTGTGGCTTGATATAAATTCTTTTGTCTTTCAGCAGTTATTATACCAGTGAATTGACCTAACTTCATATTTGATATACTAGCATTAGGATTGTCTGACCAGCCGTCTAACCAAGGTGCATAATCTGTTTGTAAACAATGGATAAACTCACTACCTACTCCTGACCAATCTTTAAAACGTCCACCTAGTTTAGGTGTAGCATTTGCTTTAGCAACAAAGTCATTAAAATCAATATCGAGATATTTTAACATATCAACAAATGTAGTTGTACCGCTTTCACCAGCAATAATAGGTGGCTTATTAGGATCTTCAACAACAGTAATATTCATACTAGGTCTTGTCTTTTTTATTAGTAGTGCAGTTAACCAGCCTGCAACGCCACCGCCTAATATAACTGTATTAGAGTTCATGGTTTACCTCCAAGTAACGATCTTTTAATATGTTTAATGCTTCTCGATGTGTGTAAATTTTTTCATCTGGCCAATCTGCTAATTGTTTTTTCATTAAATTTGTTAAACTTTCATTGTGTCTTTCTGCAAAATTTTCTTCCCAAAACTTTTTACAAGCATCATAATCAAAAAGATGTAAGCCGTGCATAACTTGTATCCAATTAAGATAACTGAACATAAGAGACGGATCAACAAAGTGTCCTGAATTAGGATAAGCAGTTTTAAATGACTGTAGTGTTTCTTCGTTGAATGGTGTTAGAACAATACCTTCATCACACCAACGCCAAAACTCTGAGTCGTTACGTTTTGTAAGATAATGTATCTGAATAAAGTCAATAATGTTAGTAGCAATTAAATTCATTCTTTCATTAAATCTTTTTGCAACAGTATCATCATTTTTTCTATAGTACAATAAATTACCTACAAGTATATTAACTTGTTGTATTGTTGAACCTATTGATGTTGCTTCTAAAGGTTCTACAAACATAGCACTAAGCCCTAATGATACACAATTCTTTGTCCAAAATTCGTTAACATATCCAGCATTAAATTTTACACGTTTACCTATTTCTAAATCTTTAATACCTAAATGCTTTTCATAGTGCTGCGATACTTCATCATATGCTTGTGTTTCGTTAATAAATTGATCACTAAACACATAACCATTTCCATATCTATCTTGTGTAGGAATTCTCCAACACCAACCACTGCTTAGTGCAGTTGCTTCTGTATAAGATGGGATGTCTTCAGTTCTAGCAGTAGGAAACGCAATAGCACTATTCATAGGAAGTTGATGTCCACAGTCTATCCATTTTTGTCCTAGTTTACTTGATATAACTCTATTAAATCCACTACAGTCAATAAAGAAATCACTAGCATGTTTTGTTCCAGCTTCGTCAACTAGCTCTTTAACATTACCTGTTTCATCTAAAATTACATCTTCAATATCAACATCTAATACTTCGATTCCTCTTTCTACACATAACCGTGTAAAGAATTCATTTAATTTATTTGTATCAAAATGGTATTGAGCAAAACTATCATGAAAAGGTTCAGCATGTAAACTACTAGCAGTTCTTTTCCAAACAGTATCAATAGGATCCCAATTTTCAGCAATCATTCTCATCCATTGAACAGGTGCTTCACTAAGTGGATCTAGTGCTGCAAACTGTTCTGTTAAACTATGAAAATAATGTTTCCCATCTCCTTGCCAATTAGTAAACTTAATACCGATTTTAAATGTTGCTCCTGTTTCTCTAACAATAGTTGGAACATCAACATCAATGTGGTGCATAAATCTTTGCCAGTGTTCTGTACTACCTTCACCAACACCAATAATACCAATCTTACTTGATCTTAAAAGTTTTAATTTTAATAGAGGGTGGGATTTTCTAAGTGTTAGTGCTGCAACTAATCCACTTGTTCCGCCACCTAATATTGTTAGAGATTTTATCATAACTTATAGGTAGTCCTTCCTTTTAATGTTTCTATTGCTTCTCTACATTTCATCCAGCCGTTACCTGGAGTTTGTGGTAGCATAGATAATTGTGCTGTATCTTCTGCACGATATTTACTATAACGCTCATTATATAATTTTTTAATGCTAGGAATATCAAACATACGCAATCCATGCATAACCTGTATCCAATTTAAATTATCGTAAATTCTAAAACTTCCGTGCATACCATCTTCGGGTAATAATATTTGATTTACAAATTGTTTTTTAAAATTTTCTAAGTTTTGTTTATTAAAAGGAGTAACTTCTATTTCATTTTTACACCAACGCCAAAACTTTGAATCTTCTCTTTGTGTAAAATAATGCAATTGAATAAAGTCTAACACATTACTTAAACAGTCATCAAATATCTTATTGTATTCATTTATAGTTGCTTGATCGCCACGTTCCCAAGATGCTAGTGCGCCAACTAATGCTCTTGATTGTTGTATAGTTGTTGAAATACTACTTGCTTCTAAAGGCTCTACAAAGTTACTGCTAAGTCCAATGCTAACACAGTTCTTAATCCAAAACTTATTAACCTTACCTGAAACAAAATTAATTTTTCTACCTATATTAATTGTATCTGAAAATAACGATTGTATTTCTGCTATGGCTTCGTCTTCAGAAATAAATTGATCACTAAACACATAGCCGTTACCAAAACGTTCTTGTACAGGACTACGCCAATGCCAACCAGCACTTAATGCTTTAGAAAGTGTGTAAGGTGGTATCTCTTCTTGGCGTGGTGTTTGAAAAGCAATAGCACTATTCATAGGTAAAAATGATGACCAGTCTACCCATTCAGCACCCAGTTTACTTGCAATAACTCTTTTGAATCCACTACTATCAATAAAAAAGTCTGCGGTGTGTGTTCGTCTTTCTATGTCGACTACTGAGTCTACAAAGCCCCCGTCACCAATGTTAACATCTACAACTTCTGTAGTTATAACGTTAATACCTGCTTCAATGCATCTCTTTTCTAAAAATGCATTTAATTTTTCACTATCAAAATGGAACTGATAGTAATCTTCAAATGGCGGACTTACATATCCTTGCATAGGTAAATCCCAATGCAACGATTCAGAATCAACACCTTCTGAAATCAATCTCATCAATGTATGTGCATCACCTGTGTATGCATCTACAAATATATATGGTTCTGCTAAACTGTGATAGTAACTGGTTTTGTCGCCGTGCCAATCTTCAAACTTAATACCAATCTTAATAGTTGCGCCACATTCTCTTGCAAGATCAGTCATTGTAATACCTACTGCATCAGCGAATCTTCTCCAATGTTCAGTACTACCTTCGCCAACACCAATAGTTCCAATTTTATCAGATTTAATAAGAGTAATGTCTAAGTTGTCAATAGACTTTTTATGATATAGTGCAGTCATTAGTCCAGCATTGCCGCCACCTAGCACAAGTAATTTTTTAATCATTTCTTTTCCTTGGTATGTACTTCTAAACTTGCAACAGAGTCTGTTGCTAGATTAAAATTTATATCCCCATATGGCATTGTATTAAAACTTATAATGTATCTATCTTTTTCTCCGAAGTGTGGAGTTGAACTATGAAATAACCAACTAGGAAATAAAATAAGTTTTCCAGCTTCAGCTTCACTAAACCAATGCGGACTATAATCATGTCTAAGTACTTCTAGTTGTGCTTCTGTTCTATGCTTAACAGGATCTTCAAATACTGTTGCAGCACCTTCAGTAAGATAATACACCCCACTCAAAAAACTCATAGAGTGTCTGTGATATTGTAAACGCATACCTTCTCTAGGCAATGCTCTATTAAACCAACTGCTTGTAATTTTAAAACCATCGCAGTCAAATTTTTGTTGTACGTGAACTTGCTTTATGCAATCATTAATCCATGTAAACAATGGATTCAATTCTTTTTTGTCATGTAAGTTTCTCATAGAACTAATTGTATCAGAATGTTTTACATGATCTGCATACTGCTCACACAAAGGAATCAAAGCATCGTTGTCAAGCTCTGTGTTCTTAAATTCAAATAGTTCTGTTGGAAACGTAGGTATTACTTTCATTAAAACTCAACCCAGCCTGTTAAAAGATATTTTTCACCACTTAATGGCGGATTGCCTCTGTGAGTATGCGTGTAACTTGCAGGCCAAACAACTAAGGTTCCTTCAGTAGCAGCAATACGCTTCTTTTGGTACAACCATTCTGTTTCTCCGCCTTCGTCAACTGTATTAAGATACATTCCCCACGCTGCAATTCTACCTGACCTTTCTTTTGTATCTGATTCAAAATGCCAAGTATGATATCCTTCTCCTGGAAGGGTTTTTTGAAGTTTCATAAAGTAAACTCTGTGATCGCCGCACTCGCCTAACACACTATAATGTGCAGTATATTGCTTCCAGCAATCAATAAATCTATTCATAAAAGTATGTATAGTAGGATTGTCTGTTGACATATTCAATGCAGGTTGTTCAAGAAGAAACGCAGCATGATCTGCTTTATTATGTGCTGAATTATCTCCTAAAGTTTGACGACTAGCAGTTAAATGCAAGTCGTTCAATTTTTCATAATATTCAATAAGGGCTGCACATTCTTCGGGTCTCATAACGCCGGTCCATGTTGCAATATCGTTCTCTATAATCATATTACTATTTATGGCCAGTTTATTAATGACATGAATAGTCTGAAAGCAGATAAATACTTTACAACAACAGTGGATGAACTCATAATATGGCAAATTTACCTATCATTAATAACCTTCGTGTAGTACCTAGAGATGCAGAATTTCTGGATAGAAAAACAGGTGCTCGTGGAGAAATATTCTATGATAAAGACAATAATACAATTAGACTGTACGATAGTCAGATTGTAGGTGGTTTACCATTAGCAAGAGGCGATTTAACTAACGTTACTAACGCAATATTTGCAGCAAAAGCAACAGCAGCAGGCGTTGGTGGCGGCAGCGGAAGTGGTAGCATCGAAGTTAGCCAAACTGCACCAAGTACGCCGGAAGAAGGTACAATTTGGTTTAACAGTACTAATGGTACACTGTATGTCTATATCAATGATGGAGATAGTAACCAATGGGTACAACCAGTATTAGGTTACCCGGCTATTCCGTCAAATTTACAAGATTTATCAAACGTAACTATTGCATCACCAAGTGCTGATCAAGTTTTAAAATGGAACGGCAGCGCATGGATCAACGCAGCAGCACCAGCAGCTGGATTAGATCAAGCAGCAGTTAGGTCAAGTGTTTCAGTTGGCACAGAAGGAACTGCGGCAGGTGACGGAGCAGTTAGTTACGACAACGGAACAGGTGTGTTTACATATACACCACCATTACTAAACAGTTTAACAGTCAGTGGTAACTTAGATATGGGTAGTAATGATATTACTACAACAGGCAAAGTTTACTACGCAAACGTATTTGCAACCGAAGGTGATTTACCTAGCGCCACAACTTATCATGGCATGTTTGCTCATGTACATGGAACAGGTAAAGGTTATTTTGCTCATGCAGGTGCATGGACTAAACTAGCAAACGAAGCAACAACACTTGCTGGGTACGGAATTACAGATGCTGCAACTTCAGCACAAGGTACTAAAGCAGACAGTGCATTACAAGATTTAACAACAACTTCTATTACAACACTTGCAGATGTTTCAACAAGTTCACCAAGTACTAACCAAGTACTTAAATGGGACGGCGCACAATGGTCGCCAGCATCAGACGCAGTTGGTAGTGGTGCTGTAACTGCAACTATTGGTGGAGCAACACAGGCAAATCCAGTTGTAATTAGTACAACTTCTGCACATGGATTCTACGAAGGACAACCTGTAACTATTACAGGTGTTGTTGGTATGACAGAACTTAATGGTAACGAATACTATGCAAACGTTACTAGCACATTAGAGTTTGCTTTGTATTCTGATAGTGGATTATCATCAAGTGTTAACGGTACAGGATTTACAGCATACACATCAAGTGGTACAGCAACAGGTGGTGCAACGGCTGCTGAAGTTGGTAACTTTGTATTCACAGGTTCAAACATTGACACTAGTGACAGTTCAGGAATAAACTTTACTCCAGGTGTGTTAATGCAAAGTGATCTAACTGTTGAAAACGATTTAACTGTTAATAACTTGCTCACAGCAGCACAATTTTCAGTAACAGATTTCACAACAACAAATCACACAACAACAAACTTAACTGTTACTGATACACTATCAGTTAAAACCATCGCTCAAACCGATACTGGCACACCACAAATCACAAGTAGTTCAACCCTAGTTTTAGATACACAAGACGGTGTAAGAGTTACTGGTGCTCCATTTAGATTACCTAGTTTTACTACAACAGAAAAGAATGCACTAACACCAGGAAACGGTGATATGGTATACGATTCTACATTAAACAAAGCTCAGGTATATGAAAATGGTGCGTGGGCAAGTCTAGTATAGGTATAGGAAATGGCTGAAAGAGAATATATTGTAACAGTAAATTCCGACGTTGACATAACTGCATTTGATGCAGAAATGGTTTCTAAATTCGGTTCCGAAACAATTCCAAATAGAGAAGTTGTAGTTGCAAATGCACGTGAAGCTTCGCGAAGATCTACACACTTCTTTTTATCAGATGATGAAGCAGAAACTTTAAGAGCTGATGAAAGAGTACTGGCTGTTGAAATTCCTGTAGAAGAACGAGATGATGTTGAGATTAGCCTTAGAGCAAGACAGTCAGGAACATTCTATAGAGGTTCAGGCAGTGCAGGTAACATTGATAACTGGGGACTTAAACGTTGTCAGAGTTTAACAGAAAACTATGGTAATGGTAGCACACCTTCCGGCGAACAGATAGTTACACAGATAACAGAGGATTACTTGTATCCACTAGACGGACACGGTGTTGATGTTGTTATTCAAGATAGTGGTATACAGGTCAATCATCCAGAGTTTCATATGGACGATACAGATGAGTATATTAGTACACCACTTGTAGCAGATAACACCAATGGTGCAGTGTTTGATAGATCGTTATATGTACACGGATTAAAATTTGTTGTAGCAGGAGCAGTTGGCGGAGCAACAGCAGTACCCGACACTTATGTAGATAAAGTAGCACAGACTGTAAAACTAATAATCGATCCAACAGGAAATGGAATTAATTTACGTCAACAAAAAAGATTAATTGCCACACTAAAAGGTGATCCAGGAACTTATCATGCTGGAATTCCAGCAGCACAAAGAATGGGCTATGGCGGCGGATCATCATATACACCTAACTGGTTAACAGATGATGGTGCAGCAACGTATGCAGGATATATAGATTTCTTAGATAGCCATGTTGTAAATGATATGGTGTGGTATGCAAACACAAGTGGACCAAACCCAACAACCCAGCAGAGTGAAATTGAAGAAGTAATGGAACACTTATTCCATACTATACACATGTTTGGAATTCCAGGAGCAGTACCTGGAAGTGAAGATCAAGTTGTAATGTCTAGCGATGCTAAGTACTCCATGGATAATACTTTCGACTGGAGAGAAACAGAATTACACAAAGCAATGCAACAAGCTATTGACGGTGGTAAATTTGATCCAAGCGGATATTCAACAGCGTACAACACAGATGGTGCTTCTGGTGCAGAAGCAGCAAGTGTAGCATACAAAGAATACACATACTTACTCAACTGGGGTATGTGGAATATGAGTGAGTTTTGGGATGGTGGAAGTTTAAGTCCTGAATGGACTGACGATATGCGTACACCAGAAGGCATTAAAGAAAACAATCCGTTAGGATATGCATTGTTCAAAAAATATTTTGAACCAGTATTAAGTAAGCCTAGTTTTACAACACTAAAAAGTATTTTTAAAGGTGCTAACTCAGGACGCAATATGTATAGACCATCTAACGGTTACAGCAGAGTGCAAGAGATAGATTGGTACGATGAAAGTGGAGTAACTGGAACACAAGACACAGTTTTTTATACAGACTATCATGGTCACGGTACACACTGCACAGGAACAGTAGCAGGTAAAACCTTTGGTTGGGCAAAGAAAGCAAGAATTTATTCAATGAAATTAGGTGGCTTAGAAGGATCAACAGATCCTGACAACGGCATTTCAATAACCAACTCTTTTGATTGTATTAGGCAATGGCACAACCTTAAACCTGTTGACCCTGTTACAGGAGTTAAACGTCCGACCATTGTTAATATGAGTTGGGGATATGGCTCTAACATTCCTCAGGCACAGGTTCCTGCTAGTGGAAACTATAGAGGCACAGCATGGACATACGGTGTTGAATACAGTAATATTAGTCAGGTATGGGCAAACACAGGTGTTGTACCTTATGTAGGTACAAGATGGAAGATACCTGTCCAAGTAGCATATGTTGATGCTGAAACAGCAGACCTTGTTGCTGCTGGAATACATGTTTGTATTGCTGCTGGAAATGACTATTATAAAGTTGATGTTGCAACAGGAGCAGACTATAACAATACTGTTACATTTACTGGATATGGAACATACAACTATCACAGACCTCCTTCGCCATATGCGACAACTGCATTTAACGTAGGAAACATTGACAGTAGAATTCTTAACGATCAAGATGTAACAAAGCCAGACAGTATGAAAGGCCCAGCGGTAACAATATGGGCACCTGGTACAAATATTATTAGTTCATGTTCACAGATATCAGAAATAGGTGGCCCAACACCTTATAAGCTCGATGGAAGTTTTGGGCAGCAATCTATTAGTGGTACAAGTATGGCAACTCCGCAAGTGTGCGGTGTGGGTGCTTTACATTTACAAGCAGACCCTGCATTAACACCAGCACAATTAAGACAAAAACTAGAAGATAATTCCCCTGCTGTAATGTTTACAACTGGCTCAGATACTGATTATAATGCATATACTACTAGCATTATGGGCTCTGCAGGTAAAATTTTGTATAACAAATATAAAACAGACGAAGCACACAAATTAGAAGGAAGCGTTACCATTACAAACTTAGGTATCGCATAAATACAGTAGAGGAACAAATATTATGGCACTAGCATTTCCAAACAGTCCTTTAGTAGGAGACCAATATACAAGCGGTGGCGTTACATGGCAATGGAACGGTACAACTTGGGATATCGTTATCTCTGGTGGAGGCGGTGGAGGCGGTGGTTCAAGCCTATCATTTGCTACTATTGCAGTATCAGGACAAGATAACGTTTCAGCAGATAGTGGAGCAGATACACTAACACTAGTTGCTGGTGCAGGAATGTCTATCACTACAAATGCTAGTACAGATACAGTTACACTAACATCAAGCGGCGGCGGAGCAGGCGGAAATATATTTTCAACTATTTCAACTGATACAGGTGCAGATGTTGTAGCAGATGCTTCAACAGATACATTAACACTTACAGGTGGAACAAATATTCAATCAGTAGGTGATGCAGCATTAGATAAAGTAACGCTTGATATGATTCCTTTTTCAATTGATTTTTTATCAGATGTAGATACTACAACAACAGTACCAACAACAGGACAAGTTCTAAAGTGGAACGGTACATCTTGGGTGCCAGGTGTTGATAGTACAACAGGTGGCGCAGGTACTGATGCAGATACACTAGATGGTTTTGACAGTTCATACTTTTTAAATTATAATAACCTAAGTAACAAACCTAGTTTATTAGCACTTACAGCCTTAAGCGTTGGTGCTAATGCAACAGCATCGGGTAACGGTGGACTTGCATATGATGATTCAACAGGTGTGTTTACTTACACACCACCTAATCTTACAAGTTTCTTAACAAGTGTAGCATTTACTGACATAACAAGTAAACCAACTACAATTGCAGGTTACGGAATTACAGATGCTTTCGATGGAGCATATAGCTCACTTACAGGTGCACCAAGTATTCCATCAAATAACAATCAGTTAATTAACGGTGCAGGATACATTACAGGAATTGGTTCATTGTCTATTGATGCACTAAGTGATGTTGACACAACAACTGCTGCACCAACAAGCGGACAAGTACTTTCTTGGAACGGCAGTAACTGGGCACCTTCAGCATCAGGCGGTGGTGGAGATGTAAACCAAAATGCGTTCTCTACTATTATGGTAGCAGGACAAAGTGATGTTGTAGCAGACAATCCAACTGACACACTAACACTTACAGCCGGTACAAACATTACACTTACAACAAACGCAAGTGGCGATAGTGTTACTATTACAGCATCAGGTGGCGGAGCAACAGACTTTGACGACTTAGGTGATGTAACATCAGCAGGATTAAAAGTTTCAGATATTTACTTGCCAGCAATTACACAATTAGTTGTTGGACACTCTGGTACTTCTGCTTACACATTTGATCAGTACGGCGGAAACAATCCTACAATTTATGCAATTAGCGGAACAACGATTGCATTTAATTTACAAGGTGTTTCAGCAAGTCATCCATTCCAAATTCAAGATGCTACAAGTGCAGCATATGATACAGGTTTAATACACGTATCAGATACTGGAACAGTAACTACAGGTTCTAGTGCAAATGCAAAAACTGGTGGAATATTATATTGGAAAATTCCTGCAGGAATATCAGGTGGTTACAGATATCAATGTACTAACCACGGTGCTATGGTAGGATCAATTACTATTAAGAGTTTCGCTACAATCTAGCATTTAAGATCTTTTAATCTTTTATCAAGCATTTTTCTAACAACAGCAATGTCCTGACGTTGTTCTGTTGCTTGTGTCATAGCCTTTGCATCATATGCAAGGTTTGCATGAACTTCATCTAATTTTTTTACTACATTAATAAGTTTTTCAAGCAGTCCGTTGCATTGCGCTTTCTCTGCTTCGTCGGGTACGTTTTGAATTCTTTCATGAAAATCTCTAACGTCTTTTTGAAATCTAGGTTCTTCAGATAGTATTAGCATCTTTGTGTAACTCCAAAATAGTTTCTATTTTTGTTCTTATTAGATTATTATTTAATGTGTTTCTAAGCCCAGTATGTAAGTTCTTGGGCAAGTAATTTAAATCACACCAACTCATTGTATTTGCTTTTGTAGTTAAAAATTCTTTCTTTACTAAACAAATATAAGTTCCGTATTCAAAACCTTTATCTTGGCTCAAATACAATTCAATAGGAACAATTTTACCTTTAGAAAAATCTTCTTGTAATGCTAAACTGTCATCAATTACAGAAGTTTTTCTTGCAAACGTAGGAACAGACCACTTTTCATTCTCTAAGATTAGTAGTATTCGTTGAGTGTCTGTTGACAGATATAGTATTCCTGCTCTCTTTTGCATTAAAATACTTATGCTGGGTTAGGGTCAATTCTCCAATAACCTGGCGAGTATTCACCTTCGAATGATTTAAGCCATTCAGTACCCGTCCATTTATATTGGATGCCTGTTTTTAAATTTTGGAAATATGTTGGATTTGCTAGTGTGTTTGGATCAGCTAATGTAACCCAGTCTGTTCCATTCCATTCAATAATTGAATTTGCAACGATAATAGGATCTTCCCCAGTTGTTCCTTTCCATGCATCTGGTCCGTCATAGGCTTCGTTGTATGGAGTTTCTCTGTAACTTTGTCCAACATTATCACTATCGTTAATATTATCAAGTACTAGGTATCTTGTGCCTAGTGGTATTGCTGTATAACTTCCCCATTTCTCAATAGGATTAAACTTGTAAGGATCAATAATAGCATCAACAGTAGCACGGGCAGCAACGCCATTTACAGTTGAAGCAATAGTAGTATTAGTCGGAATAGTATCTTGATCAAATGTTATTAACAATACTTTAGGGTTAGAAGGATTAACAGCATACGATCCAACCATTTCAAATCCTGTAGGCTGTCTAAAGTATATTCTTGCTCCTGCTTTAAATCCGCCTAATCTATCTAACACACCATTCCAATCAATTTCTGTAGTTTTACTTTTTTGCTCTTTAACATCAAGTCCTAATGCATTTACTGCTTCGTCATCATCTACAATAGTTAAGTCATAATCGTATGGTTGATTATTGTTTGATTTGAAAAGTAAAACACCATAACGTGCATTCATATATTGAGTAGATTGTGCTGTTGTAGCATCATAAACTAAGTCATTTAGATTTGTTACATCACCCGACTCAGTAAATATGTTTGCAATAACACTTCTAACAACACCAAGTTTTTTAACTTTAGTTGGCGGAGAAATGTATATTGGCATTGTAAATTCTAGTGTGCATATATCAATATCGTCGTCAACTCCTGTAGGCACTGCACGTGATGTAAACTGAGTTGATTCTAAATTAATTACACTTAAACTAGTCCAATCAATATAGTTGTCTGTTGTTTGAATAGCCATAGATGGATTAAACAACACTAATATTTGTTCTAGTATTTGTAATTTTTGATCGGTATTAGAAGTCCAAATATCTGCTTTCATTGTTAAGATAAAAGGAGTAGGCATAAGTCTTTCAACAGTGTATGCGTTACCTTGTGCGCCTGTGTAGTTAGGCTCACCTGTGCTTTCGTCAAATGTAAAGTCTCTTTCTCTTACACTCATTTTACTAACAAATGAAGGATCAGTTAAACGATCTCTGTCAATTTGCAATCCTGAAATGTAACAAGACATACGAGGAACAGTAGGTAACTTGTTCTCAGAATTTTCTCTGATGATTGAAGCAACCTGTCTTGTAAGATCACCATACATAACAGGAATTGTTTGCTGAGTTTTATCACCTGCTTCATATTTAAAGCCTATGAAAGCTCTCATAAACTGAGTTACGTATCTTCTTATTTGTCCGTCGTAAAAGAAATCCATTAATCGTCTGCCTTGGGTCTAAGAGCTTTACTCAAACTCTGTTTCTCTTCAATTTGTTTACCACCTATATTATTAACTGTTGTGTTGTTAATAAATGAATCCTTACCTTTACTTATTGCAGGATCGTGTCCAGCAAAATCTTTACCTGCACCTACTTGACTTGGACCTAAGTTACTTCTTGTCATTCTTACATCATCTTCAGTTTTTCTCCAACGTATTCCGTCAAATCTAAACAAGCGTGTAGGTTTGTAATCAGTACGTAAGTGAAACTGTCCTTCAATAGGATTGAGAGGAAATGCTATACCTTGTGTAAACGGTGCACCATTTTCTGGTAACCCGTCACCAATTAGATAACCTTTATATGCATTACCTTCTGGTGTTTGGTATGCAGTGTCAGCAGTAACAGACATATAAACTTCGTTACCTTTGTCATCAAGTAATGTATTACCATCTTTGTCTGTACTAGGAATTAGTAAGTCATCACTGTCAGCTGTAACAAGTTCTGTGTTACCTTGATTGTCAGTTTGCATAGTATAAAATCTACTAGTGTCATAACCTGACTCTGGTGAATCTGCTTCAGCTTGATCAAGTACCGCTTGTGTAACTTGCATTTCTTTTTCATACGTACTCATAATATCTTTGAGTGTATCTGCAAGTTTGTAATAAGTTGAGTTAGGTGGTTCAACACCTGTAACTTCTGATATAACTTGATACTTTTCACCATTAGGAGCAATAACTATATCTCCTGGGAAGTAAGTTGACTCAGCATTCCAAGTACCTTTTAGTGCTTCTTGGTCTGCTATACCATCTAAAATTTGTTTGAATTCTTGTGAATCTACTAATGGTTTACACTTTGCTCTGTACAAGTGTGGATACCATGTATTTGAAAATCCTTCTGCTGCACGATTAACATCTTCAATTACATAAAAACGTTTTAGTGCATAATTTAAATCATTAAGAGCATGTTCGTCATCTAAGTGAGGCAATTCAATAACATCGCCTGACATAATTTTTCTACCTAGTTTTTCGACAGTATCATTAATATGAAATGTAATAAACACTGTATCATTTTGTAGAAATAAGCCAAACTGACTTAAATTAAAATCAATGTCTTGTACATTATATACACCACGTAATCTGTAAACATCTGGATCATACTTGCGATCTCTATTTTCTAAGAACAGCATATCCTGAATATTTGTAGGATCATCTGTGCTATATGTTGGTGTTGATGGTGTATTTTCCTGTGAATTTCCTGGGCCTATGTACTTGTGTACTAATACATCGGTACCGCCCACTTGGAACATTTCCCAAACGGTTTTATCTTGAAATTTGTAATCGTTCCCTTTTTCGGGTCTATATAAACTGAGTCTTGGCATCGTATAACTATTTACCTAAAGTTGCGAAAGGCATAAATACTTATATGAGCCAAATAGAAACAGCAAAACAAGAAGTATTCGACTATTGTAAAGCAATGCTAGGCGATGGAATGATCGATGTCGAGCTAGATCCTATTCACTATGATACAGGACTAAAACGTGCTTTAGGTGTTTTTCGACAGCGAAGCGACAATGCCGTTGAAGAAAGTTACATAACACTTACGCTAGAAAAAGATAAAAACGAATATATTTTGCCACATGAAATACAGCAAGTAAGGCAGATATATAGAAGAAGTGTTGGTAGTAGAACAGGTAACGGTACAGGCGGTACAGTGTTTGAACCTTTCAACTTAGCATACACTAATACATATTTGTTAAGCTCAACTAACATGGGCGGACTTGCAACTTATGAATTATTTGCACAGTATCAAGAACTTGTTGGAAAGATGTTTGGATCGTTTATCAATTTTACTTGGAATCCTCAAAGTAAAAAGTTAATTATTATGCAGCGTCCAAGAGGAGAAGAACAAGTACTTCTTTGGGCATATAATGAAAAGCCTGACTATACAATTTTACAAGATGTATATGCAGGGCAATGGATTAAAGATTATACACTAGCAAACTGTAAAGTAATGTTAGGACAAGCAAGAGAGAAATTTGCAAGTATTGCAGGACCACAGGGCGGTACAGCTCTAAACGGACCATCGTTAAAAGCAGAAGGTACAGCAGATTTAGAAAGACTAACAATGGAACTTACAACTCAAGTTCCAGGTGGTCACGGTTATAGTTGGGTTATAGGATAATGAAAGCAGAAGAATTTATGTGGGAAGGCGAAGAACTATACGACGGTATGGTTTGGGGCAGAGGTAAGTCTACTGCAAGAGGCGGAACAGTTAAAATGAAGTTCCGTTGTCCATCAGGCCCACGCAAAAGCAGACAGGTATCACACCCGTCCAAATGTTGGGATCATCCTAACATTGCACAAGCACAACGTATGAAAACTACTCGTGCTAGAACTGGCCCTCAACAGGCTAGACGTCAGTCACGTACCAAAAATATCAATACAGCAACTCGTTTGGTAAGAAGACTTAATAAATTCAAATAAAATACTTGACATTCACTGTCTATCCTAGTATACTGTAAAGTATATTAACTAGGAGAGTATATTTGTGATTATTGGTGTATGTGGTTTTATTGGTAGCGGCAAAGACACTGTCGCTGATTATCTAGTAAACTTTCACGAATTTAGAAGAGAGAGTTTTGCTGATACATTAAAAGATGCAGTTGCAGCAGTGTTTGGATGGGACCGAACTTTACTTGAAGGAAGAACAAAAGAAGCACGTGAATGGCGTGAAGAAGTAGATCCTTGGTGGGCAGAAAGACTTGGAATGCCAACATTAACGCCAAGGTGGGTATTGCAATATTGGGGTACTGAAGTGTGCCGTAAGAGCTTTCATGATGATATTTGGATTGCTAGTTTAGAGAACAAAATACGTAATTCTAAAGATGATATTATTGTAAGTGATGTACGTTTTCCTAATGAAGTAAAAGCAATTAAGAATCAAAATGGTAAGATGATATGGGTACAACGTGGACGTTTGCCTAAATGGTATGACACAGCACTTGAAGCAAATGCAGGTAGTAATATAGCAATTAATGATCTAAAAGTACAGAAAGTACATGCTTCAGAATGGGCTTGGGTAGGTACTAAATTTGACCATACTATTCACAATGATATGAAAATTGACGACTTATATAACGAAGTAAAAGCTCTAGTAGTCAGCAGTTAAGTCGCCCTGTTTCCATTTAATACCTTCTTTAGAAAGCACAGAAATACAGTTAGCACACACTGTCTTTAGATTGCTGTGCCTACAGTTATCTAAGTTTCCATCTAAATGAAGTACTCTAAATACTTCAGGATGTGGTGACTTAAATCCACATTTATCACATGCTGACTTTTGTTTATATCCAGCACGAGCCCATCTAGGTACACCTGTGTATTGTCCGTGATTATTACAAACTTCACACAGACTCCTATAGTAGGTACGCTTACCTTTCTTATAGTTAACAGCACGTGGCCGTAATCCGCACTTACAAAGAGGTCTCATGCTAGTATTTACACCTTTTCAACCCCTTTTTCTAATGGTTAAACCGGGTAAATTTTATAAGATGTGCTAAATACAATTGCAACAAGTTTACGTAATAGACTGATACGAAAATATTACCAGGAGATAAAAAGATGGCATTAACATCACCAGGCGTAGAAGTAACAGTAATAGACGAGTCGTTTTATACCCCAGCAGAGCCTGGTACAACTCCTCTAATTGTTATTGCTTCATCGCAAGATAAATTAAACGCAGCGGGAACGGCTACAGCAGCTGGAACGCTAAAAGCTAACGCAGGTAAAGCGTACAAAGTTACCTCACAGAAAGAATTAGTAGATCTTTTTGGTGTACCAACATTCAAAAAGACAGCGAGCAACACTCCGATACACGGAAGCGAATTAAACGAATATGGATTGCTTTCAGCATATTCATTATTAGGCGTTTCAAATTCAGCTTTTGTTGTACGTGCAGATGTTGACTTAGACGAATTAGAAGGTTCTACAACTGCTCCGGGAGCGAATCCAGCAGACGGAAAGTGGTGGATCAACAGCGGTTCAAGTGCTTTTGGAATTCAAGAGTGGAACGGAGCAGCAGTTACCACAACAGGTGGTCAGAAGTTTGCTTCTAAAACACCTATCGTTTTAACAGACGATGATGCATCAAAAATTGATAATGGTGCACCTAAAACATCCGTTGGTGCTATTGGCGACTACGCAGTAGTATTTGAAACAGTTGACGGAAGCGGTTCATTTAGTGCAAGTAAAGAAAATGCAACTATGTGGTATAAATCCGCAGGTAACGGTTCAACTGTAACACAAGGTTCTTGGGTTAAAGTAGGTAGCAATGATTGGACAGCTAGCCATCCAACAATTATTGGTACTGCAATGACAGCAAGTTCAGGAAACTTTACTATTAACGGAACAAATTTCCAAATAACTGGCACATTAGATGACTTGGTAACAGCTATTAACGGTGCTATTACAGAAACACAAGGAATTGTTGCAAGAAATGTAAGCGGTAGACTTTATCTTTATTCAGATGGTAGTTTAGATGACGGTGTAGGTGATTCATCCAAGTCAAATGCTATTATTATTGATGACGGTTTAAGTAGCCCACAAGTTACTTTTGCAGACTTAGGTGTTGCAAAAGGAACATACTACGGACCAGAACTACACATTGCACCACATACAAGTGTTCCAGAATTTAAAACTGGTGACGCAACACCACGTCCAACAGGAAGTGTATGGGTTAAAACAACTGAGCCAAACAACGGCGCACGTTGGAGAGCAAGTAAGTGGTCAGCAGCTACTCTTTCATGGGTATCATATACTGCACCATTATATGCTAACAACTCATCTGCACTTTATACATTAGATAGAGCAGGCGGTGGTGTTAACATTCCAACAGATAGTTTATATGTACAAACTAACGCAGAAGAAAATAGCGGATATGACGAAAGTCCAATGACTGCTTCTTTCAGAGTGTTTAGAAGAGCTGCAACTGGCGTAACAAAAATTACTTCAGCAGTAGTAGACGCAAGTACATTTACTGTAGGTGGAAACACATTTACAATTGCAGAAAGTGTTAAAACTTCTGGAGCATTAGCAGCTGGTATAGCAGTGAGCTTTACAGCAGCAGGTAATGCAGCAGATGCAGAATTAATGGCAGGTGCTATTAACAGCGCAGGCTTTACTAACATTGAAGCAGCAGTAACAAGTTCAAACACAGTAGAAATTATGCACAAATTAGGCGGTGATTTTAGAATTACTGACGGAACTAATACTCCAGTAGGTGCTGCATTTACTGTATTCAATATTAACACAGGTTTAGGAACAGCAAACTTTTACACTGCACCAGCAGGCGCAAGTGAAAACTATGTTGCTTCTAACTGGAAGCCTTTAGCAGCAGATGATTTTGCAGCATCAAGTAACGCTCCATTAGCTGAACCAGCAGATGGACAACTTTGGTACAATCCAGAGTTTAGTGATGTTGACATGATGATCCACAATGGTACTACTTGGGTAGGTTACCATAACTTTAGTTCAGGATACGCTAACTGTTCACCAGATGGACCAATTGTTTCAGCAACTGAGCCAAAAGCATCATCAGGTCAAAGCGATGGTACTGCACTAGTAGATGGAGACCTTTGGATTTCAACTGCAAGTTTAGAAGACTTCCCAACAATTTACAGATGGGACGGTAATAACCTAGCATGGGTACTTGTTGATAAAACAGATCAAACAACAGAAGACGGCGTATTGTTTGCAGATGCACGTTACGGTCTAGCAGGTTCTACTGGTAACACAGCAGCAACTATTAAAGACTTACTAACTAACAACTACTTAGATCCAGATGCTCCAGATCCAGCACTATATCCAAAAGGAATGTTGCTATGGAACTTACGTAGAAGTGGCGGTAACGTTAAGAAGTACAACAACAACTATATTGATGTAACAGCTGATAACACACGCTTTGGCGACGAAGCAATGACAAGTTATGCTACAGACAGATGGTCAACACAATCAGGCAACCAAGAAGATGGTAGCGGATCATTTGGTAGACATGCACAGCGTATGGTAGTTGTACAAGCACTTAAATCAGCAATTGATACAAGCTCAGAAATTAGAGATGAAGAAACAAGAAACTTTAACTTAATTTCATGTCCTGGATACACAGAAACAATGAGTAATCTTGTTAACTTAAACATTGACAGAGGCTTAACAGCATTTGTTATTGGTGACACACCATTAAGATTAGCAGCAGATGCAACTTCATTGTTAGCATACGGATCAAACAGTGCATTAGTTGTTGACAATAACGACAACGGACTTGTAACATACGATGAATACTTAGGTGCGTTTTATCCAAATGGATTTACAACTGACTTAGGTGGCGCAAACGCAGTTGTTCCAGCATCACACATGATGATGAGAACTATTGCACTAAGTGACCAAGTATCGTTTCCATGGTTTGCTCCAGCAGGAACAAGACGTGGTGGAATTAGCAACGCTACATCAGTAGGATATATTGATTCAGCAACAGGCGAATTCCAAACAGTTGCACTTAATGAAGGTCAAAGAGATACACTGTACGGATTAAAAATTAATCCAATTACATTCTTTAACGGTGTAGGACTTGTAAACTACGGTCAAAAAACTAGAGCAAGAAATGCAAGTGCTTTAGATAGAATTAACGTAGCACGTTTAGTTGTGTACTTAAGATCACAACTTAATAAACTTGCAAGACCATATATCTTTGAACCAAATGATAAGATCACGAGGGACGAAGTTAAACAAGCAGTTGAGTCATTATTACTCGAGCTTGTAGGCTTAAGAGCTTTATACGACTTTGCAGTTGTGTGTGATGAAACTAACAACACGCCAGCAAGAGTTGACAGAAATGAACTTTATGTTGACATTGCTATCGAACCGATTAAGGCGATTGAGTTTATTTACATTCCATTGCGTGTCAAGAACACAGGAGAAATATAATGCCTATTACATCACTTAACAACTTTGGAGTACCAACAGACGCAGGCAACCAAGTGCTCTTGATGCCTAAACTAAAATATCGCTTTAGGGTGACACTTTTAGGATTTGGAGTTAGTGCTGCAACAGAACTTACTAAACAGGTTGTAGATGTTTCAAGACCAAAAGTAGGTTTTGAAGAAATGCAGTTAGACGTGTACAACTCAAAGGTATTCTTAGCAGGTAAGTATACTTTTGAAACACTAACATTAAACTTACGTGACGATGCTAGTGGCTTTGTACAGAAACTAGTCGGCCAACAGGTCCAGAAGCAGTTCGACTTTGTTGAACAAGCATCTGCTAGATCAGGTATTGACTACAAATTCTCAACTAAAATTGAAGTACTAGACGGTGGTAACGGTGCTAGTGAAAACGGAGTAAGCGTATTAGAAACAGCAAACATGTATGGTTGTTTCCTAACTAACGTAGACTACGGTGACGCTAACTACGCTACTAACGAAGCTATGCAAGTTGCACTTACTATACGTTTTGATAACATGGTACAGTGGGGCGCAGGTGAGCAAGGCGTTGGCGTTGGTATTGGCGCAAACGTTGGCAGAACAATTGGTGAATCTACTACAGGTTCTTCAGGCGCTCAAGGCTAAGAGATTTTACAATCAAGTAGAAGAAGCCCGGTTTATTTTCCGGGCTTTTTTTATGGCTAAATAATAGTATGGCAAATAAATTCACAAGATTCTTAGGCGATTTCGCAACAGGACTTACCCAACCTAAAGGTATTATGGGTAACTATACTCATGCCACAAGACTGTTCATTGATAACACAATGCGTCTTGCACCTAAGACTAAATTTAATTATTACGTTAGATTTGAAATGGATCCTATAGCAGTTAAGGCTGCTCACTTCAAAAGCAAACATGCTGAAGAAACAGGACTGTTAGTTAAAGGAGTAGACTTACCTAAGTTTACTTTCCAAATGGATACACTAAACCAGTATAATAAAAAGCATAACGTATATAAACGAATTCAATATGATCCTGTGCAGTTTACTATGCACGATGATAACCAAGGTGTTATAAGTGCTATGTGGGCTTTATACTATGGATACTACATTGCAGATAGATCTAATCCTACAGCAGCGTTTGATAGAGATCAATATAGACTTAAAGAATCCGGCAATTATGCATTTGGTTTTGATAACGGATCTACTGCGGACTTCTTTAAATCTGTTACTATCTTTACAATGGGACGTAGACGCTTTGTTGGCTACACACTAGTTAATCCAAAAATACAACAGTGGACAGCAGGTGGTATGGAAATGGCAGCAGGTTCTGAAACTGCTGAAAGCACAATGTCATTACAATATGAAGCAGTACAATACACAGCAGGAACAGTCAGCCAAGGTTCGCCTAAGGGCTTTGCAAACTTACACTACGATACAGTTTCATCTCCACTAGGTATAGCAGGAGGAGGAACAGGATTACTGTTAGGTGAAGGCGGTGTACTTGACGGACTCGAAGCAGTGTTTGGTGCTATTGGTAACGGTAGTGCATTTGATAGTCCTAAGTCATTTTTAGGTACAGCAATTGCCGCAGTTAACACATATAAAAATATTAGAGGATTAAGTAAAGATTCTATTATTAACGAAGGTGTTAATATTTTAACAAGCCCAGGTGGCATACAACAAATTTCAAATACAATATCAGGTGCAGCAGGAATATTCTTTCCGAAGAATGATGCAGCCAACGGAACTACTACTGCAAAGAAAAAAGTAACAAGAGGCGGCACCGGCGTAGGAAGACAGGATATAGGAACATAACATGCCTACTAATTTACCAGCAAAGGAAATACAAGATAGTGCAGCACGTACTAGACTTTACTTTGACCAATACGGTAAAGAACCTTTAGAATATAATGCTGTTGACTATGATGCAGCAATTGGATTTTTTAAATTAAAAGGTTTCGACGATAGTGCAGCATCAGTTGTTGCATCAGCATTATTAAAACAGGCAAAGTTAGAAAACATGCCTATAACAAAAGTGTTAGATGATATTACAGGTTTAGAACAATTACAAATCAGTGCTTTGGTTGCTGAAATTCTAAATAATAATAGACCATCAACTTCAACACTAGGCTATCGTACACCGGTAGAAGATGTCTCAAAACAACGTAATGTGAGTGCTTAACATGCCCAAGTTTGCTCAAGGCAAGTTTGAAATGAAAAACCCCAGTAAGTATATTGGTAATAAAACACCAATGGCTCGTTCAAGTTGGGAAACTGTTTTTATGAGAATGTTAGATGAGCACCAAGGTGTTGCAAAGTGGGCAAGTGAAAGTATTCAAATACCTTATAGAAGTCCATTAACAGGCAAACATACAATTTACGTACCTGACTTCTTTATTGTTTACGCAGATAAAAAAGGTAAGCAACATGCAGAAGTAATAGAAGTTAAACCTAAAAATCAAACCATGAGAGAAAATGTTGGCAAAAGTAGATACAATCAAGAACAGTATGTGCTTAATATGGCAAAATGGGAAGCAGCTACAGCATGGTGTAAGCAAAAAGGAGTACGTTTTAGAGTTGTAACTGAAGAAGATATTTTTCACACCGGACCGAAACGAAGATAAGTAATAATATGACAAAGAAATTAGAGGAACTTTTTAATTTGGAAGAACAGGACAAAGAGCCTAAAATCGAAGAGCCAACAGAGGTTGAAACTTCGGTAGTTAAGGCTGAAGAAATGGAAGCCGAAATAAAAAGTGTAGATCAAAGTTATCAAGCAATCCAAAACATTACTAAGGATTTACCCGCAGTAAAAGAATTGGATACTCTAGGTGAATCAGACCTAGATCACTTAGCTGATAAAGCTGAGAAAGCATATGATGATCTTATGGATTTGGGTATGAATGTAGAGGTACGCTACAGTGGACGTATTTTTGAAGTTGCTGGAAGTATGCTTAAGAATGCAGTAGATGCTAAATCTGCTAAAATTGACAAAAAGTTAAAAGCAGTTGATTTGCAGATGAGAAAACTTAAACTTGACCAAGATTCACCCGAAGATCCCAATGAAATTGTTAATGGATCTGGGTATGTTATGCTAGATCGTAACGAACTTATGAAGAAATTAGGCGGAAAGGAATAAATACTAGTATGAAAACGTTCAATGAATATTTGACAGAAAGCAAGAAAGTATACAGCTTCAACGTAAAAGTAGCAGGCGAAGTTCCTGAAGGCTTTTGCGATAGACTAAAGGCCTGCATGGCTTCTAGAGAAGTAGTAACTTGCGAGGAAATGAATAAGACACCAGTTACGGAAGTTCCTTTAGATTTTCCAGAGTTGTCTAATATGGAAGTAACTACATTTAATCTTGTTACAAACTATCCTATTACTCCATTAGAAGTACATAAGGCATGTTGTGAAGATTGTGGTTGCGCAGCAGAACATTGTAAAGTAAGAAACAGTGCCAGCCCAACTGAAGAGTATCAAGTTAATGATGACAAAAGAGAAGGCGCACTATTACACGACAATGAATATAAAGAAGCAGGAAAGATTAAGCAAAAAGATTACTTCGGCAATGATTTTAATAAATCATTTTTAAAAGACTTATCTAAAACTGCTAAAGAACGTAAAAAGGAATTAGGACACGACAAACTAAAAGCAGACGTTTTTGCAGATGTTCCTAAGATTAAAACTGACAAAGCGGGTGCTAAGAGCCCTGTAGGGAGTAAATAATGAACTTTAATGAACTTATGCAAAGAATGCGTGAGCTTGATACAACTGATGCACCTGTTACAGAGATGCCAGTTCCAATGCCACAGGCTCCAATGACAGCACCAGAAGGTAAAGACAAAGCAAGAATGAATGTTAACATCAGTGCTGAAGGTGATGCTATCGAAGACGTATTAAAATTAATGACAAAGGTTAATCCAGATATGATTAACCAACCTGAAAAACCAGAAATGCCTGATATGCCAGACATGACTATTGCTATGCCAAAGCCAATCAACAAATTGATTCCAGACTTTGATGGCGATAATGATGACAAGCCAGGCGGTGATATGGATATGGACATGGACAAAGATGACCATGATGCAGATCACGATATGATCAAAGGTTTAGACAAAGACGACGATGGCGACCACGACATGGACGACCACGACGCAGAGAAAAAAGATAAAGAAGAAGCATATGCTAATGAGCCTGATGAAGACCACAGAGACATTGACTATATGCAAAACAAATTATCAGGTGGAATGAACCGTCCTAAAGGAACACATCCTAAAGTAGCTGACGGTGACAATCCTATGAAAAAAGTAAAAGAAGGTGATGACCTAAGAGCTCAAATTAAAGCTGAACTTGCACAACGTTTAGCAGAAGCTAAGGGAGAGAAGTAATGGCAGATTTAACACAATCAACAATCGGCGGCGGTAGCTCAGTAAAAGTTGCTGAAAACAGAAAACCATACGCTGACATGACAGCAATACATTACAACGGTAACAAAACTTTAACAGTTTTTGAAGTTGCATGTGGCGCAGCAGTAAATGCTCAAACAGGAAGCGGTTTAGCAATTGAAAGCATTATGCGTATTGTCGAAAAATATTGTACTGTTGTTATTCGTGGCGCACTATATGGTACAAACCAAAAGTTTGCACTTGTAGTTGAGCAACCAAATGATTCATTAGATTATGATGGTGCAGGTGCTGAAACACTTGTTGAGCAAATCGAAGATGAGATTATTGCACTAACTGATTTATCAGGTGCTACACCAGCACAAATTGACTTTACTGGTGTTACTTGTACAGTAAAAACTACGCTAGAATTAGCATAATACTGCTATTATAAGATTCAATAGCACCTTCGGGTGCTATTTTTTTGAGTAAATACTAGTATGGCAAAGAGTTTAGATGGCGTTCAGATTAAGAAGGCCCACAGCAAAAATAAATTTACATTAGAACAAGTCAAACATTTAGAGGCTTGTATGGATCCTATTACAGGACCGTTGTATTTCTGCGAAAACTTTTTATCTATTCAACACCCAACAAAAGGCTCAATGAAGTTTGTTCCTTACGGATTTCAACGAGAGCTAATACAAGCATACGCAGAAAATAGATACTGTGTTGCTATGTTACCAAGACAGATGGGTAAAACAACATGTGCTGCTGGATACTTATTATGGTATACTATGTTTACACCTGAAGCACAAGTACTAATTGCTGCACACAAATATACAGGTGCGCAGGATATTATGAATAGATATAGATACGGTTATGAAACTTTGCCAGATTTTATTCGTGCAGGTATCTATACATACAACAGAAACACAATTGAATTTGATAACGGTAGTAGAATACAAGCAACTACTACAACAGAAGATACTGGACGTGGTAAATCACTTTCATTAATATACTGTGATGAGTTTGCATTTGTGCAACCGCCAGAGAAAGCTAAAGAGTTTTGGACTGCACTTTCTCCTACACTGTCAACAGGTGGTAAAGCGATTGTTACAAGTACACCAAACTCAGACGAAGATCAGTTTGCTATGATTTGGACAGAAGCAAATAAAAAGTTTGACGATCATGGTAATGATATGGGAGTAGGTACTAACGGATTTTTTCCTTACTTTGCTCCTTGGACAGAACATCCAGATAGAGATGACGACTGGGCAGCACAAGAAAAAGCAAAGATTGGTGACGAACGTTTTAGACGTGAATTTGATTGTGAATTCTTAATCTTTGATGAAACACTTATTAATAGTGTTAAGTTGGCTGAACTAGAAGGATCAGAACCTGTTATGAATACAGGTCAAACACGCTGGTATAAGAAAATTAATCCTAAAGCAACATACTTAGTAAGTATGGATCCAAGTTTAGGTACAGGTGGTGACTATGGTGCTATTCAAATATTTGAAATGCCTAGTATGGAACAGGTAGGAGAATGGCGACATAATTTAACACCAATACAACAGCAAGTAAGAACATTAAGAGAAATATTACAGTACATTCAAAGCGAATGTGCAAATGGCGGTAATCCAAATCCTACTATATATTACAGTGTAGAAAACAATACCATTGGCGAAGCAGCACTTGTTGTTATTGCAGATATAGGCGAAGAAAACTTTAACGGCTTATTCTTAAGTGAACCTATTAGAAAAGGACATGTTAGACGCTATAGGAAAGGATTTAACACTACACACAAAACAAAGATTACTGCATGTAGCGGATTAAAGAACTTATTAGAAAAGAATAAGATGAAAATACACAGTAAACCGCTTATATCAGAGCTAAAAACATTCGTAGCACACGGTGTTGGGTACGGTGCAAAAACAGGTGAACATGACGATTTAGTGGCCGCAACGTTATTAATTGTACGTATGGCTAACGTATTATCTGATTGGGATCCTAAGATTTACGATAAAATGACAGAAAGAATGACGGAAGATCAGTTCCCAATGCCGATCTTCGTAAGTACAGGATTTTGATAAATAGTTATATGGACGCAACTAACAACATAGCAACCGATCTGTTCTATAAAATTAGAAGCAGATTCAAAGGTTTAAAATTAGGAGATGCCGCTGGGTCAATTACTATAAACCCAGAGGAAGCCAGATTCTTTGACTTCGATTATAATGAAGGAGATAAGAACATTGGACACGTGAGTATTAGTCTTGCTGAAGCAAATTCAATGAAAGTATACTTTTCAAATGGTATTACTGAAGGCATGGATGATTCACAAAAAGACAATTGGTACGGATTTTTAAAAGAATTAAGAAAGTTTAGTAAGCGTCGACTACTAGCATTTGATACTAGAGACATTGCTAAAGACAATCTAGACCAAAGGGATTATGCATTCCTAAGTCAATATTCAAATCCTCAAGCAGATAATGACACTATAGTAAAACCAGTCGGAGAGAATAAAATGAACGAGAGCACCTTATACGGGACTAAGAAACAGAGCTTCCAAAAATTGGAAGATACAAGATTAATTATTAAGCACAGTAAAAAACTTGCTGATGATACAGAAATGAAGCCAGGTGATAGATCAAGAAATATTGCTGCTTTGTTTGTTGAAAACCAAGAAGGTGAAAGATTTAAATATCCTTTCATTCACTTAGCAGGCGCAAGAGCTATGCAAAGACACGTTGCAAATGGTGGTGCTCCATATGATGCAATTGGTGAAAGCATTATTAAAATGAGTGAAGAGATTGCACAATTAAAAAGTTTCACAGGCTATGTTGTACGTAACGACTTAATGAACTCCGACACAAATTCAGTTGTTGAACGTAGCAAAGGCCAACTTGATTCCCTTAGAGAAAGAATTGCAAAAATGTCTAAACAGGCTCACTACGAATCATATGTAGAAAGTTTCCAAGCACCAGAGGCAATGGAAGTACCAGATGATGTAATGGAACAGTTTAAAGATCAATTCACAGTAAGAAATTTCAAAGAAGATTTAACATCAGTATTTCCAGTACTATATAGACTAATGAAAGAAGATGAAATTGTAGGCTATGACGACATAGTCGAAATGACAAAAACTGAATCAGACAAGTATCATTGTAAGGATTGTGGAGATGTAATGCACAAACCTACAACCGATTGTGACCATGACGCACACGATGAGAATGGTAGTCATTGGGTTGATAACAATGGTAACGGCATAAATGACATGGATGAATCTAGTGATGCGTTTGCTGCATTTGAAAATTGGGCAATGGCATTAGGTGAAGATTCACCACTTACAGCAGGCAGCGACGAAGAAATTAAAGAGGCAGTTGCAAGTCTAAATGAATTAGTAAACCAAGACTTCCCAGTAGGCGTAGATGGCACAAATGCTATTCAAAGTTTAAAAGGTATTATCGAAGACAACAGACTGTTTAACGATATTAAAATGAAAGCAAAGGAAGATCCAAACGGCGATGCTCGTCCACTTGTTAAAGCATGGGTAGAAGAACATGCACCTGAGCAACTAGAAGCATTAGACTTTGGTGATATGGTTGATGAGCCAGCAGTAAGTGCTGATCAAGCAGATCCACAACAAGAAGGTTTTATGCCAGACGAGTTCGAAGGCGAATTTGATTGGGAAGGTGTAGGTGATGATGGCGAAACAACACCTTGCACTGTATCGTATAAAGCAAGTATTGAAGGCGATGATGGACCAGTAAGAATTGTAGTTGATCCTAAATCAATATCACTTGATTGCCAAATGGACGGTAACAGTAAATTAGGTTTTGATGCTGACATGGATCTTGACATGCAAGACATGGACGAGTTAATGGCAGCATGTCAAGAGGACGCACAAGAAACATACGATAACGCAGATCATAAACAACACGAAGGAACACAAAAAGAAGGTAGAGTAAGTGATGCGTTAATTGGTGCTGAAGAAATTTTAGGTGACTTTACAGACGAAGATCAAAAATTAAAAATGCCAAAAGACAAAGTTAAAGATGCAATTAGAAATGGCAAGTATGACGCAGCTGATGCTATGTTTGCAATTGATATGGTTGACACAGACTTTGATGACGAAGGCAATCATATTGAAAAACAAGATGAGCCAGATTTTGGCGAAGGCAACAAGTTTTCAGGCGCAATGGATAAAGCCAAAAAAGCTGGTAAAAAGTCTTTCGAAGTTGATGGCAAGTCATATGATATTAACGAAGTAGCACAATTTATTGTAAGCATGTACGATAGACAAAGTGGTACTTTTCCAAAAGGTCCAGAAGGTGTTGCTACTATGGTAGACAAGAAGTTCGGCGAACATGCAGGACAAGTTGCTCGTAAAATGGTAGAGCGTATGGCACCGGCACAAGAGCAAGGCGCAGAAGAACTCGAAGAACTCGAAAGAATCAAAACCTTAGCTGGTGCTTACTAAAAGACTTAAATAATACTCATTAACGGAGACTAATATGTTTAACTGGATTAAAAAGCTATTCACTTCATCAGAAGCTCCCAAAGCAGAACCTTTGGTACTAAAGAACGAAGTGAAAGAAAAGGCCCCAGCGAAAGCTAAGAAACTAACTAAAGCCGAGTTATCAAAAATGACAAAGATTAAGTTAGAAGAACTAGGCAGAGACAACGGCATTGAATTAGATAGAAGGCTGACTAAAGCAAAGCTAGTTGCTCAATTGCACAAGGCACTATAACAACAAAAAGTTATAATCTAAGTAAGGAGGCTGCGGTCTCCTTTCTTTTTGGCTGAATAAAACCACATTTAGTTAAAATAACAGTTGACAAGATAAATAAAGTTGCATATAATATAACATATGCTTAGGCATGAAAGTGAAAACATATAACAAGGCTATAGGAGGCACAAATGGCATCACTCGCAGAAATAAGGGCTAAACTACAAGAGTCCAACAATCGCAACACTGGAAATTCTTCCGGTGGAGACAACGCAATTTACCCACATTGGAATATGCAAGAAGGCAAAGAAGCAGTAATTCGTTTCTTACCTGACGCAGATCAATCTAATACGTTCTTTTGGGCAGAACGTGCAATGATTAAACTTCCGTTTGCTGGAGTAAAAGGCGACACTGACTCACGTCAGGTTATTGTACAAGTTCCATGTATGGAAATGTATAATGATGGAACACCATGTCCGATCTTATCAGAAGTTCGACCATGGTTTAAAGATAAATCTTTAGAAGATATGGGACGTAAGTATTGGAAAAAACGTTCGTATGTATTCCAAGGGTTTGTTACTGAAGACCCGCTAAACGAAGAAAGTTCTCCGGAAAACCCAATCCGTAGATTTATTATTGGACCACAGATCTTCCAGATCATTAAAGGTGCATTAATGGATCCTGAACTAGAAGAACTGCCAACAGATTATATGCGTGGCGTTGACTTTAGAGTTAAGAAAACTTCTAAAGGTGGCTATGCAGACTATTCTACATCATCTTGGTCACGTAAAGAACGTGCATTAGATGACGCTGAAAAGGCAGCAATCGAAACGCATGGTCTTTACAACATGTCAGATTTCCTTCCAAAGAAACCTGGTGAGGTTGAGTTAAAGGTTATGAAAGAGATGTTCGAAGCGTCAGTAGACGGTGAGGCATATGATATGGACCGTTGGGGTCAGTACTTTAAGCCAGCAGGTATGGCGTCACGTACTGGAGATCCTAACAAGGCATATACTCCAACAACACCGGCGGCTCCGGCAGCACCGGCAGCAACTCCTGCAACTCCAGCACCTGAAGCGGCTCCGGCAGCACCAGCGGCTGAGCCAGTAGCAGAAGCGGCACCAGCAGGTGAAGGCGATGGTTCTAACAGAGCGCAAGACATTCTTGCAATGATTAGAAGTAGAAACGCTAGTAACTAATTGTGTATGTGGAAGTTCCGGCTAAAATCTCCGTTCGGTAACCAGCGAGATCTTCCACACCACACTTTAACACATAGGAAAGGTAATTATGGCGAAAGCATTTGATATAAGTAAATTCAGAAAGACAATCACTAAGAGCATTGACGGCCTTGGTATTGGCTTTAATGATCCAACTGATTGGGTCAGCACAGGAAACTATGCACTAAACTATCTTGTAAGTGGTGACTTTAATAAAGGTGTTCCACTTGGTAAGGTAACAGTGTTTGCAGGTGAATCAGGTAGTGGTAAGAGTTACTTCTGTTCAGCAAACATTGTAAAGGCTGCACAAGAACAAGGCATCTTTGTAGTTCTTATTGACTCAGAGAACGCACTTGACGAAGCGTGGCTACAAGCACTTGACGTAGATACTTCAGAAGATAAACTACTTAAACTTAACATGTCAATGATTGATGATGTTGCTAAAACAGTATCAGAGTTCATGAAAGAATATCGTGATATGACTGAAGAAGAACGTCCTAAAGTATTATTTGTAATTGATTCGTTAGGTATGTTATTAACACCTACTGACGTTGACCAATTCCAAAAAGGTGATATGAAAGGTGACATGGGTCGTAAGCCTAAGGCATTGACTGCACTTGTTCGTAACACAGTTAACATGATTGGTAGTTACAATGTAGGTATGGTATGTACTAACCACACGTATGCATCACAGGACATGTTTGATCCAGATGATAAGATTAGCGGTGGACAAGGGTTTGTATATGCTTCTAGTATTGTTGTAGCTATTAAGAAACTTAAACTTAAAGTAGACGCAGACGGTAACAAAACTTCACAAGTACATGGTATTAGAGCAGCGTGTAAGGTAATGAAAACACGTTACAACAAACCATTTGAAAGTGTACAAGTTGAAATACCATACGAAACAGGCATGGATCCGCACAGTGGGTTGATTGAATTGTTCGAAGCAAAAGGATATCTTAAAAAGTCAGGTAATAGACTTGAGTATACAAGTCCATCAACTGGCGAAGTTATGTTAGAATATCGAAAAGCATGGACTGGAGATAAATTACAGATAATTATGGACGATATCATAAATACACCTGTAACAGAGACACCTGTCGAGGTCGACGAGGAAGTCTTCGAAGAACAACCAACTGAATAATGGAGTAGAAATCTATGCAATCTGATCTTATTGCTGACATTTGGAACGTAGTGTCAGAACATGTTCCTGAGAAGGAAAAACAAGAAGTAGCAAAAAACTTTGTTACTGCTTTGGTAGACCACGGAGTATCTGAAATTGCAATCAACGAACTCTTTGGTATTGACACATACTTGGATACTGCAATTGAGTATGTAACTGAAGACGAAGATGACGGCGACACTAATTACGATGAAGACGTCGAAGATGCAATTTGGGACGATGAGGATTAAATGAACTGGTACGATCAAGTTTCTAAAGATATTTCGAAGATACCTGCCGCTGTGCAGTACTACGAAGCAGAATTATTACAGGCTAAAAAAGAAACAAATGTTGTTGGACGTCTTGAAAAAGCATCAGCACAAATGCCTGCAATTGTAGAAACTAGATTTGGTCAGTTACAAGAGATCGAAGCAATACTCGAATATTTAAACATTGAGCTTCGCCGTTTACGTAGTACACACTTTAGAAAATATGTTGAAAATTATCAACGTCAATTAAGTTCTAGAGATGCTGAAAAATTTGTAGATGGCGAAGCTGATGTTGTAGACTTTGAAAAAATTATTAACGAATTTGCATTATTACGTAATAAATGGCTAGGCATTATCAAAGGACTAGACATTAAACAATGGCAAGTATCTAATATCGTCAAACTAAGAACAGCTGGTTTGGACGACGCAACCATTTAATTTTCTTTACATAAACTGCGCATATAAATACTAGTATGAAAAGAATCGTACTAGTAACAGGCGGGTTTGATCCCTTACACAGTGGGCATATAGCCTATTTCAAAGCAGCCAAAGAACTTGGTAACGAGTTATGGGTTGGTGTTAACAGTGACGAATGGTTAACAAACAAAAAAGGTATGCCGTTTATGCCTGTACAAGAAAGAATTGCTATTATTAAAGAACTTGCTGTAGTAGACAATGTTATTACATTTGATGATGATAAGGAAGGATCTGCATGTGGTGCAATAGAAGTAGCACTTAAAACATCTGAAACAATGCATGACATGATAGTGTTTGCTAATGGCGGTGATAGAGGTGAAGGCAATTCACCAGAAGTAACAAAATTTGCTGACAACAAAAGAGTAGAATTTAAATTTGGTGTTGGCGGAACAGACAAAAAGAACAGTTCAAGTTGGATTTTAGGAGAATGGAAAACACCTAAAACAAAACGCAAATGGGGTTGGTATAGAGTATTAGATCACCAACCTGAAAATAATTTTAAAATTAAAGAATTAGTAATTGAGCCTGGCGCTTCCCTTTCTGATCAAAGACACTTTAAAAGATCAGAACACTGGTATGTGCTAAAAGGTAAAGTTAAAATGCAAACTGAGTGGAATAACATCAGTGATACTGTAGAACTTCAACCCTTGCAACGAGGGTATGATATTTCAGTAGGTACTTGGCACAAAGCAAGTAACCCCACAGATGAACTAACACACATACTAGAAGTTCAATACGGTGAAGACTGTGTTGAAGAGGATATTGAAAGACGTGACTAATTGGATTTTTGTAAGCAAGGGTAAAAAAGACCCTTATATAAATCGCTTTGCTAGAGGATGTAATCAACCTGTTCAAGATTCAAACACGTTTGATTATGATGCTTCTGAAGATCCAATTGTATTACGAGGTATTCTAAAAAAGAAGTGGATGCATAAATGTTGGGAAGATGGCAGAGATTTTTATTATATGGATACAGGATACTTTGGTAATGAAGTAAGTCCTAGTAATCCTAATGGTTGGAAATTTTGGCATCGTATTGTAAAGAACAATCTACAACATAATAAACTAATTGACAGACCATCTCAGAGATTTGAAGGCTTTGGCAAAAAGTTTAGGCCATGGAATAAGAAAGGTAGAAAGATTCTTATTGCAGCACCAGACGAAAAGCCTATGAAGTTTTATGATCTTGATTTAGAAGAGTGGTTAGCAGAAACTGTTAATACACTAAAACAACACACTGACAGACCTATCGAAATTAGACAACGTAATAAACAAAGAGTAGATAGAATGCTACACAACACGCTAGAAGAAGCCTTAGACGACGATGTGTACGCTCTTGTTACATTTAATAGTAATGCAGCAGTTGAGAGTGTATTTCAGGGTATTCCGGTATTTACGTTAGCGCCTGTTAGTGCAGCAAACCCAGTCGGACTACAAGACTTATCATTAATAGAAAAACCGTATTATCCAAGCAGTGATAAATTATTTGCTTGGGGTTGTCATTTAGCAGCAGGTCAATTTCACGACAGTGAACTACGCACAGGAAAAGCAAGAGCGTATTTGGAGGAACAATGGACTTAAAAGTATTCGTAGGATACGATACTAGAGAAGATATTGCATATCAAGTTTGCAGACACAGTATCTTAACAAGAAATGAAAACGTATCAGTAACACCGTTAAAACAAAATGAATTAAGAGAACAAGGTTGGTATCATCGACCTGTAGATAAATTAGCGTCAACAGAATTTACATTTACACGCTTTTTAGTACCAGAGCTTACAAACTTTGATGGCTGGGCATTGTTTTGTGATAGCGACATTATCTTTTTAACAGACATAAAAGAACTATTTGATCAAGCAGATGACAAGTATGCAGTTATGTGTGTGCAACATGATTATACACCTAAGGAAGGTGTAAAAATGGATGGTCAAAAACAAACTATATACCCACGTAAAAATTGGTCAAGTGTAATTTTATACAACTGCGGACATCCTAGTAACAAAAAGATTACTATGGATCTTGTAAATGACCCTGCTATTACAGGTGCATACTTACATAGATTTAGTTGGTTAGATGACAGTGAAATTGGTGAGCTAGGTAAAGAATGGAATTGGTTAGTTGACTGGTATGAAGAAACAGAAGATAGTAAACCAAAAGCAATTCATTATACAGAAGGCGGACCTTGGTTTGAAAATTATCGTAGATGCACTTACCATAAACAATGGAAAAGAGAATTATTTGAGATGATGAAATTTAAGGTTAATCTTTAATGGACAAAATATCTCCTGAAGAAATATTGGTAGAAGGATCAGGCAACAAACTAACTGTTGAATCGTCTGAAACTGAAAAGCCAATGGTCATCAGAGGGGTAATCAAGAAACAACATGCTGATAACTGTGTAAAAGAGAACAGAGATTATTGGTATATTGATACTGGATACTTTGGAAACTTTCCTAGTCCAGGTAATAAAAAAGGTGGAAAGAAATGGCATCGTATTGTTAAAAACGAAAACCAACTTTCTACTTTTAGACCCAACATACCAAACGATAGATGGAACATGTTAGTTGAAGATGATCCAAGACTAGTGTGGAAAGGATGGAAAAATTACGATAAGAAAATTCTTTTAGTAATGCCTAATCCTAAAGCATGTGTTTGGTATGACATTGATTACGATAAATGGGTCAAACAAACTACAAAGACTATTAAGAAATACTGCGACTTACCTATTGAAGTAAGAGTAAAAGGTTCACGTACAGAACGTAACTTTGAATATTCAATATATGACGCATTTGAAACTGGTGTGTATGCTACTGTCGCAATGAATAGCATGGCAGCACTAGAATCAGTACTATACGGTGTACCAGCATTTGTAAGTGTTCCTTGTGCAGCATCACCGTTAGCCTCAACCGATCTAAGTCAGCTTAGTAATCCTTACAAACCTGAAGCAGATAAAATATTACAGCACTGTCATAGTTTAGCCTATGGACAATTTACATTTGATGAAGTAGAACAGGGCCGTGCATATAAACTAGTGGAGAAATACTCTTAATGAAACTATTAATGAATGACAAAGAGATTGCAAACTATTTGTTATCGCTAGTGCCTGTTCCACAAGAACTTTACAATTTTAATATTCAAGACAGGTATACAGCAACATACATTCAAGACCATATTAGTAAAAGAGCTAAATGGAAAGATCCTAGACGTGAACTTGAACCGGAAGAAAAGAAAAAGTTTAAAGATAAATTGTTTAAGGCTGTGCGTAGAGATTTAGATGAGTGGGTAGACGTAGTTAATACCAACAAAGGTCACATACGTAATGCTTACTTTGATTCTATTCATAAAAACATAGAATATTTTATTGATGCGTTTGGTATCGAAAATATATTTGAAGAGTATAAAAAGTCTCGTTATAAAAACTTTGTAAAAGGTACAGGGCAATGGATAGGCGATGGTAAAGATAATACTTACATTCGTAGAAGAGATTTTAACAGTTTAGAAGAAGATTGTTTAATTAGAAACACTGTAGGTAACGAAGATTTACTTGTTGGAAAAATTGATAACAATTATCCTTTTTGGTTTATTGATAGTGGGTACACTAACTTTTTAGAAACAAACAAAGTATGGCATAGAGTTGTACGTAGTCATTTGCACTACGGTAAGTCATTTGATGCGCCAGCAGATAGATTAGGTAATTTTAAGACGTTTCCTAATCCTTGGAGAAAGGACGGAGAAATTATTTACGTAATCGAACCTGGTCCTTTTGCAGCAAGTATTATGCACGTAGATCTAAAGACATGGAAGTATGATGTAGCAAAAGAGTTACGCAAGTATACAGACAAACGTATTAGATTTAGAAAGAAAGCACCTAAAAAGAAGAGAAGTAATTTACATAAAGAGCTCTTAAATGACGATTATTACTGTGTAGTGAACATCAATAGTAACGCAGCAACTGAAGCAATATGGGCTGGCGTACCTGCAATTACACTAGATAGACACATTACTAATCCAGTTACAAGAAACAAACTTTCAGATATTAATGATTTATATCGAGGTAACTTAGGTTCTTGGTTATGTATGCTTTCATACTCTCAATACACAAAAGAAGAGCTTATGAATGGTGTAGCAATTAAGAATGTAAAGAGATTACCATGACAGTAGCAGTAGCATATTACGGAGGTATTCCACCGCATAATAATAATCTAGAGAAACCTATGATCCTAGATAATTTTTTAACTGGAGTACGAAATTCTGGTGATACTGCTATTGCACAAACAGCAATGCAAGTTGTACCAAATGCTGATGTTGCACTTATACAAGGCTTTGTACACGAGCATGGAAAAACTGCACCTCATTTAGTTTTAAGAAGAAATGCAGTTGAACAACAAATTAATAACGGTAAAAAAGCATTAATTGTAGACAGTAACTTATTCTTAGCATACGATAGCGGAAATGTAAATCGTTATTTAAGATACAGTTTCAATGGTGTGTTTCCTACAACAGGATTTTACTTTGATACAGATGTTGATCCCAACAGATGGACAAAAATTAGTAGCAAACTAGGTATACAAATGAAGCCATGGAGAACAAGTGGTAATCATATTCTAGTTTGTTTGCAACGTAACGGTGGTTGGAGTATGCGTGGGTATAACAGCGTACAATGGGCAAACGATACTATTGCAACACTAAGAGAGATTACGGATAGACCAATAATTGTTAGAGGTCATCCAGGAGATAAAAAGACTAGATACTTCCCACAACACAAAGACGTGTTTTTAAGCAGTAACCCCAGTATATTACAAGATTTACAAGGTGCTTGGGCAACTGTGCTATATAATAGTAGTCCGAGTGTAGTTAGTGCTATCGAAGGCGTGCCTGTGTTCTTAACAGACCCACAACCTGAACACAGTCAAAGTCACGAAGTATCTAATACAAAAATAAAAAGAATAAACGATCCTAAACTTTTTGATAGAGAAGATTGGGTGCAAAAGTTAGCAATGTGTCATTGGAACTTTGAAGAATTAGCCTCAGGTGAGGCATGGCGACACTTTAGGAGATACTTATGATACAGTTAGACAACGGCTGGTACATGCCAGACAACGAAGTTAAAATGACAAGACATATTCAAGAAGATACCGACATGTCTAACCCTAATTATGAAAGAAAAATTAGACAAAGGATCATTGATACTATACCTTTGAAGCAAACATTTGTAGATGTAGGAGCAAATGTAGGTGTTTGGTCAATGGATATGAAAAAACATTTTAAGAAAGTTGTATCTTATGAGCCTAGTACAAGAGTTCATGAATGTTTAATAAAAAATATAGGTGATGCTGCAAATGTTGAAGTTAGAGATTCAGCACTTGGTGATAAAGAAGTCGTTGTACAGTTTCATGACGGTATTAAGAACTGCGGAGACAGTAAAATTGCAATGTGGGAGTCACCTGACTTTTATACAGTGCAAGTAAAGAGATTAGATGACGAAAATCTTAAAAATATTTCATTAATTAAAATTGATGTACAAGGTTATGAACTTCCTGCAATTTTAGGCATGGAAAAAGTTATAGAAGAACAAAATCCTTGGGTATGTTTTGAAATTAATAACGATGTAGACACAGCAGTTGACTTTTTTATGAAAAGAAATTATGATCAAGTATACATGAAGTCAAAAAGGGTTATGATTATGGCTCCTAAGTCAGGATTTATGGCTCCTGCTAAAAATCACATGGGTAGATACCTAGGCGATGGACCGTATGAAAAATTTAGTGGTAAAAGTGGCAAGGTAATACCTTTACAGCAAGGAAGATGACGTGTCTAAAGCAACAAAAAGAATTTTAAAGAGTGCAGTTAAGACACCTTTTGTTGATTGCTTAGTTATAGGGCAAGGACTTGGTGTATTTGACGAATTATTTGATTTATTTGGCACTGTTTTTGTATATGACAAAGGTGCACCAAGAGTAAGACGTGCAAATGTTGTATATAAGTCAAAATTAAAGGATTGTTTTGTTCCAACTATAACAACAATCTTTATAGATAGAGATTTATTAAAAGTGTTGGACCATATGGGTTCAATTTTAAGTAATCCAAGTCCAGATGTTTTCATTGAAGACGAGAAAGTGATAGATAGAGTACAAAGTGCTAATCTTTATAGACATAAGTACAATGCAGTTGCACAGGCTGGCACTTTTCACGTTTGGACTTGCAAGAAAAACGGAGATTTTTTCCAATGACAATTAGTGTAGTAACAACATTCCACGCAAAAGGCTTACAACAGTACGGACAACGCATGATCGACAGTTTTATCGATAATTGGCCAGAAGAAGTGAAGCTACATATATACGCAGAAGACTGTAATCCGCGAATTAAGGACCATAATAGAGTTGTATTGTACGATTTACACTCATCAGTACCAGATCTTGTAGCATTTAAGAATACATGGAAAGATGTACCTAAAGCAAACGGAGATGTTAGCGGAGATCCTATAAGAAGTAAAAGAAGAGACTCAGGTAAAGGGTTTAAATGGGACGCAATTCGTTTTGCACACAAAGTTTACAGTATTTTTCACTGTGCAAAAGTGTGTGACACACAAAGATTAATGTGGATGGACGCTGATACGTTTTGTCATAGCCCAATTACATATCAAAGACTAAATGAACTAACACCTCCTAACTTTGATGTGTGTTTTCTTGGTAGAAAAGGCAAATTTAGTGAGTGTGGACTTTATTCTCTTACACTAGGTAACAAACAAACCAAAAGATTTATGAAAGAGTTTCAACGTGTTTACGATGAAGCAGAAAATGAAGGTATTTTTCAAATGGCAGAATGGCACGACAGTTTTGTATTTGATGTTGTTCGTCAAAGAGTTAAAATGCACGAATGGGATTGGGCAGCAGGGCTTGTCACTGGTGAAGGACACCCACTGATTAACTCAATGTGGGGAGCATATCTTGATCATCTTAAAGGAGGACGTAAAGCCCTTGGAAAAAGCAAACGTACAGACTTACTTGTACCAAGAACGGAACCATACTGGAACCAATAATGAAATTCAAACTGTGGAAGCAACATGGCGCACTTAACTCTAAACCTATTTTTGCTGCTTTTGAACGTAGCATTGTATCTTGTGGGCATAGTGTTACTGACTCCGATACTGATAGTGACGTTAATGTTATTTGGAGCGTATTGTTTAATGGAAGAATGGCGCCTAACAAAGCAGTCTGGGAGCAAAAGAAGCCAACAATAGTATTAGAAGTAGGCGGAATTAAAAGAGGAACCACATGGAAGGTAGGAATTGATGGGATTAATAGAGATGCTTACTTTGGCCCCAGTAGTAATAGCTCTGATCGTGTGCGTTTACTCGGCTTACAAGTAAAACCTTGGCGTAAAGAAGGCAAATACATTTTATTATGCGGACAGCATGATAAAAGTTTGCAATGGAAAGACATGCCGCGCATGAGTCAGTGGGTAATAGACATTGTAACTGAAATTAGAAAGTATTCAGATAGAATGATTAAGTTTAGACCGCATCCAAGGTGCCGTTTAGACTCAATTGAAGCATACCTCCCCAACGTACTTAGGCAAGATCCGGTTCAACTGATCGGTACGTATGATGATTTCGACATGTCATTCGAAGATGTTTGGGCCACTATAAGCTGGTCAAGCAATCCAGGTATTCATAGCGTCATAAATGGTGTTCCTGCATATACAGGCCCATCAAGTTTAGCATACGATGTTAGTATGCAAGACTTATCTACAATCGAAGATCCTATTTTGCCAGACAGAGAGCAATGGCTAAATGATTATGCGTGGACTGAGTTTACTGTCGAAGAAATAGAACAAGGTCTGCCACTAAAAAGATTAGAAAATTACCTAAAAACGCAAATTAACTCTTGATCTCTGCGGCATTCTATTATATAATAGTAGTATGAGATATCACACTTTTACAGAAGATCTATTCATAGATTTCTTGGACACGCTTGAGAGAAAATATTACTCAATGCAATACCAAGACCGTTCGGCTGCTCATAGTTTTTATGATTCTATACATCAAGGAAAACAACTTACTGAGAAACAGGCCCAATATGTACTAAAGTTACTGTTTAAGTACCGTAAAGTAGTTGCAGATGAAATTGATTATAGAGATCATATGGAGATGCCTCAGTGGAAACAACCTTTCCGTGTTGTTGATATGTCTAAGAAAGTATGGATTGAAGAAATTAATAAAAAGCATATGATTGTGCTAAAATTTCCGTTTCATTTTAAAACAGAATTTGATGAGTTTATCAAAGAAGTTCGGTATGACATGGATAATGAGAATCGATGGGACGGAGAAAGAAAAGTTAGAACACTTTCTTTGTATGGTTACAATCTTGTATTACTCAAAGAATTTTTAAAAGTTAATGATTTTGAAATTGACCATGAATTTAATGATGTTGTTGAACGTGTAGAAGAAATTTATTGGGATGTAAAGGAGTACAGCAAACTTAGTAAAATTATAGAAGGTTCAGTTGAATTAAAAAACGCCAGTGACAGTGCCAAAGTATATTTTAGAAAACATAAGACTGGTAAAATAAACTCTGACTTAGTGTTAGCAAAATCTATGGGTCATATCTTTGGTGGTAAAAATAAAAACATTAACTCATGGAATAAAAAGATTGCAAGTGAAACAGGAAATCACTTTTGGATTAAAGATTTGAGTGATTTTATTAAATTGGGTTATTCTGTTGATGGTAGAATTGCAATTATCCTTGATCGAACAGGTGATGTAAATAGTTGGTTATATACATTATGCGATACTATTGATAATTGCGGGTTTGATAGGAGTGATTTTAGAGTATGCTTCAGAGCCAATAAACATGCAGATGGTGATCATTTGAATACATGGGTTAGAGAACAAGGATTTGGAGGAAAAATTGAAGGTGCTAAATTTTTAATTTTTAATCAAAAACCTGCAAAGTGGTTGTTCAAAGACGAAAAAGATGTTACAATACTAGCAAGTAATAATTTATTTGCAACAGGTACTAGTATGATGAGAAACTTATTTAAAAATCACCCGTGTATTGTATACATTGGCGATATCGAACCAACAATTCAGGAGCCTTTAATTGAACTGTAAACTTGTTATTAAAGATGAAGTAAACATTAAACTGGAAGGTCTTGATGTTGCAACACGTCGAAAGATTGCAAACAAGCTCAAGTATGATTTACCGTATGCAAGGCACATGCCAGCATATAAATTAGGTAGATGGGACGGAACTGTTAGTTTCTTTGGTATTGGTGGTACAGGGTATGTTGCACACTTAGATGTTATTTTACCTGTTATTGACGAGTCTGGTTATGAGATAGAAGTTATTGATCAGCGTCAAACTACAGACTTAAAATTTGACAAAATTACAGAAAACTACTGGGCTGACAAAGGTAAAGTTTGGCCTAAAGGACATCAGCTCGAAGGACAACCAATTGTTCTAAGAGATTATCAATATGATGTTGTTAATAAATTTTTAGATAACCCACAAAGTTTACAAGAAGTAGCAACAGGTGCAGGTAAAACAATTACTACTGCAACACTTAGTCATTTGTGTGAGCCATATGGACGTACAATTGTAATTGTACCTAATAAAAGTCTTGTTGTACAAACAGAAGAAGATTATATTAACTTAGGACTTGATGTAGGTGTATACTTCGGAGATAGAAAAGAACTAGGAAAAACACATACAGTATGTACATGGCAAAGTCTTAATGTTTTAGATAAAAAAGGCAAGTATGACGAAGCTCTTACACTTGCAGAATTTTTAGAAGGCGTTAATGCAGTTATTATTGACGAAGTGCATCAAGCAAAAGCAGATGTACTTAAAAAACTGTTAACAATTAATTTAAAAAATGCTCCTATACGTTGGGGACTAACAGGAACTGTACCTAAACAAGCATGGGAATTTCAAGGTATACTTGCAGGCATTGGTCCTGTTATTAATCAAGTTACTGCCCACGATTTACAAGAAAAGGATGTACTTGCAAAACTAGATATACAAATTTTACAGACAAAAAACATTGAAGAATTTAGAAACTATCAAGAAGAATATACTTGGTTAGTTACAGACCCAGATAGAATATCGTGGATGTCTTCTAAGATAAAAGAATTTTCGTTAACAGGTAATACACTGGTGCTAGTAAACAGAATTGATACAGGTAAAAAAATTATGGAACAAATACCTGAAGCAGTTTTTGTTGCTGGTGAAATGAAACTTGCTGATAGAAAGGAAGAGTATGACGAAATTAAAACATCTGATGGAAAGGTTATCATTGCTACATATGGTGTGGCTGCTGTCGGGATTAATATCCCTAGGATATTTAATTTGGTGCTTATTGAACCTGGTAAAAGTTTTGTTAGGGTGATTCAAAGTATCGGTAGAGGCATACGTAAGGCAGAAGATAAAGATTTTGTACAAATATGGGATATTACGTCAACATGTAAATATGCAAAACGTCACTTAACAGAACGTAAGAAGTTTTACAGAGAAGCGAAATATCCTTTCCAAATAACTAAAATAGACACATGAATGAAGTAAAAAATTATAAGGAAGCAACGCCAGAGCAAATACAAAAATGGCACGAAACAGAAGGTAAATGGTGGGCTGACAGAAGCCTATCAATAGTGACAATAGCATCTATAATGCAGTTTGGTAGTATAGGTTTTATGCTGTTGTCTTTTTATATCATAGGCAAAATATTTTAAGGCATGACATCAAATTGTATTACACATCAAGAACTAGCACGGTTGGATAACGGAGAAGATGTATATGGCACTTACGAAGAAGTAGAGGCATATGCAGAAAAGTCGGACACATGGGTTATTAGATATTATGACCATGTTAATCCTAGCACAGTTTACAATACTTTTAAATGGGTAGGTAAAGGATTGTCAGACCCATTTAGCGTAAGTGTTCCTTTTGATTATCGAGAAAGTAGAGCAAAAGGCACATTCAATACTAGAGGGGTAAATTTAGACAAATGGTAGGTAGTATTGAAAATAAAATATTAAAGTTAAAAGAAAGCATAGAAGTATGCAAAGCAGAGAAAGTTAATTATAAGATTATCGAAAGATTACAACAACGCCTAAAGGAATTAGAAGATAAGATTTCTTGACAGATCGCATGTAATCGTATATAATCGTATATACAAATAAGGAAAAATAAATGAGTAGAATTTTGACATTAGATAACAAGGCGTTCAATTTAAATGAACTACCCGAAGAAGTGGAAGAGGACGCAAGATTTAGTGTGCTTGATAATAGTGAACCAGGCAATCCAGATTTCTTCTTCATGCCACTTATATTTTTAGAAAGTTTTAATAGTCCAGCAATCTTAATGAATATTGGAGGATATGAAATACAAATGCCGCTAGATTGGTGTATGTTAATTGGAGATAGCGATTGTGCTACAGATCCAGAAGTATTACCGTTAACTAGTATTAACGAAAGAGGATTTGAAGCATTCTGTATGAACCCAATTAAAGGTTATAGGGCTGATTTTCAACCAGTAGAAATAGTAAACATCTATCAAGACGTAAGATGGTTTTTTCCAAAGATGAAAAACGGACAACTATTATCAGTTCCATTGCATGACGGTGATAATCCGCCATGTGTTTACTTTGTTAAAGAAATTAGTAGACAGTCAGAACAAGTCGAATTGGCTAACTTACTCTGATAATTAAGTATGTATATTAAAATATCTAGGAGTATAAAATGGGTATCAAAGCAGGAAAGATTTGGGGTAACACAGAACTAGTACATGCAAATGGTGTACTAGAGTTTCACCGCATTGAGTATAATAAAGGTTTCAAATGTTCTGAACACGAACATCAATTTAAATGGAATGGCTTCTTTGTTGAGTCGGGCAAAATGTTAATTCGTGTTTGGCAGGACGGAGAACAAAAAGGACTAGTTGATGAAACTATCCTTGAAGCAGGCGACTTTACACAAGTTAAGCCTGGTAAGATCCATCAGTTCGAAGGACTCGAAGATGGTGTAGCGTTTGAGCTATATTGGGCAGAGTTCAATCATGACGACATTGTGCGTAGAACTGTTGGAACTAAAACATAATGCAGAAACTTGGTATTGTATCAACGTTTAGTGACAAAGGGTATCACGAATATGGAAAACACTTTGTAGAAAGTGTAAGAAAATTTGTTTCACCTAATATCACTGTTTACATCTATGTAGACAACATTGAAATTGAAAATCCACCACCTAACTTTGTTATTAGAAAGTTAGAGCCGTCAGTACCAGAACTTACAGAATTTAAAAAACGTAATGCACACAGAGTGCCTGGTAAGTTTATATATGACGGTGTAAGGTTTAGTCACAAGAGTTATTGTATTTGGCATTGTGCAAATAATGCTGATGTAGATACACTATACTGGATTGACAGCGATGCCGAGATTTACAATAGTATTACCGAAGAATATCTTAAAGGATTTTTACCTGAGGGATTATTCACAAGTTACTTAGGAAGACCTCATTATACAGAAACAGGTTTTCTTGCGTTTGACTTGAACCACAAACATGCTAAAGAATTTTTTGATGTGTGGAAGGAATACTATACGCACGATACAATTTATGATCTAGCAGGGCAATTAGATTGCCATGCATTTGATGCTGCAAGAGAAAGACTTGAGAAAGAAGGCAAGATACACAACTATGATATTGCACGTATACGCTTTCCTGGTCTTGGCAAAAATCATTTTAATGCAGCTCTTGAACATCACATTATACACTACAAAGGAGATCGTAAGTTGAAAAGGGACGAGCAATTAGCTCGAGCAATAAAACGTATGAAGAAAGGAAAGAGGTGATTAAATTGGCAACAAAAGGACTCAATGGACTTAAGAATAGAAAAGAAAAAGAGTTCATTCAAGACATGGTTAGTAACAGAAGTGCTAACGTAAGAGAAGAATCTCATTACGTAGTAGATATGTACGAAAATGGTGAACTAGTTGAAAGCAGACCCATTGTTGGACATAGCAAATCATATGCTAACGACTGTGCAAGAAATTGGAATAGTGGCGTAATTAAAAGATGAAAATTCTACTAACTGGACACAAAGGTTTTATAGGTAGTCATTACTACGACTATGTTAAAGATTCACATGACGTAACTGCTTATGATCTAGTGAACGAACAAGACCTTTGTAAGACAGAAATAGTAGATCAAATGCCACAAGGTGATGTAGTAGTGCATATGGCAGCAACTAATGGAACACGTTTATTTTACGAAACTCCTACACAAGTTGCATTTAATAATACACTACCAACATTTAATTTAATTAAAAAATATCAAAACACAGACACAAAATTTGTATTCACAAGTACTTGTGAAATATTTAACGGTGCAATAGATAAAGGTATATATGGCGTGCCAACAGATGAAAATGTTCCTATACATTTTGAGGACATTATAAATCCACGTTGGAGTTACAGTATACCTAAAGCACTGGGTGAAAACTTAGTAGCAAATGCAGGACTTGAATATCTTATTATTAGATACTTCAATGTTTACGGACCAAGACAGAAAGATCATTTTATCAGTGAGTTCGTAGAGCGAGTAGCAAAAGGTGAATACTTTATTAAGGGCGATGACACACGCAGTTTCTGTTATATAGACGATGCAGTAAAACTAACACACGAACTTGTAAAAAATACAAGCAACGAAATTGTAAACGTAGGCAGAGAAGAAGAAAGTCAAATATCAGATGTAGCAAAATGCATCATGGATATTATGGGTGTAGACCCAACTAAACTAGAGATATTACCTGGACTAAAAGGCAGTGCAAAACGCCGTTGTCCTGATACAAAGAAACTTTTATCAATTACCGAACCTTTTGAGTATACACCACTCAGGGAAGGATTAAAACTAACAGTGGAGTCACTATTATGAAACTAGGAATCATTGGACTTGGTACAGTAGGTTCAGCAAACAAAGCAGGATTTGAACATATCGGTCATGAAATTATCGGACACGATATTACACTTGATACACAAATTACAGATATCTTTAATACAGAAATTACTTTTGTTTGTGTACCAACACCAAGCAAAGAAAACGGTGATTGTGACACAACTATTATTGAAAGTGTAATAGACGAACTTGCAGATATTAATTATAAAGGTATTATTGCTATTAGAAGTACAGCAGTACCTGGCTTTACACAAAGCATGATTGATAAACACAAGAACTTAACTATTGCATTTGTACCAGAATTTTTACGTGAACGCTGTGCATTAGATGACTTCTTAAACAATCATAAACTACTTGCAGTAGGTACACATGATATTTGGGTGCATAGAAAAGTTGTTGCAGCACACGGTGATTTACCACAAAACATCGAGCATCTAACACCTAACGAAGCAGAAGTACTTAAATACTATAATAACGTATATGCTGCTGTAAGAGTAACATTTGCTAACGTAATGTACGAAATCTGTGAGAAGTTAGACTGTGATTACAATACAATTAAGAACGCATATATTAAAACAGGAAAAGCAATTGATATGTACTTAGACGTTTATCCTGAGCTACGAGGTTACGGCGGTATGTGTTTACCTAAAGATACAAAAGCTCTTGCATCATTAATTAAAAAACTTGACTTACCATTTGACTTGTTAGACGTTGTTACGGAGGACAACTCCAAAGTAAAAAAGACCGTGTTTAATGGGATGAGAGAAAATTAATGGATCATCCTATTGTCGACAAACTTGTTAGTTTAGTAGTCTGGCCTAAAGGCACCAAGCCGCATATTTTAGATATAGGTGCAAATCAAGGTCAGTTTGCAAGAGAGATGAGAGAGTGGTTCGGCAATGCATACATATATTCTATCGAAGCAAATCCTTATTGCGAAAAGAAACTAGGTAAACAAAAAGGTAGCGGTCAACTTAACGAGTATGAAATTGTTGCACTTGGAAAACAAGAAGGCGTATTAGATTTTTTTTATTCTGAAAGAAAGCCTGCAGGCAAAGGTGCTAGTTTTTATCCAGAGATAGAGCAAGGTGATTTATTATCTATGCAAGTGCCTGTAAGAAGATTAGATGATGTAATGTTAGGTAAACACTTTCATTTAATTAAAATTGATGTACAAGGTGCAGAAAAAGATGTTATCGAAGGCGGAAGAACAATAATTGATAAAGCAAAATATGTTATACTTGAACTTGCAATTAAACCTTATAACGAAGGTGCTCCAACAGGAGTAGAGATGATAGAATTAATGAATAGTTTAGGATTTGGTTTGACCAATTGTATTACTGAACATAGAAGTTCAAACAAACAAGTATTACAGATAGACGGATTGTTTGAAAAAGGAATTGAGAACGCTACACAACCAATGGAGTATTTTAGTGTATAAATTGCATTACGAAAAGCAAGTTCATTCACAGAACGGTGAAGATGGTATTATTGAAATGATGACTAATTCTATCATTAATCCAGACAAAACATTTTTAGAAATTGGTTGGGGTGATGGCGGAACAAATATGACCAACTACTTACAATATGAAAAAGATTGGAGCGGTGTAGGTGTTGATGCCAAAGAAGATCCTAAAGGTAAAGAGCGATTTACAGATAAATTTAAGCACATAGCATCTAAAGTTTATCCACACAACGCACAAGAATTTATGAAAGAAGTCCCTTATAACTGCGACTTTTTTAGTTTAGATATAGATAGTTTCGACTATGCTATTGCACACGAATTATTTTTAAACGGCGGTTTTAGACCCAAAACAGTATGTGTAGAGTTTACAGATCAGTTTGGTCCTGACGTTGTTGCAAGTTTTCCATACGTATCTAGTATGCCTTGGAAGATAATTAGGAAAGGAAAGTTAACCACATCAGGCTGTAGTTTACAGAAGTGGAAACTATTCTTTGAACATTTTAACTACTCGTACTTTGGGTTTGACTCGAGCAGCACTAACTGTTTCTTTTATAATCCACAAGAACTTGTTCCGGCACACTTAGAGAATTTGCCTATATTGGCAAATGCAGAAATGCAATATACCGATGACAGCAAAATGGTTGAAAATATTAATCAATCAGCTGCATGGAAACCGTTAGTGGAACAGATTTACACTGACGACTTAGGACTATGAAAACACAACAACAAAGGAAAACTATATGTTACACAAAATTAGTGATATGTGCAACAAAGTTGACGTCATACACAGAAAATCTGAAGAGCTAAGAAAACTAAAGTATGACACACCAAAAGATGCACGAGACAACACACAGATTGACTTCCTCATTCAAGACATTCAAACACTGTGTCGAGAAATTGCATACGATCGCGGCGAGTACAACAAATGATATCAACTGATTATCAAGAAATGCTTTCGCTTATTCATAGCGGAACAAAGTTTGGAAAGCGTTCTAAAATACCAGAACATTTAAAAAAGTTTATATCCAAACAAGCAATTAGATCTATGATTGATTTTGGTTGTGGTAAAGGACAATTAATTGACGTGTTAAAACACAACTACCCTAGTATAGATATTATGGGGTATGATCCTGCCAATCCAAAATTTGATGTACCTTTAAAGAAAGTTGATTTAATATTTTCAACTGATGTACTAGAACATATTGAGCCCGAACATCTTGATGCAACACTAGAAGAAATAAAAGAACACAGCACATACATATATCATTTGATCAGCTGTGCGCCTGCCAAACTTATACTGCCCGATGGGCGCAATGCTCATTTAATACAACAACCTCCAGAATGGTGGAAACAGAAGCATTTGGCTATGGGCTACGAAGTAATTAAAGAAGAATATAGAGAATTTAACAAATATTCAAAACAACTTGGTAAAAATATACCAGTTAAAAATTACTTCATTATGGCTAGGTTATCATAAAAAACACTTGCATTTATTTGCTAAAGATAGTACAATATAACTATGATTAGACTTTTATTTGTAGCCATTATTCTATTACTTCCGGCTTGTAGCACAACTGTAGCAGTTTTGGATGTTACAGCAAGTACTGCCATTTATGCAGGAAAGACAGTAGTAAATACAATAGATATGGTTACTCCAGATATTGTTAACAAGGACTAGAATGTCAAAATTAAAACTAAATGAAATACTAGCATCTGTGGATATGAATGCAAAACATATCTGGGATGAGCTTACAGAAGAACAACGTAAGAGTGTTGTTTTCTTCACGCTTAATCGCTATATAAGCAACGTACAAGGGTCTAGAGAACTAAAGGAGCATTATGTACTGCTAGGCAACGAACGCTTTAATAAGAACCTTTTCCTGCTGTTAAACAAGCATAATAAATTACTATGGCAACTAGCATGTAGTTGTGGTCATGAAGAAAAGAATATTCATAGACACGAATGGTTAGGACTTAAAAGAGAAAAGAATAAGAAAGAAGAATTTTTAAAGAAGATATTTCCTGACATGAAAAGTGCAGACATTTCTGCATTAGCAGTAATGACAGATAACAAAGAAATTAAAGATCACTGTAGAGGTCTTGGTTGGGATAAGAAACAGATCGATGCAATTAAATTATAAATGTGATTACTGCGGCAAAGCATTTGCAAAGGAGAAAACTTTGTTTGTGCATGTGTGCGAGCCTAAAAGGAGGCACTTAGCAAAGAATGAAAAGCATGTGCAGTATGGCTTACTGACATTTAAAAAGTTTTACGAATTTAATCAACCAAGTGCAAAACCTAAAACGTTTGATGACTTTGTTGGTAGTCCTTATTACAATGCATTTGTTAAGTTTGGTAGTTTTATGGTTAATACAAATCCTATATACCCAGAAAGGTTTTTAGAGTTTGTAGTTAAGAGTGGCATCAAATTAGATCATTGGTGTAGAGATGAATTGTATGACACATACATAAAGGAATTATTAAAAATAGAACCAGCCGATGGTGCTATACAACGTAGTGTAAAAACTATGATGGACTGGGCAGATAACAACGAAGCGGAATGGAATCATTACTTTAGTTACTGTAATTTAAATAGAGCAACACATGATATTAAAGAAGGAAAGATTAGTCCTTGGATATTATTAAATTCAAAGGCAGCTAAGGACATGATGCAAAACATGTCAGATGAACAATTAAATATTATTGGGCCTGTTCTAGATCCTAAGTACTGGATGATTAGATTTAAGAAACTTCCAGCAGATGTAGAACTAGTAAAAGAAGTAATCAAAGAAGGTAACATATCGTGACAAAGACTAGAAAATTATTAAGCGGAAAAGAAGTACCACAACTTGAAAGAGTTGCTAACCTTAGTATAATAACAAAGTGTCCTGAGAAGTGGAAAATTGTTGATATGGAAACAGGGCAAGAATACGTTGCTAGTGGAACACTTGAACTCTACAAGCAATGGAAAAGGATAAAATGATAATAGCAATCTTATTTTTACTATCATGCTACGCATTGCCGATATATATGTTAGTAAAAATGAATAACGAAGAACCAAAGTAATGCCAGATATAGATATAGATTTTGTAGACAGACAGAAAGCTCTAAAACATTTTAAGCATATTAGAGCAAGTCGTGTTGAAAACGGTAAACTAGTAAAACACAATACTGGTGTGTATATGCATGAGGTTCCTGTTAGTGCTGAATTAAATTTGTGTAGTGTTCCGCATAAAGAAGCAGAAGATAAAGGTTATTTTAAATTAGACTTTCTTAATGTAAGTATGTACAAAGATGTACGTAATGAAGAACACTTGCAACAACTAATAGATAAAGAACCTATATGGGATCTATTACAGCATGACGATTTCACAGATTTATTGTTCCATGTTAACGGTCATGGCGATATATTACGTAAGTTAAAGCCAACAAGTGTAGAGCAACTAGCAGCCGTACTTGCCATTATAAGACCTGCTAAACGCCATTTAGTAGATGAGAGTTGGAATACTATTATGCAAGAAGTTTGGGAAAAGCCAACAGATGGTGCATACTTCTTTAAGAAATCACATGCTACTGCATACGCAGTTGCAGTTAAAGTGCAAATGAATTTGCTGTCAGAAGTAAAAGAATGAAATATTTGATTATATTAATACTATTATCAGGTTGTGCTGCAAAGGATATTAATTTCAATCCATGGACAACTGTATTAAATCAAATCATAAAGGCAGAGGGAGACAAAAAATGAAACACGTAATAGCATGGTTTGGATTAGCGTTACCTTGGTTGCTTATGTGGCAATTTGGTTTTGCATACGAAACTTGCTTTGGCGATAGTTGTTATTATATTGTAGATATAATTATGATGACTTCGTTGGTTGTTGGTGTAATCTATTTCCTTTGGGTATACAGAGAACAGTATAGAATTTTTCACAAGTATGCAAGTATGGTAAAAGATTGGTTAACGCCAAATTGGTGGGCCGCAGAAGCCGCACAAAAGATTTCAGACAAAACAGGTATGCAAGATAAAGCTGAAAACTCTAGATTTAGAAAATGGCTAGACAAGAAAGAAGCGTCACTAACAGGTTGGAAATGGTTACTGTTTCAAGTTGTTCGAGCTGTAGTTGCAATAGGATTAATAGAATTAGTTTTCAATTTAATGGGAATGACTATTTTACCTTGGAGGATGTAATGAGAGTAAGTATAGATGATATAGGTGGTGTAATTGCAAAACAGGACGATCGTTATATTGTAAAGGACAATACGACACTAAAGAACTTAATTTTAAGTAGTACGTTCTTAGAAGCAAACAAAAGCACAAGCGGACACTTGCATAAAGGACAAGAAGAAGTTTACTTTTTTATTAAAGGTAAAGGTAAAATGGAATTAGATGACGACACTATTACTGTACAAGAAGGTGATGTTGTATTAATTGAAGATGGTGTATTTCATAGAGTACACAACACAGGCGATTACGGTTTGTATTTTGTTTGTGTGTTTGACGGGAAAAGGAATCATTAATGGAAAACTTTATTCATACATTTCAGATAGGCGAAAAGGTTTGTGATGATCTAATTGCATATCATGCTGAAAAAGATGAATACAAGTCTGCAGGAGTTGCAGGTGGTATTGTAGATCATAATATTAAAGAATCTACAGATGTAATTTTTTACAATAGCAGTACTGATCCAAGAATACAACGATACTTTCAACAATTGCAAATGGGTTATGATCAATATATTGAAAAGTATAATTTACAACAGTTGTATCTTAAGACAGAGGATCATAATTTAATTCAACACTATCCAGTCGGAGGCGGATTTAAAGTTTGGCACTTCGAAAGAGATAGAGGTGACGAAGCACGTCAGTTAGTTTATATGACATATCTTAATGATGTACCAGACGGTGGCACAGCATGGAAATATCAAGACTTTGAGATTGAGGCAAAGAAAGGACTGTCAGTTATTTGGCCTAGTGACTTTACTCATACACACAAAGGTATTGTTTCTGAGACATCAGAGAAGTGGATTGCAACCGGATGGTTCAATTATTCATAAAATAAACATTTTTTATAATCTTTTATAAATAGCACGTATAGAACACAAAATGCATAAAAAAATAAATTTTTATGCCCTAATTTTTCAGGAGACAATGGTGGTAAGATTTATCAATGAGTTGAGAGCTCGTTGTACAGGCGAAACGTGCGATCGCATCGCAGAAGTAGTACTCATGTTGGGGACATTGATCACAATGTATGTGGCAATGCTTCCGATTATTTAACTAGAAGGTTTTCTAACTAGCGTAATTGATTTACGCTTAATCCTCTTTGTAATGATAGCATTAAGACTAGTAACAGGGCCTAGTATGACCTGGACGTCCTTGCTGGTAAAGTTTCTAATAGCGTACTTAAAAGGTTGGATTTCATTTGATAAAAAGATATTAATAGGAATTTGTCTGTTGCTTTCCCACCACCATGCTTCGCCCAGTTCAATAAATTTTTCCTGATCTTTCTTGGATTTTAAATTTTCGTAGTCGTAGAATGATGTAACGTTATTATCTTGATTTATAATGATTCCGACGTACTCTTTTTCGGCGTGTTTTAGAACGCTTATAAACGGAAAGTTCTCTTGTAAATTGTCAGTTATTCTCATTTGTTCTCGTTTCGATAAATATACATATGCAAAGTCATTCAATATATTTATATCCAAATCTACTCGACGTCTATGATAATGGCGTTGCAGGTGCTTGGAAAGTGGAGAGAAAACGTATGGTATACAATAGAGGGCTGATGGCTTATCGTAGTGTCGATAATAGAATTGATCTACAGGTAAGAAACAGCGATGAAAAGAAATATAATATAACAGGATCAACAATCGTGTTTAATATTATAAACAAAGAAAATAGCGATTTAGTGCTTAGTAAAGATTGTTCAGTAGACGACTTAACACTTGGTAGAGTGTATGTTGTACTAACAGCAGCTGAACTACAAGAACTAGAGCCAGGATTTTATAACTATAGCATCACTAAAGAAGTAAGACAAACAGTTGACTCCACCGACTATAAAGTTACTTCGAGAACTCCGCTATACTTTGATCCACACTACGGTGCAATGGGTAACTTAGAAATTATGGGTGACGTGCTAGGTACTCCTTATAACACTATAGAAGTTTATAAGTTTAAGAAAGATATTGATTGGGATTCTGTAGCAACACTACCAAGCGACACACCACAGTTTAACAATCCAAGACCAAACTATAATCAAACTAATACTTCTAATCAAGTATATGATGAGTATCATTACAGCAGTATTGTAGATCTTAAGCCAAATATGCAAAGTCCAAATAGTTTACACACTCTACAGTTTTATTTCAAAAACTATGAAGGACAAGTAGTAATACAAGGCAGTTTGGCTGATGGCGGCTCGCCAAGTGCAGATAGTTGGTATGATTTACAAACATTTGACGTCACAACAACAGATGGCAATTTGTTTAAAAACCAAACTGGAAAGCATAATTGGTTTAGAGTTAGACACGAACCAACCCAAGATAATACAGGTTCTTTGGATAAAATCTTAGTAAGATAGGTTGACATTACCCACAAAGATGTTATACTAATACTATGACTCTGGTATTAGATAAATTTCGAACACTCGTGCCTTCACGTGCTAAAGCTAGTCCTTCAGGTTGGACAAGTTTTAACGCACCGTGTTGTTCTCATCGAGGTCATTCTCCAGACAAACGTAAGCGTGGCGGTTTGAAATTTGATATGGGTGTAGTGTATAACTGCTTTAACTGTAAGTACAGTGCAAGTTGGGAACCAGGTAGACCTTTATCAAATAAGTTCAAAAATTTATGTAGATGGTTAGGTGCTAACGAAGATGATATCAATCAAATGATATTTGAAGCACTTAAAACTGAATCACCAGAGTACACTCCGCGAGAAGTTTCTAGCACAGTTACGTTTACGCCTAAAACATTACCAGAGGGTGCTTTAGCAATACGTGATTGGTTAGAAGCTGATCTCAACGAGGATGAAGAAGCTAGTCTAGCAGAAGTAGTTAAGTATCTACTAGAAAGAGATTGTGATCCTGTTAGCAAACACTTTTATTGGACACCACTTGAAGGATACAAAGATAGAGTCATTATCCCATTTTGGTACAAAGGAAGTATTGTAGGATCAACTGCTAGGAAAGTTAAAGATGGCAGGCCTAAATACATTTCCGATCATCATCCACACTTTGTCTATAACGTTGACGAACAAAAGGAAGATCAGAAATATATATTTGTAACAGAAGGACCGTTTGATGCACAAGCCATTGGCGGTGTAGCGTTGCTTACTAATAATATTCACGAGCAACAAGCAAGGATTATTAATAGTTTAGGTCAAGAAGTTATCGTTATCCCAGATCAGGATAGTGCAGGTGTCGAGCTCATTAACAAAGCTGATGAGTGTGGTTGGCATGTTGCTTTTCCTAACTGGGGTAGTGATGTAAAAGATGTTGCTGATGCAGTTAAACGTTACGGTAAGTTGTTTGTACTAGTAGACGCAATGAAAACAGCAGTGCAAGGCTCTATTAAGTTGAGTGTTGCTAAAAATAACTTTGAACATAAGTTGGAGAATATGCAATGAAGCGTGTTAAACAATGGTTCATACAGAAATGGGATTGGCTTGTTGACAAGTACTATGCTTGGAAACTTAAACGTATGAATAAAAAGAACAAGAACAAAGACCCGTTTATCTACAAGTAGTATGGTAGAAAGGATAATAACAATGAAGAATGAATTTCAAATAGGGATATTTGAACTACTCAAGAATCTACTAAAAGGAAACAGTGCTGTATTAGCGTTAATTTATACACTAGGACACATTGTAATAGCCATGACGGTAGTCAGTTTACTAACTGGCGCAAGTATTTGGGAAGCAGGATTAGTTGCTCTGGTTGAGCCAACTATTAATGGTTTCTGGTTTTATATTTTACATTCACTATGGAAAAAATATAACACATGATAAGTTGGGGTATTTCTGCTAATAGTCACGATGCGGCACTTGCTGTATTCAAGAACAAAGAACTTTTGTTTGCGAGTCACAGTGAGCGTTTTAGTGGCATTAAGAATGATCCTCATCTTGATAAAAATTTATTAAACTACGCTCTTCACTATGGAGAGCCTAATGAGGTACATTGGTATGAAAACCCAACTAAAAAATCTTTACGACAACTTTATGCAGGTCAAGGATGGAACTTTCGAGAGAATAACGTTCGACAATATCTTGACCGGTATGGAGTGGATTGTGATGTCCGTTATAATAGCCATCATCGCAGTCACGCTGCTGCTGGTTATTTTACCAGTGGCTTTAATAACGCTACTGTTTTATGTATCGATGCGATTGGAGAATTTGAGACGTTAACTGTCTGGGAAGCACAAGGCAACGATATGAAACAAGTGTGGAGTCAAAAGTATCCACACAGCATTGGACTTTGGTATAGTGCAATGACTCAACGTATTGGTCTTAAGCCTAACGAAGATGAATATATTTTAATGGGCATGGCTGCATACGGTGATAAAGGAAGATTGTATCACGCTATACTAGATGAATTTATTGATGTTAAATTTAAGAACAATAAACTAACTGTAAGACTAAAACAAAACTTGCATAGAGGTTGTAAAAATTGGAGACCTGATCTTAAAACAGAACAAGACATGTACGACATTGCAGCCGCTACGCAATTAATATATGAACAATCATTACTTGAAATATTGTTGTATTGTAAATACAAGTGCAAAAGCAAAAACCTAGTTCTAATGGGAGGCTGTGCATTAAACTGTAGTGCAAACGGACAAGCACAAAGATTGTTTGATAACGTTTGGATTATGCCTAATCCTAGCGATGCAGGTAGTGCAGTAGGTGCTGTTCTTTCAACTTATAACGAACATATAGAATTTAAATCGCCTTACTTAGGCTATAATATAGAAGGGAAGTATCCAGTTGAAAAAACACTCAACGCATTATTATCCTCCGGTATATGTGGAGTTGCTAACGGTCGTGCTGAATACGGTCCTCGTGCTCTTGGCAATCGTAGCCTTTTTGCTGACCCTAGAGGAGAGCATACTAAAGACAGAGTTAATGACATTAAAAAACGACAAAAATTTAGGCCATTTGCACCAGTCGTCCTCGAAGAACATGCCAGCGAATTGTTTGATGGACCAATGGGGCCTTATATGCAGTATACCGCCCGTTGTAAAGATACAGACAAGTATCCTGCCATAGCACATGTTGATGGTACATCAAGAGTTCAAGTAGTTAATAAGAAGCTGCACACGGGCTTGTATGAGCTTCTAAGACGGTGGAAAAGCGCCACAGGATGCCCTATGTTATTAAACACAAGTTTAAACATTAAAGGAAAACCTATGGTAAATGACAAAGTGGACGCAAAAGAGTTTGCTCTAAAGTATGGAGTGAGTGTATACTAATAACATAATTACGTATGAGAGAAGATAATAATGAGTAAGAAAAGAAACAAATTTGAAAGAAAGCTAGACGAATATAATCATACAATGGAATTGATTAGAACTATCGTTCCAATTATTGTGCTAGGCTTACAAATTTATATTATAATAGAGTTAATAAAGTAATGGCAAAAAATTACGATTACGAAGTACAAAAAGTTTATCTAGAAATGATGTTAGCAGATGCTGAGACATTTGTTAGATGTCAAGGTATATTTGATAGTACTTTGTTTGATAGAAAATTGCAAGAAGCGGCTGAGTTTGTAAACATGTATACTAAAGAGTATAACGTGTTGCCTGACTATGACATGGTCAATGCAAGTTGCAAAACAGATTTAAAACATCCAGGTGAAGTTAAAGAAGGACACACAAATTGGTTAATGGATGAGTTTGAAAGTTTTACAAGACATAAAAGTTTAGAACGTGCAATTTTAAAAAGTGCTGACTTACTAGAACAAAACGAATATGGTGAAGTCGAAGGACTTGTAAAAGAAGCAGTACAAATTGGACTAGCACGTGACATGGGTACAGATTACTTTTTAGATCCTAAAGCAAGACTTATGGGACTTAAAGATAAGAACGGACAAGTTACAACTGGCTGGGATAGTTTAGATAGAAAACTGTTCGGCGGATTTAACAGAGGCGAACTGAATATATTTGCAGGTGGTTCAGGTGCAGGTAAAAGTTTGTTCTTAGCAAACTTAGGTGTTAACTTTGCACTAGAAGGTCTTAACGTTGTTTACTTAACACTAGAACTTAGTGAAGCACTTGTTAGTATGCGTGTTGATAGTATGGTAACAGGTATTAGCACAAGAAACATTTTTAAAGATCTTGATGATGTAGAAATGAAAGTTAAGATGATTGGCAAGAAAGCAGGCATGATGCAGATCAAATATATGCCTAGTGGAAAGACTGCTAATGATATTAGAGCGTATCTAAAAGAATATGAAATTAAGGCAGGCAAAAAAGTAGATGTATTATTAGTAGACTACTTAGACTTGCTTATGCCAATAGGTAAAAAGATTAGTGCAGAGAACTTGTTTGTAAAAGACAAGTATGTATCTGAAGAACTACGTAACTTAGCAATGGAACTGCAAACTGTATTTGTTACAGCGGCACAGTTGAATAGAGGTGCAGTAGAAGAAGTAGAGTTTGATCATTCACACATTAGTGGTGGACTTAGTAAGATTCAAACAGCAGATAACGTATTTGGTATCTTTACAAGTAGAGCAATGCGTGAAAGAGGCAGATATCAAATACAATTAATGAAAACACGTTCAAGTAGTGGTGTAGGACAAAAAGTTGATTTAGGCTTTGACATTGACACGCTACGTATTGTAGACATAGATGAAGATGAACAAGAGTCTACAAACGGAGAACGTACAGGCAATTCAAGTATACTAGATTCAATTAAAAGAAAAACAGCAACCACAGGCGAAAGCAACACACCCACTGATGATCCAACAGATGGCGCATCGGTCGGTAAGATTAGAGGCAAGGTAGAATCAACCAAGCTGAGAGAAATTTTATCGAACATGGGTAGTGATGAAGAATACTAAAGTAAAAATACACGAGTGGCGCACCTATGCTGACCAAACCGCCGATGCACAATACGACATTGATTGGCCTGATGTACAAAAAGCAATTGGCAAAGATCATTGTGCTTGGCTATTAGCACAAGACCCCGAAGACGTTCAACTCATGTTAGAAGTAAAAGGCAGTGGTCAGAAACGTCTTGTCGCGGATTTCTATAACAATAAGACACTTGTTACATATCACCTAATGTGGGCTAAATAGTAGTATGCGCATTGTAGAACTACTCAACGAAGAAGTCATGACCGTTAACAAGAAGTTAAACCCAGTCTTATGGGAAGGCAGTTCTCTTAAACCTGAAATAAGAGAAAAACTTATTGAGATTGCAAGAGTGTTCCAAGAGTTTATAGGTGTAGAACTAGATGTAGCAGACTATACACTAACAGGTTCAAACGCAAACTTTACATGGACAGAGTACAGTGATTTAGATTTACATATCATTGTTCGCGGCATGCCTAGTGATGAACAAAGAGAACTGTATAATGCAAAGAAAGCATTGTGGGCAGAAGAACATAACATACGCATTAAGAACTTACCCGTAGAGTGTTATGTGCAAGGTGCTAAAGAACCACATCATTCAACGGGTGTTTACAGTTTAAGTGGTAACAAATGGCTTGTTGAGCCTAAGAAAGTTAAGCCAAACATTAATGACGCTGCTGTAAGTGCAAAGAAAGACAGCATACAGCACGACATAGAAGCAGCATTAATATCTAAAGACTTACCTAAGATGCGTATAGCAAAACAAAAGCTGACTAAGATGCGCAAAGCAGGACTTGAAAGAGCAGGCGAATTCAGTGTAGAAAATATTGTATTCAAACAACTGCGTAATTTGGGCATGATTGATCAACTCAGTGATGAAATACGTGACCTAGAAGATGCACAATTAAGCCTAGAACAAGCACCAGAATTAGTATAACTCTATACTAAAAAAATTAAATAGTAGTAACAGAATAAAGGACAGAGCGCAATGCTTAAGGTTATTAATACCTGTGACGAATGGGTATCACAAATCATAAAAGACGATCCAGTAAGACCACATTTAACGGCTGATTATCGAATCAACGAAGTAGCAGAAATGTTTGGTCTTTACGACGATAAAGAATATTTAGGTAGTGTTTGTTGTGTACGTTATACAGATGGTATTCCTAACAGTGTAAACGATATGACAGAGCGCAGTAGCATGTTCAGTGACACTGCTGTATTCTATACTATTTGGAGTTACAGTAAAGGAAGTGGTAGACAGTTAATCATTGACGCTTCTAACTGGATCACTGAAAATAGACCACAGATTAAAAACCTAGTTACACTAAGTCCTACAACTGAAATGGCTGAACGCTTTCATTTACGCAATGGTGCTGTTAAATGGCGTATCAATGAAGATTCAGTTAATTACGCCTATCAATTAAAAGCCTAGGGATAACTACAGTCAAAGGAATTTATGGCTGGAATAAAAAAGCGTGGGCTTGTTACTAGACATCATATCAGAACACATGACGACCGTGAAGTTGTACCTTGCAGACTTGTAGGATCTAATGGCGGTAAAGGTGTTATGGTAGCACAGTACAAAGACACAAGAGACCTTGTACTAGATGCAGAACAAAAACCCGTTATGTATAATCGCTGTTAGTTACATTAGGCTTATAGAATTACTGATTCTTGCGTAGCTTACGCAATCGCCCCCATCGACGTGTAGTAACTCCTTCTACAATATTTTTTGTGAGTTTTCTTCTTTTACGAGCTTGTGTGCTGCGATGCAGTCTAAGAGACTTACCAACTTTTTTCATAACTAGTTCCCTCTATAATACAATTCTGGCGCGGCTAAAGAGATTCGAACTCCTGACCTTAGGTTCCGCAAACCTACGCTCTATCCAGCTGAGCTATAGCCGCCTATATTAATAATTATACCACATTTACGCAAAGAAGTCAACTGTTATTTTAAATACTAGCATGACACAAGAACAGATCTTATTTGCCATTATATCTTGGATAGTGCTTACAACTGTGGTGTATACAGTGGTAGGTTGGAAGAACATACGCGACTGTTATGCTATGTGGTTCACTCGAGAGTATTGGACAAACTATAATATAATCGAAGCAGCAAGTTGGATAGCCAAGGCCATCATAATCATACCGGGTCTGATATTTGGCATTCAAATTTGGCAGTTCTATTTTGTAGCACTTTTTACAAGCCTAACGTTAATTTGGGCCAGTAACAAGAAGCTGCTGCCCACGCTGGTTGGATTCAACACACTATGGATATGGCTGAGCATGATGGTTATAGCACAGCAGGTAATACAATGAACTTAGTATTTTGGACGGGATTCGCAGTAATGGTATTAAACGAAGGGTTTGTGATCATGCGACACGTACACCCTTGGTTTGCATGGCAAAGAGAAAAACTAATTAGAACATACGGTGCACGTTGGAAACGTTTTCATGCTACACTGGACTATGTGTGGATACTTGGTGTAACGCTCGGTATAGCACTTGATTACACCAATTGGAAGTTCTATGCAGCAGTACTGGCCTCATTCTGGACCGTGGTTGCTGTATGTGTGTATCTTCCCTTACTCATCAAGAAACTTAGAAAGTAGCCGCGAAGCGGTAAGCTCAAAAAGCTGCGAAGCAGTTCGCGATTTTTAAAGAAGCTGCGAAGCAGCGTAGCGATAGCGCAGCAAAACGGTAGCGATTTCACTGACCCCGTGACTGTTCACTAGAGTTTCACCTAGTGTAATCCCTGACTGAAATTATTTTGTTTTGAAACGGCGTGTGTTGTTTAGTACGTTCTTGCCTGGTGTGTAAGGTACTATACGTGCTTCCCAACCACCTGGCACACGATTGTCCATACGTGCTGCTAGTTTGTCCGCTGCCTGTTGACACCAATCTCTTTGCTTTAGATTGTTAAGGTACCTGTGACCAGTAAGATCCTGCTCTTTGACAGTTTGCCCTGTAGTTAAGTTACGAGCCATTGCTAATACATGAGTATGTGTAATTGTAGCCATTTGTTATGTTCTCCTAGTCTTATAAAGTGTAACAAGCTGAATGTTCTATCATGCACAGTTTATAATATAGCTTACTCTTCGAAGCACAATGCACCTACGTGATTACATGTGATCCATATTCATTTGTTACAGTATTATTTAGCATGTAAACGATTATAGCGTACTATTTAGGCGTCTTAGCAGCGCATACAGCGTCATACAACGGTGAGTTACTCAGTAGCAGCAGTGTTTGTACCAGTTGTGTACTATCGTGTAATATAAGCGTGTTATGCGTGTTTTGCGATGTGTGTATGCCCTTTAACAGTAGATCTATGCTGGCTGTGTGCGTTATAGCATCTTGGAACTGTGGTGTTTTGGATGGATCCTTGAACTGTAGCGTTACTGTGTGCATAACTGTATTTACAGAGTGAATTGCAGTGTACAGCCCAAAATGGGTCTACAGGTCAAAAAATTTGCTGCGCAAAAAATTGTGGTGAAGTACTTTTCTTTTCTGGGTGGTGATTCTAGACCACTAGCCTCAAAAATACAGCTACGCTACACACAGCTATATACCGGTCGCCTCTTGCATGACCACCGCCTCATCATCGATGACAAAAATAATATTATCAAAACGATCTCGAACCTCAACACGTTCAGGCTCATAGTCATCGCTTACACACACTGCCACCTCTTCGGCTTCTTCTTGTGTTTCGTAGAAGCCTTCCATGTGCTCTACTGTGTCCTGTGTGTAGTAGACCCTGTACATTAGCAACGACCTGTCTGCCAGCTCTTACGCTCAGCTTCTGGCAAGTGTCCTGCACAGTGATCATTGGAAGTGTTGTTTGGGATCTGTTCAAACAGTGTTTCGCCCTGTTGGATATTAGGATCATAAGGTGCGTCCAATGTAGTACACGCACCTAGGGCTAGTGTTAATAGAAGTACGGGTAATACCTTACGCATTCTCTTGTCCGTTTACTAATAGGATCATGCCGCCGAATAATACCATAGCAAGACCTACGCCCGCTACTAACAGCATTTCACCCAGTGTATTAGCTGTCTCCATACACGCACCATCACAGTCATTAGCACTACCGGCCATAGCCATAATGCCTACTATTACTAATACGCCTGCTATTGAATTTATAAATGTTTTCATTGCTCGCTCCATTTGTTGTTTATTAAGTATACTATATAAGAAAAAGGGGCTGTTGTCAACCCCTTTCTCATGTTTATTATTAGTCTGCTCTGCTTCCTGCATAACACTTGAAACCGTACTTGGTGAACACTGCTGCCGCCGCTTCTGCGCCCGCTTCTTTCACGTCCATGCTTTGGCCTCTATGTCCGCTTGGGTTGTATATCTGTAGGCTACCATCATAGCTACGTTCAACACCAGCTGCCTTGAATCGCTTACCCAATTTGGTATTGCCTTTAATACCATATATGTTGATCCAAGCAAAACCACAGTACATTGGCTCACCGTACTCATTGCCGCCTGTGCCTTCTGTCCACTCTGCTAAGAACTTGGCAGCTGCTGATGCTGCTGCTGTCTTTGCTTCAGCCACTATGTCCTGGATGTCCTCTACTGTAAGACTGCTAGGATCCTGTGCTAGGACTGTTTGGGTTTGTGTTACTGTATTCATATCGCGCTCCTTATTGTTAATATATAATATATTA